>TARA_R110002012_G_scaffold54730_3_pt1 | contig 40258 bp, 16 predicted proteins | sample TARA_R110002012 | Tara Oceans TARA_R110002012 (sample SAMEA4396515) | marine metagenome | biome: Westerlies Biome; feature: [DCM] deep chlorophyll maximum layer (ENVO:01000326); material: water (ENVO:00002006), including particulate matter (ENVO:01000060) such as... | depth 40 m
AATTAAGAAAAGTAAAAGAAGTTACTATGGACATAATTGGGTTAGTACATTTGAGGTAAGATCTCATCTTGCTGGGCTAACTCAAACAGATGTTAAGATGGAATTTCTTGGTTCTTTAAGTGTAAATCCTTTACAAGATAAAGCTATAGAAAAATTATTTATGGGTTTTACTATTGCTACTGTTAGCAAAGAAAGTCATCATAGTTATTCTGGTGGTTTTAAGGTCTCTAAAAAAGCGACTGATTGGGAAGATTTCTTAAAGTATCCTGTGTATTATCAAGAACAGGTATATGAAAAGAAAGAAGATGGTACTGATAAGCCTACTAAAACATTTAGGAAGCCTAAAGATATTACTATTCTTAATCATATAGCTGAAACTTCTACTAAGAAGTATATTCAATTAAGAAGGAATAGATGTGACCAAAAAGTAATTGATTCTGAAAAAGATTATGATTTATGGAATTCTAAATTGGAAGTAAGAGTTAAGGGAGTTATAATATCTGATTATGAGATTATGTGTAAACTAATTGATGGTTGTAAGCATAAATTTAAAATGTATGATGATGTTATTGTAACTAATGAAGATGAGTTAGAAGCTATGGGTGAATTTGAAACAGATCAGGAAAGAAGAAAGAGGTTAGGTAAATTATTTTGTAGAAGATATTATCAAGATAATAGTAATAATCCTAAATTTTGTAATATAGAAACCGATGGTGAAATTATGGGTAATTACAAAGATAAGGGTGGTATTATTATTTATGGTAATTCTAAAGATAATGATTTACTTAAAGCTGTTGGACAAATATGCAAACAAGGTGAAGATGCTTATAATCAATATTCAGTAGACTATGCAAGTCATACATTTTCTTTTGAAGCTGATGAAAAGAAGCGTCAAAAGTATTATAAGCATGACGGTGTAGTTATACTGAAAGTTGCTAATAGTATCAAGAACGAATTAAGTGAATTTATTAATGTTAATCAATTATTTGAAATGAAACATCATATTGTAAAAAGATGGTATACTGCTCATCTAATTAAGGAAAGAGTTGAAAATATTAATATGTTTCAAGTCTTTAAAACTCTTAATGAAGATCTCTTTTATAAGTGGAAAAAATTGCATAAATTGCATACTAATTACTATAATCAATTTAGAAGTTTGGGTTACACTGAAAAAGAAGCTTTAATCGATATGTGTACTAAGTATGATTGCAAAGATCACAAATCATTAGAAATTTTAGAAGAGCTAGAAGAATATGCCAAAGACCTATCAATTATTCAAAATTTAGGACAAGTTCAATCAAAAAATGATCAAACGATAATTAGAAATAAAGAATTGTTTTTATCATTAAGAACTTATTTAAAAAGTAAGAATAAAAAGACGGTTAAGTTTAAAAAATTAAATAAAGTAAAAAAATGAATAATAGTTATTTAGTCTGTAAAGTTGATAAAGACCACGTTCAGGTCATTATCGATGGACTACCAAAAAGTATTTCTAGAAGCTTCTCTGAAGCTGATAAAGTTATTAAATTAGCTGAAAATTATAATAAATCTAGAGATAATGATGAACGTAATGCCATAATGGGCAAAGTTCAGGAGCTGCTAACTCCTGGACACCGAATTCAAAATCAAACTGATGGGAGATTTGAATTTGATGGTGGTAGGAAAATGTATCTTAAAGGTACTACTGATCCTATACCTAATTTTTTAGCAAAGAAATTAATGAAGTGGATGGAGGATGGAATTCCTTTAGACGGTTTAGTTAATTTCTGGAAGCATCTGTTATTAAATCCGGATAAAGCTGTTAGAAAGCAATTATATAGCTTTCTAGAGCACAATGGCCATCCAATAACAGACAAAGGGTATTTTCTTGCTTACAAAGCCTGTAAAGTTAAATCTAAGTACGATAAAACGACTGGGGAAGAAGTTGTTCAGTTCGAGTACAATGAAGACACTGGCGAAAGAGAAAAGAAATATACTCAATCATTAACTTTCGCACCTTATCACAGTGGCAGTCACGGAATGGTAATTAAAGTAGGTCAGCCTATTACAATGCCAAGAGAGGATTGTGACTCTAATCCAAATCAAACATGCTCTTCAGGCCTTCACGTGGGGTCTATGGAATATGTTCATGATTTTGGATATGATGATGGTGTAATATTAGAAGTATTAGTAAGTCCTCGTAATGTGGTGGCAGTGCCGTCAGATTACAATAACACTAAAATGAGATGCTGTGAATATTTTCCTATTGCTATTAGTAATGGTGAGAACGAGAATGTATATCTAGAATCTGATTATAGTGAATTCAATGCTCAATCTATGAAAAACGATTTGAAAGCATATGAGGAAGCTAAAAGAAAGCAAATAAATGATCTTGAAGCCGAATTGGCTCAAAATGATCGTTTAGCTGCTGAAATTTCTAAATAAGTTAATCAGGAAGGGGGTCCTAACGGGCTCCCTATTTCCTAAAATAAAAAATTATGGACAAAGTACTAATAACAATTCCAAAATTTATTACGCATATTGCTAAAACCAATACCAAGTATATAAAAATAAATGGTCAAAAGCTATTTACAGGTATGAACTATCACTTAAGGGCGTTAGTTGTAAGGAGAATGCATACTTATTTATCTCAATATATTCCACCAGTACTAGAGTTGGAAGACATTTTACCTATGAAGGTAAAGTTATATGTCTATACAACTATAAACCATGGTGATGTAAGAATGTTTAAGGGGCAATTAAGATGGAGAGCTCCTAAACCTGACTATGAACCTAAGTGGGATGTAGATAATTTATGGATATGGATCAAATGTTTTCAAGATACATTAGTAGAAATGGGAATGATTGAAGATGATAACTGTAAATTAATACCAAACTCTGGTGAAATTGAGTTTATACCGGTAGAAGATTTTGAAGATCGTAAATTAATTTTTGAATTAAGTAAATATAAAAAAGATGAATGAAGATCATGTTAGTCACTCCTCGTTGAGTGCATTAAGTGTTAGCCCTAGGTATTTCCAGAAATATAAGGCTAGAGAATTGCATAAAGATAGTAAGGCTTTTGATTTAGGGTCTGCAATTCATTGTTATGTTTTAGAACATGCAGAGTTTAATAATAGATATGTAGTATCTCATTCTAATCCTGTAGGAGGTATGATGGGCACATTTATTGAATCATATGTAGAAGCGGAAGCTGTTATGATTAATGAACATATGCCAAAACAATTAAAAATAGACGGTTATCAAACACTACATGAATTGTGTTATGATAAAGCAGGATTTAAAACGGCATTAGAAACCGTGTTAAAGAAGTTTAATTCTGACGAGAATCAAGCTTATTTCAAATTTCTAAAAGAAAATTCGGGTAAAACTGTGTTATCTCAGGACGATATGGAAGTTGTAAAAAATTGTTACGACAAACTTATTGAACATCAGATGACACATCCGCTATTGTTTCCTGATGAGGACAAAGATGGAAAACCTGAGTTTGAAATTTCTTGGATTTACAAAGATGTTAATGTAAAATCCATTATTGATAATTTAATACTTGATGTAGAGAATAAAAAAATTGATATCATAGACTTGAAAACTACTTCAAAGTCGGTTTATAATTTTAGTAGGTCATATTTTACTTACGGATATTATAGACAAATGGCTATTTACAAACTAGCAGTAAATAGTTATTTAGAGACTCTTGGCATAGATATTCAAGACTATGATATTAATTCTTATATTGTTGTAGTTCAAACTACAGGTCTACATGAATGTGTTGCTTTCAAGCCAAATGCAACAGATTTATCCATTGGTATGGATGAATTTGATGATTTAGTCGAAAGATATAAATGGCATGTAAGCAAAAACCTTTGGGATTTTCCAAAGGAGTATTATGACAATGATGGAATTATTAACTTAAAGTTATCGGATGAAAATATCTCAAGAATTAAGGAGAATTGCTGATAAAGTTAAACCAACTAAAACTGTAGATTTTATATTTCCACTGACTGGATATGATAAGGTAGATCTAGCTCCCTATTTAGTAAATGCTTATCTTGGTGATAAGGATATGTTAGATTGGGATCTAGAATCTCCTGATGTTTTCGTGTTAATGAAATATTACGGTAATCGTCATTTTATGCGTTTAGAAAAGAAGATAGAAGAAGATAAATATTTTAAAACCTCATATAATTTATGGGGTGGTAAATATATAATGTTTGTCTTTAATATATCTCCTTCTTTTAAACCAGACTATGATAAGTTTTTAGATGGTAAATATTCACAACTTTCCGATCCCGCTAAAATTCGTATTATGAGACATCGCGCTCCTAATAGCCCAATGCCCTTGATCCTGGATAAGGATAGCTCGTTAAAAATATACTGGGAAGATAGACTTGGTGTAAATTTATCAGCAGATGATGAAGTTTGGCCTATTGTAAGTAGAGGTGATGAGTTCTTTGATAGAAATGAATTTAAGAAATTGATGGGTATAGTAGATATTCCTGGTTTATACTAGGATATCTACTTCTCATCGCTAGGCCCCATGATGTATCGTATCATTGTGTTTTTTTTAGCTGCACGGCTGCTCTTTATTTTCTCAAAATTATCTTGCATTTTTTTTATATCTATACATAGCTCATACTCTTCTGTTGACTCAAAATAATCTAATAATACATTAAATACATTTGACTCATTATAGTCACTAAGTAACCAGAATAGATTATCTGGAAATATACTAAAGTCATAATTACTTACAAGAAGTTTGTAAGTATTGATCATAGAAGATCTTCTTATAGCTTCCTTCTCTTCGTCGGAAAACTCTTCTTCATATTCATTTTCATACTCTTTCATTAATTTAGGTGGAACCAGCTTAACTTATCTTTTGCTTGTGCGCCTATCTGTGTTAATGGGAACGTTTTATATATCTTTGAATATATTTTAGGATCCCCTTTATCCCACATACCGGTCTTTCTTTTATATCTTTCTATATCCTGTCCCATCATAATAGATCCTGTATCAGATAGTAACTGACCTACTAGATTTACTAATACTTCTAAAGATGTTATACTAGCTGCAGGAGACTTTAATACATTAAACGTTTCTGGTAACCAGGAGAAGAATAATAGCTCTTGTTTCATTCTATGCACTGTGTATAAAGATTGGTAATATACATATCCCTTTTCATCTTCATCTCCGCTTCTTATAAGACCTGAAAGCGCTAATAAAGTAAAGAAGGCTGCTACTTCACCTATAGTACGTTTTACATTTTGTTTTTGCCATGTATCTAACTCATTCCACTTTTCTTTTATAGTATACATTTTAAGCTTAGCTATATCAAACTTTAGTTGATTTATAAAACGTAATGTAGTAATATAATTACCCTCTACATATGATTTTAATCTCTCATTCCATTCAGGGCCTTTAAATTCAGACTTTTTATCATACCATAGTTTTTCCATACCTTCAAATCTTCTTGCAAATCCTGATGGCATCCACTTACGTAATTGCATTACCCACCTACCTGCTGCATATTGTTGTATAGCATTTCGATCTTTTTGGTTATATATACCATGTAATCTCTGATAGACTCCTTGTACTCTTTCTTTAAATATTGCTCTATCAGTTTCAGTAAACTGCTCAGCAACTTCTTCATTAAGTATTAATTTGTCATTAACTACTTTATGAGCATCCCACAGATTTATTGTTTTACCATTAGCTAGTTTAAATGTTTTTTCTAAAGCCATCGACATAAATAACTGACTCTGTAACATATGTTCCCCCATTGTCATCATAAAGAAGAATGCACCTGTATGCATACCACGCATAGCTAATGATTTATGTTTAATTCTATTACCAAACTCATCAAAATGTTGTAATACATTGTAATACTCATTCATAAGGCCTACTTTAGAAGTAGGAACTCTACCTACAGTATCTTTTAATATACCTGATAAATTACCCCAATAGAATGTTTTAGCTTTAATAAAATTCTTTTTACCAAAATATTGTCCCGCAAAAGATTCTATAGTATTCATTAAATTACCAAATGCTACGTTTACATAACCAGCATGTGGATTTAACGCCAATACTCTTAAACTATTGTACGACAAGAAACCATCCATTATCTTATCCATGGTAACTTTCTTTCCTGCTATAGTCATTACATCTGAACTTTTCTTCTTTCTTTCTCCGTAAACAACCATATTTAAATAATCGACTAATCTATTATAAGCTAAAGATTGAACACCTTCTGTTGTAACCTGTGCATCTGTAACATTATCAATAACAGGCATACCAGCTTTAAGTTTACTAACTTTTCTTGTTCTTAGTAATTCTTTTGTTAGTTCTAACTCTGCTATTATTTCATTCATTTGCTGATTGTTTACAGCCATAGTATAATACATAGATAATGCGCTTGATAGATCATAAGAAACATCTTCAGGATTTAACATACCTTCTTCTGTCCCGATCTTTTCACTATAATGTATAGGTACATAATGCATAGCATCTCCTTTTTCGTCTACATTTTCTTTATATTCTGTTTCATCTTCTAGTATAGTAAACTTTTGTAGCGCTGCTTCTTTTATTGCGTTCCATCCTCCTTTTAATCCAACAAAACCTGCAGTCTCCATAAACTTCTCTTGTGGAGTCTTTCTTAACCCAGGTAACATAAGACCTCTTCTAGCAAAAGATGGTAATATACTCTGTGCATATTTATACTGCTCAATAAAGTAATCGTAAAAAGCTCTTGTAGGATGTGATTCAGGTAACTTCATTAATGCTGCATACTTTGGATCTTCTACAAACTCATTATTCTCAAAGAATTCATTCCAAAGTCTGCTTGTAATAGCTTCCCCGGCTGCTTTCTTTGCTTGTATAAAATCATATTTCTTTTGTCTAAATGCATATGATTGTGGCCCTACTATATGTCCTGTAGGTTTTCCTTCATGCATTTCTAGTATCGGTTCAAAGAGCTCAACATAATTAGTAACACTAGCACCCTCCTGGGCTCTATGCTCTTCGAATGTTTTTAACATGTCTAGCATACCTTTTTCTTTTCCTTGGCCATACTCTAGATTGTATTTAGCTTCCTGGACTATATTTCTTTTTATAGCAACATGCTTATCAATCATTGCTAACTCTGTCATCGAAGAGTCTGCTAATGCATTTAACCATCTAGCTAAATAATTAATATCTCGACTAGCTTTAATAAGCTCTGCTTCCATCTTTACTTTAGTCATCCCTGGTTTAGTGCTATACTTCGTTAAAAAGTCTGCAATAATAGGCCTACCTAATGCTTTATATAACTCTTCTACCTGCTGTCTTTTCAGTACTGCGGGTGCTACATATGTATTAATTAAATTTTCATAACCTGTTTTACCTAATGATGGGGCTAACAATGTCATCTCATCTAATATTTCATATGCTGATACATAGTTTCTTATTTCTGCTAGATTTCTAGCTGTAACTGCATCATCTTTTTGTAGTTGTAATAATCTTTTATGCGCATCATTTATTTCTTGTAGTGCTCTTTTTACAAATAATACAATACCTTCTTTTTCGCTTACTTCTTCTAGTTGCTTAGATAGATCTTGCATAGCTGTTAGATAATTAGGATTTCCAGACTTTTTATATTTATCTATTTTTTTCCTTATAACATTTTTAGCTTGTTGCAATACTCTAACTGTAGCATCTTTTTCTTTTAACTCTTCTGCTACTCCTGTAGATTCAGGATTAAGTTTTTTAAGAACATTCGATACTATAGTATTATCAATAGGTTTTAAATTGTTTAATTTATTTAATACCGGTGATGTTGCGCTAGGAAATGAAATAGATGTATAATTTATATTACCTGTTTCTGGGGTTATATTAACACCTACCTCTAATGGTTGTACTCTTATACCGTCTACCCTTATACCTTTTTTCTCTAGTATATATTTATATAGCGAAAGTTGTAACCTATATTGATTTAATATAGTATTAGGTACACCTGATAAAGCGTATTTAAAATTAGGTAATCTTTTTTCTAACTCCACCAGCTTTCCAAGTACTTTACTTTTAAAGTCGTGTAAATATATTCTACCACTGCTTGTCTGCTCTATAACATCTATTGTACCTGCTAACAGATTATTCATATCAGCTATTTTAACTTCTGCATATAGCTTACTACCTTTATTCATTTTATCTTGAACCCAAGTTCTTAATAATGATAAAGAAGATTTAATGGCTTTTTTACTTTTTGGATCTATATTAACAGAATCCATAATTTGTTCATTATTTTTACCGTTTATAATAGCTTCCATTACTTTATGGATTTCTGTGCCACCCTCTTGTAAGAAACTCCATAGATTTAATACTCTTTCTGCAGAATTAAATACATCTCCTTTATTTCTATTTGCTTTAGCTACTTTAGATGCCATCTCTTCTTCCGCAAATGCATCGGTAAAGTAATCCTGTACACCAGTTACTCTTGTTAACTGTACTCCATCTTTAGTATAGAAATTATTTTCTCCTGTTGGTTCAGTTATTCTATTACTATCTGCTAATAACTCTGTTATATAGTCAGATTGATTCCATGATGCTCTTCTTTGTAACAGTGCTTTACCTTTATCTCCTAATTCTTTTAGTTGTTTAGAAGTAAAATCAAAAACACTTAAACTTTTTCCTACTTTATTTAATACACCCTCTCCTAATTTTCCTGCACCATCCATTATACCCCCTATACTATAGTATTTTTGTATAGTATTAGTTCGTAATAAATTAACATCTAACCCTAATGAGCTTCCAGTTAAAACTTGTCTAGCTTTTTGGCCAAAAACATCTCGAATATGTCTATTTAACTCAGTATTTGCAGACTCTCCTACAAAAATAGATCTAATTCTGTCCCATAACTTCTGTAATAGTCCTAAAAATCCTCTATATTCTTTAACAAATTGATTTTCTGTTCCAATACTAAAGCCTTTTCCTTGATAATATTCAGAAACAATGTATTTTCCTAGTATTTTACCTGCAGTTTCTTTTTTAAACTCTTCCGGATTGTTATAGACTTCTGCATAATCTCTTAATACTTCACCGTGTAAATTAGTTTTAGCGGCTAAATCCATTAATCTCTTAACAATAGCCTTATCTTTTAACATTTCTATAAAAAAGTGAGCTGTTTCTTCTGGTACAGTATATCTATCTCTTCTGTTTGATAGATGTATTACTTTATGCATTATATCTGCTACACCTAAAGCATCTTTTCCTGTCTTAGTTTTTAATACATTATAAGTTTTTTGATTAATATTAAATTCTTTTTTTAACCATGTCAATAATCTATTTTCTAGATCTTGTATTTTTGTTTCTAGTACCTTTTCAGCTGCAAGTTGTGGCATGCCTAATAAGTCGTCTATAGATTCTGTAGCTTCAGTACTATTAGGAGGTAAATTCTCTAGTTGTTGTGATATATTTTGTTTATGTTTAGTAGTATTCATTGGATGTATACTTTCAATTAGCGCATCCTTACTAGTCATCTCAACAAATTTATAACGTTCTCCTAATGGTTGTATTTCTTGGTAAATAGCTCCTGCTTCTCGTACACTATGTAACTGAAATAATCTCCATTTACCTTCATATGTTTTAAAATATTCTACATATGCTTTTGTTCCAGGGCTATCTTTAAGTAAGATATCACTAGAAGCTTCTTGGTGAATAAAATAATGGTTTTTACTTAACCCTAAGTCTTTTACCATATTATTATGAACTAAAGCTGTTTTATCTACTGTTAGTAATAATCCAGGGTCTTTATAAGCATTTCTGATTATCTGTCTAGCTGCATTGTCGTCAAAGTAATTAGAATATTCCATTGTTCGTACTTCTTTTCTAAAGAAATTACTTAATGAATCTCTAGTTTCTGATTTATTAGACCAGTATGAGTTAGGTATTAGATCTACAAATGTATTAGGCCCTGTTGATATAAAACCGGAAGTAATAATAGAATAAAGAACTAATGCTTCTGCCATCCTTCTTACCTCTACATCCTTAGTTACATTAGGATCTAGTAATTGCTCCCATCTATCTGTTATTGCAGATTTTTGAGATGCATCTAACTTACTAGCATTATTAAAAGCTAGTAATTTTATAAATCTATTTTTACCTGTATTTTCTCTATGCGCAAATAACATTCCAAAAAACTTATCATTGAACATGTTTTTTCTAGATCTAAGATTTAAAAATCTAGATACTGTTGATTCTGATAATGTAAACAATCTCTTTTTAACTAAAGACATGTCTGATTTCCCCTCTGTATAAAATAAATTACCTAAAGGTGATTCAGGTTGAGTAAATACATAGTATAAAGCCAAACTATTTATAGTTTCAATTAGCTCTTGTGATAGTACTCCATCTTGTTGTCCTGTATATTTAGCTATACTTCTCTTTAATTCTAAAAACCCTTCTTTATTAAAAGGTATAAAGTAACTAGTAACATTGATAGCCTCATCTATACCAAATTTTATAAACGCTTCTGTTCTTTTTGGCATTTTACCTATATTTATATAAGATGATGTACTTTTTAGATGGCCTTCAGCATTTTTAAAAGCTTCTAAATAACTTAACCTACTAAAATTCTTCAAACCTTCAGGGTTTAAAAGCATATTAAGCTTAGAAATATCCCTAGCAATATCTAAATAATTAAAAAAGTCAGCTAATAATTGAGCTTGTTGTACTTTATTAGCCCTTTCTCCTCCTTTAGTATGGTTTAAGGATTTCTTTAATGATGCAGCGCTTGGTGTAAAGAATCTATCTTCACCAAATAGTTTTTTAGCTTCTAAAAATTCTTGTTTAACCCCCCATTCTTCCGCTACTCTTTCTGCTAACTTGATGTCAGATACACTGTCCGTATTTGTAGCTTTACTTTTTTGATACTGTTTAATCATAGGCTGATTTATAAAATCTAGAGAAGCTCTCCCAGGAACCCCAACTCTATTTAATAACATCTTTACGCCGTGGTTATATACTGTAACACCTGCGGGGCCTATTCTTTGATTTTTAGCATTATCAATAGATTCATTTTGGTCATCTTTTATATGATCAGAAATATAGTTACCTTCAAAATCATAAATATTACTTAAGCTTGTATGCTCTTGTCCTTTTTTAGAATTAAAATAAACTTGTGCACCATCTTTTAATGTAACCTCCATATCCTGTGCTAAAGCATGAGATGTAGAATTCATTGAAAATAAACCAATCAACATAGCAGCATCTTTATTTATTTTTTCTAAATACATATCTGCAGCCGGTGTAAATACGTCGAAGTCTGATATATCTTGTGTAATACCTGCTTCTCTATAATCTTTTATAGCCTCTTTATATGTATTAGAATCTAAAGGTGTTAGTATTTCTTTTACAGAATGTTTAGAAGATAATATACTATGAGATATATCAAATAAAGCTTGATTAACAGCTTGATCTGATAATCCTTCAAAAGATTTTTTAGTTCTATACTGCCCTATTTTAAATGCAGCTTCTCTTTTCTTATCTTTTGTTAGTTCTGGAAACATGATATACATCTTATCTATATCAAAATCTGACCCCATTATAGTCGTTATTTCTGCAGGTAATTGTATAATAGATCCCATATTTTGTGGTAAAATCTTAACTACTTTTAAAGATAGCATGGAGTTTTTACCTTGTGTTGGTATACGATATCCTACTAATTCTAGTAAAGTTTGATCTACTTCTGATAAATTATCTCCTACTCTTAATCCTAATTTGTGTACTAAATCATATGGTAATGCAACTTCTGCATACACACCTCCATTACTATTAGCTTTTATCTGAAGCTCATTTGTAAGTGACCATCCAAAATCCGCTACTTGTACTGCAGACATTCCTTTGGCTTTTTGTTTCAATATATTATTCTTAAATAATGATAGTAATATATTTTCAAATCTTTTAGAAAAAGTAGGGAATGCCATAGGCGTTACGTATCCATAAGCATCAACATCATCTATTAATTGTTCTATATCTAAAGCTAAAAAGTAATTATCTGGTAATTCTCTTTCTTGTAACATTTGGTATACTTCATTCTTAACTTTTTTTAAGAATTTTAATTGTGCAATACCAAATTCTTTATTAGATAAATTATTTCTATCAGCTAAAATATCCATAAAAGCTTTATAACCTATCTTACGTGAAAGTTTATTAGAAGATCTCTCTATTTTTTCATACCATAAATCATTATATAATGTTTTAACTTCTTCTCCTAATAATCTATCCCCATTAGGTAACACATAGCTAGCATCATTTTCTATATTAGAAGGTAATAATTTAGCAAACTGCGATCCAAATAGTGGGTCTTTAGCTTTAGTTGTAATAATTTGCGGCGAACCTAAGTATTTAGTATCTAACACTTCTACATTTACATTATCCAGATCTTGTAAATTAGATATACCTGATATACCTACCTTAACTCCACTTTCAAAATTAATCATATCTATAGGTTGCATACCTTTGTACTTACCTGTAGCCTCCATACGTTGTCTTAAGTCATCTAATGTAGTTATATCATTCTCTGCAAAAATCTCGGTATAACCTCTCATTAATGGTATTGTAGAGTGTTTAATTTGTTTAAATACTATAGTTTCATTATTATGTCCATCATTTTCTAAGACTTCTCCAAAGAAATATGTTTTTAAAGGGTCTAATAAAAGTCCTTGTTCAGCCTTTCCTCCCATTAGCCCTTTTTTCCAATACGTTTCATATGCAGTTTCATGTTCTTTAGACCACTTACCTTGAGACTCCATTTGTCTTTTATGGAATTCTAATGTTGTATAACCTTGTGCATCTGTTTTTAGAACTTCTTCATAAGATGAAGCTATTATTTTAGCTTCTTTAGGATTTACCCCAGCTTTTGTTAATATTTTTTCAAACCTTTCTACAGTTTCTGGACTTCTTTTTATTATATCCCGTACTACTGCGTGTGTAAATTTAGGTTTAGCTCCGTAATCATGCTCTTCATTATAAGTAAGATTCATTTTAGGAGTTACGGACTGATACTGTCTTTTACCAGCATCGATCATAGGATTACCTTGTCTATCTGTTTTATAGAATGCTAGGTCTGGACCAAATATAGTATTTATATAAGGTTTCATTACTATATCGTTTACAGCAAACTCAACTATTGCTAGTGTAATATCTTTCCCAACACTTTTACCTGAAATAGCCTGCATTGGTAGATTAATATTGTGTATTTCTTTACCAACTTTAACTATCGCTTTAGCTTCAACAAAAGCATCTATTGTTTTTCTTATTTGTTTAGAAACATAACTTCTTAAGTAGCCGTCTAACTTACTACTTAAAGTGTTATACACTTCTAGATCTGAGTTGTTAGTGGTAGATATAGCTTCTAATCTATTTGTTTCTGCATTAAATAGTTCAGAGTTATTAAGATCTCTGAAGAACATAAACTTTAATCCATTACCATCTTTATCCCCAGGCTCATTTCTATAATGTAGATTTTTTACTTGGTGTTTTAAATCCATATCTATATCAAATAACTGTCGTTCTATTTTTGATATACGAGCATATTCACCTAATGCTAAAGGGCGCATAAGTTCAACAGCAGTTTCTACAAATCCTTCTACACCTAGTTTAGTAGATTTCCACATTCCAAAGCTTTTATTCTTTGGATGTATTTTTGGTAATGTTAAAAACTTAAACTGACCTTTATCAGACTTAGTCCCTGTACTAAATTCTGCAAATCTATTACCACTGTTATTAAACATAGAGAATCGGGATAAAGCAGATAAGTTTTCAGTCATTCGATCATAAGCAGTAGCTCTACCAAAAGTTCCTTTTTCTTTTATAACATCAAATGTACTTAACTGAAAGTTATTTCTTACATCAGGATGTTTTAATATCATGTCTAATATAACATGCGATACATTTGAATTTGGTTTATAGAATATATCTTTAAAGTATTTACCTATAGCTTGTTTGTATGTTTCTTCAGATCTTAAAGCTAATGTCTTTTCTGAATCATATGTATTTAAATTAATAGAATATATACTTTTTCTATTACCTCCTATAAAAGAAGATAAGTAAGAGTCTATTTTATATTGAGAAACAAACTTGGCAAGCTTTCCTAATGCTCCCATTTCCATATTATTTGCCATATAAGGACTTATACCCCTTGCTAAATTTTTAAATACATATTGGAAAGAGTTAGATCCATACATATATTTATGAAGACTTTCTACTGTAATAGAATTATCACTAAATAAATCACTCTTCATATTCTGAGGTAGTATTATTCCTATGCTTTTTAAAACTTTCATCATAGGAACCATATATTCTTTTTTACCTTCAGTTTGTTTTGATATACTGTTTACATTTCTATATTTATTATGTATGTCTACTAAATCTTTTTCAATAATTGCTTGAAACTCTTTAGCTATTTCAGTATCTATTGTATCATTTTCTCCGTTAACTTCTTTAAATATAGGTGAAGTAGACTTACCACTCATCCAATCATTAATGATCTGTCTTTCTAGCCCATTACGGTTTGTATACATAACTTTAACAGTTCCATTATTATCAATAACTAATGTTTTAAATGCTATGTTTTGTTTATTAAAATGTGTAATAAATTTATTTTGCCATGCAGGACTAGCTTCTGTGTATTTTTGTAACACTTGAGGTACTAATTCATGCTGTAATGTTTTTAGTTTTTCTAAAACCCTACCTTCTGGAGCGTTAGATAAGTTTAAAGCAAGATAGTTATATACATCATCAAATGGTACAAATCTATATTTACCTAACAACTTTCCTTTTTCTTTAGATTCTATAAAACTTAATCCTATTTTAACATCTTTAGATAATGTATCTTTAACAGGTCTAAAATAATAATTTATACCGTGTATTCTTTCTTGTGCTTGAGGTTCAGTCTCTTGTACTATATCATTAACCTCATTAGCATCAAGATCATCTGTCATTTCTTGTCCTCTATATGTAGTATACTTTACACCAAATAATGGTTGTAAGTTTTGTATAGCAAGCTTCTTAAAGCCTGGAGAGGTTAGATTATGCAATGCATCTGTTCTGATACCCCATAAAGAGTCATCAGTTATTCGTAGATAATTTTCTCCTATACTTTTTACCCTTTCACTTATTCCTGGAGTTTCTAATATCTTTTTACCTATAGCTTTATATTGCTTTCTTAGAGTATCATAGAATATATCTAGTTGTTTTTGGTCTTTAAGGTAAGATTCAAAAGATACATTATCTTCTTTTGCTTTAACTTGCAGTGCAGAATATAGATCATGGTTTATATTACCTACAACCTCTTCAACAAATTCTTGTGGCATAGGCTGTCCTTCTTTATTATACATTTGTCTAAGCTGTTCATTTTCTACATTAGATAGCTTAGCTAATTCTGCCTGTGTATAATTTTTATATTTTGTATCTCTTATATTTCTAAATAATCTTTCTATACTGCTATTTAAACCTACAAAGTTTTTAATTGCATACCATAATTCTTTAAAGAATCTTTTTATAGCGCCTTTAAAAGAAGGGTCTTTTTCGTTGAGCATAAACTCCATAAAGTTCTTTGCTAACTCTGTTTCTAACTGCTCTACAGATAAATTTTTATTCTCTAGAATACTAATAGATTTTCCATAAGTCATTGAAGCTTCCATCAATACCATTGTTTTCTCTTCTTCAGATAAATGTATATCAAAAACTCTTCTAAAAGCTTCCCAGTATGCTGTACCTTCTTTACCTTCTCGTGCTAATGTAACTAAACCATTTTTATAAAAACCCCAAGCATTTCTACCCTTTGATACTCTTATCCATTTTACTCTTTCTAATACATTTACACCCTCTTTTCCAAACTTTTCTTTAAACCATGTTACTTCTTCTTGTGTAAGCATATTATATGAAGGCGGACTAACAAGATCAGCTTCTCGTAACTTAATCCCCGGTAAATCAATATCATCTATATTGTCTATATCATTTTTAGTCTTAGGTTTTTTCTTGTTATTCTCAATTAAATCATCTATAGACATAGTAGCTTCATTCTCTATAGCGCTTATAACATCTTCATCTAATTGAGGTTCGGTAAATTCTTTTACTTCTTGTTTAGTTAGCTCAGCTTTTTGAAAAGGTAAACTAATTTTAGTAGTATCATCTACGACTTCTGTATATATAATAGAATGATGGAATTTAGCAGAAGTTCCTCCCGGAATATCTGTAGTTACAACTCTTATATTAGGATCCGATAAATACTCTAAATAATTTTTATACTCTAGATTATTTATTGGGCTCATATAAGGCTCATTAACATTTAATTCATGTCCCTGTACATTATATTTTTTTGTTTTTAAATGCTCAATAAATACATTTCTATTATCAACTAAATTCTGTGAAGAAAAATCTTTACTATCTCTTAATATTTTTTGTACAGTTTCTCCCGATGTTCTTTGTACTTGGCCTGAAGATTGTATTAATCCTTGTTGGTCATATAAAATATATTTGTAAGGCTTTCCCGTTATAAATTTTTCAAAGTTACTTATTTGATCGCTTCCTTCCGGATGGATTTGTAGACCAATCATTTTTCCTGAATATGGAAATTTAATTCTATAATTATCCATAGCAAGCTGAGTATCTTCTTCAAGTTTACCATAAACTTGTACAATTTTATTTACCTGTGCTCTCCTATCTTCTTCTGATAGTTTATTATCTAAAATAATCTCTACTACTTTATTAGCAGCTGTATTATTTAGATTAGAAGTTTCTAATCTTATAGGTATTACTCTTCCGCTAGCAGATTTTATTGCTGCATATATAGTACCGTTTTCTACAAATTGAGAATTAGCAACAGATACAGTAGAGTTAGGTACACGTACAGTTCCATCAATACCATACCCTAAAACAAGATCTGGCCCTAACACTTCTATAGATTGCTTAAGAGATATACCACGTTTTTTTAGATTAGTAACAAAGCCATCAGTTTTACCTGCAATTTTAGCTTTAATATCCATAGGTCTATTACCTTTTAAAGCTTCGGCTATATTTTTTCTTAGCAATAAGTTTTGTTTAAAAGAAGCTGTACCACCTCTCATAATCGAAACAACAGTTTCTGGATTCGCTGCTAATCTTACAGTAATTATTACATCATTAGAATCTTTACTTTTATAATATTGCCAATTAGGTTCTACTCTTAATATAACATCTGTCCCAACCCCTGTATCTGGATTGTTAGCTACATCAAAATCAACAATATCTGCTTGATTAGTTGACCCTGGATACACAACCATAACAGCATTCTCTCTTTTTTTAGTCTTAGGATTAACAACCGTATATCTAATTTGTTTTTCTTTGTTTACTATAATACGATTACCCTCTCTCATGACTTGATTGTTCATGTTTTTTCTAGGCTCATTGTACCATACAGATGTTACAGTTCCTGAACCAGGAGATTGTTTATCAAGATTATCTAGCTGTGTTGGAGATAAAAAAGATTCGGGTATAATTCTATACGCAGCGCCATTAGATCTAGAAAACATTGGAACACTATTACCGTTTATATCCACGGCTTGTACCCATAAAGGGCTAGCTTTAGTACCTAGATTAACACCTATATATTGAGGAGTCCATGCTTGAGGGTACGCCTTATCTAGTTCTATTTTATTTTTATTAGTAGCTGTAGGATTAGTAACTGCTTTACTTCTAGGTGCTTTTATCTTCCCAGGCTCTTGTTGATTAACTGAAGAGTCTATAAGATCTACAGTTTTTTCAGGATTAGATTTAGAGTCTTTTAATAAATTGTCTATACTTTCGCTTGTTTCTTCTTTTAAATTATCTTCTCTCTTTTTAGCCTCTTCTTCTATAATTTTTTCAGCGTTTGCTTTATCTACTTGTAAAGCATCATTATTTATATCATCTATTATTTCTTTCTTCTCCTTCTCAGTTACTTTTGCACGATCTACATTAACTATTGCGCTAGCAGATTGTGCTGAAGCTGTTATTTTTTCTTCCTTTTTTGCGGGGTCTTCGACTCCCTCAACTTCTTGAGAAACGCTGGCTGCTTGACCGGGGGTACCGCTAAGAGCTTCTTTTGAAGTTTCGGTGGGAGTAACATTATAAGTTGTTGTAGATTCATTAAATTCTTTTTTTATTTTATTAATTTCTTCTTGTATCTTATTACTTAAGATCGCATTAGCTAAATGCTTTAAAGACTTACCTTCTTTAGTACTGCCTTTAACTTTTTTACCTGTCTCCTGGTTATACACCACTAGGTCATAACCTTTTGGTGTTTTTTCATAGACTGCATAATGAATAGTATCTCCCAAATCTAAGGAATTTTCTTCATTATTCAAAGATGCAAACTTAGATATTTTTACAGCTTCTAGAGTTTCTATAACTCTAGCTATGTCTAATACAATACCTGGAGTAGTTATTGTAATATCATGTCCTAACCATCTAGTTAGTGTAACAGCTGTAGGCATACCCTCTGAATTATACTTAATAGCATCAGTTGGATTTTCTTTAAGGTTACTATAATAAGATCCTTTTATATTAAAAGTTCTACCATCTTCTTCTATAGTAATAGGTACTGTTGTTGTATTTTTTAATACAATCATATCTAAATTAAACAGTATGTCAACATCTTTTGTTATGGCTGTTTTATGTTGATTCTCATCTTCAAAAAATAATGTACCACTCTCTGTATAAATTACTCCTATACGATCATTCCACATTACTTGTACTGAAGGAATAAAGTTATCAAATAACTTATCCCATTGCCAGTTTAAAGATTCAGGTATACCATATTTATATCTTGCTATAAATTTACCTAAATTTTTACCCCAGTTATAGTCTCGTTGTTTAGCTCTTTGTTGTTTTTCTGATAAAGGATTTCCTTTACTATCCTTATGTATACCCTCAACACCCCAAATTTCATTTAATAAACGCATAACTTCGTTTATAACTTTTTCAGAGTTCTCTATTTCTTTACCTTCTTTAACAGCTTCATTAACTTCTTGACTTGCTTTTCTTAAGTTATCTATAGATGCTTGTAATTCTAACTGATCTTTTCTAGATTTCCAGCTTGCAATAAGAGGCCTTGAAGCTTCTCTTACTTCTTTATTATCTTGATACTCATCTAAAAATATATCTATTTGATCTTGTGTAGTAGCCGGATTAGATAGTAAATCCATCAAATCCTGTATACTAGCATCATTCTGCGTTTCTCTTGCGTTCTTTTTTGTAATAGAATTCCATCTGCTTTCAATATCTGCACGATCTAATCTATCCATCTTAAGCTTTTTCTTAAGCTCTTTATCACTTAATAATGCATCTTCTATTTTATCTGACTTTTGTTTTACTGTAAATTCAAAATTACCACTTAGTATTTCATTTAATTGTTTCCATGCTGCTAATCTATTTGCTTTATATATTTGTTTTTGATTAGCTAATTGTACTACATCATTTCTATTAGTCTGATTTAAATATTCTTGCTCTTCTTTAAATTTATCTTCAGTATAAGTTTCTTTAGAATTTTTTTCTAGATCTGCTCCTTCTTGAGTTAGTAATTTTAGTTCTGCATTATAATTATCTTTCCACTGCATAAAGTTAGCAATAGTAGAATCATTTTGAGCTTTTTCTTCTTTGGTTATATTAGGAGTAGCATTATCGTTTTCTAAGTTTTCAATTATAGTTTCTACTTTTTCTAAAGTCTGCTTCAAACTAGCAATATTAGTTTGTATTTCTCTACGTTTTTTAGTGTTTACACCAATTTGAGACTTTTCTTCAGCTATTTTAGTGTTTTCTTGAGATTCTGTTATTCTACTATCTATGTCTTGCATTAATTCACTATACATATCCATAGCCATTTCTAGTTCTGTAACAGCTCTTGCTGCTCCAGCACCATACTCATTACCAAATATTCTATTACTATAATTTCTATAGCGTTTTTCAGCCTGATTAATAGTTTCAACTATTTCTTTTTTAGTAGTATTTAACTGTTCTTGTGTAATACCATTATCTAAAAGAATTGCGTCAAAATTTTCATCATTTATTTGTTCTAATAGTAAATCTACAGTTCCAGCTTGAGATGCGTTTAATCCTAAGTTTACTGCAAGCATTCTATTTTGTAGCTTAACACCTTCAACATCTCCCTTATCTTGTGCTTCATTTCTTTTATTTAGAGAATTTATTATAAACTCTTGTCTTTTACCAATCTCTTCTATCTGTCTTTGTTGACGTGCTTTATTAGTTTTTCTATTATAAAGACCCCCAAGCATAGTAAATCCACCACCACCCATAGCCCCGAATAGTGTAGAAGCCCAATACGAACCATCTTGAGAATATGCACTCTTTCTATTTTCTGGTCCTAAAAACATACTTGGCCAAAGAGAAAAATCCGGTCGTCCAAATCCTTTACTATTCCAATCAGGATTACTAGGGCCTATATTACCTGCCATAATATCTCCATGTCTAATACCCTCTTGCATAGAGATCCAATTTATTTGTTCTTCTATACCTTCTGAATAAGCCCAGGCTCCATATTTAGTTGGTGTTTTTCCATAATTTTGCCACAGCCTACCTAATCTAGTTCTTGGTAATTTAGGATTTTTAAGCATAGCATTTTGTGCTTGTTTTACTTTTTTACTATGACCCATTAAAGCTGTAGCTCTTGTACCTTTTCCTAGCTTACCTAAATGGCCAAATACTAATCCATATTGAAGTATATCAAATGCAGCATTAGTCCAGTTCATATTAAAAGATTTGTGTGCAGCATGCCCAGCAATATGCTGTGCAGCTTTTTCTCTTATTAACGGATCACTTAACTTAATATCTGGATTTTGTTCTAAAAATGCTTTACCTTCTTTACTTTCTAAAAAATTATTCCAAGCGTTATCATCCAGAAAAAATTCTAAATTCTTATCGTATGATGTTACAAAAGTTTCTCCTGCTTCTCTGTAGTTTTCCATATACCTCATACTCAGCCCCCCTATTGTCATCTTTCCTAAAGCTTGTCCTCTTTTTCCACCAAGTCTAGTAGTTTTAGCTAATACATTACCCACCTGAAATTTTAAACTTTTCTTTCCTAGCTTACTAGCTTTACCTGAGGCTCTCATTAATCTTCCCCCCATAGACATACCCTTTCCAATAAAACCTACAGCTCTTACTGTTCCTGCTGCGGGTATAAATAAAGATAATGTAGACACTAATGACACTGCATTAGAAGCCCACCATGCGGGATCAGAAGGATCCCAACCTTTACCAGGGTTAGCCTGAAATATAGGTGTAACATCTTTTGACCAATCTATCCAATCTTTACCTAATTTAGTTACAAAGTTTTCATAATCATCTTCTGCATTACCAGCAATTAAATCTCCTATTGCCCCTATTCCCCAAATAGTACCTCCACCAATTTCTGCAATAGATTGATTAGCCCAAGCTAAAAATCTACCTGCATGTGTTTGTCTGTCATTTCTCATACTATCGATCTGAGATCTATCATGCACAGGCCAGTCAACTCTTTTCATATCATAAGGGTCATCTGGATTAACTGGATTACTAAAATAAGATTCATCTCTAGATGGGTCTATGTATGTATAATCTACTAAATCCTTAATAGAAGTGACACCTTTGATAGGTGTAGACTTTTGTTCTGAAGGTTTCATAGGTAGATTAGTAACCGGATTCAGCTTTAAAGGTTCTGTTGTACTATCGTCCAGCAGATTTTGTAATGAATTATTATCGCTCATATTATCTTACGTATTTATAAGTTCCATATTTATTTCCTGGCATAAGTGGATCTCTGTATTGAGTCATTTCCCCAATAGAGAAATGCCACCACTCATTCTTTTCTGGATTAGAAGCTGATAGTTGTGCCAACGTATAACCATCTTTTTTGTTCAGATCTATTAGTCTTTGTGTAACTAGTTTTTGAATCTCGTTATCCATACCGCTCCATGGTCTAGTACCATTATGTATAATATCATCTAATTGTATAGCATTTTGATCAGTAGTCATTCCAAAGAAACTGGTAGGTTTAAAGTTATTATTACCCATTGTTCCACTACCCTCTCCTTGAGTAAGATCTACTATATAAATACCATAATCATTATCTGATTGAGACATATCAAATGCTTGACCCGCTTCATGGAATGAAGTTCCTGGAGGTGCAGTAGGTGACCCCCCATATTCTTTATATTTCTTATAAGCTCTTTCCTGTGACTCATAAGATCTCCACACATCAGCCATTGGTATATTAAACACGGTTCCAGTTGGAACTGTACTTCCATTTCTCATAAATGGATCATTTACACCGGTCTTAGTTTGTAATGCTATTTTACCAGAATTAAGAAGAGACTCAAAAGTACCTGAACTTCCATCAGAAAGTGTTATCGTTTCATCTGCTAACATTTCTATACTTGGGAAGTTACCATTTAAAATTTGATTTCTATCTTTTAAGAATTCATCTTTTACTGTACCATCTCTATTATGGATTTGATCATCATAATTATCACTCCATTGTAGTTCTAAATTATCTTGTCCTTCAGGTAATTCTCCAATATATGTATCTTGATCATCAGAGAATTGGAATCCTTTATACTCATATACATTTCCTTGTGGATCTACCCACCCTAGTATAGTTGCAGCACCGTATGTAGTCGCACTCTGTTGTAGAGCTCCACCTCCTATACCTCCATAGAGGCCTGCAAATATATCAAACATATCTTTGTTTATAGTTTCAGTAGCTTGATTTACAGCATCTAATAATTGAGATTTAACCTGCATAGGTTGGCTTAACATTTGATTATCACCTCTATGCATAGCCCAATTATGGTATGTCATATAAGAATCATCAAACCATACTTGTCCAGGTTTTACAGTAAATGTGCTAGTTTGAACATTACCATTTCTAAAAGTAGTAGTTGTATTATAAGTTTGTGCCGAATCCACTATTTGGTTAGGCGCTCCTGAATTAGGAAGTGTAGCATCATCTGGATTTTCATCAATTATTATATCATTTGGATCTTCATTAGGATTAACTATAGGATCTTTTTTTATAGGATTACCATCTAAATCTATATCATAACTACCATCTCCTTCAAGAGGTTGTCCATCTGCATCAATGTTATCACTTAAAGTAAAGTCAACAAGTGTAGTAGTACCTTCATCATTTTGATAATAATAATGATCGTACTCTCTAGGTCCTATAACTTTACCATTTTTATCTAATTGTTGTCCTGTAGTTAAGTTCCAAATTCTATATTCCCCATCCATCATAGCACCCTCTGGGAATGTTTCATCTCCAGGTTGTGTTATAACTATTGCTCCAGGACCTTGTGATTTTATAAAACCTGGGGCTCCATCATCGCTCAAACTTGTTACTATCGCATCATTACTTTGGAAATTTAAATCTAAATCATCTCGTATATCTCCTCTCACATCATCTGGATCAATAACAGATTCAGATTTTATTATTAAATCATCCATTTTATCTTTAGCTCCTATATAAGCTTCTTCAAATTTAGCTGCATCTATTTTAATAGGTTCTAGACTTATAATTTCTTCTTGTATTCTATCACCATTTTCATCAAACCCTTCAGGAGGACCATCAATAATAGGCTCTGGTGGCATTTGATTATTATTAGTATTATTTGGATTTTTATTTGGATTAACTACAATAATATCATCTTCTTCTTCTATATTAATATTATTATCTACAATAGTTCCCGGATCATTAGGATTTATAGTAGGTTTATTTTTATTAAACTCTTTAGTAATAGGCTCTGTATCAGGTGTAATATCTAATTGACTTTGCCAATATTCTTTAGTAGATGCTTGTTTTGGATCATTTAACATTAATATTCTAGCTAAATCTCTAGTATTATCATCTACATCAATAGCACCGCTAGGTTCTCCTGTAGCTCTTGTATATTTAATTTGACCATCTACTACATCAACTGCAGTTATAATATTTTTATTAGGAACAAATATATATTCATCACTTCTTAAAGGACTACCATCATTTGGATTAACACCAAAGTAATAGTATCCTATTGGATTTCCATTAGCATCAGCTGTTGCGCTTGGGACTACATTACCAGGCATTCTAGTAGCTTTATCTAAATCTATTTGTGCAGTATAGTTCATCCATTTAAGCTGCTTTTGATTAGGTGCCATCTCTGTATAGTTACCATCTATATCTACATGATATGTCATTATCTCATTTAAATAAGCTTGAGGAGCTGTAAAGTATAATGGTTGAGCACCGGTTTCAGTAGGTATTTTTACTACACCTCTATAACCACCTGCGCCATCATTCATTTCAGAATTAGGTACAGATTCCCACAATATTCTAACATCACCATCTTTAACTTGCTGTAAGAATTCCATAACATCTTCTTGATTCGTAGCTCCATCTCCATTTATATCTGCTACAATATCTTTTAAAGCTTCTGTATTTTGAGTACCTGGATCTTCAAGGAAAGAGTAATTTGTATCTGTCTTATTACCCATAAACATAAAGTCATCATTTAACCAATTTTCAGTAATAGCTGTTCTAATTTGTTCGTCTACTTTCTTATTACCTGTTCCCGCCAACTCTGTTATTTGTCTAGTTCTACCTCCAAATAACATATCTTTTCTATCTTCATATAGTTTTACTTTAGCTTTATCAAGAGGTGTATCTCCTGTATAATACGGATTATATATATTAGAACCTGAATAACCTTTTACATAATTTGGGTTTGGAATATTTTGACCGTATGTTTCACTTTCTGGATCATCATCAAATATAGTTGGATTTTGTTCATCTCCATAACCATATCCACCCCAAGCAAATCCTGTAGGTACACCATTTTCATCTTCAAAGGTTCTACTTTTTATATGAGCCCATATAGCATTAGAATCAAGAGGATCAACTGGGTTACCTTCATCATCAAATATAACATCAACATTATACCGCATATCAAGATGTCCACCAGAACCTGTTCCAGGCATCTCTGCTCCTACATAAAAACTTACATCTAATGGTGAATTGTTTGCACCATAAGTAATATCACCATTAAAATATCCTGCTGCATTAGTCTCAGTACCAGTTCCTCCTACACCTACATGTTTATAGTTAGCATTAATAGCAGCTTCTTGAGTCATCATTTGTCTTATAAATGCGTTTGATTCATAAGTATATCTAGTACTATTTACTATTTGTAATAATTCTTCTAGATGAGATGTATCTCCAGGAGTTTGTTCTTTGAATTTTAAATATTCATCTAATGCATCTGTATAGTTAATATGATTTTGATTAACAGAATCTTCCCACTTTAGATATAATTTATCATTACTATTCTCTTTTATATCGTCCCCAAACTCATCTACTACTGGTGTTATTTGTATTTCAGATCCTTGTCCCGTATCTATAATTCTATAAGTATGTGTCGTTCCACTTCCTCCATTGTTTTTATACTTACCTTTAGTGTTTTCAAGATCTTTTAATGTAGTTTCTCCTTTAATATATTTTCTACCTTCTTCATTTATATTCCACAATTCAGCATATGTTCTAGCTTGTTGCGTAAGGTTACCATTTTCATCTGTCATATCTGCCCACATATTAGAATACCTTTCATTTATTGCATCTATCTCGTCTTGAGTACTTGCTTGTCCCATTTCATCAGATAGTAAAGTTTGTAAAAATGCATCTGCATAAGCTAGTGTTGTATTATCATCTAGACTAGACGACCACATACTTAACTCAGCTTTTGCGTTAGGACTTAATGAGCTCATATTATTTAACGCTGCATTTGCTATCTTAGCTGGGCTAATATTTTCTAATTTCTCTGTAATTCTTCGCGTAGTACCATCTTCCTGTACTTGATCATACTCAATCTCTTGACTATCTGGTTTAATTTTACCATATACTTTATCTAGTTGTGCTAGCATATCAGAAGCTTGCCACACACCTGTGTATTTATAAGAAGATAATGGTGCTCCTACTACTGTATTTTGATAATACTCTTCATCTATAACATAGTTAGGCTGTTCGTCTGTTCCAATATTTTTCATACCTTCACTCATCCATGATGCTCTATCTCCTCCAGCTCCTAACATAAGATCTAGATAAGGATCATACTTTTCGTCTTGTTTAGTATCTAATACACCTTGATTATATAAAGCTAACTGCTCACCACTTGATTTAATAGTAGCTAAATCTCCTGAAGTCAAATCTCTATTTACTCTTTTTTGTATTAATTTAAGATCAGGAAGCATATCTGCGTATTTACCATCATGCTTTGTTATTAAAGCTGATAGTTCATTATCGAGATTTGTTTTATAATCAGATAGATACCTTTTATCTAATTCACGGTTTGCTTTTATATTTAATAGATTATCATCTAAAGACTCTGCCAATGTTTCTGCTTTATCGTGTCTTCCTTGAATCATTTGTGCAGCTGCAGTCATTTCCTGAAAAGGAAGTGGTACATATGTTTGCATTAAATTCTGTTCTGCTGGTGTATTAAATCTATTTATTGCCATCTTACTCTGGTTTATTTCTTATTGTATCGTTTAGTTGTGTTCCTGTCATAGTACCTGATCCTCCACTTACTTGTGTACGTAATGCTTCAGCATATCTTACATCTCCTTCTACTGCTTTTATAAAAGAAGCAAACATAGCCTTTTGTTCAGAACTAGCATTATCTTGGAATTGTTTCCAAGAGTTTTTATTAGGAACCCATTTAAATCCTGAAGGGCTATTACTATCTTGTATAAATTCTCCAAAATCTCGTGTAGCTGGAAATTCTATTCCCATCTGAGTCATAGAACCATCAACTACTATTTTATCTCCTTCTGCTCTTACTCCATTTACTTTTAACATACCTCCATCTATTTCTACTTCTATAGGTTGACCGTTTTCTAATATATTAGCAGCACCTTCTCCAGTACTTTGTATACTCATAGGTTGTAGTGAAGTCATTTCATCAGATGAAATAACAGGAGTATACTCAACTACTGGCTCGTTACTGCCTGGCTCATTTAATATAACATCATCCATATCAACATTTACATTATCATTTGTAGTTATATCGTCTGTATCTTCTCCATCTCCAAATTCACTTTCAACCATCAATCCTTTTTCTATAGCTTCTGCTTCTTCTATAAATAGCTCTGAATTTCCTTGTTTAATTTTAACATAAGTTTTATCTTGATAAGTATATTTATTAGATTCTCCTTCTACAGGAGTAAATAGATCACCATTTATTTCTGCACTATAAACATCATTAAATGTTGCATCATCAGCTACATTTATAGTATTTACATTATTAGTAGCTACATCTAAAGGATTTTCAAACTCTTCATTACCTGATAAAACATTAGCCGCATTTACATCATCTAGATTATTAACTTCATTATTATTATTTTCTACATTACTCTCTACATTATTATTTGTAGGAACGTTAGTAATATTAATGTTAACTGGAATTTCTCCAACCGTTTGATTAATCATAGCTTGTATTTCTTCTGCACTTAAATTCTCTACGGTTTTTACTACAGACTCATCTATACTTTTATCTGGATTTAACTTCATATATTTTTCTAAATCAGGGGCCATAGCACTTATAAAGCTAGCTCTTAATTTATCATTTTCCATTAGATTAGCTGTATACTCATCTAATTGTCCTATTGCAGATAATTGCTCTATAGCTGTAGATACATATTTATCTACTGCAGCCCTATTTTGAGAATTAACTCCTGATACTCTAATATCTTCACCTCTATCTCTTTCTCCTATGTTATACATCATATTAGCTCTAGCTGTTTTTAACTTACCTTCTGAGTCATGTTTGTATTTCCATGCAGCTGAATCATTCATCATTTTACCTTGATTCAATCTATTATACATACTAAACATTTGCATTGGATTACCACTTGCAAAATCTTTACTGAAATCCATACCCCCCTTCATGGCCATCATATTTTGATTTAACCAGGGTTGTATATCTACTTTTTGATCCATATCTTGTAATATTTGATTATCATATGGATTAACTTTTTTAGATTCTATTTCAGCTCCCTCTTTAGATTTCATAAGATTATAAAGAGGAGACATGTATTTAGCTAAATTGTTAAAATATTTTTGATTATTAAACGATTTAGTTTTATTTTCATTAGTAGTTTTTGGATCATTTATAATTTTTTCATTATTAACAATCTCATTATCTATCTTCTTTTTCTTTTTATCAGGATCTCTTTCCCACCATCTATTTTTAGATTTAAAACCATCTCCTGCACCAGTATTAAATGGATTATTTTCTTTCGGTCTCGGTTTTATTAATTCCTGTTCTATATCAGGAAAACCTTCAAATGCAATAGGATCTAAAGTAATAGGCTCTTCTTTTTTACGTGGTCCAGGTTGTAAATCAACGCCTGCATTATCTGCTACTATATCATTGTAAGGAGCATCTCCCATATATGGAGGTGGGTTTTTCTTTTCCTTTTGATTATTAGGAGGTAATTTAACTCCTGGATACTCATTTAATGTAAGCTCACCAGGCTTAACTTTAGGTAAAGTAATAGGTTGTTCTTTTATGTTTGGTGAATCCTTAGTAGGATCATATATAATATTACCATCTATATCATAAACTATTTCTTCCTCTTCTTCCTCATCATCATCTATATCTAATTCTTCAAACTCTAGTTCAGGATCAGGTTGTATTTGATATCCCCTATCTTGTAGAGGATCTCCTGTTGCTGTAGGAGCCATATCGTCTCTTGGACCTCTTTGCGGACCTAAGTTAGGGTCTCTATAAATCTCTATCTCCTCTTCGTCCTCCATTATTCCGTCATCATCTGCTAAAGGATCTTCTATATCTCCAAGATCTATCGGTTCATCACCGGGGGTTAAAACAATAGGATCAATGATTTCTTCTTCTTCCATGATACCATCATCATCAGCTAATGGGTCTTCAATCTCACCTAAATCAATATCATTTATATTTATTGGACTATCCGGATTAGAAGCAGCGTTATTTAAATCTTTCCATCCCGCCATACTCATAGAGTGTTCTCCAAATTTACCAGCCCCTTTATCTACTGGAATAGGAGTAAATCCTGGTTGTCCTGCATTCTTTTCATTATACATTTGCTGGAGAAGCTTAAGTTTTGATCCATTATCTGTAAAAAGATCATCAAAGCTTTGAATACCCGCAAAGTCTAACAACTCAGGATCCATATTAGACATCCATTGGTTAGCAAACGCTTCCATACCTATAGAATTAATATAATCCTTTATACCCTGATCTTCTCCATATATATTATTTCCTTTATAGTCTAAGAATGTAGCTTGATTAGTAGGTACTTCTTCATCTGTTCTTTCTCCTTCATAAAATGGGGGATCATTTGGATTTTCTGGACTACCATATTCATATTTTTTATGCGTACCGTACATACGTTTAGGCATACCTCCATACAAAAACTCTTGTTCTGTAGAAGCCATTGTATCTTGAGCAGGTTGTTTAGATTGAGCTTGCATGAACTGATTAGTTAAATCGGGAAAATTTTGAGATAGCTCTTCAAATGAGGATCCATCTTGTAAAAGTTTTGTAAACTTTTCTTTTCTTGCAGCATCTTGTTCTGCTTGTAATTCTTGCAATTTAACTGTCCATGATCGTATCATAGATTGTGCAGTTTGTTTAGTTATATGATCACCATCTGCTGCAGATTTTTCAAAAGATTCTATTTTTAAACCTATTTTTTTAGCAGCATCCGCAAATGAAAGACCCCATGTTTTTGATTTTAGTTTAGTAGAATATACTACTTGTTGTCCTGAAGCATCAACTAATTCACCTCCAGATGAATGAGACTTTCCTTTAAGTTCTGATAACATAGGATTGTTTCCAATAGGTTCCATTGTTCCTGTTGTTCCTGGAGGAGCTCCAGGACTATGTTGTATTACTTCATTACCCTCTGCTTCATATATATCAGATTGCGGAGCACCTCCCATCGCTGCTTTTGTTGGTGCAGGAGTACCTGTTAATGAGCTTAATAGATTTTGCATATTAGTATCGCCTATATTCATGCCAGATAGTTTATTGCTTACCTTTTCTCCTAATCCACCCCCAGCAGCTGAAGAAGCAATACTTCCTACAGATGGTAAAATAAGATCTTTAAACATATTAGGCTTTACTGCATTCATAGCTGCTTGTTGTGTAGCTTCTGCTCCAGATAAAGCACTAGAAAAATTTAAATTCCCTTTATTTGGTCCGTCGTTTATAGCCATAGTATACTCTCCAGCTTCATTACCTGAAGCTTGTAAATCTTTATACTCTTTTTTATCACCAAAAAATCCAATAGTATCGAAAGCAAGATCTACACCTGTACCTAACCCAGGTACAACCATATCTAAATTTTTAGCTATATTTGTATCTCCTACAGAACCTATAGTCTGACCAAAATTTGCTTTTGGAATCATGCTATTCATGTCAGAAGGTCTTCCTCCATACATGTACCAACTTCTCTTTTTTTTCTTTTTTGCCATTAACTATACTTTACCAATTTACAAAAATAATAATTTTTCTCAATTTTCCAAATTTTATCGGGAAGAACCTCTAAAGAAAGTTCTAAAATAATGTAATATAAACTTTACATTTTTTGCTACTCCTGTTATACTGTTTAAATTATCATACTGTAAATCTATAATCATATATTTATCACGTAACCTTTCTTTAAACTGTCTGTCTAGATCATAATTTGTTGGATCAAATAAATCCATATTTGCAGGATTATCAGACATAACATTACGACTTACACTCATTTGCCACTCTCTTTCTACTTTTCTTATATTTCTATCCCCATAATAATCTCCTGTATTTGTTTCAACCCATCCAGATGTTTGATAGTCTGTTCTAAATCTAATCTTATTAAATACATCAAACCTAACGTCAAAATCATCTGTTGTAGGTTCTCCATCTACTGCAATAGATTCCATATGAAATGATATATTATCAAAGCTTTTAGTCATTACAGAAGCCTCATTAGATATTAAAGATAATCCAGAAGCTAATGTTACATCGTAAAAAGTTCCATAAGAACCTACATCATGTATATATAATCTATCTTTTAAATATTCTTGATTCCAATAATCCATACTATTATAACATAGATTTTCAGAGTTAGGAGTTATCATTACTTTACCATCATTAACATAAATAGATGGATTAAAATCATAAAACGAAGTAAACCCTCCTACAAATTCATTAAATGCTATAGTATACGAAGCAGATCCAATAGGACACTCCATTTCAATTATAGGATTAGTGTAGACATCTACATTAAAATCAGTAATTTGAAAATAAGGTAAGATTACAATCATATCACCATATTGCAAACCTTGGCCAGGCTGAACAAATCCTAAACATCCTACAAAACCTAAAATTGTTGCTGGACCCATGTACTCTCCATTTACCCATACATCAGGAGTAGGCCAATCCATATCTTCAAATATAGGATCACCACTATGGCCCGCATTTATAATTTCAGGACAATCCATATGAAAACAATCATTACATTGATCTAAAGCTCTTAGTATCATAATAATACCAGTTTGAAATAATGTAGGGATAAGTTGAATTAGCTGTGTTTGATATAATTGATTTACATTTTTATCATGAAATGTAAACAAAGCTTCATTATGCCTATTATCAAAAGTAGATGTTACACCTGTTTTTAATATAGGATTATCAAACTTAACAACATCTCCTTTTAATTTATCTTGAAACCATGAACTTAATCCTGTAATATCTGTTAATGGAGCCATACCATTAGCATCAAATCTAAATAACTTTTTTTGTAATGCATCAAAGAAGTATACAGATGACTGACTCTTTGTTATAGCCCACTGTTGAGATGCTCCAAATTGATTAGATATATATTGATAAGATTGTATAAAAGCCCCTGTACCACTAGATACTGTTCCTAATTGTATAGCTTGACCATCTGCAGCTTGTACAATAGCATTAGGATTTATATTAAGAACACCAAAACCTTTATCTTGAAAGAAGTACATTTTATCTTGATGTACTAATAAGTTATTTAAAGGACCTTGAATACCCTCCACATCATGGAAGTTACCTACTTTAAATACAGCCCAAGAATCTGAAGACTCTCCATTTGTTTTTGTATTTGAATAATATACTCTAGTATCAAACTCTTCATTAATATTAAAATCTAAAGGTTGGGGTATATATGATCTTACATTAGTAATAGCCATATAACCATCTAATATTCTATACTCATCATGTAAGAATGTACCGTCGTCTGGGTATGGATTATTAGCACCACCTTTAGAAGCAAAATGATAACCTCTTCTTATTTCTGGGTTAGCAGTATGAACTTCAGCTGGATAAACACACCCCTTCATCATACCAAATAAGCTATCATCTGTAAGTTCATTTGGATCTCCTCCTAATCCTACTGCAGCCCATTTATTCCACCACTCATTAAACTGTCCCCAATTTTTTTCCATCTGTGTAAAATCAACTAGATTAACACTTACATCTCCTCCAAATACTGTACTAGTTGTATCAACTAATAATTCTGGTATTTGCTGCTGAATATTACTAATAGGATAATAATGATTAGCCATTATATAAATAGATCTACTACGCTCTGCATGTGTAGGCCCACCATAAGGTTTTACATATCTTTCATAACTTATAACACTTCTGGCTGGAGTACCCGCTCCACTGTCATTAGCTTTAGGGCCCATTAGCATAGTATTATATGGTATAACATCTTTAGTTAAAGCAAACATACCTTCACTACCTATAGTTCTAGGCCTATTACAAGCACAATAGCTATCATCACCATCAAATGACCATATAAAATCTGGTAAATTAGTTACATTTACAAAAGGATGTGGCATTGCAACATCTTCTTCTTTTGATAATATTTGACCATCTCCAACCCAACTAGAATACTCTAATGGTATTTTTAAAAATTCAGGGTTTTGACTATTTCCTTGTTGGGGTAACCCATTAGAATAACCTACATCAGGACTCCAACCTGTTCCAGCTCCCATAGTTACAGGATAGTAATATTTGTACCACTGTCCTGATGGTTGATCATTCATGTTAAAAATGCTTCCAGAACCACTAGGATCCCATTGAGGTAAACTTGCATAAGCTCCATTTGTTATTGGGCAAAAAACAGATACTATTTTTAAATAATCACCTCCAATAAAATCAATTTTATAATCTCTATTATATAACTGATCAGTAGTACTATTAACCCAATTTAAAGGTCCATATAACATCATTGATTTTTGCTCAATCATTTTAACATTATAACAACCTCCTGAATCATTATATATAGCAATATCATAATTGTCAATTCCTGGATCATGACTTAGTAAGCCATGTACAGCGCATCCAAAACCTCCATGAGGTACAATCCCGTGAGGAATCATAAACTCATAACCTGGCCACCCTGTATTACCCTCATGAAATACTCTTCTTCCTTCAGATCTAAGTCTAACATGATCTACTCCCCAAGATAAAGCGTGCCCAAATCTAGATTTATCTGATTCTTTTCTTTCACACCTAACAATAGAGTATCCAGTTATACCTAAAGCTTTTGTATCTATACTTGATAAATCTACAGTAAATTCAATACCTAATGATTGTAGCCACATTTCACCTTTAAACCCAAAGTTATTATTATCCATCCAAGGTTTAAATTGTCCTTCTCCTTCCCATTTATGAACTGCAAATTGTCCCATTGCATGTCCTTCATTATGTTGATAATCAAAAGGAAATTTTATATCTCCTATCCAATTAACAAAACTAGGTGCTCCTTTACTATTATAAAATACTATACCAAACCTATAAACTTCTCCTCTTGCATAACCTTCAAATAGACTATACTGATAAGAACTTTTAAAATTTTCTATAGTACCTTGTTGATTATAAGTTTGTCCAGGTATACCTAAATACTCTGTTACTCCTGTAGTTTCATTTGGATTTACCAAACAAGACTCTAAAGGTGGGGGAGTATAATACTGACAATCACTATTTACAAACCAATCTTGTACAGAAAAAGACCATCCATTATAACCTGAAACATCTCCCACAAAATTAAAATATTGTACAGAAGTTAGTTGAGCATCATCTCCTTTTAAAGGTTGTGTAGTAAATTTATAAGAAATATTAGGGCCAGTACCTCCTAATATATTACCATTTGCTTGGTATGCATATTGATCATTTGCATACCAATCAGGATTAGTATCTGGGTTTTCATCATTATAAGGATTTATACAATCATGTGTTTCTGATATTAAATCTAGAGCAGTAAACTGAGATCCATCCGGTGGTGTATATAAAGCATTACCATTAATAAACGCTGTAACATCAGACTCTGAATCTAATCTAGCTATAGGATCTTTACTAGTAAATCTAAAAGCTCTTGAATCAAAATCAACAAAAAAAGATGTATTAGTTATATTACCCATAAAGAGTTTATTATCTCTTGATGCTATAGTTTTTACTCTTTCAAACGTTGCGCCAATACCTTCTTGAAACTCTGTAGGAGATAATTGTACCTTTTCTTCACTACCTGTTAATTCTACTGATATATCTTCTAATACATTAGATGCTACTGAAAATATATAATACTGGTGTAATAATGGATCGTAACCACTAGTCTTCATATAGACAGCCCCAAACTCTATTAAGTCATAAGTTGTATCTATATCTTTCAAATTCCATTGAATTCGTTTACTTGTATTTGTTCCGGGTAAATCTGCAGCATCTAAATCTATTTCTCCACCTTCTATATTACAATATGGATCAGTTTCTTCATCTCCATATATTGAAACTTTATTACTTAATGGAGACCAATTAGAAGTTAAACCTTCAAAGCTTTTATACCTATAAGCTATTTGATAAGTTCCTGCAGGAAGCGTACCTCCTACTGTAACTTCATTTAAAAGAGGTATTTGAAACTCTGTAACAGGAGCTAGATCTAAAAATTTAGCATCTATTGCTATTGAATCTTCTGCTGCTACATTTAGTTTTCTAGGAGGATTAAAATTATCAGTCCAATAAACTCCTTGCTCATCTTTATTTTCATACCTTCCTATAGCTTGTATAGGATGTTGTTTTGTAAAATTAACAAGATTATTATTATATACACATTTCCAAGTTATTTCATATGTAGAAACATCATATTGTAATCTCCATATTTGTCCAGAACCTCCTATAGCTTCTGGAGTACCGCCATCATAATTAGTAGTAAATAAATATATATCATCTCTAATAGTAGTATATCCAATAATTTCTAAGTCACAATTTTTACCTCCTACATTGATTGTATTTGTATAATTATTAGATATCATAGCATTTGTAATTAGATAGGTATCTTGATCATTTTCAGACCAAAATGTTAATCTAAACCTACTATTATCATAAGTAAACTTTATATTATCAGGTAGTGCTCCATTACCAAACACAACTCCATTCATTGCAAATCCAGGAGAATCGCTTATTAATGATTGATATATAACAGAAACTATATTACCCCCAGTCCCACTAAAAGTTTTAGTAAAAGTTTGTGCAGTTGTATATATACTACAAACTACTGTCCAGCTAGTTACTTCCCAATATGTTCCTAGAGCAACTTGATCTTTCATTTCAAGCGCTATAACTCTGGGAGAACATGGTATTTCAGTTAAAAACTCATTACCTTCTACATTAACAACAGCTGCACCTTCTTTAGAATGATGAGGAGCAATACGAATATTACTACCATCATAATATGTATCTGGAGGAAGTATATACTTTGCCACATCCTTATTCATACCTTTAAGAAAGGTATTAAAAGATGTAGACGGTGGTCCTTGTTGTTGTTTTTTTTCTGCCATTACTTAAGTTTCCTTCGGCCAGGACTAGCTAGATCAGTAAAAAATGTTCTTGATGAATTCATATTAGGTTTTAATTTAACCCATTGATTCTTAAGATTTTCCATTTGATCTAGGTTAGGCATATTAGCCGCACCCCTCGCTTGTTTAACATACCATTCCCAATCTCTTTGACTATCTCTGTATACAGCTTCTGGCATTGATCCTCGTCTCCATTCTATTCTATCTACCATAGATTGTATATAAGATTTTATAGCTTTTTTATAACTAACCTGATCAGGTATCATAGGAAAACCTTCCTTGTCTACTTTTATACCTTTAAAGGATACTAATAAACATCCTTTATCAAATGATGTAACGATAAAGTTATCATTAATATAATAACAATTACCATTTTTATTTTCAGAATCTGTTAACGGAAAGTTAGTAGCATCTACTTCTTTACCATCAATCACATTCTTTGTAGCATTTCCAGAGTTTGTAGATATAGCTCCGAATGTTCCAGAGCATAAAGGTAGTGGTATTCCATTATATGAAATTTGTTCTAAAGAATGAAAGTTACAAGGTAATTTCACTTTGTGTCCTGAGACACATAACTCTCCTATTAACTCTACATAAGATACCCCAGCTCCTATAAGTTCTAAAGCTTCACCTGCCCATTCAATTACATCCCAAATGTCAAGCTCTTCTTGTATACCCGAGTCTCTATATACTCCTTCTATTAGTTCATATACTGATACATATTTATAAATCATTCAAAATAGTCTACTTTTTTCTTTTTTAATAATCCAGCTAATCGTCTTTTATTAGTACGAGTAGCCTGAAAGCTATATACACTTTTATTTTTTATCACCGCATTTATCTTTGACCAAAACCATCTATAATTAAAACCGTCTGTATGATCATTTAAATGATAAATAACTTTCTTATGTTTATTGGTTTCAAGCCAATTAATCTTTAATTTATTTTTCTTAGAATAATTCATCTTCTTCTTTTTTATTCTAAGAGTACCTAATCTATAAGGCATTTTAAATTCTTTTGCTTTCATAAGAATATCTTCTATAATCTTCTTATTAAAGTCTTCACAGACTGCTCTGTATTTTTTATAACCCACATCATAAAAGTCATCATAACTTTTATAAGCACTTTTTAAAGTGCAACTATTTACCTGCAGGGACTTGCATGTTTTGCTCTCCATCTCCTTTAGCGTTATTAGTTTCATCATTTGGTAAAGTTAATGTTATCTGCATTCTTTTTTGTAGAACAATACTTGTAACATTTTCTGCTAGCGTCATGGAAATAGGAAAAGGCTCATCCCAAGAATACTGACAATCAAAATAATCAGGCTTTATCGGATCACTTTCTGGATCCGGTCCTCCCTCTTCTTCTAAGCATCTATTATGCATCCAAACTTCTTCAGCGTCTTCATAGACTCCTGTGACTTTAACGGCATCAATTAACATGTCACATATTACATATAGATAACTATCTTTAACATACCATCTGTTTTTAGAACCTGTATACTTATTGTAACGATTCCACTTCTTCCTAAACGCAGTAGTCTCAGAAAAAGCCCTTTGTCCGTCTAAAGACTCAACAGCTAATATGCTATCCCTTTCATTTCTTTGTACAGTTCTTGGAATAGGTTTAATAGATTTTAGTATATGAATTCCTAAATCTACCTCACAAGCTTCAGCAGCATCAACCGGTTCTAAAAATACCCTTTCTAACGTCTCTATACATGATGCTGCAACTCGCATCTTCCTACCCATAATCTGCGATAGTAACATAGATCTCTCTTGCATCACCCAATACGCAATCTGTCTATCACTTATTTTTGCATCATCAGACGTTATACCACCATAAGCGATATTCTTAATATCAAAAACCAATTTATTTAACGTTAATGCCATTATTTATATATTAACTTGTAAGTAACCTTCACAACCCTTTTCCTTATTCCATATATACGCTTGTGCGCATCGCAAAGATTGATAGCCCATTATTTTGTGCCAAGAATCATTTGCGCATATAGAAGGAATAAACCTTACTTTAATTCCCCTATATTCATTTACCATTTCTTTATGCAAATGTCCACAATGAACTTCTCTAAATTTAGTTCTTGAGAACATCAATGGTTTCTCAGTTGCCATTATAAGTGGCATCTCAGCAGCTTTCTCTTTATCACCATGAGTAAACATTAACATATTTACACCATACTCATAATACTTTCTACTATCTAAACCATTATCAACAGTTACTTCTTCGTCGTTTTTAAACCAAGCTGCTAACACTTCTCCCGCATAAAACATACGTTCAAAGTCATGGTTACCTTGTATTATAACAATATCTACAGGTGCATACTCTGCCAAGTAATTTGCTGCATTTATTATTAATTTAGTATATCCCATAAAAGACTTTTGCCAATCTATAGAATCACTTTGCGGTGTTCCTTTAGTAGTAGTCTTTCTCATTCCTTCAGAATTCATACCATCATTTCCTATTGGTAATAGGAATCTTTGTATATTCAATCCTGCCGCTCTCTCATGTAACTCTCTTACAGAATTCATAAAGTTTTCTTCTGCAGTTGTTACATTATCATCTGTATCTTTACCGTAATGTATATCTGGTAAAGATATCTCATACACTATTGGATTAACATCTAATTTTGTATGAGCTCGTTTCTTAGGAGCTGGTACTATTGTTTTTAGCACCTCAAGGAATTCATCCTTAACCTTTTTAAAAGCTTGACTACCTTCTTTTGTAACTATAGAATATCTAGTCTCACCTTTCATTGTTTGCCAGATCTTAACTGACTTGACCTCATCTTCGCGTAATCCCTGCGCATGTATGGCCTCTTTAAGCTCATTAGAGCTAACGTTTTCATTTACCTGGGTAGTATCATATCTCCACATAAAACCACCTGCTGTAGTTCTAACTCCTTTTAAGACTTTATGTATACTCCCATTGTCTATATCAGTTTTACTTGAAGCTTCAGAAACATCTTGGTACCGACCAACCAGTTGTCCCTGCATTGTATATTGTACTATCACTTTATTTAAATTTAAGTTTATACATTATTCCTAAACTATGCGTTTTGTCTACTAACCCATATCTATAAGAATATGAAAATCCATTCTTACTAGTAAAGCCAATCTTAGGAGAGAAGTTAAACATCTCTCTATTTCCTCCAACCTCAGCTCCTACATCAAGTGTAAAAGGAGGTTTTAATGTTTGTACTGTATTAGCTATAGTATTAACTATAACAGTATCTATCTTCAAAATGTATTGAGGAAACTTAGGAACATAACTTAAACTCTGTTCTAATAGTGCACCATTTACTCTTGTGTAAATTGTACCATCTATTAAACTATCAGAGTATGGATTGTTATATTCATTAATATTAAGTTCATCCCATACATCATCTGGTACTTCTATTTTAACAGGTTTTAGTATTTCTACTTCTACAATTCTTTCTATAGTTTCTACAAACTTAACAGTATCTATTCTTGTTTTATAAATAGTATCTGTTTGTATTGTAGTTACTTCTGATTCTATTGTAGATCCATTATTAATATTACTTCCACATTCCTGTAAGAATAATATATATAATAATAAACCCGCTATTACTATCCACTTAGGATCTAATTTCATACTCAAATGTATTTAATTCCAAAACATTAATTTAGCAACAATACCAACTATTGCTATCCAGATTGACCATAACACTTTATTAGCATTATGTCTAAAAGAAGTATTTCTATTTACACGAGAAACAATACCATAATCAGGATCGAGTAATCTTTTTTTAAGATCACTCACATCCTGTTTTATTTCTAGAATATCCTCATGCAGTTCTGAATTTGAAATACGTCTGTTTGCCATTAGCTATAGTTTATTCAACTACCAACTTTCCAAGTAAAGGCTTCATCATATTTGCATCTAAACCATAATCTTTTAAGTCATCTAGTGGAATAGAAATAATTTCTACTTCTACTTCCTCTGCCATAACTTTTTCCCATCTTTCATTAGCTTTTTCTAAGTTATCTCCAAAGTCAATTTGATTTTGTTGATTCCTTAACACTTCTCCTTTATCATCTTTTGGAGCTAACTCATCGGTTAACACCTTATGTCTTGCATTCACACTATTTACAATAGGTGAAATAAGATCTAGATTTTTAGATAATGTATGCCATACTTTAGTTTCTTTGCTATTTATATATGCGATACCTTGACTTATTGCTAGTAAGTCTTTATTAGTCATCTTTTGTTTTTTGCTATTCTTAGCCATATTAAAAATTTTAAAATTATTAAATTAAATTACGCACTAGGTCGTAATACTATATACAAGTC
>TARA_R110002012_G_scaffold321239_1_pt1 | contig 40244 bp, 36 predicted proteins | sample TARA_R110002012 | Tara Oceans TARA_R110002012 (sample SAMEA4396515) | marine metagenome | biome: Westerlies Biome; feature: [DCM] deep chlorophyll maximum layer (ENVO:01000326); material: water (ENVO:00002006), including particulate matter (ENVO:01000060) such as... | depth 40 m
TAATTGTCAATTTCAAAGACTCTGTTGCCCAGCCGGTTGAAAATACTAACATTATTATTTTGATAATCTGTTATATTATCAATCAGTAGAAAATCATGCCTGCCATCACCATTGGGAGTGACAACATTATACACTTTAATGTCAGTTGATAATTCTGCTAAAACAATACCTTCCACACCAAATCTGAAATCATTTAAATTGGTAGCGACTGTCACAGTTCCTCTGTACTCACCTACAGCACTCGCGTTAAGTCTTACTGTGAATTCTTCTGAAGAAGATGGCGCTATTGAATTTGGCGCATTTATGATTTGAAATACAGGATTATCCACTGTGATACTTAAGATTTCAATAGTGGAAGTCGAACTTAGATTTTCAATATTGAAATTCTTATCGACATTTACATTGATCAAGGTCGAACCTAAGTTAATGTCTTGATTTGAGATCACCAGAGAATCTGTTTCGTCATCAATGATGTTAAGACCAGTTAGTTCTGCTCTAATGGGAAAAATGAATTCAGGACTGTTTATGCTGTTATTTATGATTCTTATTTCAGTTTCATATAGTCCTACAATCGTTGAATTAAAGTTTACGGTGATAGGAGCGGGGAAACCGGATTTAACTGTATCTACAGTTGATATGAGTTCGAATTCATCCTCTGAGGAACTCAGACTTGAAATGACCAAATCAGTATTTCCATTATTCAATATGATGAATTGGTTTTGAATACTTTCTCCGATTGGGGCTTTGCCAAGATCTATTGGGTTTGTTTGATTGTTTTCAATAGAGATATTGTTACCCCAGAATAAAGCTATTTGAGAGAATAACAATGTAAAACCTTCTTTAGAACCAGTACCTCCTGGAGTAATTACCGATACGATTCCTGATGAGCCGGAGCCTACGGTCGCATTGATTAAGCTGTCTGAAATTACTGTAAACGAAGATGCGTCAATGCCCCCAAAGCTGACTGCGCTCGCGTTAGTAAAGTTAGACCCTGATATCTCTACTGTTTCCCCTGATTTAGCTGAGTTTGGCGAGAAAGAAATAATTTGAGGTTGTGCAATAAAATCAAAACCAGCTTGACTTGCCGTGCCGCCCGCTGTAGTCACAGCTACATCACCAGAATCACCATTCCCTAACACTGCGTTAATTTCAGAATCAGAAACTACTGTAAAAGACTCAGCATCAGCACCTCCAAAGCTTACAATACTTGCCGCTGTAAAATGGAAACCAGATATTGTAACGGTATCGCCTTGTGCTGCTGTTGTAGGAGAGAAAGAGCTTATAGTAGGTGCGGGGATAAATACAAAACCTTCTTGCGTTGCGGTACCACCAGGAGTGGTCACTAATACATCGCCAGATGTACCTGAATTGACAACAGCTGAAATTTCGGTATCAGAGACTAAAGTGAAAGATGTGGCTGCTGTTCCTCCAAAGTGTACTACACTGGCATCTGTAAAATTTAAGCCGATGATAGTCACAGTTCCTCCCTCTGGTGCCGAAGTGGGTGAAAAGTTTGAAATAAAAGGAGCGGGAATAAATTCAAACCCTGTTAGAGTAGCAGTACCACCTAAAGTAGTCACGGATACATCTCCTGAAGTACCCTCTGCTACGATAGCCATGATTTCAGTGTCAGAGACTATGTTGAAAGTATCGGGGACCGTTCCTCCAAAGCTAACTACTTCTGCCTCTGTAAAATTAGTTCCGGTGATGATAACTGTATCCCCTTGAGCGGCAGCGGTTGGAAGGAAAGAGGAAATAACTGGAGCAGGAATATATTCAAACCCCCCTTGTGTTGCCGTACCACCAGGAGTGTTCACTAACACATCTCCAGAAGTCCCTGAACCCACAATGGCCTCTATTTCAGTATCGGAAAGCACGGTAAAAGATGCTGCATTTGTTCCGCCAAAGTTGATAAGGCTTGCATCTGTAAATCCGCTTCCAGTTATTGTGACTGTATCAGCTGTGCCTGCAGAAGATGGAGTAAAATCAATAATATTTGGCACAGCTATCGTTGTTTGTGAAGCGGGATTTCCCACAGCAGTACTTTTTAAGTATACCTCTAGACCATTTGCCCCATTATATTCATAAACTCTAAGATGATATGTAGTGCCATCAGTTAGACCTGTAAGTGTAAAACTATTTCCATTACCTTTATAAACTACAAAATTTCCACTCCCTAATCCATCTCCATCGCTAAAACTGGGGTTAGCAGAGTAAGTGGTTAGATTAGTAGGATTAGAGCTGACAGCATTTCCTGCTCTAGCTACAACAATTCTGTTAGTCCCGTTACCATTTGTCCAAGAAATTTCCATTTCAGAGGTGGTGACATTACTAAATGAAATATTAGAGGCTTGTGAAGTAGGAACCGGACACCCAGGCCCATTATCATATATTGTCCAGCCAAAATCTTCAATTAGTTCTGTCCGTTCGATACTAGATTGACAGAAATTTAAACCGTGGGCTCCTAAACTTAGATTTAAGGGGATTCGCACTTCCTCTGCGGTCAAAGTTGACCATCCGATTAGTGTGGAATCATAATTAAAAGTTGACATACCGGAATTTGTAAATAGTGAATCAATTCCCAGCGGGGGACTAGCTTCCTCCTCGAATGGTTCAACTGAACTGATATCCCAGCTACCAAGGTTTTGGTTAAATGAGGTTGCATTCCAGAACATTCCTCCCATTTGTTGAACTTTAGCAATATTCCATTCACTGATATCGCTATTAAAAGCAGTAGCTCCATGGAACATAAGTCTCATTTCTAAAACGTTTCTAACATCCCAATCACTTAGGTCGCCACTAAAGGATGTGGCATTAGCAAACATTTCATCAATGTACATCACATTTCCAATATTCCAATCGCTCAGGTCACCGTTGAAGGATGTTGCATCTTTAAACATTCTACTCATAGAGGTTACATTATTTACACTCCAATTGCTAATATCACCATTAAATGATGAGGCTCCGTCAAACATAGATGACATTGAATTTACACTGTTTACTTGCCAAGAATTTAAGCTTTGATTAAAAGAAGTTGCGTCTCTAAACATTGAAAACATTGCATTCACATTTCCAACATCCCAATTGCTTAGGTCACTATTAAAACTCGAAGCCCCAGTAAACATGGAGTTCATGTCAGTAACATTACTAACGTCCCAGTCATTTAAATTACTATTAAATGAGCTTGCGCCTTGAAACATATCGCTCATATCTTCTATGGTGCTAACATCCCAATTACTTAAATCACCTGTAAAGGAGGTAGCCCCTGAAAACATTGAATTTAGGTTAGTAGCATTAATTAGAATGGGTGAATCTGATGCATTAGAAACCAAATTAACGCAATTGTAGAATGCATTACTCATATTTGTCCATTCCTGATCCCCCCATTGCTCAATACTTAATATTTTTACTCTTTCGTCAGGGTGGTTGAAATTTAAGAAATAGATTCTCGGAAAATCACCCGAAATCGAAACTTCGTAAATATCATTATTATTTAATTGACCAATTGTATAATCTCCAGTGATACCGGAATCTGAGCCATCGCCTAGGCCAGGAGTAGTAAGATTAACCCAAGAAATCGAATAGGCATATGGGTCAGCCCCAAAGGTTGGAGTTGGGATTGTTATTTCATTATCAGTTGTTTGCCAAGTAGTAATGAAAGGGTCGCATTGCAAATTATCTCCATTTATAATCCAGCTATAGCCTCCTGTCCCCGTTAATATAGCCCTAGTATCCGCTGCATTACAGTACTGTAGTCCTGCTGCACCTAAGGAGATTCCTATTGGTGTGGAGAATGAAGACTCCCATCCTCTCAAAGTCGCATCATAATTTAATTTTGACATGCCACAATTATCCAACATCCCCGTCATATTGGTAACATCGCCTATATTCCAATCGCCTAGTGATTGATCAAATGAACTAGCCCCGGAAAACATATTAGTCATGTTGGTCACGGTGCCTGTAAACCAATCGTCTAATTCACTATTAAAAGCTATAGCATTCTGAAACATGCCGCTCATATTCAGGACATCAAATACATTCCAATCATTTACATCCTGATTGAAGGACGTGGCTCCTGAAAACATATTGCTCATATTTTCTGCACTTGTGGTATTCCAGTTGCTTATATTGCCGTTGAAGGAGGTTGCGCCTCTAAACAATGCGCTCATGTCTATGACATTAGATACATCCCAATTATTTAGATCTCCGTTGAATGAGGTAGCTCCATCAAACATTTGTCTCATATCAGTGGCATTGCTAAGGTCCCAATCATCGATATTCCCATTAAAGCTAGAAGCATTGAAAAAAACACCTATAAAGTTGCTAACATTACCTACATCCCAATTATTTAAGTCGCTATTAAAAGTAGTAGCTAATGCAAACATCCCTATCATACTTGATACTTGCTCTAGGTTTGGCGTATCAGTGGCATTAGAGATTAAATTGGTACAGCCATAAAATGCGAAATACATGGTTTCCCATTGAATATTACCCCATTGCTCTATGGTTTGAATTTTTGCAGCATCCGCTGAACCCAAAAAATAAATGGCCGGAAAAGCGCCAGAAATTTTTATTTCGTAGGTGTCATTATTGTTTAAACCGGAAATGGTATATGCGGTAGAAATCCCTGCATCAGATCCATCTCCCTGTCCTGGATTTGTTAAATTCGCCCATTCAATATCATAATTGTAGGTCAAACTATCAATCGAAATAATGGGAATGGTGATTTCCCCGTTTTCAGTTTCCCAAGTGGTGGTAAACTCATTCTGTGCTGATAATTTACCCGAAAAAGCAAAAGAAAAAATAAGTAGTATAGATGTGCAAAAGAATTTATACATGGGGAATGCTCTTAGTTCTATGTAAAGATATAAATATATTATGAATAATTTGTGTTATAATGGAAGAAAAAAATGTAATTTATTAAAAATGATTGACTTAAGATTTTTTTGTTTGTTATAGGGCTTTAGCGAGGCAATAAGTAGTTCTAATCTGTCATTGGATACACCTTTGGTTATTGAAAATGCTCATATTTAAAATGTATTTTTGTTTTAATTATTATTAGGCTTTAATTTGAGCTAAATTCTTAATTATCGATTTCCCAATAGTTTTATTTTAATGATAGACATCGGTGCTTTTCTTAAAGACAGATTAAAAAAGCCACTTCCTGGTGATGTTGCGCATCAACAAATGATGGCACAACCGATTGGTGAGCGCTTTAATATGAAATATGATAAGCCCCCTAAGAAAGGAGCTGTCATGATTGCACTCTATCCGGATGAAGGTAAGATTTATTTTCCATTAATGCAGAGACCTCCGTATCAAGGGGTTCATGGTGGGCAAGTCAGTTTGCCAGGTGGAAAAAAGGAAGATGCCGATTCCAATCTCATTGAAACAGCTATAAGAGAGACTTATGAAGAGATTGGTGTGACTATTGCTGATAATGAAGTAATTGGAACTCTGTCTGATTTAAATGTAACTGCTAGTAATTTCATAGTCAGGCCCGTGATTAGCATATTGAAGAGTAAACCTGAATTTATAAGAGATCCAAGAGAAGTAGAGCATATATTTAAAGCCGAAGTAGAACACTTGATCCATCCTGAAACTTTGCAAGTTACTGAATTAACGGTAGCAGAAAGAGTTAGACTGAAAGCCCCTTTTTTTGATATTGAAGAAAAAGTAGTTTGGGGCGCTACCGCCATGATTTTAAGTGAATTTGTTGAAATTTTGAAAGAACATTATACATAATGGAAAAACCACTGATCACCAATGATGCCGTAGTTTTGGGCTTGCTATTGTTAATATTAGCAGCTGTTTTCATCACTGCTTCAAGCAAAAAAACTGGCTGGCAAAAATTTTATCGTTTTGTACCATCCGTTCTACTTTGTTATTTTATTCCTTCTCTCTTCAATACTTTTGGAATCATTTCGGGAGATGAATCCAATCTTTATTTCATGTCATCTCGCTATCTATTGCCTACAGCTTTGGTTTTATTGACACTAAGTATTGATCTTAAGGCGATTGCCAGATTAGGAAAAAAAGCCATTATCATGTTTTTAGCTGGAACCACCGGGATTGTAATCGGTGGCCCACTTTCGATTTTGATTGTTTCTTCTTTTGCCCCCGATATTGTGGGTGGCGTGGGCCCTGAAGCAGTATGGCGAGGAATGGCTACTATTGCCGGTAGTTGGATTGGTGGAGGGGCTAATCAAGCGGCTATGTTTGAAACATTTGGAGCCAGTGAAGATTTATTTGCTACCATGATTACCGTAGATGTTATAGTTGCTAATATCTGGATGGCTTTTTTACTTTACGGTGTGGGAATTTCTAAAAAGCTCGATAAACGCTTAAAGGCAGATGCTTCGTCAATTGAGGAAGTGAAACAAGGCATAGAGAAGTATCAAGCTTCCATTATGAAAATACCTACTTTAGCAGAAGTGATGACGGTATTAGGAGTTGGTTTCGGAGCTACTGCAATCGCCCACTTTGGAGCAGATTTGATCGCTCCTTGGATAGGAGAAATGGCTCCTCAATTAGAAAAATTCAGTTTAACTTCTTCATTCTTTTGGTTGGTGGTCATTGCTACTACCATTGGCTTAAGTTTATCTTTTACCAAAGCCAGAAAACTGGAAGGTGTAGGAGCCTCACGCTTGGGAAGTGTGATGATTTACGTTTTGGTAGCTTCCATAGGAATGTTAATGGATGTGACGGCTATTTTTGATAATCCAGGTTTCTTTATGGTAGGTCTAATTTGGATGGCAGTGCATGTGATTGTATTATTAGGTGTAGCAAAAATAATTAAAGCCCCTTATTTTTTCGTGGCAGTTGGAAGCCAGGCTAATGTAGGAGGCGCAGCTTCAGCGCCAATTGTAGCTGGTGCATTTCATCCTAGCTTAGCTCCTGTTGGAGTATTGCTGGCAGTGCTTGGTTATGCTTTGGGTACTTATGCGGCTTATATTTGTGGGTTGCTTTTGCAGGCTGCTGCGGCTGTTTAGCTTTTCTTTTTGTAAGAAGAATGCCCTGACTGCTATAGCTTCACTTCTCGTGTTAAAGGTAGCTGATTAGAATGTTGCCAGCCACTGCTTCTGAAAAATATTCCGTACCTATTTTTAATCATTTTTCGATTCAAATATTTTTTCAAACGCATTGTACACTGCAATGTGTAGCGCATCACCATGGGTTTTATCTTCTAAAAAATCGAAGTACAGCTGCGTGTTCTGATTTTTGTTTTTTATTAATTTTTCAAATAATTCTTTAGCAGTACGTTCCATTACTTCACCTTCCTTTCCTACTGCCACATAGATTGATTTTGTGGAACCGTAGCATTTTGGATCACTTTCCAAAAGATTTTCATTATCCCACCACAAACTCGGACTGACAATAATGTAGATATCGAAAAGTTCAGGTTTTTTAAATAATATTTCAGTGGCTAATAGTCCCCCTAAAGATTGTCCAATTATCGTTTTGCTTGATTTTGTCCGATAGACTGAGTCAATAAATGGTTGAAGTTCCTTTTCCAAAAAGCTTGTGAATTTTTCTGATTTTCCAGAGGTGGGGAATTCTTTTTGGTCTAGTTTATTTTCAGAAGGATATGTGAAATCTCTTTTTCTATCAATATTTGCAATGCCTACCACAATGGATTCTGGTATCATATTAATCCAGGGAAAGGATCCAAATTGAACAAGTCCTGAAATATGAATAAAATCTTCATCTCTAGAGCCATCCAGCAAATAAATCACGGGATATTCTTTTGAACTATCAGCTTGATAATTGGAAGGTAGGTAAATATTTAGGGTTCTGGTTTCATTCAAAATTTTTGAATTGATACTAACGATCTTACCTATTGTGAAATCAGTTTCACTCATTTTCTCAGGTATTGTTTGACCACATGATAAGTGAGCTATTAAAAAAAGTAGAATACTATAAAATATATGTCTCATATACTGCTTTTTAACTTGGGCTATAATGCAATAAATCGAATTATAGAATTGTAAAAATAGAAAAAATGAATTTTCAATCGAGCTACTCTGTAGTATTTCCTTGATTATCCGGCAAGTGTGACCTCCCCATTTCGTGCTGTAATTATACCTACATCAGCATGTTAGAAGGCTGTTTTTTAATAGCTTACAAAATTAAAAGGCGCGCTTCAGTAAAAATATTTCGAAACATACTTGTTTAAGTCAAAATCAAGTTTCTATATTTGATCCATCATATCGGTTTCGATCGATTTATATAGATGAGGTGAGAGAACAGGCTCGTTGATCCTCTGGCAACCCCCAAGCAATTTGGAAAGGTGCCAATTCCTGCCCAGCGAAGGGAAATATAAAACGGTAAAACAATGAACAAACAGAAAAATTACATCTCGCACAATCTCCAAATTGATTTGAACGATCGATCATTGGAATTCATGGCTATTTCTCTATCAACTAATCAAATGAGCATTTGCTGTTGTAGCAATTGCTGTTGATTTCCAATTTTAGCTTTTAGGTAATCAGTACAATTTGTACAGGATTATAATCTTGGGCAGTTTCTATACGCACTCTTAAAGCATTTCAAAATCAATTTTTCAAATTTTATATCCCTTCAAGGGAAAACAATAACCAATATTTTTATGTCTCAACATTTCGAAACCCAGGCTATCCGTACCCAGGCCGCCCAAAGTGGCAACAGAGAGCATGCTGTACCACTTTATTTGACTTCTTCCTTCACTTTTGAAAATGCCGAACAGGCAAAGGCCTTATTCAATGATGAAGAGGAAGGTAATATTTATTCTCGCTTTTCTAATCCCAATAGTTCAGAGTTGATTGATAAAATGGCTTGTTTAGAAGGCTTAGAAGATGGTTTTGCCACGGCAACTGGAATGGCAGCTATGTTTGGAAGCATGGCTGCATTGCTCCAACAAGGCGATCATATTTTAGCAGCTAGGTCATTATTTGGTTCTACGCATCAATTGCTGACGCAGATTTTCCCGAAATGGGGTATTTCTCACACTTATGCGGATATCAGCAGAACGCATGAATGGGAGAGCCTAATCAAGCCAGAAACAAAAATGATTTTTGTGGAAACGCCTTCCAATCCCGGATTGGAAATCATTGATCTGGAGTGGTTGGGAAAATTGGCGGAAGCGCACAATCTGATTTTAGTGGTGGACAACTGTTTTGCCACTCCCTATTTACAACAGCCAGCCAAATGGGGCGCTCATATTGTTTCCCATAGCGCCACCAAATTTATTGATGGACAAGGCAGAGTGTTGGGCGGTTTGATCATGGGTTCCAAAGAATTGATTAAAGATGTTCGTTTTTTTAGTCGCCATACGGGGCCGGCTATTTCGCCTTTTAATGCCTGGGTGCTCTCGAAAAGTCTGGAAACTCTGGCGGTGCGCATGGACAGGCATTGCGAAAGTGCTTTGAAAATTGCGGAATATTTGGAAGGACATACCGAATTGGAAAGCGTGAAATACCCCTTCTTGGAATCGCACCCTCAGTTTGATTTAGCCAAAAAACAGATGCTAAAAGGAGGCGGTATTCTCACTTTCATTGTGAAAGGGGGAGGGGAACGATGCAGCAAATTTGTCAATAATCTGCAAATGCTTTCGGGTACTTCAAATCTGGGAGATACGCGAACGATAGTTACGCATCCAGCTTCCACTACTCATAGCAAACTGAGTGAAGAAGAACGGCACAGGGTGGGAATCGCAGATGGTTTAATTCGGCTTTCAGTCGGTTTGGAAAATGTAAATGATATCATTGAAGATATTGAACAAGCACTAAAAGCTTCAAAATAATGGAAATTGGAAGTAAAATATAATTTTTTTATACATGAACTACCAAGCCACAAACTAGTAGCAAAGAGCTATAGTGCAATTGGGTGCACGCATTGAACTGTACAAGGAAATGGAAGAGATGGGCGTTGGTCAGGCAACGCTAAAGTGGAATTCATATATAAGTATTAAGATTTTTAAACTATTCCAAGGTTTAGAGCTTTGGGCAATTTTAAAAACCTAACTCTAATTCTTCCCTGTACACACTGTCTTTCATACCATTGCGATTCCAGTAGTCTAACATTATTCGTTTTTTTAGCTTGGCGGAAGTTGTCATGATTTCTCCTCCTTCAGGATAGCTTTCTTTCCAGCTTTCAATTTGATAGGGGTGCTGATTCTGATAAATAATCGATACTTTTCGCTTTAACTCAGGGATTTCAATTTTCAGCTCATTAACAGTGTCCTTTTCAATAATTGTAATCTGAGATGTGTAGGGTTTTGATTCTTTGTGCTTGAGTCTTAAATACTGTGTAGAAGGCAAAAGTTGTACTTCCCCAGTAGGTATTAGAGAAGGGTCTAAGCGGAGTAAGGTCCATAATTCGTCTTCGAGCCAGATTTTATCCAAGCTAATTTCAATATCTCCCTCGCTTTCAAAATACGAACGGTTTAATAAGTTGTAATGCTGCTCTTCATTGTTGAGTTGCATAAATACATGACCGCACCATTCTTGTACGGAGGTAGTTATTTTTCGAGCGTGGAGATCTTTATCTGGATAGACTGGTGAAAAAATAGAAGTCATCATAGAATAGGGATATATACCTGTGTTAAACTTTTTGGTAAAATTGAGTTTCAAGACTTTTTCTGCATCTTCAGGATTTGCAGAAGGATTATCCAATTTCACTTGCTTACTTTTAGAGAAATCTTCAGTGACAAAAATCAGTACAGCTTCTCCATCTCTTTTTTGCCCATAGCGAACTTGTTCCAAATCATAGGATGATAATTCTGCTTTGCCTTGATACCAATAGTCGCCAAATTTTTCAGATAGAGAAAAATTGATTTTCTCTGTTGTAACTTTTTCATTTTTCTGTCCACATGCTTGAAATAGAACAAACAGAAAGGATATGATTAAGATATTTCTCATGCTAAGATGATTTGAGTTAGTATGCTTTGATAACGGATAGTAGCTATTGGTGTTAGTGTTTAATGGACTTAAGGTAATTAAATCGACTAAAAAGTTCCTCTTTATACCAATTTTCCTTTTTCACTTTTCCTATGATTTCTTTATGTATATCAGCGTAAGCATAATTTTTCATGGCTTGTTCATTTTCCCAAATGCTGAAGGTCGCTTGCTCAATTAAAGGCCATTCTCCTATTCCTTTGGTATAAACTAAGCCATTTGCATTTTCAATTGCTTTGCTGGCTTTGGGGACAAACTGCCAAAAACGCGGCAGTTTATGAATGTTGATTCTAGCTCTTGTAATTACCGCTATTTTTCCTCCACTATATTCTGCTTTTTCAGGAAATGGATTTTTTCCGTACCAACTCCCATGAGCTCCCAGGGACTCTAAAAAATGTGTTTCAATTCTTGCCGATCTATCCTCTAATTCCTTGAATTGCTCATTAAAGGAAAAAAAGGCTGTCGCATGTTCAATTGTTTCCCACTTCATTAATAGCGCATAAGTGGAGAAATCAGGCCATAGGCTAAATCCAAAACCGCTACCAGTACCCAATAATTTAGCAAAAGAGCATCCGTCCGTTTTAGATAATCGAGGAGGTAATAATTGCATTTGCTTAAATGCCCAGTATTTATTTTTGGAATAGTGGATTAGAGATATTGTGACCATATATATTAATCTATGGTTATAACTTTAAAAGATTGGTAGGGTTTTGATAAATATTTAAATAAGTGAATTTCATCCTATAAAAATGAAAGCAGAAAAACATTTGGCATTTTATTGCGCTTGCCTCGAAATGTGTGTGGTACCCCATCTCGTCCTCGTTTGTAACGAGGATGCCTAATCCAAGCATTTGCAATGCATAAAAAGCATAATTTATCAAAATCAAGTAGCTGTTTTTCAAAAAAATCATTTCTTTGTAGGATTAGCAAAAAGGCAATTAATCAACCGAAATTATGTCTGGCGACCGATATAAAATAGCAGATCAAAATGCTATGTATTTTGTAATATTCTAAAATGAAAGAGTTGATTATATTCATCATAATCCTATATAGGCGTTAATTGTTGATCATGCAGAAGAATATGTATATAGTTCAGCAAGAGATTATACTGGGCGGGCTGTTTTGGTGCAAATTAGCTTTCTGAGTTAAAAACTCATAGTTTAGGAATCCTCCTTACAAACGAGGACTAGTGGTGCCATAGGATAAGAACCTCACTAGCATTTGTTTAGAAAGTTTCGGACATAAAAAAACCAGCCTTAAAAATAAGACTGGTTAGTGATTTTAGTAGCGGGGACAGGACTCGAACCTGTGACCTTTGGGTTATGAGCCCAACGAGCTACCAACTGCTCCACCCCGCGATATAAACTCTTGTTTTCAACACTTTTTCTCGTGTTTCCCTCAAAAGGATTACAAAGGTATGATAAGGTTTTCGAAAAATCAAGTACCTTTGCAAAATAAATTTTAATTGATGTCAGAAAATCAGCACAAGGCCGGATTTGTAAGTATAGTAGGAAAACCAAATGTGGGAAAGTCTACTTTAATGAATGCTTTGGTGGGGGAACGTCTTTCTATTATTACTTCCAAAGCTCAAACCACTCGACATAGAATTATGGGTATTTTGAGCGGTGCAGATTTTCAAATTGTGTATTCCGATACGCCTGGTATTCTAAGTCCGCAATATGAACTGCATAATTCCATGATGCGATTTGTGAAAGCTGCGCTGGAAGATGCTGATATAATGCTTTTTGTAACTGATTTGTATGAGAAGTATGAAGAAGGCGATGTTTTAATTGACAGAATTAAAAATAGTGGAGTGCCCATTATATTGGTCATGAATAAAATTGATCAATCGAAAGGTTCTCAAGCGGAGGACAAAATGAAATATTGGGCTGAAATTATTGAGCCTGATCATCAAATTATGGTCTCGGCTTTGGAAAAAGTGAATATTGATGGTCTTTTCAATAAATTAATTGATTTGCTTCCGGTTCATCCTCCCTACTTTCCAAAGGAGGAAATGACGGATAAACCGGAGAAGTTTTTTGTAGAGGAGATCATCAGAGAGAAGATATTTCAAAATTATAAAAAAGAAGTGCCTTATAGTTGTGAGGTGGTGGTCACCGAATTTAAGGAAGATGAAACCATCATTAGAATAAGAGCTGAGATATATGTGGAAAGGAAATCTCAAAAGGGGATTATCATAGGCAAAGGAGGAGAAGCGATTAAGAAGGTAGGAATTGAATCTCGCAAGGATCTAGAAACCTTCTTCAATAAGCAAATCCACCTGGAAACCTTCGTAAAAGTAGAGCAAGACTGGCGGAAAAAGGATTTGAAGTTGAAGAGATTTGGTTATTAGATAATTACGAATTACGAATTATCAATTGGGAAATTTGAGATGACATTGATAGTTTTTATTAACTTCATCTCATGAAAAATTTTCAACTAAACATCCCCAAAAATGAAATCGCAAAATGTAATTCAATTAAAAAGTTATCAATTTGCTCTAGAGGTTATTAGAATTGCTCAATTATTAAAAAGGGGAACTCATTTTGAGATATCCTCCCAAGTATTAAGATCAGGTACTTCTATCGGGGCAAATGTCGAGGAAGCGATTGGCGCTCAATCAAGAAAGGACTTTTTAGCTAAACTTTCAATTTCATACAAAGAGGCAAGAGAAACACATTATTGGTTAAGGCTAATAAAAGATTCTGGATTATTAGAACCTAATACTGCATCAATTATGATTGAGATGTGTGAAGAAATATTGAAAATCATTGGTTCAATACAAAAAACTACAAAAGCGAAGATGGAATAAAGTTCAGTGCTCATTTCCAATTCGTAATTAAAAAATTATTAATTCGTAATTAAAAATGTCAAACATAGTAGCAATAGTAGGAAGACCGAATGTCGGAAAATCCACTTTTTTTAATCGTCTAGTAGAGCGAAAGCAAGCGATTATGGATAACGAATCGGGCGTTACGCGAGATCGACAATACGGTGAAGCGCAATGGACAGGTAAAAAATTCACCGTCATTGATACCGGTGGTTACGTTACAGGTTCTAGTGATATCTTCGAAAAAGAAATTCGAAAACAAGTAAAAGAAGCGCTGAAAGAAGCCACTGTGATTTTGTTTATGGTGGATTGCCATACAGGCTTGACCGATATGGATAAAGATTTTGCCAATATCGTTAGAGAAGTTGGTAAACCCGTGTTCGTAATTGCCAATAAAGCAGACAGCACAGAAAAGAGCTACATGGCAGGAGAGTTTTATGGTTTAGGTTTTGATGAAGTTTTTAGCATGTCCTCTGCCAGCGGATCTGGGACAGGAGAAGTGCTAGATGCTGTAGTAGAACTATTTCCTAACGATGACCACAAAGATCCATTTGAAGGAATTCCCAGATTAGCAATTTTGGGACGCCCTAATGCAGGTAAATCTTCATTTTTAAATGCTTTACTAGGTGATGAAAGAACTATTGTAACTGATATAGCAGGAACTACACGTGATTCTATAAATACTCACTATAAGCTATATGGAAAGGATTTTATCCTGACGGACACGGCTGGTTTGAGGAAAAAAACTAAAACAAAGGATGATATAGAGTTCTATTCAACGATTCGGGCCATTCAAGCACTGCAAGATAGTGATGTTTGTATTATCATGATTGATGCTACACGTGGATTTGAATCCCAGGACATGCAAATTATTGGTCTCGCCCATAAGAACAAAAAGGGCATTATGATCATGGTTAATAAGTGGGATTTGATTGAGAAAGATGGAAAAACTCATGATAAATTCAAAAAAGAAATTCAGGAGAAATTAGGGCCATTAGATTATATTCCCATTATTTTCACATCTGTAACTGAAAAGCAGCGAATATTTCAAGCTATTGAACTGGCTACAAAAATTTATTTCAGTCGAACTGAAAAGGTGAGTACCTCAGCTTTGAATGAAGTAATGCTAAAAGAGATTGAAAAATATCCGCCTCCTGCCCTTAAAGGGAAGTATATTAAGATAAAATACGTAACACAGTTACCAACATATACACCAACTTTTGCATTCTTTTGTAATCTTCCTCAATACATAAAGCCACCTTACGAAAGGTACCTTGAGAACAGATTAAGGGAGAATTTTGACTTTGAAGGGGTGCCAATCAAGCTTGTTTTTAGAAAAAAATAGATAGATACTTTTGTCAATCTAAATAATTAGATACATTTACACTTTAAACCATAATCGATTAAACTATGAAAAAATTATTCACATTGTTTTTATTAGGTGCTTTCACCTTAGCAGTAGTTGCTTGCGATAACAAAAGCGAAAAAGAAGAAGCAAAAGATCAGATTGAAGAATCAACTGAAGAAATCAAAGATGCAGTAGAAGATGCTGGTGATGAGATGGGTGATGCTGCTGAAGAAATCAAAGAAGAAGCAGAGGATAAAGTAGAAGAAGGTGGAGAAGAAATGGAAGAAGCAGCTGAAGAGGTTGAAGAAGAAGTAGAAGGTTAATTCTTTTACAATTCAAGAGTTTGAAAAGACCGCATTTGCGGTCTTTTTTTTGTCCAAATTACATTCTATAGATAATGGCGTTAATATGCATCCCTGCACCAACGGATGCTAAGATAATATCATCTCCTTCCTTAATTTCATGGCCTTCAATTTCTCCCTTTAAAACTAAATCTAGCATGACTGGCACTGTTGCTACTGAATTATTACCAAATTTTTGGATCGTCATGGGCATCATATCTTTGGCTTCTAGTCTTAGATTATATAGCTGACCAAGCTTTCTTAAAATAGCTTCATCCATCTTCTCGTTGGCTTGATGGATCAACACCTTTTTGATATTTTCCATAAAAATACCAGAACGTTTGAGGGCCGATTGCATGGCTGTAGCTACCTCATCCAAAGCATATTCGTATATTTTACGGCCTTTCATTTTAATGTAACGAGCATCATTATCCATGCCAGGTTTATTGGATTTGCCCATTGCCAAATAACTCAACTCTTCATTGGCATCAGTTCTGTTTGCAAAACCTAATATTCCTTTACGATCGTCATCATATGAAGCCGAAACTATGGTCGCTCCAGCTCCATCAGAGAATATCATTCCATCTCTATCATGTGGATCAACACATCTGCTAAGTGTTTCTGCACCAATGACCATTATATGTCGGCAAAACCCACTTCTGATCATTTGGTAAGCTTGAATCACACCTTGGACCCACCCTGGACAACCAAATATAATGTCATAACATACTACATCAGGATTTTGAATTCCAAGTTTGTTTTTGACCTTTGCCGCCAGACTGGGCATATTGTCAATCCTGTTAGTATGAGCCTCTATGTCCCCAAAGTTTTGAGCATAAATAATATAATCTAATTCCTCTTTATCAATAGTGCTGTTCTTTAAAGCGTTTTTTGCAGCTATTGCACCTAAGTCAGAATTTAATTGGTCATCATTGGCATATCTTCGCTCTTTGATTCCCGTAATTTTTTCAAATTTTTGAATGATTTCTTCATTAGGGACTTCAAACGGTTTTCCATCCTCCTGGTAAAACTCATGATTTAAGAAATGTGCATTTGGAATGATCTTATCTGGAATATAAGAGCCAATTCCGTTAAAAACTACATTTGGTGTCTTCATAATTGTATGTTTGTAATTTTATTTAAATTCTTCTGACAGCATCCCAACAGGCATCTGCAGCTTGTTCAATGCGTTCTTTACTTAAGTGTTGTTGATGATCAATTTGCAGCTTTGCTAAAGAGGTTATTGGTCCATATGATAAAGAAATTATGGTGTAAACTGGAAGGTCTTTCATAGCCTTCTCTCGCTTGGCTTCAATAAAGAACATCATAACAGGAGACATGATCATAAAACTTTCCTCTCTTGTTAATTTACTCATATAACTGGCGTATCTGTGCTGCTCGATGAATTGAAATGCTTTTGGGTGCTGCATAAAAAAAGTGATTAGATTCATCCACAGATGCTTGAATCTTTCTTTAAAGCTGTCATTTTCGTTGTAATCGGCTAGCATAGCATGCATGATTTGCCTTTTGATCTCTTTAAACAGTTCATTGATTAAATCTTCCTTATTCTCAAAATATCGATAGATAGTACCAGCGCCAATCCCTGCTGTTTCTGCAATCATGGAAATAGGAGTCCCGTGAAAACCGTTTTCTGAAATCAGTTTTAGCGTTGTCTCCAGTATTAATGTCTTTTTGTCAAGCTTGTTTTCGATTGCGGAATGAACGTTCATTCCGTAAATTTGAATTGTTATTTTATATAATCAAAATTTTAGAGATAATTTTTTAAAATGTTGTGTATCAGATACTAACGTTTGTTAGGGATTCCCTTTTATTTTTTTTATAAACTTCAGAATCTGCTAATTAGGAATAGTGCTTGACAATTGAATGAGTCGGTTTTATTGAAAGCGTTACCGTTAGAAAGGGGAAATTTACCAGCAAAATAGTGGATTGAAATCCAAAATTTGTTGTTTTCACTGGAAATATGGGTTGCCCACCTAATATATTAAATACTTGATGATAGGGAAGAAAATTAATTATCCTGATGGGTTTTAAACTTTTACTTTGGCAATTGACAAGCAATTCATTTATCTTTGACCCTCCATCTAAAACCTGATATGGGTTTTAATAAAAAATTGAAACAATATGGCTTGGTTTAGGCGACAAAATAAAGGGATTCTAACTCCTACTGAAAATAAAAAAGAAGCACCAGATGGTTTGTGGTATAAAACCCCGAACGGAAAAATTATTCACATGCGGGAGCTTAAGCAAAATGCTTATGTGAGTCCTGATGATGAGTACCATGTTCGCATTGGTTCTAAGGAATATTTTGAAATCCTTTTTGATGATAATAAATTCACAGAGCTTGATAAGGATATGACTTCTGGTGATCCTTTGGAATTTGTAGATAGTAAACCTTACCCAGTTAGAATTAAGCAGTCTCAGGAAAAATCAGATTTGAAGGACGCAGTTAGGTCAGCTCACGGCAAAATCAACGGTCTAGATTTATGTGTGGCCTGTATGGATTTTGGTTTTATTGGAGGGTCTATGGGTTCTGTTGTGGGTGAAAAGATTGCAAGAGCAATTGATTATTCTATCAAGAAGAAAGTTCCGTTTTTAATGATTTCAAAATCGGGCGGTGCAAGAATGATGGAAGCTGGATTTTCATTGATGCAAATGGCAAAAACTTCTGCTAAGTTGGCGCAGCTTTCAGAAGCAAAAGTTCCGTATATTTCCTTATTAACTGATCCTACAACTGGCGGGGTAACTGCCTCTTATGCTATGCTAGGGGATTTTAATATTGCTGAACCAGGTGCCTTAATAGGTTTTGCTGGTCCTCGGGTAATTAGAGAAACTATTGGGAAAGATTTACCTAAGGGTTTCCAGAGTTCGGAATTTGTACTGGAACATGGGTTCTTGGATTTTATTGTGGACAGAAGGCAACTAAAAACTAAATTGACCACTTTATTGAAGATGTTGAAATAAATTTCTATTTCTTATAATTATTTATAAATGCCAATTTGACCAATTGGCATTTTTTTATTAGGTATCCAGCGACTTACTGTTTATCTGCTTTTGAATTTAATTTTTTGATTGTTTTCGTTGCTATGGATCTAATGCCAGGACTGGGCTGGCGCTCTAATTTTAGTTCCAGGATTTCTTTGAGAGCCGATCGTAATTCATTTTCATTTGTTAAAAGCTTTTCCAAAACAGTCATAGCAAAAGCTTGAATAGCGATTGCGGTATTTTGCTGTTCCAGCCTGTCAAAGGCCAGATTAATCCAGTCTTCATGACTTTCTGGTGGTATATCAACAAAGCTAAGCGTTCGCCAAATATTTCTTTCCAAGCCTTCATGTTTATTGTTTTTCACTAGGTCACCAAACACTTTTAGGTGTGATTTATTCAAAATGTTAGGATGTTTTTCCACTAAGTGAGTCATCAGCCAGGAGGCTTGAAATTTAGATTCTTTAACTTGCAGGCAGTCAATCAATTCATCAAATGAAAAATTTTGATCTTCAAAACCTCTGATTAAGTTCTCTATTTCTTGTTTACTAACTCTTATTTTTAATTTAGTTTTTAAATCCATAATTCCTGAGGCCAGTTTAGCATTTCGAAAGCCTTATTTCTAAATTAGCAAAATGCGTTTAATAAAGAAGCCTGTACTATGTAATTATTATGTGACTTATCGATGCAACGCCAGTTGCTATTTCTGCGATATATGGGAAAAACCAAGTCCATACATAAAAAAGGAAGACGTAGCCCAGAATCTGAAGGCACTTAAAAAGCTTGGTGTTAAAGTAATTGATTTTACCGGTGGGGAGCCTCTATTACATAATGAAATTGAGGTTTTTCTGAAAATGGCTAAAGATCTTGGCTTCATTACGACAATCACAACCAACGGCTTACTTTATCCAAAAAAAGCCGAAAAATTAAAAGGGTTAGTTGATATGCTTCATTTTTCGCTAGATTTCGCAGATTCGGCTCAGCACGATGAAGTGAGAGGTGTAGGATGTTTTGATTTTGTCATGAAATCAATTGAGGCGGCAATAGCATTAGGAGAAAGGCCCGATATTTTGTTTACGGCCATGAATGAAAATATAGATGAGCTCAATAAAATTTATGAAAGTATTTGCCTTTCAAACGATTTGGTACTAATCGTTAATCCGATTTTTGATTACAATACCGTCAAAACTGGAGGAGGATTGACAAAAGAAAATCTAGAATACCTGAGCCGAATGGGCAAGAGAAAAAAAATTTATCTCAATGATGCTTTTATAGAACTACGTAAAAATGGAGGTAATCACGTAGAGGACCCTGTTTGTAAAGCGGCTTCATCTGCTCTTGTAATATCACCCAAAAACGAACTGGTCCTTCCTTGCTATCATTTAGGAAAAAAGGATTTCGCTATTGATGGAGATTTATTTAAACTATATAAGTCAGATGAGGTACAGAAATTAGCAGCATTAGAAGGTAAGCTTCCCGAATGTGAGGGCTGTGCTATCAATTGCTATATGCAGCCTTCATTTGCAGTTGAAATGAACCAATATTTCTGGAAAGCTCTTCCCTCTACAATCAAATACAATAGGCTTAAAGGGACTTGGAAAAATATTTTGCAATAATTTCCACATTTCGCCAACTTTTTGAATGTTCATACTGTTAGCTTTTCGAATATATTATAATAAAAATATTGAACCGAGCTTATAGGTTTACATTTTATATAATATATTTGCAACTCAATTAATTGAATCATTAAGAACAAAAATAAAGTTCATGACATCAGTAATTATCACTTCAATTATTGCCTTCACAGTGCTAATACTCTTATTGGTATTGATACTATTGTTTGCGCAATCGAAATTAGTACAGTCTGGCCCTGTTAATATTTATGTTAATGGAGATGAAGACAATCCTATAGTTACAACTGCAGGATCCACTTTACTATCTACACTGTCTGGTCAAGATATCTATTTACCATCAGCTTGTGGTGGTGGTGGTACTTGTGCCATGTGTAAATGTGTAGTAGAAGATGGAGCTGGAGATGTTCTGCCTACAGAGGAAGGTCACTTAAGTCGTTCTGAAAAGAAAGAAAATGTGAGGCTTTCTTGCCAAGTAAAAGTAAAAGAAGACATGCACATCCGCATACCTGAAGAAATTTTCGGTATTAAGAAGTGGGAGTGCACAGTTAAGTCTAATTATAACGTATCTACGTTCATTAAGGAATTTGTAGTGCAATTGCCGGAAGGTGAAACTTTAGATTTTGAGTCAGGTGGATATATCCAAATTGATGTACCTGCTATCACTTGTGAATTTAAAGATATAGAGATTACTCCACATCCTGATTTAGGACACAAAGAAGATATCTTCCAGGAAGATTGGGATAACTTCGGTTTGTGGGATTTAGTGATGAAAAATGATGAGCCTATATTTAGAGCTTACTCAATGGCGAATCACCCTGCAGAAGGTGATATCATTATGTTGAATATTAGAATTGCTACTCCACCGTGGGACAGAGCTAAGAACACATGGATGGATGTAAATCCTGGGATTTGCTCTTCTTATGTTTTCACTAGAAAGCCGGGGGATAAAGTGACTATTTCAGGTCCTTATGGTGAATTCTTCATCAATGAATCCGAAGCTGAAATGATTTATATTGGCGGAGGAGCTGGTATGGCTCCATTACGTTCTCATATTTTCCATTTATTCCACACGCAAGGAACAGACAGAAAAGTTTCTTACTGGTATGGCGGTAGATCGAAAAGAGAATTGTTCTATGTAGATCATTTTAGAAATATTGAGGAAAAGAACCCTAATTTTGATTTCCAAGTAGCCCTTTCTGAGCCTTTAGAAGAGGATAATTGGAAAATTAAAAAGAGCTTAGACGATAAAGATGGTGATGGTTACACTGGATTTATTCATAATGCTTTGTACGATAACTATCTGAAGCACCATAAAGAGCCAGAAGAAGTAGAATTCTACTTATGTGGTCCTCCAATGATGAATGCGGCAGTATTAAAAATGTTAGATGATATGGGGGTTCCACCAGAAAACATCAGGTTTGATGATTTTGGAGGATAATCTTAAAATTAGTAGAATATAAAATAAAAGGGGCTCGAAAGCCCCTTTTTTGTTTTTAGACTATTTTTTCAAAAAAAAAATTATATGATAGTTGCAAAAAAAAAACTAAGTCATTAATATTGATTCAAACTAATATTTAAATATACATATGAAAAGTTTATCAAAAATCGTACTGACAGTTTTGTCTTTATTTGTTGTTACCTATTATGGTTATTCAGGATGTAATAATGAACCAGATAAAAATAATGGAGATTGTACATATGCATCTGGCAAGAATGGTAATACTTATTTTTGTGAGGATTCAATGATTTCACATGATTGTGTGAAAAAAGGTGCGGGCGATGAAAAAGAAACTCTCGGGTGATAATTTTATTAATGATTATTTAGAGTAGTTAAAATCATATTTTAACTACTCTATTTTTTTATAGTAATGCTTAAATATTAACATTTTAATCGTAGCTCAAATTTTTTAATAAGTATTATTTCAATAAATGTTTTGTTAATGAATATAAATTTAATCAGTAGGCTGATCATTTGCTTTTTTTTGATTCTTTTTGCAATTTCTTGTAGTAATGAAGTCAAAAATAAAAACAATCAAAAGGAAATAGAGTCAAGCCATGAATTGATGAAAGTTGGCTCAAAATCATTTGAATTAGATGATGAAACAGCTCCGCAAAGCAATCAATTTCAAGTATTTAGAACTAAAGATTCATTGGAAATATTAACTTTCCTTAATAACTACAATAATAGTATTTATTTTTATGATTTTGAAAGCGAAGGATTTCTGTATAAAAAGACATATGAAAAAGAGGGTGCTCATGGTGTAGGGGATATTTTTGGATATCACATTCATAACCTAGATTCTATTTTTATTTATAATTATGGTATGTCTAAATTATTTCTTTTCAATGCAGAGGAAAATATGATAAACAGCTATAATTTAAACCAAAGCAAAAAATATTTACCTGCTGCGAGAGTAGCAACAAATTCTCCAATTGTTGTTGTAGATAATACAGCTTATCTGACAGGTAATATTGCGGGTGAATACAATGACGAAACCGCTGAAAACAGACCTTTATTAATTAAATTAAACTTAGTTTCAAAAGAGGTTGATTACCAAATTTCATATCCTGAGATTTTTAGAGAAGGTAATTGGGGTGGAGGTCAATATCGATGGCTGAGTCATAATTACAATCCCATTGATTCTTTATTATTTTTCAGTTTTTCAGTTAGCCATGATTTTAAGTTTTTAGATCTTAAAAATGGTAAAGTATTTAATAAATATGCAGGTAGTAAATATATAGAAGAAATTCCATCCATTTCTTCTTCCAAAATGCTTAATTCTATTTCGAAGGAAGAAATAAGGGATCATTTTATTATTAATGGCAGTTATCAAGAAACAGGATATGTACCTTCTGATAATTTTTATTTTAGAACTGTATATCTACCCGAAAGCAATTATGATCCAGCTGCATTCAATGGCTTGCAATCTTCAATGGTTCTATTGGATAGATATTTTGATGTCATAGGAGAAACAGTTTTTGGTAAAAGGTCCTATGGAACTTTTGTGATTTCCAAAACTGGCTTATATCTCAAGAAATTTTCAGACAATGAAGACGCTATAATTTTTGACCAATTTAAATTAATGGAAATTGAAAAAGACTAGGGTTTATTTATTAATATTTTATTGTTTAATTTCTGCGTGCTCTAATGAAAAAGCTGAATATTCAGAAATTATTAAAACAGTTACAAAAAGTAACCATACTTCAACTACTTCCTATTCTGATATTATAATTCTTCCAGAATTAGGGTGTGAAGGTTGTATTTCCGATGTTGAAAATTTCCTGATAAGCAACTCTCAATCTTTAGAAAACACATTTTTTATTTTGACGAGAATTAGATCCAAAAAGCTATTGAGACTAAGAGTTGGTGAAGATGTTCTAAACCAAGAACATGTCTATCTCGATACCGAGAATCTTTTTGAAAGTAGTGAAATTCATAGTATTTATCCCATAAGATTAGTTTTGAATCAACAAGGAGATATTGAAGAGATTCTCAAGAAAGATCCTTCAAACATGAGCTTTTTTAATGATTTGCACTAGAAGTTAATTGAGAATTTTTAGAATTAGTCTTCCTCTTCCTCTCTTCTCCTTTTCCTTCTCCACCATAAATATCCTCCAATTAAAATTAGGATGGGTAAACCCACATATAGTATATAATCAAAAGGAGTTTGTAGTATTAAGGGCTCACTGTCATCAGGATGTGGAACACCTTGTGGAATTTGAGCTAAGAGTTGTAAAATGTTCATGACTTCAAAGAGTTTTTAATTTTGAACGTCTATAAGCCCTAGCTGTTACTTAATATTGTATAAAAACGCAGTATGCCGCTTAATGCTAATATAGCTGCCTGTTTTTCAATACAAGTTTAAGCAATTCATGCTTAGTCCACTGACTTAATTAAAAACAAAAAGCCATTTCTACTCTAAAGGTATCGTTCCTATAATTTTAATTTTTCCCGAATAACTCCTGAACATCCTTCTGGCTCAGCCTATATATGGTGCCAGTTTCCTCTGTTTCTTTATTCTCATGAATGATTTCAACCAAATCTTTTCCTAAGAATTTCTTTTTATAATATAATCTTAATTCATTTTTGTTCATCTCAAATTGAACTGGACCGGGGTTCATTGAATCGAATCCGTCTATGATAAAAGTATAAAGGTTTTCAAGAGTTACTTGATCCTTAATGATGAATTCATTGTTTTCTTTATCAGAATTTAGATTATTATCTCGATATGTGAGTAAATATTGATCTCCCTCTCTTTTTAGACTTACCTTATCGTCTATTGAACCGATCATTTCAGTACGATTTTGTCCTATGACCACTGATATAGATAGTAAAGTCAAGACTAGGCTTAAGCAAAATGATAAAACTGCTTTCTTTTTCATAATTAAAGTTTTTATATGGATGTAGTTCCAAGTACATACTCTTTTTGGAGTTATTTGTTACTTGGGATCAATTAACTGATGTTTTGGTGAAAATCATTATCGTGCATCTAATATTTTGAAATTGTCGTTGAAGAGACTAAATATAGCCCATATATTTTTTTAATACAGAATTTAATATTTTTTTCAAATATAGTATGCATGCATACTATATTTTTGTATATTTGACTTCCATGAAGAGAGAAGAATCCATCGACTACAATATTAAGGCGGCCTGGCATGCTATTTCACGCATGTACAACCAACAAGCTGTAAAATATGGAATTACTACTTCCATAGGGTTTGTGTTATTAAATATCAATTCCAAAGAAGGGACACCTGCTACCAAAATAGCCCCACTGATGGGCTTAGAAAGCAGGAGTTTGACCCGTATGTTAAAAAGTATGGAAGAAAAGGGTCTTATTCATAAGAAGCCTGATCCTGAAGATAAACGTTCTGTCAGAATTTTTTTAACAGATTTAGGGATAGAGAAAAAGGCAGTGTCAAGGGAAACGGTAAAAGCTTTCAATGAAGAGGTATTCAAAACTATTGAACCTGAAAAATTAGAAGCTTTTTTTGATGTCATCAACAGAGTGAATGGCATAATCGACTCAAACGAGATTTACAATAATAAAGAATCAGTTCATTAATTTTTTAAAATTTAAACCATAGCGACTAAATGAAACGAAACATTAAAAAAGTAGCCGTTTTAGGTTCGGGGATTATGGGATCAAGAATTGCCTGCCACTTTGCCAATATTGGTGTGGAAGTGCTCTTGCTTGATATCGTGCCTTTTGAACTTACGGATGCCGAGAAAGACAAGGGCCTGACGAAGGAAGATCCGCAAGTGCGCAATCGTATCGTGAATGAGGCTTTTGAATCTACCTTGAAAGGTAAGCCTGCTTCATTATATCATAAAGATTTTGCCAATAGAATTTCATTGGGAAATTTTGATGATGATATGCACAAAATCAAAGATTGTGACTGGGTGCTAGAAGCTGTTGTGGAGCGACTGGATATTAAAAAGAAAGTTTTTTCAAAAGTTGAAGAGCACAGAACTAAAGGTACTATTATATCCTCCAACACTTCAGGTATTCCAATTCATATGATGCTAGAAGAAAGAAGTGAGGATTTCCAAAAGCACTTTATTGGAACACACTTCTTCAATCCGCCTCGTTATTTAAAATTATTGGAAATCATTCCTACACCAAAAACGGATCAAGCGATTACTGATTTCTTGATGCATTATGGAGATTTGTATTTGGGCAAAACAACGGTTTTATGTAAAGATACTCCTGCATTTATCGCAAATAGAGTTGGTATCTATGCAATTTTGAAAGTTGTAGAGTCCATGCAAAAATTAGGCATGAATATCGATGAGATTGATAAATTGACAGGGCCTGTCATTGGGCGACCAAAATCTGCTACTTTCAGAACCTCTGATGTAGTTGGTTTGGATACCTTGATAAAAGTAGCCAATGGTTTATATGAAAATCTTCCAAATGATGAAGCTAGAGAAACTTTCAATTTGCCGGATGTAATCGGGAAGTTAGAAGACAACAAATGGTTAGGAGATAAAACAGGGCAAGGTTTTTATAAGAAGACCAAAAAAGATGGAAAGACTGAAATCCTTACTTTGGATTTGGAGTCAATGGAATACAAGCCTAAGAGCAAGCCTAAATTCTCTACCCTTGAGTCCACCAAGCAGATATCTAATTTAAAAGAGAGATTTCCTGTTTTATTAGGAGGTAAGGATAAAGCGGGTGAATTCTACAGAGATTCCTTCTATGGTTTATTCAAATATGCATCTAATAGAATTCCCGAGATTTCTGATGAATTATATAGAATTGACCAAGCAGTTTGCACTGGCTTTGGTTGGGAAATTGGACCATTTGAGACTTGGGATACTCTAGGTGTTAAAAAGACTGTGGAGAAAATGGAAGAAGCAGGTTATAAGCCAAACCAATGGGTTTATGATATGCTTGATTCTGGTGCAGATTCTTTCTATAAAGTTGAAGCAGGTCAAAAGCAATACTATGATCTCGATAGTAAGAAATATGTAAATATCCCGGGAACTGAAGAATTCATTATTCTTGAAAACTTGAAAGAGAGTGGTAAAGAAATATGGAGCAATGCAGAAGCGGGGATTATCGATTTGGGTGACGGTATTATTAATGTAGAATTCCGTTCTAAATCAAATTCCCTCGGTGGCGGTGTGATAGAAGCCATCAATAAGGCTATTTCAATGGGAGAGGAGAAGTATCGTGGAGTAGTAATCTCTAACGAGGGTTCGAACTTTTCTGTGGGCGCCAATTTGGGAATGATCTTCATGTATGCCATCGAACAAGATTATGATGAATTAGATTTCATGATTCGTCAATTCCAACAAACTATGATGCGAGCAAGATATTCAGCAGTACCTGTTGTAGTAGCACCACATAATATGGCTTTAGGTGGAGGATGTGAATTATCCATGCATGCTGACCACGTTCAAGCTTCAGCTGAAACTTATATCGGTTTGGTTGAAGTAGGCGTTGGTGTCATTCCAGGTGGTGGAGGTACCAAAGAAAATGCTCTACGAGTAGCTGATAGATATCAGGACGGAGATGTTGAGCTGAACGCTTTGCAAAATGCTTATATGAATATAGCCATGGCTAAAGTTGCCACCTCGGCTCATGAAGCAAGAGATATGGGGATTCTACGTCCTTCTGATGGAATCAGTATGAATAGGAGCCGTCAGATCGCTGATGCTAAAGCTGCTGCTATAAGATTGGCAGATGCTGGATATACCATGCCAGTTCAAAGGACTGATATAAAAGTGCAAGGAAAAACCGGTATTGCTTTATTTAAAGCGGGGGTGTCCGGTATGAAGATGGGGCGATACATTTCAGAACACGATCAGAAGATAGCAGATAAACTAGCGTACGTAATGTGTGGCGGAGATTTATCGTATCCTCAAGAAGTTTCAGAGCAGTACTTATTGGATCTTGAAAGAGAAGCTTTCTTATCCCTGTTAGGAGAAAAGAAAACACTGGAAAGAATTCAAGCCGTATTGCAAGGAGGAAAACCGCTTAGAAACTAGACTTTAGATCCTAGAACCTAGAACATAGAATAAAGATCGAAAATGCACAATTATAAGAAACTTAAAGTTTGGGAGAAATCAATGGAGTTATCTCTATTGATATATCAAGTCACAAGTACTTTTCCTAGCGAGGAAAGATTTGGATTGATATCTCAAATTAGAAGGTGTGCTGTTTCAATCCCATCTAATATTGCAGAAGGCTCTTCTAGAGATTCAAGCAAAGATTTTTCTAGGTTCTTAAGAATATCTATTGGTTCTAGTTTTGAGTTAGAAACTCAATTGCTGTTAAGTAGAGAACTGAATTTTGTGTCAGAAAGTGATTTTGATGCGGTTAAGAACGCATTAGATGAAATTCAAAAAATGCTTAACTCTTTTATAAAGAAAACGAATGCAGAAGTCTAGACTCTATGTTCTAGATTCTATAATCTCAAAATTTAAAAAAATGGACGCATATATAGTAGCAGGATATAGAACGGCAGTAACCAGAGCCAAAAAAGGTGGCTTCAGATTTTACCGACCGGATGATCTAGCCTCCGATGTAATCAAACACCTTGTTTCACAAGTGGAAGGTGTGGAAAATAAAATGGTAGATGACCTAATTGTAGGAAATGCTGTGCAGGAAGCAGAGCAAGGAATGCAAATGGGAAGAATGATATCACTATTAGCACTTGGTAAAGAAGTGCCCGGTTTAGTAATCAATAGATATTGTGGATCTGGTTTAGAGGCAATCAATATGGCTGCATCAAAGATTCAGGCAGGTTATGCTGATATCATCATTGCAGGAGGTACAGAGTCGATGTCTATGGTTCCGATTATGGGATATAAAACAGCTTTGAATTATAAGATTGCAACAGAAACGCCTGATTATTATACTTCTATGGGATTAACTGCTGAGCAGATTGCGCAACAGTGGAAAATTTCAAGAGAAGATCAGGATGAGTTTGCTTATAATTCTCACATGAAGGCACTTCAAGCTCAGAAAGATGGAAAATTCGATGATGAAATCGTACCTATAAATGTTAAGGAGACCTACGTTGAGGACGGCAAAAAGAAAACCAGAGACTTTACAGTTGATAAAGATGAAGGACCTAGAGCAGGTACAAATACAGATCTTTTAGGAAAGCTGAAACCTGTGTTTGCTCAAGGCGGTTCTGTAACGGCTGGTAATTCATCACCTACAAATGATGGAGCTTCTTTTACAATGGTGATGTCTGAGAAAATGGTTAAAGAATTAGGCGTTAAGCCAATCGCTAGAATGGTTGGCTTCGGTGTAGCGGGAGTTGAACCAAGAATCATGGGTATCGGACCAGTGGAAGCAGTTCCAAAAGCATTGAAAAATGCAGGTTTGAAATTGAATGACATAGATCTGATCGAATTAAACGAAGCTTTTGCAGCTCAATCTTTAGCTGTAATTCGTGAACTGGATATTGATCAAAGTAAATTAAATGTAAATGGTGGAGCTATCGCATTAGGTCACCCATTAGGATGTTCTGGTGCTAAACTGTCGGTTCAGGTTATGAACGAGTTGAAAAGAACAAACGGTAAATATGGAATGGTCACAGCTTGTATTGGTGGTGGTCAAGGTATCGCCGGAATTTACGAGATGATGTAAAAGAAGAATCTAGAGTCTAGAATAAAGACTCTAGATTATTTGTTGGTTTACATAACCATAGTTATAAAATAAATAATTGTAGAACCCATTTAGTATCAAATATCTAGATCTGATATCTCGATACTTGATACTAGATACTAGATACTAATAATATGAGTACAACAGAAAAAAAATTCACAGCAAAGGGAGGAGCATTCTTAATTGAAGAAACTCCTGCACAGGCAGTATTTACTCCAGAAGAGTGGACAGAAGAGCAAAAAATGATTGCTCAAACTTGTAAAGATTTCTTGGATCAGGAAGTATATCCTAAACTAGATGAAATCGATGATGTAAAAGGTAATCCTGAATTAATGCCTCAGTTATTGGATAAATCAGGAGAGTTGGGTCTTTTAGGAACTTCAGTTCCAGAAGAATACGAAGGCTTCGGCATGAATTTTAATACCTCCATGCTAGTTGCAGAAGTTATAGGAGCTGGGCATTCTTTTGCCGTTGCTTTATCGGCACATACTGGAATAGGAACACTTCCAATTTTATATTATGGCGATGACGCACAAAAGAAGAAATATTTACCAAAATTGGCTAGTGGTGAATGGAAAGCTTCTTACTGCTTAACTGAACCGGATTCTGGTTCTGATGCAAATGCAGCTAAAACTAAAGCAGTTTTAACAGAAGATAAAAAGCACTATATCTTGAATGGTCAGAAAATGTGGATCACCAATGGTGGATTTGCAGATGTTTTCATCGTCTTTGCAAAAATTGATGATGATAAGAATCTTTCTGCTTTTATTGTTGAGAAAGATTTTGGTGGTGTCACCATGAATGAAGAAGAGGCTAAGATGGGGATTAAAGGTTCTTCTACCCGTCAGGTTTTCTTTAACGACTGCAAAGTACCGGTTGAAAACTTACTTTCTGAAAGAGAAAATGGCTTTAAAATAGCGGTAAATATTCTTAATATCGGAAGAATTAAGTTAGGGGCTTCTGCTATTGGCGCATCTAAAGCAGTATTAGGTCAAGCAGCTCAGTATGCTAATGAGAGAAAGCAATTTGGTACTTCTATTGGCAGCTTTGGAGCTATTCAACACAAAATAGCTGAAATGGCTGCTAGAACTTATGCAGCAGAATCAGCAGCTTATAGAGCAGGTCAAAACATTGACGATGCTTATGAAGATTTAGTAGCTGGTGGAATGGAAGAGGCAGAAGCCAAATTGAAATCTGTTGAAGAATTTGCTATTGAATGTGCAATTATAAAAGTGCATGCTTCGGAAGTTTTAGATTACGTAGCTGACGAAGGTGTTCAAGTCTATGGTGGTATGGGCTTCTCTGCTGACGCACCTATGGATAGAGCTTACCGTGATGCGCGTATTAACAGGATTTTCGAAGGTACAAATGAAATCAACAGAATGTTGACGATCGATATGCTTTTGAAACGTGCCATGAAAGGTAAATTGGATTTGATGACGCCTGCAATGAATGTGCAGAAGGAATTAACATCTATTCCTGATTTCGGAGCGGATGAAGATGATTCATTATTTGCTAAAGAGAAAAAAGTATTAGCTAATTTGAAAAAAGCTGGCTTAATGATTTCTGGTGCGGCTGTTCAAAAGTATATGCAAAAACTATCTCAAGAGCAGGAAATCTTAATGAATTTAGCTGATATGTTGATTGAGGTTTATGCTGCTGAGTCTGCTCTTTTAAGAACTGAGAAATTGGTTGATATCAAAGGAGAAGAAGCTTGCAAACAGCAAATCAATATGACTAACTTATACATGCACCGAGCAGTTGAAATTGCTAATAAAGCAGGTAAAGAAGCAATCTTTGCTTTTGCTGAAGGTGATGAACAGCGCATGATGTTATTAGGATTGAAGAGATTTACAAAAATAGATCCTATGAATTTAAAAGAAGTAAGAAGATCGATTGCAGGTCATGTATTGGAAAAGCAAGCTTACGAGTTTTAATCGTAAAGTTTAATACTAATTATTAAAAGGCTCGGAAATTTACGAGCCTTTTTTGTTGATTTCGAGCATTTTAAGATATGGTGTAGAAAATACTCTCGTTATTAAATACTCTAAAAATTGTAATTTATCGTAAGATTTTACAATTTCGGGCTTAACTAAATCAATATTCACTATGTTAACTTTTGATATTAAACATCAAGATCGCTATTCACGTGGCGAGTTATTACTCCGGTCTTTTTTTGGTTGGCTCTATATTCAGATTCCGCATCTATTTCTACTTTTTTTTGTAGGATTGTGGGGTGCCATTCTAAGGTTTATTTCTTTTTTTATTGTTTTGTTTACTGGAAGATATCCAGAAAGTTTCTTTGAGTTTCAAGTGCAGTTGATCCGCTGGCAGACCAGATTAAATGCCCGTATCTTTAATTTAGCTGACGATTATCCTCCTTTTGGGTTGGATGCAAAAGATGAGTACATTGCTGTAGATGTTAAGTACCCAGAAAGAATTAGCAGGGGCTTGGTATTGTTGAGAGCATTCTTCGGGATTATTTACGTATTGATTCCTCACGCTTTTGTGCTTTTCTTTAGGTTAATTTGGTGTCAAATTTTGGTGATTATTGCATGGTGGATTGTTTTATTTACAGGCGAATTTCCAAAATCATGGCACGAATTTATCGTTGGGACCTTAAGATGGCAAACCAGAGTTAATCTTTATATGTGGTATATGACAGATGAGTATCCACCGTTCACAGGAAAACCATTAGCACAATGACAGAAAATCAATATCAACCAATTCCTCAACCTGAGGAGCTAGAGATTAGGGAAAGAGAAGATGCAATGGGAGCCTACCTTATGATGTTTGCAGCATTAGGTGCAGGGCTTCCTTTGCCTATTTTGAATTTGGTAGCAGCAATTATTTATTATTATATCAATAAAGGAAAGAGTCTGTTTGTTCGCTTTCACTCTTTGCAATCTTTACTAAGCCAACTTCCTACAAGTATTTTGAATGCTGTTGCTGTTTTCTGGGGTGCTAGGATAATATTTCTTGACTACGCTTTTTCAGATGTTTTCAAAGGCTACTTATGGCTGGTAGGAATTGCGAATTTAATCTATATTGTTTTCAGTATCATAGGTGCAGTGAAAGCAAGAAAGGGTGAGATGTACTACTTTCTTTTCTTCGGAAGAGTGTCTTATCAGTCTGTTTTTAAGAAGAAAGAACTTGATGATCATGCTGTGGTAAATCAGCCACCTAAAATGTAATGATGAATAAAAATTTTCGAGATTTAGGTATAATTATCTTAGTTGCGGTCGGTATATGGGCTGGTTTCACCTATTTTTCAACCACAACTGAGCAACAAGATTTGGTTTCTTTGGAGCAGGAGGCAGAAATTGCAGATTTTTTCAATGATCAAATCTTTAGAGAATTTGATTCAATCAATGTGGAAAGAACAGATTCTGTAATGAATGTTATTTTTAAGAGGTTGGCCAAAGGTATGGATACGGTTAGCTATGAATACGATATTTACGTTTTAAAATCTGATCAAGTAAATGCTTTTACAGCCTTTAATGGGCAATTGTTCCTTTTTACAGGCTTAATTGAACAAACCGAATCACCTGAGGAGTTGGCTGCAGTGCTAGCACATGAATTAGCTCATGCAGAAAAGCGACATGTAATCAAAAACCTAGTTAAGGAGATAGGATTGAATTCCTTGATTCTAATTATATCAGGTGGTGATCCTGTAGTAATGCAAGAAATTACCAAGTTGGTAGTGAGTAGCGGTTTTAGTCGGAGGATGGAAAGGGAAGCGGATGAGTATGCTATTAAGTATTTAAGAGAAGCAAATATTAACCCTAACAGATTAACCCAGTTCTTTTTAAAGCTAAAGCAAAAGAATAGAGAGATCCCAAATGGATTTGAATGGATTTCTTCTCACCCTGCATTAAAAGAAAGAATTGAATTTGTGTCTGAAAATATTGGTGATTCTATTGACGAGGTAGCAATTGAATTGGATTGGGATTCGTTTAAAAAATCCTTAAAGTAATATTACATGTAGCAACAATTAGTTTGTACTTTAATTAGAAATATAGTTTAAAAATAGTAATTTTCTAATAAGTTTAAAAAAAAGTTTGATAGGGGCTTGACTGCTAAAATAAATCATTCTACATTTATAACATCTTATACAAGTCAATGACTTTGTAAGGTTTTGGTTGAAATAGAAAGGCAGCTGGGGAGCTGCCTTTCGCTTTTCCTACCCTTTTGTATTTTAATCACACATTCAACCACTTTTTTCTCATGATTTTTTCATCTTCTTTTATATCATTATTTCCCTTGAGAATATACCGACTGTAAAATCCACCATTTTCAGTTTTAATTGTGACCTCTCTCAAATTATTATTCCTGAAAAATTGAAAAGAATAAGACGTTTCCTCTTCAAAGTGAATTACATCCTGAATTTCCTCAAACTTCTGCTTATTAATACCTATTAATTTATCGCCAATTCTAAACGCTTTTTCAGCTGGACTATCAGGAGCAATGCTAATCACCGTTTCTTCATTTATTTTTAATCCTAAATGATGAGTAATAGAATTTTCATTTGCTTTCAATTCCATTTCAAAGCCGAATTGATCTAATAATATTTTAAGCTCATTTTCAACTGGTTCACAACCTGTTATGAATTTATTCAAGTAATCAGTTAATTCATACCCAATAACTTCTTCAGCTGTCTTTAAATAGTCTTCTGAGCTATAGCCCTTGTCCTTCTTATAAAAATCAGTCCATAGTTTTCTCATTACATCATCAAGGCTTTTTTCTCCATTCGATTCTAAAATGATTTTTAAATCTAGAATTAAAGCAATCAAAGCTCCTTTAACATAAATGGAAACCTTCCGGTGGGGAATTCCTGCTTCATAACCATCCAACCATAAATCCCAAGAGGATTCCGCTACTGAAGTGTTAAATCTCCCATAATTCTCAAAATGTCGCTTGAAAAGTATATTTAGTTCATCTATATACCAATCCAAATCTTTTACACCACTCCTGACAAGGAATAGATCACCGTAATAAGTGGTAACGCCTTCTGCAACATAGCCAGTAGTGAAGTAATTTTCTTTATCAAAATTATAAGGATACATTTCCTCAGGTCTGATTCTAATGATATTCCAATAATGAAATAGCTCATGAGAGCTGATTCCTAAAAAATTATTGTAAAAGGTTTCTGAATTAAATTCCTTAGCTGGACCTAATACTATGCAAGTGCTATTTAGATGCTCCACTCCATGATAAGCCTTTTCATCAGGAATTTGAAATAAAAAATGATAATCCTTGCTTTCAAATTCGCCCATAGTTTCTATTTGATAAGCAGTGAATTTTTTGAAATCATCTAAAATCTGATTCTTATTTTTTAAATCGGCATTTCCCCTAAACCATAAATGAAAATTAGTTTCCTGAACTCTATATTCTAAATGCTGCAGCTTGTTGCTGACCAATGCAGGGCTGTCTACTAATTCATAAAAACTGTCGGCTACTAATTCTTTCCCTTCTTTTTTCAAACCGCATGCAATTTCCCAATCATTTGGAATATCAAGGTGTACTTTGTGAACTTGTTTCATGTCATCAGCTTGATAAATCATGCAGTTAATGAAATTCAAATACCAATGTTCTTCATCAACAAATGTGCTTCCGCCATCTATAATAGAGGTGTAAATTTCATATCGGATGATGCATTCCTCATCTTCGCAATGAATTAACCAGGTGTTTCTATTAGTTTTATTGAAATTTAATGGCTCTTCATTTTTATCAAAAGCATTAAAGTTTCTCAAGTATTTAGAGAAGTTTCCAAGCTGATATCTTCCCGGTCTCCAGTCAGGAAGTTTTACTTCAAAATCAGCTTTTGTAGGCTTAATCAGTATTTCTACTTGTAAAAAAGAATCATGCGGAAACTTTTGTGATAATCTATATTGAATCATTATCAATTTATTTAATTAATCATACTACATTTGCATCGTAAAGTTGATGATTTCTAAGGAGATATAAAACGAGATATTCTTATAGTATTTTGAAAAACAATTTTGCGAAAAGAAATTAACTGCTTATCTTTGCAGCCCTTATAAAAGAACAAGAGAAAATTTAAAATATAAAGATATGAAACGTACATTTCAGCCTTCTCAAAGGAAAAGAAAAAATAAGCATGGATTCAGAACTAGAATGGAATCAGCTAATGGAAGAAACGTTTTGGCGAGAAGAAGAGCGAAAGGTCGTCATAAATTAACTGTTTCTGACGAAAAAGGTAAGCACAGAAAATAATTCTGCAATGCAGAAAAGCGCATGTCTGTAATCTCGGACAATAACGATTTCTCTTTTAAGAAGAATGAGCGCTTATATCATAGAAATGAAATTCAGGAGCTTTTTAAAAAGGGCTCCTCTTTTTATTTGTACCCATTTAAAGTCATTTATATTGCTGATCCATTTGAAGCCAAAGTCAATCCTCAGCAAATATTGATTTCCGTACCCAAAAGGAAATTTAAAAAAGCCCCCGACCGAAATTTCATTAAAAGGCAAGTAAGAGAAGCCTACAGACAGCATAAAATTCTGATTGATCCAGAAAAACTTAATAGAAATTTGAGGATTGCTTATATTTACACTTCTGATAAAAAAATGCCATCTGATGTCTTAACAAAAAAACTAAAAAAGACTTTAGAGCGTTTGCACCAAGAATTCACAGTGTAAATTCTGTAATATTGTGGACAGAAACTAAAATTTGTCATAATAATAGTGGCGAAATACTAACTCGACCGCTTCCGAGGACCTCGGAAAAGCGGGAGGGATGAAAGTTTAGCGGGCCTGCTTGTGCAGACAAGCCAGCGAAGGCCTAGAGATATAAATTGATAATAGTATAGAAACTAAGTCATAATGTTTTTAATCTGTCATTCTCAGTTTCTAAATCGAAGTTCAAACGAAATAGTATGAGTTTTGTAAAGTAAAAAACTAGTAAATAACTTTTCATGAAGCTATCAAATAAAATAATAATCACACTTTTAGCCCTAACCTTTGTCGGATTAGTATCATTCCAAGTAAAGAAAAACGACCGATACTTTGAAATCATTAAAAACCTTGATGTCTTCACCACTTTATATAAAGAACTCAACACTTACTATGTAGATGAAATCAATCCTACGGAAATAATTGAAACGGGCATTGAGGCTATGCTTGAGTCTTTAGATCCATACACCAACTTTATTCCTGAAGACCGAATCGAGGACTACCGGATCATGTCCACTGGCCAATATGCTGGAATTGGAACCACAATGGGGAAAATTGAAGATAGACATGTGGTCATGATGGTTTTTGAAGGCTCTCCAGCAGAAAAGTCAGGATTGAAAATTGGCGATGAAGTAATTGAAATTAATGATAACGTAATTGAAGACTACGATACAGATGAAATCAATACGCTTCTTAAGGGGCAAATAGGTACCAATGTGGATGTGAAAGTCAAAAGAAAGGATTCCAAAAAACCGCTAAAATTCTCTTTAAACAGAGAAAGTATAAATATCGAAAGCGTGCCTTATTATGGAATGATAGGCGAAGATATTGCCTATATCAGACTAACAGAATTCTCCAGTGGAGCTGGGGCTTCAGTACGATCGGCCCTAGTGGAATTGAAGGGGGAAGGAGCTAAAAAGGTAATTCTGGACCTTCGAGGAAATCCTGGCGGCTTGCTTAATGAATCTATTGAGGTTTCCAATGTGTTTATTCCTAAGGGATTAGAAGTGGTAAGCACTAAGGGGAAAATTGAGGAATGGAATAAATCCTATACCTCTAATAAAAATCCAGTTGATGTCAATATTCCGCTAGCTGTTTTAATTAGCAATAATAGTGCTTCGGCTTCAGAGATTGTAGCGGGGGTTATGCAAGATTATGATAGAGGTATTTTGGTTGGGCAAAGAAGCTTCGGAAAAGGATTGGTGCAAGCAACCCGTCCTCTGAGTTATAATAGTCAATTAAAAATTACGACTGCAAAATACTACATTCCAAGTGGGAGATGTATTCAAGCAATTGATTACAGTCACCGCAATGAGGATGGAAGCATCGGGAAAATTCCAGATTCGTTGAAGACAGAATTTGAAACCAAAGGTGGAAGATTAGTTTATGACGGAGGAGGAGTTTCACCTGATCATGAAGTAATTACCACGGGATATGCCCCAATCACAATTCAATTAATAAAAAAAGGTTTCGTCTTTGATTTCGCTACTGAATATTATTACAGTAATTTAGAATCAAAACCAGACCCAAAGAATTTTAGAATTTCCGAGAAAATATATCAAGATTTTACCAATTGGGTTTCAGGTAAAGATTACAGCTATACGACTGCCACAGAAGAAACAATTAAAGAGCTAAAAGAAACTGCAGATAACGACAAATATTTCGGTTTTATCAAAAAGGAAATTGAGATGCTGGAAAAGGAAATCCAAGATCATAAAAATGAAGATTTGACAGTGTTCCAGTCTGAAATTAAAAGAGCCTTAAAGGAGGAGATCATTTCACGCTATCATAAAAGACAAGGCATGATAGAATCATCTTTTGAAAACGATGAGGAAGTCGAAGAAGCTATTTCGCTTTTAAATGATAAAGTAAAGTATCAAAATCTCCTAGAAGTTAAAAAGTAATGGATTTTTACTTTCTTTTATTCTTAGCAGGTTTAATTGGTGGATTAATATCGGGCTTACTAGGCGTTGGCGGAGGCATTATATATATATTGATTCTCCCTATCGCATTCCAATTTATTGGAATCCCCAATCAAGAAATAGCACAGTTCACCATTGCCAATTCATTGTTTGGGACATTTTTTGCCGGGCTTTTCGCTACCTATAATCACTATAAGCATGGGGAATTTTATCCTAAGCAGATAATAATCATTAGCATTTCTTCCATCACAGCAGGATTGTTATCACTTTATTTTATAGTAAATACACCCTTTTATTCTGTTGAAGTGTTTAATGTGGTTGTAATCGTTTTATTAGGTTTAATGCTTTTTTCAACTTTATCTAACGCTAAAAAGCAAGTGGATTTTCAGGAGACGAGCGTTAGAGTAAAAAGATTGTTGAGCTTAACCGGTTTATCAGCTGGATTAACCGCTTCACTAACTGGATTAGGAGGTGGAATTATTATCATCCCGTTTTTAAATCAGGGGTTTAAAATGGGAGTAAAAAAAGCAAAAGCTATTTCTCTAGGAGTGATCACCATTACATCTTTGTCTATGGTGGTTTTTAATCTCTTTCAACAACCCATGCAAGCGGTGGCAGTAAATCATACCGGCTACATTCTATTCCAAGTGACAGGCCCACTGATTGTAGGGACTTTGATTACTGCAAGAATCGGAGTGAAATTAAGTAGAAAAATGAAAGCCTCTGCAGTAAGTTATCTTTTCTCCGCTTTCATTGTTTTAGTGATTGTTAAAAAATTATTAGAATTGATATGAGCATTATATTAAGTATCGAAACTTCAACACCTATTTGTTCTGTAGCAATTCATAATGATGCTAAGTTAATGGCTAATGCGGACCTTTATTTGGAGAAGTCACATTCGAACTCCTTAACACCTTTAATAGAACAACTCTTATCACATTGTGATTTAAAGATGAAAGATTTAGAGGCGATTGCAGTGTCATCTGGCCCAGGCTCCTACACTGGTCTGCGGATTGGTCTAAGTACTGCCAAAGGATTATGCTATGCGCTTGAAATTCCTCTAATATCGATTTCCTCTTTGGATAGTATGACAGTACAGGTATTAAACTTCCAAAAAGAGGAAGCTTCGGTTTACATTCCAATGTTAGATGCACGTAGAATGGAGGTTTTCTATAAAGTGTCAGCACCCGATCATTCTGAGATAAAGGAAATATCAAATCTTATAATTGAAGCAGACGCATTTCAAGATTACCTCGATAATTATGAGCGAATTTATCTGTTTGGCAATGGAGCAGAAAAAACAAAGGATTTATTAAAACCTGTTTCTAAAAAATTTATTTGGATAGATCATGTGAATCCATCCGCTCAATTTTTTGGCAAAATGGCCTTTGATAAATTCAAAATGAGCCAATTTGAAGACTTAGCTTATTTTGAGCCTAATTATGGAAAAGAGTTTTATTCTCCCAAGTCAAAAAAGAAATCATTTTTAGATTTAAACCGTTGAGAGGGCTGAGTATATTATAAAGACCGGAAATGGAAGAAGAGATCATAAATAAAGTAAAAAAAAGTCCCTTAGTATCTTTCGACTTGGAAGATATTGTGGACAAACAAACCGAGAGAAAAACCATCGATTTAAAAGAAAACCTATTTCAAGGGCTGGTTTTAAGAGAAAAAGACTTCAGAGCATTTGTGAAAGAGCATGATTGGGATCAATATAAAGATTGCTATGTAAATTTAACATGCTCTACAGATGCAATTATTCCCAACTGGGCTTACATGCTTTTAGTCAGTAAGCTTTCTTCAAATGTTAAACTCGTGATTCAGGGAAATAAAGATGAACTTGAAAAAGAAATTTTGAGATTGAAGTTGAGCGAAATTGACTATAGCCAATTTCAAAATGCAAAAATAGTCATAAAAGGATGTAGTGATTTAACTCATCCTGAGTTTGCTTTTACTGAAATTACCAATAAAATGATGCCCCATGCAAATTCAATAATGTACGGAGAGCCTTGCAGCACGGTCCCAATCTACAAAGCACCAAAAAAATAATTCATAAAGATTGTGCTTATTGTACTATACCATAGCTATTAAGAAAGATTTGGTATGGAGTAAAGTTTAGCGAGCCTGTCTGCCGCAGGCAGGCCAGCGTTGGAATTGAGGATGGAAGCATTAAAATTTCTTGATTAAGCAAAAAGAAAAGGGTTTAAATGGAAAGCAATTTCAAGCTATATTAAATCCATTTAGAAGCAATAATTATTTTTTGAATGATTATGTAAGCGGTATTAATTGTGTTCACTTATTATATTTTATTTTTATTTCAATTCTAATTCTTTGACAATAAATCACTTAGTCTGTATCTAAAGGTTATTTCAAATTTAATTACTATTTCTTCATTGTTTAGAAAGAAAAAG
>TARA_R110002012_G_scaffold97653_2_pt1 | contig 40208 bp, 49 predicted proteins | sample TARA_R110002012 | Tara Oceans TARA_R110002012 (sample SAMEA4396515) | marine metagenome | biome: Westerlies Biome; feature: [DCM] deep chlorophyll maximum layer (ENVO:01000326); material: water (ENVO:00002006), including particulate matter (ENVO:01000060) such as... | depth 40 m
GAATACTGTAGTGGACAAGACTCCATCTACTGCAACGTCCCCAAGCGTTGTAATTAACAATTCTGATGTATGTGTAACAGGAGTTTCCGGTGCCATGCAGACCAGCATATTTGGGCTGAGTGGTGGAACAACCATCAGGGACAAGAACTGCGAGAGGCTCAAGCTGGCCCGTAGCCTCTATGGTATGGGGCTAAAGGTAGCGGGGGTTAGTCTTCTCTGTCAGGACAAGAGGGTATTTGACTCCATGATGGCTGCAGGAACACCCTGTCCGTATGAAGGCAAGATAGGAGACAAGGCCAGACAGGGGTGGCTGAACAATCCTGATAAGGCTCCAAGAGGAACCAGACTTGTAATCGAAGCGGAAAAGGCAGCAGCCCTGAAGGCAGAAAAGGAAGCTGAAGGTGAAAATAGTAATTTTTATAGTGGGGATTCACTACCTTGAAATTTGCTATTCCTCTCCTGATTTCTCTAGTGCTGGCAACTTTAGCCATCTCTACAGGCTACGCTGAAGACAAAACAACTGACAATCTTGTTCCGGGGATGAGTGACTTTACAGCAGGTAGTGGTACATCTGTAGGTAGCGGTTCAGGATGTCAGAGTGGAAAGTACTGTACTTCAGGTACACAGGGAGGAGGGGGGACGTATACCTCAACCTTTGAGGTGCCACTGACTGAAGGTGAAGTAAAGAAGGGGTTTACTCTGAATAGCGATGTAACAATAAACAGCCATGCTAGCAATTCTCATCTGGATAGCTGTACAAGTGTTACTCAGTCAGGAGACTGTCGGGATATATTCAAGCTAACCATAACATTAAGTGATAGTGGGACTGTAGTAGAGACATTTACTCATCAGGAAGAACTAAACTGGACAGGTCTGAGAGATTTCAGTTTTACGGATACAGTTGCAGAAAATGACTACGGAATACTTTCCGGCATGTTCTCCCTGTATGGTATAGATGCAGGATACCCTACAGGTTTTTATGGCCCTCAGTTTTCCGATCCCAGTCTTACAATTGACTACCAGACAGTTATGATACAACAGCAGGTAGAAGCAGAGATCCAGACCCAGATAGAACAGGCAGCACAGACAGAGGCTGTTCAGGTAGCAGAGGTTGTTGTACCTGTAACAACTACAGATACAGCGTCTGATGCTCCTCCTCCACCACCCCCGAATACATCTGTTTCTGATACGTCTACAGGAAGTGATACCGGCCCTGTTGCTGAAGCTCCTGCTGAAACAGCACCACCCGCACCACCTGCAGCACCAGCAGCACCTACAGTTCAGGTGCAGTCATCTTCATCATCTGAAACGGAAGAAGTTACAGAAGCTTCAGCGGAAGCGGAAATACAGGCAGAAGTAGAGGCCAGCAGTGAAACGGAAACAGCGGAGACAGTCTCCGAAACTAACGAAGAACCACAGGAAACAACTGCTTCTGCTACAGCGGCTGACAGCACATCCGCAGGTCCACAGCCCAAAGCCCCTGCCAAAGCCAGTAAAACTGCCAAGACGAAGGTTCGCATGTCTCCTGCACAGGCTGCACAGACTGTGGTGGATAGAATAGCACCCAGCCAGCGGTATGGGGCCAGCGCACAGACAATTACGATGGTAGCAATGGGCATGATGGCTGACACTGGTGGACTGCTAAAACAGGAAAAGCTCCCCGATGCTGTAAGATTTTTTAAAGATACAACAATACCAGACGGACCTAGCCTTATTGATCCCATGCAGAATTATGTATTCTGGGGAACGTCCAATGCTGCCCATGATGAACTTGTTGAAAGTCAGTGGAGAAACTAGATGGCTGAAGTTGAATATAAAGGGATTAAAGTTGGCGGAAGCAAGCTTCTACTGATACTGCCACTATTAGGAACTATCGGTGGTGGACTGTGGGGTGGCTTTGAACTATGGCATCGGTATCAGGCTATGGAAACAAAGATAAACAAGTATGTTGCCCCTGATCTGTCAGGATTCGACAAGAAGCTGGCAATTATAAATAAGGTAATGTCGAGCCTAAGCAAGGAAATGGCATCTGTACGTTTAAGAGTAGGAGAAATCCAGACTTTAGTACGTGATACCAAAGCGGACATAAGGTCAGAGACTGACAAGGTTTATTCCAGTATTGGAGCAGTTAGCAAAAGATCAAGATCTCTGGATGCAGAAACCAGAGGTGTAATGCGTCAGGCTGAAAAAATTGTAAGGGAAGTAACTGCTAATAATGAAAAGAATGTCAGGGATGTTATAGAAAGTGCAGCAACAAGAATGGATAACAAGATCAATTCTGCAAATACACGATTCGATACCAAGATAAGTTCAATCGATACAAAGCTGGACATTCTTGAAAAAAGAGTATTGAAAGCAATTAAACGGGCATTGGATAACCCGTTACTGAAAAGGAAATAGGGAATGGCAAAAAAACCAGCACAAACAAAACGTAGCACACTGGATATGGATGGCGATGGGGAAGTTAATGCCAAAGAGCTAGAAGTAGCAGATGCAATCAACCGACATGAAAAGATGCACGCACAAAAGAAGATGGCATGGGTAGCTATAATTTCCATGCTGGGATTCACTGCGCTTGTGTTTCTGCCTATTTTTCCAGACGCCCGGATTAAAGCACTGGCCGACCTGTTCGGGCTTTTCTATATCGGCATGGCCGGTGTCTGTGGAGCGTACATGGGAATGACAGCGTACATGACAAAGGGTAAGTAATGCTTAAAGTCTATCTATTAATATTAGTTGTTGGATTTGTAGGGGGTGCAGGATACGGCGCTTACTACTATTACAAGGACACACAGGAACGTATCCAGACGCTAACTGCCAACAATGCAAAACTGGCAGTTGCAAAACAGATGCAGGATGATACGATTAATATAATGATTGAGGACAGAGAAAAGTTTGAGTCTCTTAATAAAGAACTGCAGACTAACCTTGATAGGGCAAATACGTACAAAAATGTTCTTATAGGCAAGCTACGCAAGCATAACCTTGTAGTACTTAGTCTAAAGAAACCTGCACTAGTAGAGAAGAAAATAAATGATGGAACTAAAAAATTATTCCGCTCACTCGAAGTTATCTCTGGGGCTACTGCTCCTGTTGCCCCTACTAATAAGTAGTTGCAGCCAGTTTAAAAAGATAGCACCACTAGAAGTAAAAACGGTAGAGGTTGAGCGCAAGATTCCTGTACAGAAAAGACCAAGACCTGTAGATCTTAATGATCTGTATTTCTACGTAGTTACAGAAAATACCTTTGATGATTTTAAAAAAAGGTTTACAAAAGAAAATGGGGACTTTCTATTCTACGCAATCAGTGTACGGGATTACGAAACTCTAGCTCTTAATATGTCAGAGATAAAAAGATTTATTAAACAGCAAAAGGAATTAATAATCTATTATGAAAAGGCGGTAAAGCCTAAGAAATAAAACTCTGTATATCATCACACTGCTTATTTCCATAGTCTCGTAGGTACTTAACCAGCGAGACTATTTTTTTTGTATGTTCATAGTCCTCATTCCAGTCATCAAAAGCCTTTTCAATTTCCTCTGAGTCAGGTGGCCTCTCATAATCAATTACTATTTTTGATTCCTGATTCAAACCTACCTCAAACTTGAAGAGCCTGATTATCTGCTCATCATATGCCATAACTATATGATACTCTGAACAGCACTATGATAACACAGATAAGCAGCGTTATAAACAGTCTGGTATGTTTTGGAAGTGCTGCGGGAATAAGACAAAAGATACAACTGAATAACAGGAATGTAACTACATTAGCATAAAGAGCATTCGTCATTGCCCCAGACTTTCAATGGGAATATTGTAGCAGTTAGCCCGGAAAGTGTAGTTATTTGTAGGATCATACTCTCCCTTCTTGTGGAAGGTAGCCTCTGTAAAAAAATCCCCCTTTTTGATACTGCCCAGATACCAAGCTGTCTTCAGGTTCTTCAGAATCCTGACAAATGCGTAATAGTCACAGTTCTGGTTAAACCCTGTCTTCATCACTGAGCAGGAATAAGAAGTTAGAGGGGCAGAAGTAACCCGTTTGGTCTTTACGTCCACAGTTTCTCCTGCATCTAGGATTATATCATAATCATAAGTGTTTACAATATCCCCCTGTAAGACGGTATTGGCTACTTCTTCCCCAAGAAACCCCTCTAACAATCCCCCACCGGGAATAGCAGATCGTATCACAGTGGGCTTTTCTGCCCTTTCTCTGGCAGAAGAAACCATAGCCTCTGTGATATCGACCTCAATCACGTTTTAAACTCCTATGTCAACGACTTCACAGACTTCGCCTGTGCAGCTAAGTTCCTGAGAACCTGTTGTAGTATCTTCTATTTCAAGTTCCCTAAGTTTCTCCCATTGTATAGCTTTTGGCATATTTGTCAACAGCTTATTATATTCTTTTTCTGTACACGCAGTATACGGGGCTTGCTGATAGGTATGCTCACTAAAGGGAAGAAAGGATACACCGGACAGATAGTCAAAATTATCATACACCCATGCGCCAACCTCCAGCCATTCATGCTCCCGCACAGATACTGTTATTGAAGGTTTGTGTTCACACCAATGCTCTGCATATACTTTCCACAGTTCAAGATGTTGAATAGCAGTAATGCCATCTCTGACTAATGCACCTTTTGGTGATTTGACGGGAAAAGAGAATACGGTCATAGTCTCTTCATTACCTACAGCAGGCTCTGCGGGAACACCACTGTTTATCATAAACTGTGTAAGGGGATCTTTATTATCTCCTCTAACTGTACGCACATACCAATAGCTATGTCTTGGATGAATACCAGACGCAGAATCTACTAACTGTGACACCGTACCGGAAGGCTTGACACAGGTTATGGCAGTAGACTGGTTGATACCAAGCGCCAAGGATACGTCCTTGTTTATATTTATAGCCGTATCCTTCAGCGTACTGAGTGTGCCTTCCAGCTTTGCTCCCTTGGTGGAGAGCATCTTATTATCCAGTATGCCTGTAAGACTAACTCCCAGCAACCTCTCTTCTTCCGTATTGGTTTTCCATATCTTTCTCAGGTATTTAAAATCTGTCAGAGAAGCCTGATAGGTTCCCAGTTCTGTGGCTATAGAGACTTTCTTTGTCAAAGACTCAACAGTATCTGTAGCCTTTACGACTACCTCAGTAAGATTACAGAACTGGTACGGCCTCAGTATTATTTCCGAACATGGGTTCGTACCAAATATATGGTCCGGGTCACGTCGTCCTATATTCTCTACCTTTTTTCTGGCAGAGTCCCTGTTGAATATGCCTCTTTCTCCAGACTTGGACTCGTATAGTGAATACCACTCTTTCAGAAAAGTATTCATGTCCGGGCGTTCATTGTATACAGCAGAATTATTAGCCAGCCCCCTGTGTGGATAGTCTCTGAACCAGTCCCCGGACTTGGCTACCCGCATTCTGTTTGAGTTAAGATCACTCAGGGAAATGAGTGCTGAACGCCTAACACCACCCACTACAATTACACTGGCTATCTTGCAGACAAGATCATGGCACTCTACCGGAGACAGCTTACGACCTGCAGCCTGTTTAAATAAAGCAACTGTAAAGTTTAGCAGGTTATCAAGGGGTGCTGGACCGGACGATCTACCCCCAAACGTCTTTAAACGCGCTCCAGCAGGGCGTAGACGCGAAAGATCCCACTTTGGCACCTGACCAGCATAAAGACAGGCAACTAGCTCTCTGAGTCCTCTAGCCCACCCTGCTTTGGAATCCTGTACAATGACAGTTGTTTCAGTATCTTCCAGATGTTCATTAACTATTGGTAGTTTTTCTGTATATTCTCTTTCAGCAGAGAAACCTACTCCTGTACCACACATAAGAACATAGAGTATTTCATCAAATGCTCTGGGAGAATCTATAGGTATATAGGAACAGTTATATCCTGCAGTATTGTCACGCTCAAGTGCTAACCCTGCAGTCATCAGCGCCCTCATTGAGGGCATGACTTCCAGATTAAGTACTGCCTCTTCCAGAACATTCCTGTGGTGAATATTATAATTGAAGTTGTTCTTCAGATGTTCTTCAAGAAAGTCGAAGTATCTGCCTACTGTCTCTGACCATGTTTCCCGCCTGTCTCCCAGCCATCGTGCATAGCGGGACAGGTGTATAAACTCTTGGTAATTTGTAGGGAAGTAATTATTATTCATCATGCTCCATTTCCATAACCAGTCTGTTTAAATACCACTGGGCTTTTTTAAGATCAGTAACGGGAGAGCCTTTATATCTGTATCTGGATATATACTTCATAATGTTGCCCTGCAGGTAGCCCTGAAAGTGTTCAGGTTCCATCGCACTTTTAATAAGATCTATGGTTTCCCTATCTGTTCTCTTATAGTGGGACGGGCTGTTTACTCTTTCGGCCATTTTCATTTTATATTCGTCAGGCATCAGTTATCTTTCCTTCCAGAAAAATCTATTTTTATAATATTATTACTAACAGAGTAGTTGGGTTTATTAGCTACAGTCTCTGTTAGCTCATAAATTATTTCCTGATGTCCCCTGTCCATGACAGCTTCATAGTCATCCTCCAGAGTAGCCATAAGACCCTTTATTAAAACGTGCGCCCCGGTTATGTCTCCCTCTTCTGTAGTATCATAGCAGCGTACAGACACGGACCCCTCTCCACTGGGCTTCAGAACCAGATAGACCCTTCCTTCAGCTAACTGCATCCCCTCAATATCTATATCGCGTCTTTGTTCTTCTGTCAATACAGAAGGATCAAACTGAAACAGGTTGCCATCATCATCATCATCCATCGAACCACTCCGTAGGTAATCTCTTCGACGCCCAGTCAAAACCATGCCGTTCTGCCCATTGCGCGTGAGTAGTCTTTGATCCCTTGTATATTTTCTTGTTGGCGTTTGAAAAGAAAAACTTAATTTCAACGTCTGGATTCTGTTTCTTTACAAGAATATGTTTTACCCTATCGCTCTGTAATAACCTGCCCTTCACCTCTATATAAAAATTATTTTCTGGCAAAAAGAAGTCTGGTAGATACGTTTTAGGGTCTGGCAGGTAAGGAATTTTAGTTGGCTCAAACTGAAAGTCCTGACCCATCTTAGCCAGCATTCGTGCCACCTCTGCCTCAAACCCGGATCTAAATCGCATAGTAGTCAAACAAGTCCCTGTCTTCCGGGTTGGTATTTACAATCTCCTTGTACTTTTTATTGAAAGCATCTGTAACCCACTTTTCTGCTGAGTCCCGTACTATGGCAAAGGCCCTTACAGGAAAAATAATAAGCCTGTTTTTAATCAGGTCTGCTCTTATTACATCAAAGCCCTTGTTTAAAAATATTACTCCTTTATCCTTAAATTCCTCCTCAGTCCATGCCCCTTTTGCGGACATGCTTTTTCTGTGTATAATTCCTATACTTCTATTTCTGTTCAACTCCCTTATCTTGAGGGCTTCCAGTGATGTTGAATCACCTTTTATACTATCAAAATATACAAATACTGCGTCGGGATTATATATAGTCTCAAAATCACTGATTCTTTCAGTTAGATAGAGGGGCATTAGAGTTCCTCTCTGACCAGCTTTGAATACCACACAGATGGTGGATTTGCTGCAGTAGAGGGTACCTTACTGTGCCATTGGGAGTCCGGCCAGCAGTGCTTCCTGTACCCACAGAAGCTGCAGTCAACGGGTAGCAGTCTGTTGCCCGTATATTTTAGCTTTTTATCCTTGTCCTTATACGTTTCTGCGCTATCTTCAAATCCCCTCTTAAAGGGGGTCTTGGACAGGATTTCCTTGATGTTGGTTTCAGCAAGAGTGATAGCCTCTTCCGCATCCTTGTCATATATATCAGGTGTTTCGCAAACGGCCCACTCGCCAGTAGCCTTGTTAATGACTATCCACCCACCGAACTCTACTCCTGCAGCCTTTGCATAGAGATAGCCCTGTGGTATATAACCAAAAGGATCATTCTTTTTTACAGAGAAGTAGCCACCGTTAGCACCGAACTTGGATGAAAATGCTGCAGGAGAGGCGCTTTTGATATCATATACCTTGTTATCTATACGAACGTCATAGGTACCCTTCAGCGTCATTCCTGCTATGTCCAGAGATACTGGTTTCTGTTCATCCTGTATTTCCACTCCTGCAGACTTCATAATAGCTATTGCTACAGCCTCTATAAGATCTCCAAACAGAAATTTCATTATGAGAGTATAGTCTACATCAGGTATTACATCTGGATCATAGTCCAGCTTTTGCTGGCACAGGGCCTTGCCTACACCAGACATTCTTATTCGATATTCATTTTTTCTTTGTGTAAACTGCCGCTCTAGGGCATGTCCACAAGCCTCTTTAAATTCTTCAATGATTGCGGGGGGAATACTACACGTACTATTACTCTTCCCCCCGGCAACCCTAGAAGCCTCATCAAGAAACAACTGTACCTTTGTGAGAACTTCATTCGTCATAGGTACTAGGCCACCTGTAGTTCAGCATCTACATTCAGTTCATCTGAAGTAGACTGCAACTTAGCTGCCTTCCGGTACTCTTTGATAATAAAACTGTTGTAATCATTGATATCATCAATGAACACCTTCAACATTGTCTTATTGTCCTCATCGAAATCAACAGAATTTTTAGTTTCTGCATCAGCCGTATAGTACACTACGGTACCATTCTTGTGGCGCTTGGTATTCAATTCAACCACCTCTTTCATCATAAGCTTCTTCTGCTTTGTAAGTGATCGAAAGAAGTTTGATATTGGAATAAAAGACGAACCTTTTACAGACCATATAAAGGGTGTGCCAGCCATATCCACAGGATTATCAGGGTCGCTAAGATTAGTTCCGCTCCCCCGTTCAACCACCCCATAAATGACTTGCGAACACTTGATACTTTTCTGCAGGGCCTTTTCAATAGAAGTATCCTCAAGCGCATCCACTTCTGCTTTTGAAAGCTTACCACACTTTAGTCCTCCATCAGTATCCAGAAATTCATCCTTTAAAGATGGTTTCAATACTGTCCTGCAACCCCACTCACCTTCTGTGGCGTTATAGACATCGTAGCCAAACACGCGAATAAACAGACGCACTTGGGGCTTCTTTAAATAGAAAGTACTACCTTCAGCCCGCAGCCTAAAATCCCCTTTAGGCAAACGGTTTCCTTCATCGTCATCAGACGACTGCTCAATAGCCAAACGCGGCAATCTTGCGTTCTCTGCAGGGCCATCGTCCTGACCGAACGACTGTGCAATCTTGGCAAAGTCATTATCACCGATGCTGTCAGGCAACACCAGCATATTGTTTTGTTCAATATTCATTGAGATTTAACTCCTCTAGATTTAGCCAATCATATCCAAGCTTCAATTCTATGTCAATAGGCATATCATAGTCAATACCAAAACGCTCTTTTGCGCCCTGTCGAATTGAAAGCATTGAATTTTTTAGTAGAGACACCATTCGTGTCTTCTCACTAGGGTGAACATCCATAACTATGGAGTCATGGACAGTATTTATAATAGCACTCCTGAGATCTTCTATCTCTCTAAGAGAATTAGATAATCTAATAAGTGCTAATGGTAGCAGGTCCGCAGTGGCAAATCCCTGTACAGGGTAGTTCTTTACTGCAGTAGAGTTGGTAACGGAACCAGCACGGGTAAACTCTGCATTGGGAAATGAGTACTCTCTTCCAGATGGCAGCACCACTTTCTTTGTACCAACTGCTTCCTTCTGTAGCTGCTGGTGCCAGTCTGCTATGCCAGCGTACTTGCTTTTAAAGGCGGAATAATATTTCATCTCCTGTGGTGTTCCCAGCACTCCACCGTATAGTGGTTTGAATGTGTGAGCCTTTGCTTCCTGTCTATTCACACCCATAACATCAGCCGTATAGGAATGTACATCTACACCATTCCTTACATCCTCATAGATCTGTTGATCTCCAGACAGAAACCCTGCAACTCTGAACTCCAGTTGTCGATAGTCTCCTTCCAGAATATAGCCACCATCCCATCTGGACACTATAGCCTCACGTACAGGGAAAGTTCCACCTCTGGGCATGTTCTGAAAGTTAGGACTTCGGGAAGATAGTCTACCTGTACTTGTAACACACTGCATGAACTGTGGATGTATGAGATTGTTACCATCCAGTTCCCTGTTTATGCCATCAACAAAGGTATTGAGGTACGTTCTTATTTTGGAGAAGCGCACGTACTTCTCTACGAACTCCTTGGCATCTCCTGTTAGTTGAGGCAGTCTCTCTGCCAGTGTGTACTGATCTGTCTTGAACCCTGCAGCACATACATCCTGTGGACCTCTTGGTGATACCTTCAGTCCTGCAGCACCGCCCATGTTTATATAGACTATACCATTACCGTCACAGTTTTTACATATCCTCTTCTGTTTACTCTCTGCGCCGGACTTGGTAGTGAAGGAATAACGTCCTTGCCCCTTACAGGCAGTACACTGACTACCTCTGGTCTTGGCCTGTGCAGGTGCCAGTTCTTTTATGTGCTTTATAAAAGTATTGTTTGCGATCTTTGGGCGGCGCTTTTCTTTTTTAGTATTTCCCCGGATTTCATAGCCTATGTTGAAGATCTGTTTCCACTTGCTCTTGTCGGATATCTTTCTTGAGTAGACAAGCAGACTTCTGTCATCAGGGCTTGCCAGATTAATTGGAGTGTCTCCCATAGCCCTGTAAACGACAGCCTGTATGTCCTTTTCAAGTGATACAAGTTCCTCTCTGAACTGTACCTCAATGCGCTTTAGAACTTCCACATCAATCTGTATACCTGTACGCTCTATGTCTATCAGAACGTCAGTCAATTCCATACTCATTTTAAGAGTTTGTAGCATGTGCATAGCCTTCCCAAGACGTATTAAAGTCCTTTAGTTGCTTATTTGCCAACATTTTAGTTATTTCTACATCATTCATGCCGTATTCTTCTACTAGATCGGGGGGTATTTCATCAAAAGACTTACCTTTACGCAGATAATGCTCCAGTATTTCCGTATTTTTACCATCTATACCCCTCCTTTTGCAGCACTCGTCTAGGGATAGTCCCTTCTTCTGCCCCCTTAAAAGAAGATAATCAGCAACCATAGTATCAAAGATGGACCCGTTATAAACAAAACCGCACTCCCTCATCCATTGTAAATCAAATTTTAAATTGTGTCCAACCAGAACGTCCGCTCTATCTAAACTAATCTGCACTCTCTCAAACGCATTCTGGTCAGGCTCCCGCTTTTTGTGGTAGAAAAAATGGTATAGTCTGCCATAATAGTTTTCCGACATCTCTATCGTTCCTATGGAAACTAGCTGCTGTCCGAAGAATGGGGATATTCTTATCTTTTCACCCTCTTCATCTGAAGTAGTTTCTATATCTACATAGCATACATGTGTCACTGGTAGGTACCCCTTTCGTGATCCATAAACATGACTATAGAACCATGCCACCCATTTATTTTATTTTTAGACAGTTTTACCGTTCGGAAGTTTTCTTCCTCTGCAACTCCTATTCCTATAATTATGTCAGCTTCACCTGCCTTACCCGTGCGGGAGTTATCCAGCATTGAGTAGTTGATCTCTGCTCTTCCTTCCGCCTCATAGCTTGCCTGAGATACTGCCCACACTGCAATATCATTGCGTTTAGCCAGTTCCCGCGTCCTGCAGTACAGTTCTTTCAGCCGCTCATCGCCTCTGGTGAAGTCCCCTTCTATTCTAACCTTGTCTAGCTGATCTATAAAACACACATCTGCCTCATTGCGTGAGCAATAGTCTTCTATCTCATTAACAGCAGTACCTACAGACTCAATGACTGTAAGATAGGGGACTATCTCTTCTTTGTAAACCTTCTTTACCTTATCAATATTCTCTCGCATCTCCGGAAGACTCATGGACATGAATGACTGGACAATACGCAGCTTGACACGCACTGCAGGTTCTTCATTTGCCCAGTACACAACATGCTTACCCTTCAGTATGTAATGTGCAGCGAGCCAACAGCTAAATGTTGTCTTACCTACTTCCGGCCTTGCAAACACAATACCAAAGTTACCCCTGTTTATTCCCGGCAGGTTTTCCAGCAGCCTGTCTGGAAATGGGAAATCTGCAGCCTTTGTAGCATTTTCCAGTAGTTCATCTACATCCTGCTCAACAATCTTGTACGTTTCAGAAAAGTTACTCTCGTTATCCAGCAACTCTTCAATGTTTCTGTACAGATTGCCTATATCCTGCTTCTTTCCCAGATATATCTCCAGCGCCTCTTCACCTATCTTCTTGGCTTTTGTCCTTTTCCAGAAAGAATGTAAAACATCACCAGCTATTTCACTGTTTATTTCTACATCATCTATTTTAAGTATGTGCTTTTCTATACTCTTTCTGGTGGACTCCGGTAGTGCAGGAAACTTTTCCCTGTGTGACAGGAGTAGATCATCTACTGACAGATCTGTTTTGTACTTATCATGGCAAAAGTGTAGAGTGTCCAGAACTGTAAACAGTTCCTTTGCAAAAAACTCCTTCTGTAGTATGGGGCGTACCTTGAGGTAGTTTTCATTTATCAGACAGGCTGAAATGACCTGCTTATCTAAAAGACTCATATCTTTAATACATCCTTAACTTCTGTGTCAGATATCATGGTTTTAAGATCCACATCCAGCATAGCCATCTCTACATCAGGTACATAGCTCTGTATTTCCTGTACCATACCAAGTGCTTTCAGTGTAGCGTCGTGATCCAGTGCAACAATAACCTTGTCATATTTCTCCAGTTCCTTCAGTGCTTCTGGAAACAGTGAAGTTCCCAGCAATGCTACTCCACTACAGAGATGTGATATTCTTACCGCAGATGCACAATCTTCTACAACTGCAGCAACTTTCCCGTTTCCACAAATAAAGGGTGTTCTGGACGAACCGTATCTGTACCATTTTGGTACTGTATCCGAGTTTAGCGCTCTGCCAGCGGCATCGATTACCTTTCCCGTGTTCTGTTCAGTTAAACAGAATACTACACGGTCCTCTTTAAAGTCATACCGAATGTCTGCAGTATTGTTGCGCCACTGATGGTAGCAGTTTACTCTCTTTAGATAGATTAGTGCAGACCTTGGAAGATCAGTTTTCCTCCAGTGTTGCGATAGTGCTATACAGGGAGAGTTACCATATTTTTCTGTCACTGCTTTATACTCCTTAAAGCTGTCTTCATTCAGTCCTTTACCCAAAATACCCTGTGCAGTACAGTCTGCATGAAAACAATTAAATTTTATACTGTCTCTAAAATCCGTTATGGAGAAAGTATTTCTATTGTTACATACGGGGCAATCTGTCCTCATACTAGAACCATTAAAAAGAGTTAATGTACTAATATGTTTTTTAACAATATCTTTATACATTTTAAAATCCTAACGGGGGGTCCGCTATTAGCGGTAAAGCAAAATAAAAGGGCTGTCAAGCGAATTTTTCATTTGACGCCCCTTGCGATTTGCTATACGCTTCGAGCATGTTTCAATTTGCGGAGTTAAACACATGAAATCAGTTACCATTTTCTCTCCAAAAATGTCAAACGCCATTCTTCGGCGGTATATTGAGTCTACTGTCAATGACAGGTTCTTCACTATCGAGTTCATCAAAGCCGACGGTTCAAAAAGGGTAATGAACGGGCGGCTGGGTGTCAAGAAGCATCTGAAGGGTGGTCAGAATTGTAATGATATAGACAGGTTTCTTACTATGTACGATGTAGAAAAAGAAGGCTACCGGAATATCAATCTGGATACTGTCAGCGCCTTTTCCTGTGTTGGTATCAGACATGAGATAGAAAACTGAACATGACAGCCATTAATCATTCATCTGCTTTCCGACAGAAAGTTGTAGACCTAAAAGATAGTGGATTAACAGCACGGGAAGTTGCACGGCAACTCAATGGGGAATATCTAAAAGTGATGGGAAAGCCTATGACAAAGAATGCGGTTATAGGCATCTGTCATAGGTCAAGGTACTATGAGTATCAGAAAGAGGAACCTTACAAACCAGTTTCCGTAGCTGAACTTATGGAAAAGATTAAAACACTAAGACCTGCCTTTAGAATAAGAAAGTGTCTTAGATGCAAACAGAATACAATACTGGAAAGACCCCTGTACATATGTGATTCCTGTAAAGATGGTAAGTCTTACAAAAGCGCAGCATCGCTTGGGGACTATACCTATCATGGCACCTGAGGAGGTGAGACAGTATGAATAATACTGAGAAGAAAGGCGTATCTTCCAAGCTGGCAGTTATGCGTCAGTTTACTGAAGATGGGTATTATGTGTATAATGAAACTAACAACACTGGTCCTGTAGACTTTGTGGCTATAAATTCTGATAGTGGCAAAGTGAGACTAATTGAGGTTAAAACAATGTCTTTTCGCAGAAAAGGACCACAAAAAAATGTAATGATTAACCGTAGCCTTTCTCCTGTACAGAAAAGTCTGGGAGTTGAGATGGTATACTTTAATCTGGATACCGGAGAGTGTAAGTGGAAAAAATTGTAAAACCCAAACCAGAAAAAATTGTAAAAGAAAAATTCAATCGGTACAGGGATGAATTTACCCGCCGCAGGTACGATGGCAAGAGAGTGACTTGGCGGTGGATCGAAGACTGGCGTCTTGGTTATCTAACTAAAAGAGATTGTGATCGACAGCCCCATCTGTACAGGAATGGTCGATGGGTAGCTGTTGACGTAAAAGAAAAATGGTGATTGACCTCCCTTTCCGTTTGTGCTTAGGTACTTATAACACAGCAATAGGAGAATTCAATGTCCCTAGACTGGGCAACAGAGAAATCCCTAGAAGAAAGATATCTTATCTATAGGGATAAAGGGTATTCACCAGAGGAGGCTGAACGGAAAGCAAGAAGTGACATCTTTGACCGTTTGGTGGAACATATTACACAGGATGTTATAAGCTGGACACCAGAAGAGCATCTAAAAAAGACAATTAACGAGAGCTTTGATGAATATATTCTATCTACATGAAGACCCTTACCATTGTGCTACCATGCACTGTGACAAGCACGTAGTTAAGATGGTACTGGAAAGCGCACAGATGCTTAGTACAGCACATAGAATACTTGATGGTGATGAGTTTGCAGATAGAAATAGTCTATATAAGGCTGCTCATGTAAAACATCCCAGTTCCATATGGGTACGTCAGTCCGACCAGAATTATCAATGGCTTGCACACCTATGGGTTGGTTTGGGACGGGAGTACTCTCTTAGATATGGAGGTAAGGTACACAAGTCTGCTACCCTTAGTGGTTTAAAGACCATGCCTGTTAATATTCCACAGGATGCTGAGTTTTTACCACCACCACAGTGTATGCCTGATGAATATAAACAGGAGGATACTGTACAGGCGTATCACGATTATTATTGTGCAGAAAAAGCTTCCTTTGCACGCTGGCATGGTCAGTCCAGTGTTCCGCCTTGGTTTATTACAAAAATTGTAAACCCTAAACCAGAAAAAATTGTAAACCCCAAAGTTAAGCTATTATGGAAAGTCCGGTCGAGTGAATGCCGTTAGCACAGCTAAGACCCGTCTGCGGCGGGACGGCAAGGTGCCGCAGCACCTAACGGGAGGTTCGACTCCTTCCCTTTCCATCTATTTCTTGCGTATCGACAGGATATGCGCTAGACTTCGCTCGTTGTTTACATAAACAAGGAAATCCAATGAATGAAGTTATACATATAGATAGAACTGCGGAATTACCCGCTTCCTTATCCAGAAAGGAACCCCGTGTATTTGAACATAGCGACATAAGAGACACGTCGCTGTTTGACGATATACAGGTACACACTGGTCCCCTGTACGATAGCAAGTCAGAGGAGATGCCAAACGCATTTGCCCTGTACTATAACGATGGCGTCAGGGCTTCGGACAGTGCGGTATCCGGTACGTATTCTCTAACCAACCATGCGCCGTTATACAGGCAACATGCCGACCTTATTATGAACGATAGCGATCTGCCTTGGCAGAACGTAGAGGTACGCGATGAAATAACCGACGGCGGTTTAAAGGCTAGACGTTCAATCAAGTATCTTGATGCTGCAGTGGACATTGGGCAGGGTGATCCGGTGCATTGCCGTTCTGACATAATCAATTCGGTTAACATGTCTTGGGCTTTCCAGATGTTTGCCGGTGCCTATCGTGATCTATGTGAAAACAGCATGGTATTCGGCGGCTACAAGTCTGGCTATGCCAAGAAGAAACATACCAAACATTTTTCCGATATGAAGGGTACGCTTCTAAAGACTGCTAACACTACATTGGCAACATTCGCCACTCAGACTGAGCGGTTCATGCAGTGGAAAAACACACAGCTAACCAATGAGCAGGCTATCGCGTTCATCCGTTCGCAGTGTGATAGCAGGACGGAAGAACAGAAACGCTGGGACAGTATTGCTGTAGAGGAGCAGAACAAAGTCCACATAGACGAACGATTCGGGGATCAGTATACAAACAAGCCTATTGGCAACGTGATCGAACAAGATCCAGATGAAACACTGAACAAGAAGAAGTTCTACGCCCTTTGTGCATTGTGGGAAGATTACACAACACCATATAACAAAGGTGGCGGGCTTGGTCGTAACCTCTGGGCTTTGTACAATGTGTTTACACACTGGGCAACGCATACGCATGACAGTGTTGCCTATGAGAATGACAAGGGTGAAGTCAAGGTGCACAATCTAGGCCGGGAAAGTAAAAACCGGGTAACCAATGCAGCGGGTATTGATTACACGTTGCCGGTACAAAAGGAACGGAGTCTCGTTGTAGCGTTCATGCTCGATACTCCACAATGGCGTTCATTGGCAGCATAGAGAAAGGAGAAAGTTATCGAAGCTTTTATTGTATCAGCGTATCGCGTTTGTGTAGTGGTAGTAGTGTGTGTAGTACTTTATGCAATCATCTAAATAGGAGAAAACTCAAATGGGTAAATTAAGTAAAGAACCAGCGAAAGAGTATCAGTTCACATTGTCTCATGAGCAGGCCCTGCGAATAGCTAGGTTGCAAATGATAAACGATGGCGCCCCGGAAGAGTATGCCGATAGGGTGCTGGCTGGTCCCGGTTCTAGAACCAGAATATATAGTGAGGTTAAGGCATCGTTTGATACTGCCTAATTAAAAACATTTGACTAGCGGTTCTCCCTTCCGCTAAAACTTGGCCGTTACCCTTTACCGGGTAGCGGTCTTTTTTTATCTACATGAGAAGGAATGCAAATAATGAGCCTATCAAAAAGACACTTTGAGCAGTTCGCCTTTATGCTGAGAAAGTACAACGCCGAAAGGCAAAATATCGACGTCATGTCTCGACCGGGCGAAAGAATGACTTATGGTAATGAGCGGTTCGATCTGTTCGTCAAGGATATTGCCAGATATTTCGCTTCGGAAAATCCAGCATTCAGCGATGCCATGTTCAAATATGCTGTCTATCCCGATGGCATTAAATACCCCGACCATTATTACAAGGAGTATCAGCGAGCCTGTGCACAGGATGCAATACTGGAAGAAGAAGAAGACAGGCTAGACAAGGAAAGCAGTGACGCAATCTGGCAGGATGTTACGCCATGACTGCTAAACATAAGTTACCAATGCTGCAGGCTATTGAGGAGTTCCAGTCCATATGGGATGAATTACACGCAGACTGTCCAGACAGTGGCAAATGTCTCGTTGATGACTTCCTGCAGGAGACAGGGATTAGGTTGCCATTAGAAGAAAAGGATGCAGACAATGAATGATGTAACAGTATCGCTAGCCCTTGGCTGGTTTCTTGGTCTCACTATGGGTGTTGGGCTTGCGGAAATACTATGGGGGTTGGGAGGATAATATGAAAAAAGACCAATCACGTAGAATTCCCCGTACAATAATGATTCGTCATAACATGATGAAAATCAATGGGGAGATGGTATACACTCCGCAGAAAACACCGGGGATTATATCCAGAAAGCAGATGGACCGTATCTTAAAGGAGGTACTGGCTAATGGTTGACCTAATACTGGCCTTCGGGTTCATGCTTGCAGGGTTTGCCCTGTGTGTGGTGTTGCACAGCTACTACCTGTACTAGTCACCCGGTAACTGCCGGGGAAGAAATGGGGTGACCTTATGGGTTGCCCCTTTTTCTTTGCGTTTTATGTTTGACATGGCAATAGGGCTGGATCTATAAGCTAGCTATTCCCTCAATTACTAATGGGATAACAGTTCGGAAAGGAGCCTGAAAAATGGCTAATAGAAACGCCGACTATCCATCAAATGTTTTGACACGCACACAGATAGGTATTCTTGGTCGTGCAATACCGGAATGGTTTTTTGCGGATAACCCCCGTCTGGGGCTTGGTATGAAAAATGGCGAAGACGCGAATGTTAACACGGTTGCGGAACTAATGGCCCTGACTGTAGAGGAGCGGGCAGCAATGTATTGGTTTCCGCTTTCTAAATATGATGGGGAAAAACTTGGCAAGGCTGTCGTAAAGGTTCTGCAGGATACCACATACCCTCTGAAGGTTCGTCCTGCTAATGACACGACGTACAAGCTAATCAGTGATGTGCTGACTATCAAACGCCATCGTTCAATAAGCCTACAAGGTAATAGAGGTATTATGCCTTTCTTTCATGCGGTGATTGATGGTAACGAATATCCGAATTTGCGAAAGATTGCGGAACAACTGCTAGACCTGAACAAAATACAGATTAATAGCGGTACCGCCACCACATCCCAAGGTAAGGAGTTTGTCCGCTTTCTTGAAGACTTGGCAGCGCACCATGAAGCTACCCCGGATAAATCGCGCAAGGTTACATGCAGCTCGTTCTTCAAGGAGTCTGATGACGCTTAAAACGCATCTAAACGCCAAATAGATTAGCGGGCCTCAGTGCCCGCTTTTCTTATGGGGAATAATGGTTAGTGGTCTGATGGTGTTGAATGATTGGTGGATAGGTGATCGATCACCGGGGGCTGGAAAGATACGCCCTAGCGCCACCCCAGTGAGAAAAGTATGGCTGCAATAAATTGTAAACCCATATAACCCGCCCGCGTGTGTGGCGTAAATCGTGCATGTGTATTTAGTTGTAGCCCTTATATAAAATCCCGGTCTCTGATTATATATAGACTGTATATAATCAATAGAAAAAAAGATATAAAAACTCCCAGTTTCGCGGGGGCGCATGGGCCACCGGGGAGGGGTGAGACCTTATAGCAACATCCCCATAATTTTACTGATTTTTACCCTGTTTTTATTGTAATATTATTACCCAAACTGCTAACTTTAGGGGGTACCATATATTAACTTCTGCTAAAAAGCAGTTAATACTTATTATACACCGTATTTCAGGTTTGTCAAGTAAAAAATGAATTATTTTCAGTTTTTTTACGATTTTACTTGACAGACCCCCATATTATTGTTATAATAGATGACAGTAGTCGCTAGTCTGTCTACATTCCATCACACACTTAGTTTTTACTGACAGAAGGGAAAAGGAGGCCAAGACTGGATTATGACTACAATTAGTCTTTTAGCATGAAAATAATGAAATGGCTCGTCTGGATGCGTTCTATATGATTAACAGTTCCCCGGATAACTACTGTGCCAACTGTACACATGACTGTCACTGTACAGGTGATGGTGTATGCAAGGCTGGTGAACTGGAAGCAAACAGAAAGACTTGGGAAACAAAAACCAGCAACTGTAAATGTACAGAATGCAAATGCAAGAAGATGTATACAGACCCCAAATGGGGTGAATCCACAGTGGGAATGGAATGATGCCCCCCAAGAAAGAGCTTATGGAAATTTCCAAACAGTTAAAAAAGGCGTCTAATCTTCATAAGAGACAGTCTAATAAAGTAGCCGCCATTAGCCGTAAAAAATATGTACATGGCGGCGGAGTAAGGAAAGCAAAGAGGTAATACTGATGGCAGGAAAAATATCAAATAAAGATGTTGGAGTTATAAAACGCATATTAGGATCAGCCGTTGGTGATAGTAAGATATCAAATAGAGATATTGGAGCTATAAAACGCATATTAGGATCAGCCGTTGGTGATAGTAAGATATCAGATACAGATGTTAAAAATATGAAAAAAAATATGAAAGGCTACTCCAAGGGTGGCGGAGTAAGGAAATCAAAGAGGTAATTATGCCAAAGAAAAGGAAAAAGATGTACGGTGGTGGTATGATGCCACCAGCGGATAGTCAGCAGATGCTGAAACCTTCAAAAGTAATGTCCAGAGCCTATTCAGCAAACAGGGGACTTATTCCCCCCATGAATGTAGGAATGATGGGCGGCGGCTATGTTAAAAGATACGCTGAAGGCGGTGGTGTCCGTAAAGTAAGATATTGAGGTAATTATGGCTAAAAAAAGAAAAGGCCCTAGAAGCCCCCTTATACGTGTTAGTGATGAAGAACTGGAAGCCCTTGAAATACAAGAGGCATACGGAGATATTGAAATTGCCAAGAGAATAAAACGCAATAAAAAAAGGAAACCTCCAAAAAGAAGAAGGCTACCCCCCAAAGATATGATCAAATGGCCCGATGAAGGCGATCCGGGGCATGATGTAGTCGATAATACCCCTGAGGAAAATAGAACAGCAATATCAGAAATATATAATCAAAATGAGTTAGATGAGTATCGTCCATCCAATAAGATCAGAGGCGCTAAACCAAAGCCCAAACCAAAAACTCCCAAATTAAAAATACCAAAAGTACCGTCGCAGGAGGGGCATGATACAACTATTATTGAGGGCGGGGGTTATAGAGGTCCAGCCAACCCCTCTGGACGTAGAGTCACTAAACGCTCTGCTGCATCGAATAAAAAGTACACAAATCCTTCAAGAAAGCCAAGAAAGAATTAGTAAATGGTAAACAACCTCCTGCAGAAAAAGAAAGAGTCACGCAAAGAGCTAACTGAAAAGCAACAGCTATTTGTAGATGCCCTGCTGGAAAATGGTGGCAATGTAAATTCTGCAATGGAACTGGCAGAATATAGTCCCCAGAGTAAAGGCTGGCTTCTTAAATCTGTACGGAATGAGATCATCGACAGGACGGAACACCTGTTAGCAATTAATGCAGTAAAGGCAGCGTCCCGTATAGTTAGCACTATAGACGATGACGGAACTACTCCAAGGGCAGAGATAAAGCTGAAGGCTGCAGAAACATTGCTGAACAGGGTAGGCTTGGGACGTAAGGATACAGTGGAACACAATGTCACTGCCCTGCACGGTGTGATACTGTTGCCCAGCAAGGGCAAGCAGAAAGAACCACTAATCATAAATCAGGACGGTTAGCAGTATGGCAATGAAACGATCCGATAAAAAAATTCCGGATTTCAGACTGCCGGGTTTTAGATATGAAAAAGCCAAAGAGATAGCCCCGAAATATGCTAAAGAACCTACTCCACAAACCCCAAAGCAGTTTTTTGCATACCTAGATAGCAAGATTGTTCAGTTTGAGAAGGGGGGAAACCAAACCCTGAATACAAAACTCTTTGAAAATTTACTTGATGGTCTACCAATATTTAAAAATAAAAAAGTAAGTGTTAATGTTGCAGATGTTGCAAGAGATGTTATTACCGGAGTTGCTTTACTGCAGAGATATTTAAGTGACCCTGAAGGATTTAAGGAGGACTATAGCGGTCTAACACGTAATAAAAGGCGAATGGCTAACCGCGCGTTTAACGCAGCTTTTAGTGAGCTAAATAAAAAATTTGGTGGGTCTGGAGTGGCGTTTTCAGCACAGGCATCTGGAAGAAACCCTTTTGATCCCCGAAAAGCTGCTATTGGTGTACAGGCTACCAGACCTCTTGGGCAGCGGGCCAGCGCAACTTTTGGGGCTACTGTTGATCTTGAAGAAGGTCAATTAAAGGATCGTAGGCTGGATTTTAGCTATAGACCTACTGATGCACTTACAGCCAGTAGTCATGTTGGGGATATGGGTTCCGGTATTGGCGTTCGCGGTCAACTGAATAAGAAAACCCATTTCAGTGCTGGAGTTGACAGGCAGTACGGTAGAGATCCCGCTATACGGGGAGAAATAGAGAGAGAGCTTTTTCCGAATATTCATGCTAAAGCCTATGCTAAAAAAGAACACGGTAGAAAACCAGATGTAGGGATAGGCATAGAAGGAAAATTAAAGTTCAGTAGGGGCGGTAGAGTAAAGTCCTATGCCAATCCACCAAGAAGACCAAAAACATAGATATGGCAGATAAGGCAGATGTTCGTGAAGAACCTGTAAAAAGAGGTAAGGGCCGACCCAAATTACAGGAGGGTGAAAAGGGCCAGTACAACGTATCAAGTCGGGTAAAGGCTCGTAGAGCCGCCCAGAAGACTGTAACACAGAGTAAAAGAACAGCAGAAAAGCATAGAAACAAGGCACAGGCAGCTAAAAACAGGGCTGAAAGAGCTAAAGACAGGCTGAAAAAGGTAGAAAGCGCCATATACACGCAGAATGGTGCTAAAATTCTTGAAGAAGACGTACTTAATGGAGTACCCAAACAGGTAAAAGATCTGGTCGAGTCTGAAGCGGAGGTCATTTTCAAGCCAAATGCAGGTCCACAGACTGATTTTCTGGCAAGCCCTGAGAGGGATGTTTTTTACGGCGGTGCTGCTGGTGGGGGTAAATCTTTTGCTCTTCTTGCTGATCTGCTCCGCTATTGTAATAGCCCCAATCATCGCGCCCTTATTATTAGGCGTACTCTTGATGAGCTTACGGAACTGGTTGACAAGAGCAAACAGCTATATCCCAAGGCTTTTCCGGGGGCTGTATTCAGAGAAGCAAAAGCCATGTGGCAGTTCCCTTCAGGAGCAACCGCATGGTTCTCATATCTCGACAAAGACAAGGATGTAACACGGTATCAGGGTCAGGCATTTACATGGATTGGTATAGATGAAATTACTCACTACCCCACTTCCTATGTATGGGAATATCTGCGGTCCAGACTCCGTACAACAGATCCTGCAATACAGGCGTACATGCGCTGCACTGGAAACCCCGGAGGAGTAGGGGGATGGTGGGTTAAGAAGATGTATATAGATCCTGCTCCACCAAATACACCTTTTGCAGCTACAGATGTAGACTCTGGTAATGCACTACTCTGGCCTGATACGGCCACAAATGGAAAAGCAGGTCAACCACTGTTCCTTCGCAAGTTCATTCCTGCACGGTTGACCGATAACCCCTACCTAGCGAAAAGTGGTGAATATGAAGCCATGCTACGGTCGCTCCCAGAAGTCGAAAGAAGGAGACTTCTAGAAGGGGATTGGGATGTTGCAGAGGGGGCGGCATTCCCAGAGTTTTCCCGCAACGTACATGTTGTGGATGCCTCACAGACACAGATACCGGCAAACTGGTTGCGCCTTCGTGCAGCAGATTACGGTTATTCCGCCCCCGCCTGTGTTCTGTGGGGCGCAATCGACTGGGATGATAATCTCTGGATATACAGAGAGTTCTATGGAAAGGGCCAGACGGCAGAAACGCTGGCAAACATAGTTTCCAGTATGGAAGGAGAAGATCCTACCATGTACTACACAGTACTCGATTCTTCCTGCTGGAACAAGACAGGTACAGGACCGTCAATAGCGGAAACAATGATACGTGCTGGTGTACGCTGGACACCCTCAGACAGAAACAGAATAGCTGGCAAGATGGAACTGCACAGACGTTTACAGATAGACGAAGTTTCTGACGAGCCAAGAATAAAGATACTGTCAACATGTACTAACCTTATTCGTACTCTTTCAGGATTGCCGCTATCCAAAACAAATACGGAAGACGTTGATACCAAGGCAGACGACCATGCCTACGACGCACTACGGTACATGTGCATGACCAGAGCAAGGGGACATCTTACCATTAACAGCATGATGAACAAGATGAAAGAAGGCCGTCCAAAAACCTTTGATGCTACGTTTGGATATTGATAATGGCAGATTCTAGGAAAGATAAAGGACTAGAGGCATACCTTGACCGTTTGTCCTTGGCTAGTCGTGCGCCTGAAGTCGATACCAAGATTTCTAAGCCGCAGGCAGCACCCGGTGCAATAGGTGAAGAGGATATTAGGAAGCTTTTTGAAGCGTATAAGCCTCCCCCCCCAGACACTGAAGCATCCTATCTGGAAACGGCTGCTAAAAAACGGCAGAGAATTAAATACAGAACTATGTTGGAGCTTGGTTATGGTTCTGGTTTACGAATAGATGAATTAGTTAATGTAAGAATAGAAGATATAGATTTTAAGGCTAGGAGGGTACTTGTTCGTCATGGTAAGGGGGATAAGTCAAGAGTTGTACCTGTTACGGATGCTTTTCTTGATAGCCTTAACGATTGGTTAGATCCTGATATAAGACCTGATATACATGGAAATACTTTTCTTTTTCCATCAAGAACCTCTGCAGGTGGGCATATAGTTGCTGACGCATATTTTAAACATCTACGAGAAGTAGCAGAAAAACAAGGTGTAAAAACAATATGGAATAACAAGATTGGTCCCCATTCCCTTCGACATAGTTTTGCAACACATCTTTCTAATGGGGGGATGAATATTCTATATATTAGCCATCTCTTAGGTCATTCAGATTTAAGTTCTACGCAGCGATATATAACAGAAGCAGGCATAGATATAGAGGGTATACGAGAGGACGCAGAAAAACTATTTCGTAGAAGTCCCGTAGATGCCAGTGCCGATAAATCTAGTTGGAGAGATCCTAGACAACTTGAACTTGATTTTGAACAGGGTAGAGCTGAAGAGCTTAGAGCAAAATCCAGTACTGTAACGGGTATTTCGGCTTCTGACAAGAGGGTTGGGGGATTGCCGGTTCGAGAAAACGTACCGCGAGTACCGCTGAAAAACATGCACCCCATTCACCTAACTCAAGACGGAATTGGTCTTTTGGCTGCTATAGCAGCTAGAGGGGATGCTGCAGGAAACCCCCTAACAATTCAGCAGGCTATGGAAAAACTTTCTAAAAGTATAGATGTAGCACGATTTAGGGGAAAGGATATTCCTGAGTTTATTCAGAATCTTGATAATACCATAGCGGCATATTTTCCAGATGGACTGCCTAATCATAAGACGGGCAGAAGTATTTCTTTTCTTGGGTCCAATCTATCTGAGGCATTTGAAAAAGCAGCGTTTGGAGGAGATGAGGCGGAAATATATGAGCAGGTACTGCATAGAATGGGTATTCTAGACAATAAAGATCCTGATTTAGTAAATCTTTTGCGTCATGCTTCCAAAGAAGGCTATATAAAAGCAGGATATGTAGATGATCTAGAGAAAGTTCTTGCCAGTTATAAGAAGAATCCAGAAAGATTAAGAAGGTTTCTTGGCACTTTTGATGACGTAGGAGAATTGATTAATAAGGCTAAGGGAACTGATGCTGTACATGTACAGTCGATACTTTCTATGGGGGGAAACCAAGAAATTAAGGGTAGAGACATAGTGCAAGCCACTTCCGATGAAAAGTGGGTTGGCGATATATATACTGGCGCTGATGCTCCTGCCAGACGGACAGAAGTAAGAACAGGAAGGGCGACCTTTCCCTATTCACGGGGCGGTTTTGATTCTGGCTATATATTCAATGAAGAAAGACTTGCAAAGCTTAAAGGTGTTAAATTGCCTATCTGGGCATCGTTAGAGGCTACTGACTCTGAAAGAAAATTTATAGAAAGAACATTAGAAGTTGCTAATAGAATAACTGCAGGGAGAAGAAGAAGTCGTAGCAAGTATTCCGGTGCAAAAACATTTACTAGGGGTTTTGAAGCAGGAATGGATAGGGCAAAACTTACTCAGGAAGTACCTGAAGTTACCAAGGATCAAAAACAACAAATTATAAATGCTTCTAAGGAGCTTATACCCTATTCTGGAGGGGCATTGCCCAGTAGAAAAATAGATGTAGATTTTACATTTAGTGATAAGTCCAGATTGAATTTTCAGGATAGAGTACAGGAACTTGTTAATAAGTCTGAAATACCTGATATGTCTTCTTCGATCCCCTTTAAGGATAAAGAGGTTTTATTGTCAGACCTGATAGAAGATTTTGCTTCCAGAAAGATTTCCGAAGAGGAGTTTATCAGCGCACTTAAAGATAATATTCCCTCTGAGAATGAGCAACGGGCCATTCGTAAATTAGCCTTTAAAAGAGCTATTGAATGGCTTAAAGCAGCCAAACGAGCAAAAACAAACAACCTAACACGAGACGGTAAAGCTATTATTGCTGGCTCTTTTGTACTTCCTGAAGGTAGTGGTGCGCGACCCGGATCAGGTGTGATTCCCGCAGAAACAGCTAGGAGAGAATCTATATGGACAGGAGAGCATGGTCGTGTTCTTCCTGAAGCGGAGGACGCATCACAACAATCACCTAGTACGCAGAAGAAAGTAACAAAAGAAGATGCTAAAAAAGCTTATAGTAGCACTATGAAAAAAATATTGGGTACGGCACCTAAGGCTCTTCTGGCTGGAGTAGGGCTAGACCTTGTAACGGGAATAGGTGAAGGGGTGGCTATGAGTTTTCTTGAGCGTGACAAGGCGCAAACCAAATATTATCCCGGTATGCCTGAAAAAGATTATCCAAGAGGTTTTGTTAACCACCTATTTGATTCTTTTATAGCAACTACAATGATGGGAAAAGCTAAAGCGCAAACTCCTACAGAAGCACGCAGAGAAAAACTGGAAACATTTATGGATATAGAGGGTCAAGAGCTTATACCTTCTGGTGATGCAGAACGCGGAGCTATTTTAGCGGCTGAACAAGAGAGTAGACGTAAAAAAGCACTAAAAAGAGAAGCTCCGTATAAACGTGCGTTTATTAATCAATAGCTAAACAGAGAAAGGAAAAGCTATGTATACTTATGGTAAAGATTACATTATGGGACTTATGAAGAAACAGGGCGAACTCAGCCCCGTTCCTGATAAGGCTCTGCACCGGGAAAAAGTTGACAAGTCGGTTGCTGGTCCTACGAAACGGGACAAACAGATTGTCAGTATGCCCCGCAAGGCAGACCCCAAGAACAAATTCGATCCCGCTGTATTCAAAATGGCAGATCAAAAAGACTACTAAAAAGGTAACTTAGCATGGACGATACACCTCTAGGTGATACTCCTGCCGCTGCTATTCTTGATAATGTTCCCGGTGTTGTAGGGGCGATCAAGTCTAAGTTCAACGATGCGGAACATGGCAGATATCAGCATGAACAACGCTGGCTGAAAAGCTACAAGAACTTTAGAGGCATTTACGATTCATCCACACAGTTTCGTGAGACTGAGCGTAGCCGTGTCTTTATAAAGATTACAAAGACCAAGGTTCTTGCAGCATTTGGTCAGATTATTGATGTACTGTTTGCCAACAAGAGGTTTCCCGTTGTTGTAGAGTCTTCCCCCATGCCGGAAGGTATAGCAGAATTTGCACATCTGGATGTTGCTGGGCAGATGATGGGACAGGGACAGGAACCGCAGGAACCTTTAGATCCCTATGGATTTGCAGGAGATGGGCGTAATCTCCCACCGGGGGCTATAGAAGCAGAGCCGCTGGAAGATCCTCTTGGTGGTCTTGCTGGAGACTATGAAGATGCCAATCTGGCAGAAGGCCCCGGTAGAATGGGAGAGCCACAGATTTCTCCTGCCAGAGAAGCTGCCAGACGCATGGAAAAGTGCATCCATGACCAGCTACAGGAAAACAATGCTGTCAATGTTTTACGACATTCCATATTTGAATCGGTTCTTCTGGGGACAGGAATAATAAAAGGACCATTTAACGAGTCTAAAACATTGCACCGATGGGATGAAGACAGAAATTACTCTCCATCCAAACGCATTGTTCCAAGAGTGGAATCGGTTAGCTGTTGGGATTTCTTCCCTGACCCAAGAGCTACCAGTATAGATGACTGTGAATACGTAATTCAGCGTCATAGAATGAATGCGTCCCAGCTTCGCAGTCTTATGGATCTTCCATTTTTCAGGCCGGATAACATTGCTGAGTGTCTTAGTACAGGGCCTAACTACGATAACAAGTACTATGAGGAAACCATACGCAGGGAAAACGTAGAGGACTTCAATGACAATACCCGCTTTGAAGTGCTTGAGTACTGGGGAATGCTGGACTCCCGGTTAGCCTCTGAGATAGGACTGGACGAAGGGGTTATCGATGATCTTACAGAAATTCCTGTAAACCTGTGGGTCTGTGGCAACCATATCATCAGGGCAGTACTTAATCCCTTTGTTCCCTTTCGGCTTCCCTTTCATGCCTTTCCCTATGAGATCAATCCCTATCAGCTATTTGGTGTTGGTGTTCCTGAGAACATGGAAGATGCACAGCTACTTATGAATGGTCATGTACGCATGGCAATTGATAATCTGGCACTTGCCGGTAACGTCGTATTTGATGTGGATGAGGCCAGTCTGGTACCCGGACAGAACTATGACATCTATCCCGGTAAGGTTTTCCGCAGACAGTCGGGTAATCCCGGCACTGCGATCAATGCAGTCAAGTTTCCCAATACTGCAGGAGAAAACCTGCAGATGTATCAGGCTGCACGACAGTTAGCAGATGAAGAAACAGGACTACCCAGTATCATGCACGGACAGACAGGAGTATCAGGTACTGGTCGTACTGCTGCTGGACTTTCCATGCTTCTGGGCGGTGCCAATCTGAGTATAAAGACTGTTATTAAAAACATAGACGACTTTCTATTAAAACCACTGGGAGAGTCGCTGTTTCACTGGAACATGCAATTCAATGAAGAGAAGCCAGATATAGTTGGTGATCTTGAGATTAAACCCCAAGGAACTGCAGCAGTTATGCAGAAGGAGGTGCGTAGTCAGCGTCTTACAGCACTTCTACAGACTGTAGCAAATCCGATGCTTGCACCGTTTATCAAGATTCCAAATCTTGTGCGGGAGTTGGCAATTGCACAGGACATAGATCCTGATTTGCTGGTAAATGACGTAAATGACGCGCAAATTTTTGCAGAAATACTGAAGGGTTTAAATGCTGGACAAGGAAACATACAGGAAGCTCCTGCCGCTGGTCAACCACCCGGCGGCATGGGACAGTCTGGAGGATTACCTGCTGGACCTGAAGGGCCGGTATCTGGACCTGCTGACGCAGGAACAATCGGACTTAGAGATGCGGCGGCTGCAGGGCCGGGTGCAGGTGGTGGACCTCCTCCTGTCCCTCAAGGTGGCGGTCAATGAACAGAGAAAAGTACACGTAGAAGATGGCAAACTCAACCCTGAAGATGGAATCGGGTAACCTTAAACTTCACGAGTTTAATCCTTCTACCTATGCAAAAACCATGTCTCTTCCTACGGTGGACGATGTAGAGGGATTTAATCTTCAAACGGGGATGCCTGTGGGAGATCAAAGCTCTACAGCCCCTCCTGTTTCTGTTAATGAAACTCAAAGAGGAGATAGTGCAGCTACAGACTGGATCAATCCAAATATAGTACAACCTGCCGCTGGCGGTACAGATTCGATAAATTCTATTCCAGAATTTAAAAATTTAACTAGCGGGCAGTTAAATACTCTTGGTTTTTTTGGCCTAACACCTAAAAGTCTACAGTCAACAGCAGTTAGTATTTCCCAGATTCCACACATGGACCCTAAAGCAACAGCACTAAATGCTGCAATTAATATAACACCGGAAACAAAAGCGGCCTACATGATATCTAGTGGACGAGCAAATCAGGCTATTGCGAGACTACTTGATAACCCCAGTATTTTATCTTCTTCTGCCTCCGCACTTCAACTTATGAATCTATACAATGTAATTAATAATGTTAGCTGGGAAAGTTTACAAAATGTACCGGAGACAGCAGTCAATAAATTAAATTCATTTTTTACAGGTCTTGCAGAGGTAATACAAGATCCTCTAGGTTCAGCAAGTAAATTTTTAGAGATGGCTGGTAATAATCTGGAATTTGGAACATATACTCCCATGCTGGATAGGATAGACATAGACGGAGTTGAACACGTTTTTGCTCTGGATGCACGTACTAGAAAATTGGTCGAACCCGATGTAATATCTAACTTGGTTGGTCAAAATCCAATAGGAGCCTCATTTAAACTTTTAAGCGGTGTGGCTAATTTTCTATCTGGTAAACTATCATATAACGGCCTAAATACAGCAGAACAGAATCAAGAAAATTATAACTTGGTAAAGGCCAGTCAAAATAGCTGGGTAGGGCGACTCAATGATGTAAACGAAAACCGAACCGTAAATCGTTACGTAGGGGGCATGGATAGAGTTACAGAGCTACATACAGAAGAGAGAGGGGTCGATAGTGATAATATAGCTGTATATAGTACTGGACACAACTCTTTAGTAAGTGTTAAAAATCTTGAAGTAGATGTTGATTCTCCTGTTGCGTCAGATCAACCGGCAAGCGTAGTGGCTAATCTGATGATTAACCATGAGGTATATGATGCACTAGGAAGAGATTGGCGGGCTCTTGATGAGGCAATAATAAGGTCTCATAATTATACCCCAGCCGAACTAGATGCAATAAGTGGCAGGGTTAATGGTATTATAAGTAAGGAGCGTATTGATAATCTGCAAACAGAGGAACGGAACTTTAATAACGCCTATAACATTTGGACCGGGGCTGAAACTGCATACGCCGGGATGGGGCCGAACGCTCTCGCTACAGATCTTTCCATTACAGACAAGAGGGATTTCCTGCAGGAAGTAGTAGACCATCTGTTTGGTGAATCAGGACCGAAATCAGCTAGAACAGTCTACTATAGAACAGCTTTTGATGACAGAGATGAAGAGGGTAGAAGGATAGCAAGCGACAACTCTTTTAAAAGAGCGCTTGGCGTTGTGGAGGCTCTGGGGTTTATGGATCATAAGGGTAAGTATGATTTACATGGTCTTAGACGCTATGTGAATACTGGTATCCTGTCTACCAATGCCGCTGCAAGGATACAGGCACAGGCAAAATATGGAGGATCAGCCGACCGGGAAAATCAGAGAATAGCCGACGTAGCAGATTCACATTTTGGCTATGATAGTGGGGGCTACAATTCAGCAAATCCAAGCGAGAGGGCGTTGGATGTAGCCACTTACGTAATGAGTATGACTGGTAAAAATACTTTTATGGGAACCCCTGAAGAAAGGCAACTGGCATACTGGTATGAGGGGGGCCAGAATGAGGCACCACCCAGTTTAGATGATGATGAAGAAGGACCAGAAATAGCTGATGATGTAGGTGGGTATCAGGCAACCGGCAAGTATGCAGGTATGCCTACAGATGAAGCTCAAGCACTTATGGAGCGAGATCATCAGAAGATGTTAGCCGATATGGCGGCATATGAGGCAGGAATGGCGCAAAGGGAACAGGACTGGACAGATCAAAATTGGGGACCGACATTCAGTGCAGGTGAATCAGATCCGGGCGGGTTGAAGGGCTTCGATATGGGGGATATGTCTTGGTAAATATTCAGGTTATTGACGAACATTACTGAAGATTCTGATTAATATAATAGGGTTAATTATGATAAGTATATCAATACAGGAAATAGAACAGAATCTGGCTGAAATGCCAGAAGATCAGAAAGTAATTGCTCAAGAAGCAATAGATTCTCTATCAGATGAGCAGCTAGACTCTATGCTTATTGCTTTTGGTGTAGACTTGTTAGATGAAGGAGAAGGAGAAGAGGAGGATATATTACTGGACGATGTAGAAGATATACCTATGGAGGAAGAGCCTATTCTTGAAGAAGACGTTCCTGCACCAGTAGCAGAACCTACAATGGAAGAGGCTATGGCAGAAAGACCTCCACCTATGGCTACTCCTATTCAGGATGAAATGCAGGCGTTAGCCCTTGGAGATATGGTCGATCCTGCAGCAGCACAACAGATGGCCGTCCCACCAGAGATGGCAGGAGGAGAAGCACCCATTGATCCCGATGCAATGGCAGCAGAAGTGCAAGGTGAGTATGATGGTCTTAATGGAGAGATGGCAGGTCTTATTCAACAGGAAGGCGCTTCGGAAACGGGTGTGGAAGACGATGTAGTAGTTGATGAGGCTAAAGCTGGAGATTACATCATAAATGCTGCTGCTGTAAAACGGGTAGGGGTTCAGGATCTGGAAGAAAGAATACTTGAGCCAGCTATTAAACGACTTAATAAAAGAGGTATTAATATAACTCTTGCCAGTTTAAAAAGTCCTTCCGACCAGATACAGAATGAAGATGACAGTGAGAACGTAGACATAGCAGTTTCCAATGGTGAGTACTATATTCCTGACGTACTGGCAGGAGAAATTGGTTATGATCTTCTGGATAAAATAAATAAGAGAGGTGAAAAGGAGACTGAAGAAAAGCTGGCAGAAGAAGAGCCAGCAGAAGGAGCAGTGCCAGCAGAGGCGGCACCAGTAGAAGAAGCAGCACCGCCAGAGGCATCAGCGGAACAGGCAATGTTGCAGGGGTTTAATTCTGGAGGAAAAGTCGATAACTCAAAAATTAAAAAAAAAATTAGAACGCTAGAAAATGCTCCTCTTGAAAAAGAAATAAATAATCCGAAAAATCTGATTTTTGCTAAAAAATTAGGGGGGGAAAAGTTTAAAACTCTAGGGTTTGGTCACAGTCTAAAAAACGAAAAGAACTCTATAAAAATATTTCAAAAATTATGGCCGGAGGCAGACGCTAAAGCAATCGCAAACGGGAGCAAAGGCATAACTAAAGAACAGGCACTACAACTGTTTGATTACGATTTTGCTGAGAAAGAAAAAGACGTTATTCGACACGTTGGACAAGACAGATATTTAAAGCTACCAGAAGTAGCTAGAAGCGCGTTTTTAAACGCACATTTTAGAGGAGATTTTTGGAAGCAAAATAAAAAAAAGAAGACTGTAAAGCAGAACTGGGTAAATCTGGTTTTAAAGGGAAATTATGAAGCTGCTTCAGTAGAAATACTAAACCATCAAGAATATAAAACAACAAAATTTCGGGGGATTAAAAAAAGACTTGAGGGTATAAGTTCAGATCTTGCTAATTTCGGCATAGAAAGAACTACACATTTAGAAGATTTATCTTCTATACCTGACACTCCACCCCCTACACAAGACCAGAGTTTTATGAATACTGCTAATCCAGCTATAGGCTCTCCTCCAGATATAGAGGAGAATAGAAGAGCAGATGAGCAGGGAAATGCCGCTGTTAACCAAGTAAATGAACTCAGACAAAACGCGGCAGATCAATCCACAGCCACCCGCTAATGCGGCCCTGTGATTAACCACCAACTAGCGGCTACCCCGTAGAGGCCCCGCAAGGAGGAAAAATGACTACCGAAGTACAAGAAAGTCAAGGCCCATATAAAGGCAAATATCGTAACGATGTATACGATGAAAGCGCAGATGATGCTACCCTTGATGGACAAGCAAGCGAAGAAGAACTACAAGACGAAGAAACTATCTCGTTAAAAACTAAAAAGGCTGACGGTCACGATTATAAAAAGAGATATGATGATTTAAAGAAGCACTACGATACTAAATTATCTGAATGGAAAGAAGAAAAAGAATTTTTAGAAACAGGAAATGAACTACTGTCTGTTACTGATGATTCTGATACTCCAAACTCTGATTCAGACGTAGAGCAATTTAGAGAGGAATATCCAGAAGTTTATAATGTGGTCGATAAAATAAGCACTCAAAAAACTTCAGAAGAAGTTGAACAGCTAAAGGCTGAAGTTAATCGCCTTAATCAGCGTGAAGAACAGCTACAGGCAAAAAGTGCTTATCAGGAATTACTGGCCCTGCATTCTGACTTTCCTGAAATCAAACAATCGGAAGATTTTAGAGAATGGTTAGAGGAGCAGCCACCTAGTATAGCTGAGGGTGTTACGAGTAATAGTTCCGATGTCAGGTGGGCTTCTCGCGTACTTGATTTGTACAAAGCCGATAAAGGGCTTAATAAAAAAAGGGGTCGTCCAAGAGCATCAGCGGCAGATGCTGTTACTAGAACATCTTCTAAAACAGTATCTACCAACTCTAATGCCAATAAAAAAGTATGGACAACCGCAGAGATACGTAAACTTAAACCACATGAGTTTGAGAAGTTTGAAGACGAACTGGATCAGGCCCGTGTGGAGGGTCGTATCGTATAACAAAACCTATAGAAAGGATTGAAAATGGCTGCAGTTTCAACCGCTGCTGGTTATAGCAACCTACCTAACGGTAATTTTCAGGCCGAAATCTATAGTCAAAAGGTTCTTAAATTTTTCCGCCGTGCGTCAGTTGTAGAAGATATTACTAACACTGACTACGCTGGGGAGATTGAGAATTATGGTGACACGGTTCGTATTATTAAAGAACCTACCGTTACCATTTCTGCATACGCTAGGGGCGCTGTGGTTACACCACAAGACCTTACGGATGACGAAGTTCAATTGACTGTAGATCAGGCTCAAGCCTTCGCCTTCAAAGTCGATGACATTGAAGAGAGGCAGTCGCATGTTAACTTTGAGGCTCTTGCTACCTCTTCCGGTGCATATTCCTTGAAGCGTAACTACGACAAAAACGTACTACAGCTTATGATCGAAAATGCTGGTATCAAGGGAGCTTCCGGTTCAGTAGAAACGGACAGTAATCTTGGTACTACTGGTACTCCTCATACGATGGCTGGAAGTGATTCCGGTGATGAGGCCGTACAGATCATGGCTCTTATGGCTCGTAAACTGGACGAACAGGACGTTCCTGAGGAAAGTCGCTGGTTTGTCGCGCCACCCCGCTTCTATGAGCAACTCTATAAGGCGGGTTCAAAGATTGTTGAAGTTCAGGTAACGGGCGACTCTAGTTCGCCTCTCCGCAATGGTCTGGTAACTAACCAGAAAATTATGGGCTTCACGCTTTATAAATCCAATGCCCTTCGTCAGTCAGCCGATGCGACGACTACGACGGACATGGTATCACTCAGTGGTGTTGGCACAGGCGAGAACATTGTTCTTGGCGGTCACATGTCTTCGACAGCCACTGCCAACTCGATTGCTAAGACAGAAGTAATTCGTGACCCAGATTCCTTTGCGGATGTGGTTCGCGGGCTGCATGTGTATGGACGTAAAGTTATTCGTCCGGAATCACTCTGCCTTGGCATCGTAGATTACGCATAGGAGGGTTTGAATCATGGCTACTGTTGATCTTACTGGTGGACAGGGTACTGGTACACACATGCCCTCCCGCCTACGCGGTATGCACGTTATTGAAAAAACCTTTAATGTTGCAAAGTTAATCTCTGATGGAACCATCTCCTCTGTTTCGAGTGGAGATATCTTTCAGGTGCTAGATATTCCGGCTGAAAGCTGGATACTGCACGCTGGCGCAGAAGTCATTACGGCATTTAGTTCTAGTACTACTGTCGATATTGACTTTGCTGAAGGAGATGACATTGTAGACGGTGGTGATGTAACCTCAACGGGTTATCTTGCTGCAGGTACTAACGGTCATACCGACTATACAGCGGTTGCTACGTACAGCAATCGCTACACCGCTACGGATACTGTTGATGTAAAAATCATCGGTACTCCTACAGTTGGTGTACTTCGCGTATATGCGATCCTTGCTGATATTTCCGGTAAAACGGAAGCTCAGGTTCACACAGGGTCTGCATCGTAATATTAAGTTTGGAGGGGGGCATACTTGCTCCTCTCCGCTTAATCTAGGAGTGATAGATGAAATTTATATCCCTGCTTTTTATTCTAGGCGCTATACTGGTCTATCCTACGCTATCCTATTCTCAGACGGCCTGCTATTCTAAACAGAAGATAGTACCGTATCTGAAAAAAGAATTTAACGAGTTTCATTTCTGGACGGGAGTTGATGCTATATCCAAGACAGAACTTAATATGTACGTAAACCCCAAAACGGGGACATTTACCATAACACTGACACCTCCGCAGGATCTAACTGTAGAGTGTGTACTGGTTGGGGGTAAAGATTTCAGCTTTCCAAAACAGACAGAAAAAGAGGGAGTTGATTCTTGACTTTAGCAGTATCCCGACCTGCTAGACTGATAAATGCCAGTGTCAGTTTAACCAGCACCAATCAGACAACTGTTTATACAGTTCCTGCCAATCATGGGGCAGTTTTTAAAAGGATTATAATCGCAGAGACTTCTGGCAATGCTACGGGCATAACTCTGGAACTTACAGATGCAAGTGCCAGCGCTACATACAAGATGCTTAGTGCTAAAAGTGTTGGTGCAAATGACTATTTACTACTGGATTTGGAACTCAATCTAAATGAGTCAGACGTTATTAAATTGACTGCAGCAACTGCTAACAGATTACAGGCGGTCCTGTCAATTGACGAGATTTTCTTGGCAAATAACAGTTAGGCAAGCTATGAACTATTCAGAATTAATAAATGCTGTTTTGTACGATCTAAATGAAACAACCATTGCGGAATCTGCGGCAGGACTGTCAGGTACCAGAGGTGTACAGACAACAGCTAAAAAAGATGTCAACAGGGCTATACGGGATATAGATGCTGAATATATGCAGTGGCCTTGGCATTTTCATACTGCCAGCTATACCCTGTTTGGGGGTAAGGGAGAATACAAGTACCCTGTAAAAATAGCAGTTTCAAGTGTAAGTGGTGCGTTTACAAACAATGAATATGTAAGCGGTGGTACCTCTGCGGCAAAGGCCATAATTCGCAGGGTTCCTCCGTATGGTGGGCATTCCAACGAACAGTATCTTCTTGTAGAACCAATCGAAGGAGACTTTCAATCCTCAGAGACATTAACGGGGGGTACTTCTTCAGTTACTGCCACCTCTGGAGATATAACCTTCACTTCAGATGTAGATTATGACAGCTTCTTTTTACGACCCCGCAACCTGATTGCAGAGGGTGAATTTGACAAGACAATTACACTGGGTTCCTACTGGTCCTCACGATCTACAGATCCTGCGGGAACAAGCACTTCCGGTACTCCAGCAATTAGCACAGATACAAGCGGAAACAAGAATTTTGCTGCTGGTACGCTACGCCTGAATGATGGGTGTGTAGATCAGTCAATACCCACTATTGAAAATAGTGAGTACAGAATAACTGCCCGTATATCGTCAGGCAGCAGCACTGCTGCATCTGAGACACTGAATGTTTTTGCGGGTTCAAGCAGTGACAAGGACTCAGACCTGTCTACTACATTCACCATAACAAATACCGGCGGGGGTGAAATAAGAACTACAACCTTTACAGCATCGACCCAGACAACATTCATTACTCTTAGCAATACAGCAAGTCAGAATATGGATATAGACTTTATAGAAGTATTCCCTGTAGATGCTACAGCAAAACCCCTAAAGTACAAGACCTTTGATGAGTATCAGGAAGGGTACGGCAGGTATCAGTCTTCATACAGGCAGAACGAGTTCTTGGCCCTTACTGCCCCGGATGAAGGTTTTGGAACGCCTGACTGTATATACAGGGTAAGAAATGATAACGCATTTGGTGTAACACCAATAACAGATAAGACACAATATGAAGTCCTGTTCAACTTTTTTGATTCCTCCGCAGAGCTTAGTGCTTACGATGACACTCCTAAAATTTCTGCAAGGTTCCATGACGTAATCGTAGCGCGTGTCAAGTATTTTATACACCAGTTGCGGGGTAACGATCAGGCTGCACAGTTTACTCTTAGGGATTATGAGATGGGAGTCCGTAAAATGAAAACGGAACTTATAAATCAAAAAGAATACATGAGGGCTGTCTAGATGCCAGTTCAAGCCTTTCCTGTAAACTGTGATGGTGGACTAGTACTCGATAAGAGTATCTTTGCCATGCAACCGGGAGAAGCAATTACTCTGGAAAACTTTGAGCCGGACATTAATGGCGGCTATGCCAAAATAAAGGGCTTTAGTAAATATGACAGTAATGCAGTATCTGGTTCCGGTGGTCTTTTAGGATTAGCCTTTTATGGAAACACTAAGGTTATTGCAGCAAGAGCAGCATACGTCCAACACTCTGCAGGATCGGGCTGGACAAGTATAGCAACTAACAGAACCAGTGCAGGGCGATACTGTTTTACAAATTACGACTGGGATGGCACAGAGAATATAGCAATGGCAGATGGGGTAAATGACGCTGCCTTCTGGGATGGATCAACCTATACAACTATTACAGCCGCTACAGCAGGAACCAAACCAACAGCACCGGACATTGTACAGGAGTTCAAGGGCCACCTATTCTTTGGAGGAATGTCCAATGCCCCCCACACAGTCAAGTTCTGCGCCCCTTATTCTGAGAACGATTTTAGTGCTGCCTCTGGTGCTGGTGAGATAGCATTTGGTGATGATGTAATTAGTCTTAAACCCTTTAGGGACCAGCTAATTATTTTCTGTAAAAACAGTATATATGCCATGCAGGGATCAAGCTCTGCGGATTTTGCAGTTACTCCAGTCACTCGTAATATCGGATGCCTCTCTCACTTCTCCGTTCAGGAAATTGGAGGCGATCTTCTTTTTCTGGCACCAGACGGCCTACGTACAATAGCAGGTACAGCTAAAATTGGTGATACGGAACTGGCAACTATTTCCAAACAGGTGCAACCAAGACTGAATGAGCTTACACAGAATCAGCTAAGTAATCTGTCCTCTCATGTAATTAGAAGCAAAAGCCAGTATAGACTATATTACCCAACAACTTCTGGAACGGAAGCAGCCTCTACAGGGCTAATTGCTGTTATTAAAAGGAACTTGGCTACTGGAAATATTGGGTGGGAATTTTCAGATATTAAGGGTGTTAAACCCATGATAGCAGCTTCTGGGTATGTTTCCGATGCAGAGAAGATTATACACGGGGATTTTGATGGTGGGTACGTTTACCTTCAGGAAAGTGGAAATGACTTCGATGGTACTTCCATGTCATGCACCTACCGCACAACCGACTATAATATGCAGGATGTAGGCATTAGAAAAAATATGCAACGGGTAATTCTTAACTATAATCCTTCAGGAACAATAGAAGATGTCGATATGGCCCTGCTATATGATTACAATGATGTAACTGTAGCACAACCTGCTGTTTATGATTTACAGAATGCTGCTGGAGCAGCTATTTATGGATCTACATCTTACGGGACTTCAGAATACGGGGGTCAGGTATATGCACCTCTCTATAGACAGTCTGTAGAAGGATCGGGCTTTGCAGTAGCCTTGAAATTTACTGACTCAAGCACAAACCCCACATATACAATAAAGGGATTTTCACTAGAATTTACACCGGGAGCTAGAATGTAATGGGTACAGGATACGCAAAAACAGACCCTACTAACTTTGTAGACGGCGAAACTATTGAGGCAGCGGACTTTACAACAGAGTACAATGCAATAGACGCCGCTTTTCATCTTAGTACAGGTCACACACATGACGGGACTACTGCAGAGGGCGGTCCTGTTACCAAGTTGCTTGGGACTGCTATTACCATTGGTGATGCAACATCAGGAACGGACATAGCAGTTACGTTCGATGGAGAAAGCAATGATGGTGTACTGACATGGATGGAGGATGAAGACTACTTCAAGTTCTCCGATGATGCACTTATGAACAGTACAGAAAAGCTGTACTTCAGGGATACTGCAATCTATATTAACTCCAGTGCAGACGGTCAGTTGGATTTGGTAGCAGATACTGAAATACAGATAGCAGCAACAACTATTGATATAAACGGTAACGTAGATATCTCAGGAACCCTTACTGTGGCAGGGGCGCTAGACTTTGGCGATGCTGCACTTAGCAATGTTGGTGCTGTACAGCTAGACTCTATTGCGGGAGATGGCGATACAAATACCTCTATTACGTTTTCTGGCTCAGACGTAATTACCGTTGCTAACGCAGGAACAAACCAGATTACCTTTAACGATGGTTCTATTCTTCCTGTAACCGATGATGATATAGATCTGGGGAGTTCCAGCTATGAGTTTAAGGATGGCTACTTTGATGGCACCCTGTACGCAGATGCTATTAACTTCAATGGTACTGCAATCGCCTCAACAGCCGCAGAACTGAATATTGTAGATGGTGGTACCTCTGCAACATCTACCACTGTAGCAGATGCAGACAGAGTAGTACTTAATGATAACGGTACTATGGTTCAGGTAGCCGTTACAGACTTGGCAGCGTATTTCGATGATGAAATAACTGCAATGCCAAACTTGGTCACTACTGCAGCAACTACAGTAGGTGCACTAAATAGTGGCTCCATTACGTCAGGGTTTGGTACTATTGA
>TARA_R110002012_G_scaffold64769_1_pt1 | contig 40194 bp, 70 predicted proteins | sample TARA_R110002012 | Tara Oceans TARA_R110002012 (sample SAMEA4396515) | marine metagenome | biome: Westerlies Biome; feature: [DCM] deep chlorophyll maximum layer (ENVO:01000326); material: water (ENVO:00002006), including particulate matter (ENVO:01000060) such as... | depth 40 m
GTCTGTTAACACTTGCCTTTATGGCTTCGTATGGTGTCATTGCTCCTCGTCTTTTTCTTGATTGTGTGTGCATTGCCTTTAATGCTTTACTTCTTAGTGTTTTGGAATCCTTGTGATACACTGTATGATTTAGTAGTTTGACTAAGGCACTAAACTCATTTGCACTAAAACCAACAATCACTTTGTTTTGGTTTGTATTTACCATAATTTCAAATATTATAATATATTAATAAAGGCTTTCATGAATATTTTTCGTATATATACTAAGCCAAGTTATAAATACTAATAATATTTTATAATATTTTATGAGTTCAAACCAACCAACCAATTCAAGTCCTAGCCTAGAAGGCGAGGATGTAGAAACTGGTTACACATTCAAAGTGAACGAGGGAAATACTTACAATCAGTATAACCTTCAATCCCATAACATCTATGATAAGGGCATAAACACAAATGACCAAATCATTCGCTACAATGGCAAACACATCAGAACCCTGAAACAAGCCTACAAAGTCGTTCCACATGAGGACTTAATAAAATTAGTCCGAGTGGCAACCGATGAGATGGGTTTGAAAAATGTTCAAAATCCAAAGCTTATGTTTGGAAACATTCAAGGCAGAGGATTCCAACCACAACGTTGGGGGCAACAAGCAAAATTCGGTGACGCAATTATTTCACCAGATGGGAAAATTATATCAGCTTCTTTTGTTTCAGAAGAAGTCAAAATTGGTGATGTAAACAATTCCCACAATATTTTCGGTGGTGTAACCATCATGGGAAGTATTGACGGAACAACTGCAATCCGAGTAATGCCACTAACCCTACGAACATTCTGCTTCAACATAATGAATCATGTTTTAGCAGAAGTAGGAATCAAAAACTTGTTAGGTGAAGCAAGCCACCAACTCAACAAGTTAAAGAAAATGGATTCTGTTCAGGAAACTCGTAAAATCCAAGCAAGATTTTATCACTCACAAAAATTGGAAATGGTAGATGTTGTCGATTCAATAAAGGCAGCAATTAGCAAATCCCAAGAAATTTTAGGTGAGTATAAAAAATTGCAAGACCTAATGTTAAAGCAGAAAATGGCTTTAGCATTAGTCGAAAAAATGCCAGCAGCCAGCATTAAATCTGCTGACTTTTTGGAACTTACGAAAGATGGCGTAGTCATTACAAATCCAAACATCACTTTGTATGAAGTAATGAACCACTTCACCAACTTCCTAACTTTCCATAGCATGACCAAGTCTATGAAAAGTGTGTTTAGAAAGTATGGCGAAGTCGATTCTATTTTCTTCAATGAAAATAGACGAATGGAATTATTAGCACCAGAAGTGCAATAATTCTTCCTTTTTTCTCTTTTTTTTTACTAAGTAACAATGACAATTTGTTATGTTCGTGAAAACAACGGTGAGTTAGAATTTTCAGAGGAAAATCAGCAAACACATTGGAATCACAAATGGAATAAGCAGGTTGTCAGTTATGCTTTGCAAAAAGATAGTGAGGATATTGAAGGCAGAGCAAAAGAGAAATTAGCAGTTAACTTAGCCATGAGTACATGGAATTTTGAGATTCCTGTTAAATTAAAAAGTGTCAAGGGTAATCAAAACCCTGACATTTTCATTAATTTTGCTAATGAGGATGATGATGATTATCTAAAAGGCAATATTTTGGCTTATGCCTATTATCCAGATACTAGCCATGCAGGTAAAATCGTATTCAATGAAAAATTCCTTTGGTCATTAAATGGCAAAGGCATTAACGGTCATGACGCATTTCCAGACTTATATTCTTATGGAACTAAAACCAAAATTAAGACTTTTAGTATGGTTCATGTGCTAATTCATGAAATTGGTCATTCACTAGGTTTAACTCATGACGCAAATAATGATAATTCGGTCATGTGGTTTCAATATAATGGACAATTACATCTTAATGATTATGATATTCAACGAATAACGGACAAGTATGGCAAACGTAGGTGGAATCCAAGAGTTTACAAGTTTGTAAAAAGATGGCTATCAAGACGAAAAAATGGCTTGTAGTTGTCCATGCCATGAAGATGATGATATGATGTGCAGACATTGTATTCTAGAACATATCTGTAAACAGGCAGATTAAATGGATTATAACATAGCCATTTATTGTGTTGCATGGGTTATTGTAATTTGGGCATTATTTGGCTTAGTTGCTCATGCTGATTATTTTGAATCCTTAGGATTATACCTAAAAGAAAATCCAAATGTCTGCATAATGGAAGCAAACCCAAACTATACAGAATATCATAATGAGATATACGACTTAACAAGATCAGCGATTAATAATTGGGAATATACCTTGCAGCAAAAAACAGGTGGTGATTGGACTTTTCCAATTTACCAATATTCATTTGAATCGCATGATAATAAAACACCAAGAGATTTTCCAAATTGTGATATTTTTATGACCTTTGAACAATTCGCAAATGGCAAGGCATTAGGAACTACATCATTTGATTATTCTAATTCCAACCACAAATATTCCTACATTACAACATGGATTAACAGTTTTGAAAACCACAAAATAACAATTATTATTGGTGGCGAAAATCCATCTGCTTCCAAGAAAATTGAGCAAAAGCACCTGCCTTTAGAAGCAATTTATAATATTGTATTGCATGAGTTTGGTCATGCTCTTGGCTTAGGACATTATCAAACGCTAGACGATAACTGCAAAGGAAATGATTGTGCAGAACGGTCAATCATGTTCCCAAGCATTGATCCATTTTCTTCCAACATAAAACAAATTACAGATGAGGACATACAGATGGTTGTAAGACTTTATGGTGATGATGGTTTTGGTTATCCTAATCCTGTATGGAATCCCAAGTCGTGTGATTTTTTAGACGGCAAACTTGACAAATGTAGATGAGTTATTGGAATAATTTTTGGACTTGGTATGATAAACATACGACAAAATCACTGCTTGTAACTGCAATTATAATTTATATCCAAATACCACACATGGTATGGAACGCAGATTTGTATTTGCAAATGGGAATAATTAGCCATGTTCATCCTGTATTAGATTTTTTTCTGTATGGTGTTGACCTAATTGAAGTAATACCAATGATAAACATAGCCATGCTGATTTATTCAAAAATAAAAAAAGAATGATTCTATGAAGGTTTTAGTATATATACTAAATTAGCCAAGCCAACCTTTAATAATATATTATAATATTCATAATTATGAGTAAAACACAAGAACTTCATCAAAGATTGGCAGAGAGATTAAACCTTGATCCTGAAATGAGAATATATGAAATTTGCCAAATCCACGCCAAAAGATTTTGTGAAGAAAATATCATTCAAATGGGATTTTCCAAAGCTGACGGTTCATCTTGGTATGACCGAGTTTTAATCTGCAAACATTGTGGCAAAGAATACAAATCAGGTGACAATGCACATTCCTACAATCTTGGTTTTAGTGTAAAATCATTAATTAAACACATAGAGAAAAAACACCCAGAACAATGGCATAAAGATGATTGGATGGTAAGAAATTGGGCTTATGATTACATAGAAAAAGATATTAGAAATATTAAATCATTATTTTCCTATTCACCTGAATACAAAATGATTAACACAGACTTTTGGGAAATTAAAAGGGCAAGTTGGAAATGAAAACACCAAATTGTGATTTCTGCGAACTTGATAGTGATGATGGAAAAATCCATAAAGGTTATCATATTGTAATTGAACGTGAGTTTGGCAACGAAAAAATGGGTGCCAAAATAGTTAATCATAAATTTGTACTAAAGGTTAGTAGCGAATTAGTATTTTCCAAAAAAGTAAATGTTTGCCACAGTTGTTTTTACACTTATTATTGTACAGCAGCAATTGATGATAATGAGGATTCAAAATTTGACGGTGGTAATGAAATGTTTGAAACAAATTATTCTATTGGTGCAGGCAAAGAACGTGAATTGTTTTTCTACAATGGCAAGGCAGTTGAAAGATCAAAGTACCAATATTTGCCTTGTGTAATGGAAGCAACATCTGGAAGCAACATCTAACAACCGTTAAATAACACAATACAATTTTACTAACTATATGCTTGAACACAAATTAGTTAATGTCAATATTTCAGAAATTAAAATAGATAAAACAAATCCCAATATGATGAGCAAGGAAGAATTTGATTCACTTGAATTGGCTATGACTAAATTTGGTTATTTAGCCCCTGTCATATTGGACACAAAATTTAAGATTGTTGATGGTGAGCATAGGGTTAAAGTTTACCAAAAACTAAAACAAAAGCAAATACCTGCCTATGTCATTGATGTAGATAAGTATGACCAAAAAATACTAAGGCAGGTCATGAATAAACTTAGAGGTAAGCATGATTTTACTGCCGATATTTTAGAGTTTAAACAACTACAAAGTGCAGATAAATTACAAGACTTTGCTGAGTTAATTGCTAAGCCTATAAGTGAATTTAGAAATAAAATTGCTGCCTTTGATGAAATAATGGAACAAAATACACAAACAGATAATGATATTAGTTTGGATTCATCAACACAAATTATTCTCAATTTTACTAACAACAAGGACTATCGCCTAGTGAGTAGTAATTTACTTGAGTTTGGTGATAGCAAAGAATCTGCCATTGTGGACATAATTAAATTTGCAAATAAACATAGAGTTTAAACAACATTTTCTGAAAAACGAAGCCACAAAGGATATAATCAATGCTTTTGGCTTAGCAAGTATCACAAATAATGTAATTGTAAAAGACTTTGAGTTCAATTTAGAGCATGGTAAATTATACTATATTTGTGGTTATTCAGGTAGTGGCAAATCATCATTACTTAATGCAATTTATGATAACATTAAAACTAAAAATACCATATACATCAAACAATGGAATAATATTAAAATCGATAACAAGCCATTAATCGAGTTCTTTCCTAACATAGATAGTGATGATAAAATACGAATCCTTTCAAAATGTGGACTTGGTGAAGCATGGAAATTTGTCTCAAAATATAACGAATTATCAGATGGTGAAAAATTTAGATTCGTATTTTACCATTCCATAATGTCTTTGGCAGGCTCTGATAATCCCATACTAATTTTTGATGAATTTTGTGCCACATTAGATAGAGTTACAGCAAAATCAATATGCAATAACATTAAAAAAATGGCTAAAATATACAATATCACCATAATTTTAGCGTCTGCTCATGATGATATAATGGAATATTTGGACGCTGATTATAACATAATAAAGGAATTTGATGAGAATGTGGAATTACAAAAAGGTAAACAAGCAGAAAAAAGTAATTGACGAACTAGAAATAGTTAAAGGTAATCATGCTGACTATGAGAAATTAAAGAAATTTCATTATATTAATAGAACAATACCAAGTGCTAAAAAGATTATTTACGCACTCAAGCACAAGAATATCCTATATGGCGTTATAGTTTACTCACCACCATCATTAGAATTAATTGCACGAAATAGGACACATATTGGCAAAGCTATGAAAAAAGGTTATCCAATTAAATCTGACCGATACAAATTTCTTAACCGAAATTTCATCAATGTCTCTAGGATAATAATTCACCCATCACTTAGAGGAATAGGTGCAGCAAATTATCTTATTGAAAATACTTGGCGTCTTATGGGCAAAAGATTCGTAGAATGTATGGCAGCAATGTTATGGTATAGAAACTTTTTTCCCAAGTCATATTCGTATTATATGAAAGTAGATATTCAACTTAATGACAATTCATTCTTTGTTCAAAGAGCCAACCAACCAAAAGGCACAAGCATAAAACGACTTAAAACGCCTGTACAGAAATATGGCTATGTCTTATACATTAATGACAAAATTAAACCCAAATATTAGTTCCTATTTGACAGTAAAAATGACAAATTACGAATAGAAATTGCCATTAAATGACACTGAAATTTTAGTTATGCAAACTATGATAATGAAATTAAACGAACCTGAATCTTTAGCATGGATAAGAACTCATCAAACACATAAGAAAAAACCTATTGAGGTTAGAACATTTTACCGAATAAAAGGCAAGTTAAGATCAACTACGGAAAAACGCAAATTTGAGTTACAAAAGCAAGGCTTATGGGAACAACATTTGGAAAGAATAGATCAACTTGAAACGGTTATGCGATTCTCTTGGGAAAATTATCACCGAGAACAAGAGCCAACCAAAAGGCAAAAAATACTAGATAGTATAGTCGCAATACAACCCTTATTATCCACTTACTATGCAGCAAGTCAAGAAGTAATAGAACATGACAATAACAAAGAAATACAAAGTGCAGGACATTTATCCAACATTCCAAACTGAGCCTGACGCAGTAGAGGACGATATTAGCGAAGAAGTAACCAAGTTAAAATTTTTTTGTGGCAAGATTAATGCAAAGAAAAATTGTTGCTTTAGTCATAGAATAGGATTGCCACAACACCCTGCCACATTAAATCAAATGAAGTTTATGCCACATCAAGACGATTTAGTTAAACAAGCCCTAGTAGATAACCAAGTTAAATTTCATGTCAATAAATCAAGGCAAATAGGACTTACAGAAATATGTCTTAGAATAATTCAATACCAATGTTTTCACAAATACAAAGGTGGTAGAGTAATGATAATTGCTGGCACTAGGGAAAAAACAACTAAAAAAGTCATGGGCAGATTAAAGCAAATGTTTGGTAATATTCATAATGTTGTTGAAAGTGATCATAATGATTTACTCATAAGATTAGCCAATGGAACGGAAATAGAAGGCTTGCCAAGTAATTCAGAAGCCATACGAGGTGATACAAAAATTAAGGCAATACTAATTGACGAAGCAGCACATTTTGGCTTAGTTGATGATAGTGTTGTATTAGACGCAGTAGAGCCTATTGTAATGACCAATAAATCTGATTTATTCCTAGTCAGCACGCCACGTTCACAAAGAGGATTCTTTTATGAAATACACAAGGGCGAAAATGACTTTAAGAAATTACAATATGATTTTACAAATGCAATAGGTTGGATTTATTCAAAGGAAGAAATGGATAAGGAATTAACTCGTACAGATATAGATGTTGACCAAGAATATCGCTGCCAATTCACATCAGGTAGAAATAGTATCTTTGGTGTTATTAGTGACGAATCAACAGAAGATTTTGAGGTAGAGGAATATTGATTAAAGAAGAAGATTTGCCAACTGTTTTTCAACTCACACTAGCACAAGAATCTAATTCTAACCAAGTAGAAGCACTAACCGAAATAGTTCAGGCACAACAAGTAGAGATTAATCTCATAAAGGAAACATTACAAATACAGCATGAGATATTGGACATGATTATTACAAGGGATAAAAAATGAGAATAGCAGGCATAGATTCAGGTAAGCAAAGAGACAGTTTTGCGTTTGTAGGTATTGAAGTTAAAAATAATAACGTATATGTCAAAGGCGTTAAAACTTGGTTAGGCAGAAAATACATTGAGGTTGAAAATCTAATAAAAGAAATTCATGTAACAAAACCATTTGACTTCTATGTAGTTGAAATTAACAATACAGGCGAACACGTATTTGAGGAATTAAAGTACAGGCACAAAATCCCAAATGTAATTCCAACGTTCACAAGTGCCAATGTCAAGGATCAATCTAAAATCAATTCAGGCAGAGTTATGCCAAAGAACCAAATGGTATTATGGTTGGCTAGAATGTTTCAGCAAAATAGAATAAAATTCCCTGTTAAGTCAAATAAGAATATTGAAGAATTAAAAAGACAAATAGCAATATTTAGTGAGCATATTTCAGAAGCAGGCAATGTAAGTTATCGTGCAGAAGGAACAGAACATGATGATACTGTAATGGCTTTAATGCTTGCTTGTTTCATTGGCAGAGCGTATGTCAAAGATCAAGATGGATTCAGACAACAGCAAACTATCACAAGCAAGAAACATTCCTATGAAGAAGAAGATGTTTATGGTTCAGGCATACCATTATACTCAACATCATTAGGTCGAGAGGTTTATTTTCCATGAGTGTTGAATTAACGCTAAATCTAAATGACTACAAAAAAATACTAGGTTGGTTTGAATTAGCCTTTGCAAAAACTAATGAAGTGCCTGCACAAGATTCCAATACATTTAGAAAAGTTAGTGTAATGGCACAAGTTACTATGGAAGAAATAGAGGAAAATAAGGATGACCACAGACGCCCAAATTAGATTCGATAGATTGGTTGGTGAATTAGCCAAGCTGGATAAAAAAAGGGCAAGAAAAATGCGTCAAATAATGGCTCAAAAAGAAAAACTAGATAAGCTAGACAAAAAAACTAAACCACATGAAACTGCCAAAGTGGATTAAATGGTCAAAGGCACAAGGTAAATACATAATCATAAAAAAAGAAAAAAAGGGTTAAGAAGCTTTTTCTGCTTCTAGTAGTTTATGCGTTGCATAGAATTTATCAACCACCATTTTCTCAAGTGGTGTTTCAAAGGTAACTTTTTCCATATCAGTTCTATCTTCTTTCAGAATGAATTTATCACCTGTCACAGATGTTGCCGATACTTCTACCTGATTTTCATGCTTAGCATTTTCAGATACCTTAATTCTAAGGTGCTGAATGTCCATATCAGTTATTGTTGACATAATATTCTCTAATATTATATCTATATTAATATATTAATTTTAACTTGTTCATTTTAAATATAATTATATATTAGAAAATTCCCAAATTCTGTATGGTATTACCACAAAACAAAAACCATCATCAAATCAATATGAGAGATGAACACTTTCAATTCTTGGAAAAACTCAAGGAAAAACTTGAATCTAAGCATGAAGGTGTTAACTATACATATAGTGCCTTAATTGCGAAATTAGCAAAGCAGGCATACAATAAATAGTTCTCATATCCTCTTTTTTTTTATTTTAGGTATTATGGCAAAAGCCAAAAAAACTAAAGTTAAGCGAGTTATTAATATCACCAAAAAGAAATATCCAGATATAGTTCCAAAAAGATATGCAAGTGCTTCAAAATCATTAGACGCAAATAAAATGCTCAATATGTATGCCAATCCATCATACACAGATCAAGAGTTAGAGTTCTTTGAGGACGCTTGGGGTAGTTCCATTTGTGGTGCAGTAATTGACAAATTAATAGAATATACATTTGGTGGTGGTATCAAACCAACATTTGAATTAATAGATGATAATGGAATGGACGATGACCAAAAGAAAAAAGAATTAAAAAAATATGAAGATGAATTAAACGAGTTAGTACATTATGATAGAAAAATAGGATTTGAGAAAAAACTAAGAGACGCAATTACCATGACAATAGTATTTGGCAGATGTGTAATAGCATTTGAAAATGATACAGGCTTGCCAACATCATTAAAGATTATTCATCCAAGAGATTTAGGCAGGGTATTTTTAGACCAACAAAATTGGGGCTTGGAAAAAGTAATAACAACATTTCCATCAGACGAATTAACAGCAGATGAGATGATTTATTGTGTAAACAGACCTGATAGTCCAAGACGCAGAACAATGTGGTATGGATATTCAGAAGTGCAAAGAGTTGTTGGTGCTGCAAGGGCATGGCGTAGAATTGTAGAATATGATATGCCCGAAGTTACAACATCTGCATGGGCGGGATATGGAATGTTTATTTTGAAACGAATGGGAAGAACTAAAGCTGACGCAGAAAATGACGCTAGTACATTATTGCAATCACTAAATGCGGGGGCGTTTAATGCCGTAACTGTTGACGCAAATGACGAAATTGAATTTAAGAATTTAGACTTAGAACCAAAAATTAGAGAGATGGTTGACCTTGCTAGTTTCTATGAAAGGATTATCATAGGTAACTTTGCAGTTCCATCAGCATTATTAGGACGTGAAGAAGATCAAAATCGTGCAACACTAATTGGCAAGATACAATTCTTCTTACAAGGTGTTGTTAAATCTAGACGAGATTGGATTAGCGATTTAGTTTCAAATCAATGGTATGAACGTAATATGCAAAAAATGGGCATGGGCGAATTATTATCTAAGGTAAGAGTTAAGGCAGAATTTGAACCTATTATAGTTGAATCATGGTTTGACTTAGTTGACGCAGTATTACGCATTAAGGGAATATTCCCAAATATGCAAGATGATCAATTACTTGAATTGTTAAACTTAGAGGAATTTAAAACGGAATTAGCCCAAGCACCAAAGATTGTTGATCCTAATTCAGTTAATGTTCCTATTAACAATCCACAAGATATTGTTAACAAGCAAATTAACAAGACTATGAATCAAGCACCTGTATCTGCTAAAACATTAGATAATGAAATTATTAAATCTGCACTAGACGCAAAGAAATTAGAAATACTAAAAGGCTTAGACAATATGATTAAAAATGCTGACACAGAAAAAACTACTAACAATAAAAAACGCCATTAGTGTTTTTGACCTATTGGATCAAGAGAAGCAGCCAAAGGTTATTTTCACTACTCAACGAGATAATAGAGTGGACGATAAGATATGTTTGCAGTTGGCAGGTATTGCCTTTGAAATAGATGATCCATTAAGACCAATTATCCCAGACGATACTCACCCAAATTGTCGCTGCTATTATGTGGACGCACAAACAGGTCAAGTAGTTACCGATATTTCAAGCAAGCGAGATATTAAAAAAAGAGATGAGTTAACGGATAACCAAAGGAAAGGTTTTCCAAAGAAGAATTTAACCCAAAAGAAAATGGATTTAATCATTAAGACTATGGAACAAAACGAAGAATGGCAGGAAAAATCAAAAAACTTTGAGCCAACAGAAGATACAGGCATTAGACCATTACGGTATAATTTAGATGACGAGGAAAAAAATGATGACTATGAATGGATTAAAAAATACACCAAACAAAAAAACAAAAAGGCAAGCATAGAATTAATCAAAAAATGGCTTAATCAGATATGATAGTTCTCATTATAGGTAGTAGAGGATTTTATTCATGGCACTCATAGAGTTTGAAAATGACGATAAGTATTTCATTAAATTTTTCCTATTAGACGCAACACTAAATTTGAATAGGTGGGGTGTAACGGAAAAGGCATTAAGGACACATCTTAATTCCTTTATAGATAAACCATTCATTTTAACACCTGATTTTGGACATCCAACTGCTGCTAATGGTGATGATTTACTAAGACAACAAGAGCAATATCGTGTTGGTAATATCATACAAGTGGGAATTGAAAACCGTTCAGGCAAGGCATGGGGTTTAGCAGAAATAACAGACGAAAATGCAAAGGAAATTCTAAGGCGTGGTGATGTTAGTTTTGTTTCACCAAGTATAGTATTTGATAATATTAATGAAGAATATACAGATGGCAAATCCATTATAACAGAATTTACTGCAGCTCATGTAGCAGGCGTAAAAGAGCCAGCTTATGGAATTGATAAGGCAGAAATTAAAGGAAAATGTGCTGGTGGTTCTAAAACCTGTTTATCACAGTTAAGTAGAGTTCAAGCAAGCAGGTCAAAATGTGGACGATTCACTACAATTAAGGTAGGTAAAAAGGAAATTATCATAGCAGCAAATGATTGTGTAGAGAAATGTATTAAGAAAAAATCAGAATCAGGCAAGGATATTGATGAGCAGGCATTAGCAATATGCTATTCAGAATGTGGTGAATCAAATAAAATAGAACAAGAAAATAGCGAACCAACGGAAACCGAAATGGCAAATATTAGTGACGAATCATTAGACAATATAACTAAAATTGATTTGTTAAAGGCTGAGGACTATGACGAAAATAAGCATGAACGTGATCCAGATGGAAAATTTACATCAAGCCCAAAATCAAAAGATGACAAGCAGCAAACACCAGTAACCGAAAAGGAAACTAGAAACTTTTACGAAAATTATGAAAAAGATCATGGTGAACCACCTTATCCAGAACAAATTGCAAAAGAGTTTGGAATACCAGAAAATGAAGCAAGAAATATATCAAAAGAATTGTATGACGAATCAGGTTATCAAATGCCAACACCAGAAGAATATGATGAATTTATAAAAGAACAAAAGGAAATGGATAGTAAAAATAGTTCTCATAAGGCAAAAAAAATCAGCATTGATAAGGACATGAAACGTAAATTATACGCAACAGAAGAAAAAGAATCAGACGAAAAAGATAAGGAAGAAGCCGAAAACGAAGAAAAGGAAGAATCCAAATCTAAACGTGCTGATGACGAGGAAAAAGAGTATGAACGTGAAATGTCGAAAGCAGATGACGAGGAAAAAGAGGACGCAGAAGATGATGATGAAGATGATAAAAAAGACGCTTCATTACGAGGTCAAGTAAGATCATTAAAATCAGAATTGAAAGCACTCAAAGCCAAAGTCAAGTCAGCCGAAATTGATCCATTAATTGAATCAATACTAGACGCTAAATCTAGATTAGGCAAAATTGATGAAAGAGTAGAATATGCAAAACTTTCAAAGTTAGATATTTCTACACTACACGACTTAGCAGAAAATTACAAAGGTATTGTTGAAGCAAAAGTTTCACCAAGATTTACTGTAAGACAAGCAAGTGTTGATAGTTCACTATCAGGTGATTCAATTTTCAAAAAGATTAGCGAGGGGTATGATTAAGAATGGCAGCAATAGCAGGTCAGTTGGCACGAAGCACAGGTATTGAAATCCAAAGCTTCAACATGACAGCAGTAAGTATCACACAAGGACAATGTGTAGCACTAGACGCAAACGGACGAGTTGTTTTAGCAACAGCATCCGTTGGAACAGTAGCAAGAGGAATTTTTGTCGCAGTAGAAACAGTTGATAACTCAGCTGGTTCAGCAGGCGATAAAGAAATTCGTTGTGCAACAGGCAATACCTATGTGTATTGTACAGCAGCAGGTGCAATCAAAGTTGGCGAAACTGTTAAAGCAACAGCAGCAGGTGAAGTTGTAGCAGCAACAGGTGTATTCGCAGCAGAGACACATCTCGGAAGATACATTGGTCATGAAAATGAAGAAGCAGAACCAACAGACGCAGCAGACAATGACATAGTAATAGTGAGGTTGGGAATGTAGATGGCACGCAATAACGTAGCAATCACATATTCGCCATACAACCGTAAATTCTATCAAGGTAGTCATGACAAAGATGGCGTGGACTTTTCACGCGATTCAGGTATGACACCAATCGCAAGATTAAACCCTGATTTGAAAATGGGCGATGGAAGAATCGAACCTATACATTACGAAACTTTTCGACAAGCAGAACGCGAATACAGACAAGGTAACATAGACGGAACATCATTGTCAAACATAACTGTAATCCAGCTCTTGGATGAGGTTATTCGCAGACAGTGGCGAGACTATGCAGCAATTAACGCTGTAAGACGAGTTCCAGTTCCAAAGTTACAACTTAATGTTCCTATCACAGACAAATTTTCTGCAAGCAAGAAAGTTCCAGAGCTACAAGAAGCAGATCAGAAATCTAACAACTTTACACAAGCACAATTGCGCTTGTTCAAAAATGTAGTTAGCATTTACGAATCTGATGAAAGTCGGCTCAAAGCTACAATAGAGCCATTGGCATTCGAAATAGACCAAGCCAGCGGGGCTTTAGCAAAAGCAGCAAACGAGCAAATCGTTGCTGAAATAGAAACTTTCACAGCAGCAGCAAAAGGATCATGGGCAGCATTAAACACAGGTGCAGACTTCTCTGCAAGAAATCCATTGACAGATATTGTAGATGTAATATCAACAATCACTGACAATCATTTCAGACCAGATGTAATGACTTGCCACCCAGCAGTAATTTCCGCGTACTTAAGTAATACATTTATTCATGCCGCCACGAGACCAGATGATCTTCAGATGTCTGGAAACGTTTACGACCTACCAAAAGTTCCAACTGTAAAAACAGTTGTGGATGTTGGATTCACATCTACGGTAGCAACATTATTTGATAGCAGTACAATGCTATTAGGTGAGGGTGCAACAGTAGCAGAAGCATTTCGTGATCCATTTAGAGGTGCGGACGGATATGTCATAAGACAATTCTTGCAGCCACTAAAGACCACAAATGACGCAGGACGTAAAATGACAGGCGTAGCATAGTAAATCCACTTGGACTAATAATCCATTTCTCATTTTTTAAATTTCGGAAAAAAACAGGTATATGTATCATACCTCTAAAACAGTATAAACCTTTATTCTATTTCCAAGTAAACTTTATTAATATATTATAATATTTAGAATTATGAAAACTCAATACGAGCAAAACAGCGACTTCTCAGCAAGTGAGAATATCACCCAAATACCAACATACATTCGTTCTGGTGATATACCAAAAGGCTGTAATGTTCCATCAGGAATACGAGTATCAGTTGAGATGACAAATGGCAATGGCTTAGTCATTATGACAAATGGCAAAAGACACCTAGAAGCCCAAGTCTCATCTGACGAGTTGAGAGCTTTGGCTGACGCATTAGACAAAGCCATTCAAGTCGGCAAAGAACTTGGCTATTAACCTAGTCATTTCCTTTTTTTATTTTTTTAATGATTCTAATGATAATCATTGGTGATAATCAACCGTTAGATAGCTTTAATAATATATTATAATATTCAAAAATATGGAAACTGTAAAAGTTCTATATGCAAACAAATCAGTACATGGCAAATTCGTTTCAGAACTAAACGATTATCAATGTCTTGTTGTACTTGGTGGCAAATATGACACAAATCCAAAAGTCAAATTGGCTTGGAAACAAGTTTATGAAACCAAGCCTTTCAAAGAAACCACATGGACACAAGAATTGAGGGAAAAAGTTGCTAACCATTTGTTTGAAGTATTGAACGTGGATTCAAATCCATTGCATAGTGCAGACAATCAGCAAATGATTCGTGAGCAAGGACTACATCATACAAGCATGAGTATTGGTGATATAGTACAATTCTCAGATGGAACCCAGTTAGTTTGTCATACAGAAGGTTGGGAAAAACTTAGTCCAATGACCATTCAAACCGAAGATGGTTTGAGTATTTTTTGGTCTAATCCTGACGCATTCAGCGATTTGTTGAAAATTCGCCTTTAGCAAACTAACTAAATCCCTCTTTTTTATTTTTTTAGAATACTTCCTTTAATCCTATTAACCAATTTTTATCATGGGCGAATTTATGGAAAAGAATCTTACAGGCAGCAGGTCACAATTACACAGATTATTAACGCAAAATTATATTCAAGGTGGGGGCAATACAGCACCAATTAATACTGAATCATTATCACTAAGAACACAAAAGCAGGTTGAAGAAGAAGAAGCTGATAACTAATGGCATTTGTTTATTTTGTTTTGCAAGACACAAAAGATTTACTCAATGTGCCACTTAATGTTGAAAGTGAAGATTCAATACTTGAACAACTAGGAACAAAATCAGATCAATATTTTACTAATCAAATGACAGGCTATGCAGAACTATTGCCACTAACAGGTGGTAATTTAACAACAGCACAACAAGCAACAAATCAATATGTATGCTCATTATACAATGCAAGGAAACAAAATTTTGAAGCAGCAAAGTTTTGGGATGAAAAATACAAAGAAAGTTTTAACACACTTGTAGCAATATTAACTGCTGATCCAACTAATAGAACTAAACGTGTAGCAATACAAAGACCATTCAAAACAGAACCAATGAAAAGTGATCCTCTGCTTGAATAGTTCTCATATTCTATCAGCATTTAAAAAACCTATGACAGATAATTTAGCAGGCACTTTCAAATGTTTTAATCATAATTTTTCAACAAGTGAACCTGAACAATGGCAGAAGCATATTGCAGACAAGGAACATACCTACACAGGCGAGGCAGAATGTGTTACTTGTGGCGATAGAGTTAAACTGAATTGGACAGGCAAATTACATAACAGAACAACACCAAATGTATTATGTGAGGATTGTAAAGCACAATGAGTTTTATAGAAAATACAAACAACGGTGAAGCCTTTGATTATACAGTTGGTCATGGTTCTAACTTAGCCAATAATGATATTATTCATGGCTATGTAACAATTATTAAAAATGCAGGCAAAGACAATGAAGAAGTTATTGTTAAGAATAAACATAATTTATTGACAAACGGTGGCAGAGATTATTTCATAGCACAATGTTATACCAATACATCAGCAGGTGGTGTTGGTGCAAACTTTATTGCATTAAGTGAAAATTCTAGTGGTGCAGCAGTAGGTCATACAGCAGTTGCAGGTGAAATTACAACTAACGGTTTAGCAAGAGCAATATCATCACCAACTCATTCATCGGGAACAAATTCAACAACTTTAGTTAAAACATTTACAGCGTCAGGCAGTTTTAGTGCAGTTCAATTATCAGGCACATTTAACCAATTAGCAGTAGGTGGAACTCTAGGACATGAAGCAACTTTTGCAAGTGTAGCATTGGTTAGTGGCGACACACTTCAAGTGACTTGGACGTTAACTTTAGGATAATATCAACATGGCTAGAACAGGCTATGGTGTTACAACTCATTCAGTAACAGCAACAGGCAGTAATGACGGATCAAAACAAGTATCTCTAGACGCATGGAATGCAAATCATGTAAAATCAGAAGCAGGTATGCTTGGATTTACAGCAGAAACTATTGCTAGTGCTTCGAGTATAACACCATCAAGTACAACAATTATTTTATCAGGTTCAACATCTATTGATACAATCGCAGTAGCAAATACAAATGACAAAGATATTCTTTATGTTTTTACAAGTGGCACAGTTACATTAAACAATACATCAAGTCCATCATCATCAGGCGATATTCGTTTATTAGCAAATGCAAACAAAGACTTGTCTGCAACCGTCCCAACAATACTAATGAGAGTTGGAACATATTGGTATGAGTTTGGTGGAACTGTAACAAGTTCAGTTAGTGCAAATGATTTAACAGGCACAACTTTAGCAAGTGGTGTAGTAACATCATCATTAACTCAAGTAGGAACTATTGCAACAGGCACATGGGGTGCAACTGATGTAGCAGTAGCACATGGTGGAACAGGTTCATCAACAGCAAGTGCAGCAAGAACAGCATTGGGTGTAGAGATAGGAAGTGACGTTCAGATTTATAATGCAAACACAGCATTAACAACTAACAAGATAAGTGACTTTGCTTCATCAACATCAGCAGAATTAGCAGGTAAAATTTCAGATGAAACAGGCAGTGGTGCTTTGGTATTTGCAACAAGTCCTACATTAGTAACACCTGCATTGGGAACACCTGCAAGTGGAACATTAACAAATTGTACTTTCCCAACATTAAATCAATCAACAACAGGTTCATCAGCAAGTTGTACAGGTAATTCAGCAACGGCAACAGCATTAGCAACAGGCAGAACAATAGGAATTACAGGTGACATTGTTTGGACTTCACCAAGTTTTGATGGATCAGGTAATGTAACAGCAGCGTCAACAATACAAGCAGGTGCAGTAGAATTATCAATGATAGCAAATGCAGCAAAAACACAGGCTTTGATTATTGCAGCAAGTGACGAAACAACAGCATTGACCACAGGCACAGCAAAAGCAACATTCCGTATGCCATACGCATTTACATTAACAGGCATTAGAGCAAGTGTAACAACTGCACCAACAGGTTCAGTAGCAACCATAGATGTTAATGAAAGTGGATCAACTATTTTATCAACCAAAATTACAATAGACGCTAGTGAGAAAACATCTACAACAGCAGCAACAGCACCTGTATTATCAGATACAGCATTGGCAGATGACGCAGAAATGACAATAGACATTGACGGTGTTGGTAGCACAGTTGCAGGTGCTGGATTAAAAGTCGCATTAATAGGATATAAGACTTAGAGGTGAATTAGATTATCTCTTAATCTAGTCAATCCGTATAGGTTTGCAGGTGAAACAGAATTTGATTCAATGTATGAATCATTCAATGATCTTACTACTATTAACAAACAGCACATGATAGAATGGTTTACAGGTAATGCTTTGAATACTGACAGATGGGAATCTTATTCTAATAATGGTGGTACAGTAGCTATGGATAGTTCAGAAGATGGTGGACTATATCTTCAAGCTGCAACAAGCGACAATGATTATGCAGGGATAGGATTTGGCACTACTGGAAGTGTAGGTGATGATCAAGCAGTAAGACCATTTAGTAATAACTCTTCCAAAATAATTTTTGTTCAGAAATTTTCTGCTAGTAGTGAGTATCAGGCTAGTGCTTCAGGCTTTGACCAAAAGTTAAGAGGTGATGGTCTAGGTGCAGCAGAATCAGGTGCTATCTTACTAACGTCAACTCATAATACAAGTGGAAAGTGGGTTTTAAGAACAGGTAATGGATCAAGTTACAGTGGTTATACATACGTAACATCATCAAGTATGGACACAGATTGGCACGTATTTACAATAGAATGTAAATCAACGTCAGCAGAAATGAAAATTGATGGTGTGACCGAAGCAACAAGCACAACCACATTACCATCAGCAGAAATGGGAATATCGTTTGGTATTCAATCAGAAGGTTCTGCCACAGCAAAAACTAACATACATTATTGCGAGGCATATAACACATGATCATAGAAAAGAAAATTGGTATTTTATTTTGGGCTTTGATAACAGCAGTAGCCATGATAATGTTTAGTGCAATTTTAAACCCTGCCAACGCAGAATATGAAAATGAATTAGGTCATACTTGCTATACAGCATTAACACCTGAATTTCAAATCTACTACATTTGCTATCCTAGTTTAGATGATAGACTACTTGGTGCAACTAGTTACAGCTCATTAGACATACCTGAATTAACAGGTGCAACAGTAGTATTAAACGAAGGTAATACAGGTGGATTAGAATAATGCCAACTCAACAAGATTCATTATATGAACAATTACAAGAATTTACAAGTGTTCAAAAACAACACTTTGTAGAACATTTCAAATTGAATGATCCTGACACATTCAGATGGGGATTTGGCAATCAAGACGCTTCAACAGGTAATACAGCCGTAATTAGTGATGATGGTATCAAATTAAGTTGTGGAACATCAGGAGGTTATCAAGGAATGGGTATGGCATTTTTAGATGGAACAGCAACAGATGGAAGTGATAATGGATATAACGCAACTATGACAAAACCATTCCGAAGTGGAATGGCAAATATGATTTTTACAGCAAGGTTTCCAAGTCATTCAACAAATGGTGATACAGGGTTGGGATTTAATTCAAATTTCAGATGTGATAATACAGGTGGAAATATGGCAACATTACGTGTTAAATCAGGTCAAACAAATTTTACTTTTAGAACATCAAATAGTGGTGGAACAGCAGGTGATACTGCTTCAACTACACCCGTAGCACAAGACACAGATTGGCACGTTTACAAAATATCAGGTAATGTTACTGCTGATCCCACACCTTCAGGTCAAGCACAAAAATTATACATTGACGGTGTTTTAGAAGCTTCAAGAACAAGTGCAATAGGCTATTTTAATGAAACAGTTGCACCTACATTTTCTACACGTAATAACAACACAACATCTAGTGCGTCATATTTTCATGTAGGCTATTGTGAGGCGTGGAACGGATAATGGTTTTTGATTCAGTTTATGAAATGTTTGATCCTTTGGAAGATAAACAAGGCAATCGGTTTTGGGATTGGTTTTCAGGCAAATCACTTGACAGTAGATGGGTAACACATAACACAGGCACTGGATCAGGGGATTTTGATATGACAGATGATGGATTAAGAATTACATCAACTGATAATGGTGCTACAACTATGGATTGGTCGGACGCTAATCCACCCCCAACAAGACCATACAGTAATACAGGCAGTGTTATGATTGTCGTATCTAAACTGACACAAGCTCAATATGCCATTCAGTATTGTCAGCTTAGAACAAATCATTACACAGAAGCAGGTGAATATGTTGGGTGGAATACTCAAGGTGTAACAAATGGAAACGCAAGTGATAATAAAATTAAATTAATAACAAATTCAGGTGGTGGTAATGTTGATACAAGTTTGGGATCAGGTGTCTTATATGATTGGCACGTTTACAAACTAACAGTTGGAAATGGAACATCAACTCTATCAGTAGATGGTGTAACAAGTGGAACAGGTTTTGCTTCAACATCTTCAAATCCAGATGCTATACTACAACCTGCCATAGTTTCATCTGCTTCAGAAGGATCAGTTACAGATGGTGCAGTAAATCATTTTAGATATATGGAGTGCTATAACACTTGAAACTAAAAAAAATTCGTGTCAGATTTCCTAACTTAGTATCAGGTCAAATGGTAGTGGGTGATTGCACTAAACAGGTCATGAAATTGCCACAAGTCCAAGATATTAACAATAGAATTTATTCAGAATTATTTGCAGGTAGTAGTGGAATGTCATGTGGTGCAAGAATGTTACCAAAGATTGAAAATTTTAATTGCACTTGGATTAACAACGAAGGTATTATGGGCAGATACGTTGACGCACAATTTACATTTGCTTCAAGTGAGGATAAAAAAGTTATGAGAATTATAGAAAAATACGGTGGCAAGGTAGTTGATACTAGAGATGATTTAAGACAGAATGGTCAATCTGAAACTAATCTTACTAACACAGGCATTGAAACACAATTTGAAAATATTGCTGAAACATTGAGGGCGAGGGATTTTGATTGAGTTCCACACAACTGTTTGATTCTGTATTATTCGATTCTGTTATTTTTGATACTGTCACACATAATACAATTAACATTGAAGAAACAAAGACATTATTTGATAGTGTAATTTTCGATAGTGCTATTTTTGATACCACTAGAGGTGGCGAGATTGCCATATCAGATTTGCTAAGTAGAACACAAGGACTTAGCAGGTCACTAAGCGAATCAACTTCAATTTCAGATTCACTTGCAAGGATTGGAAATAAAATCAGGGCAGTATCGGATTCAATTTCATTGTCAGACGCATTAGCAAGAATAAAACAATCATTAAGAAATATTTCAGAATCAACTTCAATAACAGAATCATTATCAAGAATAACACCAACAACAGTTAGAAACATCTATGACTTGGGTGCATTATTTGATAGTACAATTTTTGATAGTGCCATATTTGACATTACGGTAAAAGCATATCCAATAACAGATAGTGTATCAAGGTCAAGAACAACATTCTCAAGTATTTCAGATTCAATTTCATTATCAGATACACTAGCAAGAATCAAGGGTGCAGTTAGAAGTCTATCAGAATCAACAAGCATATCAGATTCACTTGCAAGAGTTAAGGCAGGCATTAGATCATTAAGTGAATCAATATCAATATCCGATTCTTTGGCAAGGTCAAAAACAGGCATTAGAGCAATTTCAGATTCAGTATCAATAACCGATTCATTGGCAAAAATTAAAGGATATTCAAGAACATTAAGTGAATCAATTTCTATTTCAGATACATTGGCTAGAGTAATTACAACATTTAGAGGACTATCAGAAGCAATAACCATAACAGATTCCTTAGCAAGAACCGTAATTAGATATGTTACAATTTCAGATTCAATTTCAATTACTGACGCAATAGGAATTTTATCAGGCAGGGCTAGATCAACAATAGCATACCTAACTAAAAGAGCAGGTGATACCTATGTAACATTTAGAAGCGTTAGTTCTTATTTCACAAAACGTACAGCAAATGCTAGGACAGATGAATTTTAAATGGCAGACATAGAATTTGTGCAAGGGGAATTTGGCGACAGTTACGTCATCACGATAAAAGAACCTGACGGTTCAGACGCAAACATATCTTCCTATACAGCAGCAACATTAAACATGGTTTCAAAGGATTTACTAACAAGCAAATTTTCTGTGGCAGTTGGAATATCAAGTCCTAATATAACATGGACAATGACCGAAGCACAAACTGAAAACTTAGATGGTTCATACGTTGCACAGGTTGTTCTCACTAAAGGTGGCAATAAAAAACTAACCAAGTTAATTTCAGTTAAAGCACACAAGAAACTAACGAGTTAATCATGGTCACAGAAGTAGATCATAATGCAATTAAAATTCGTATAAAAGAAATTTTGCAGGCAAATGGTGACTTGTATGATTCAACAGGTAGAGACAATAAGTTAGTAGATGTATTTGTTGGCAGACCGTATGCAAATAATATTCAGGCTCATCCAACACCGTATGCTTTTATTGCCAATGATGATAATTTAGAAGAACAAGAAGCAAGTGGTGTTGTAGAAGGTAATGTTACAACTGCAACTAAGCATACTTGTCATTACATAATTGTCATTGTAGATATTGCACAAGATGGCAGAGAGGTAGAAAAGAAATTGGACAATTTACAAAAATTATTACTACAAGTTATCAAAGCAAAATTTGAATTAAGAAAACCATCTGATTCAACTGATCCATTATGTAATTATTCATTCCCTGATAGAATTAGAGTTTTCAATTCTAGTGAAGATGGGAAGCCAATTCAGGGAAGATTAATCCACTTTAAAGTGGAAACAACAACTGCTTAATGAAATAGTATTGATAGTATGGCGATTGAAGATACTAATAAATAGTCGAATATATTATAATATATTAATAACATGAAAAACGCAAATAACAAAAATTGGTTTAACGTAAGCACTCAAGGCTTAAAAGTCCAATGCGAAGAAATTGGACTTAAAAGATTGACGGCAGAACTGATTGCAAATTCATTTGACGAAAATTCGGTATCTAAAATTGAAGTAACCATCAAAAAGTTTGGTGAAATATTTCATATCCGAGTTGATGATGATGGCGAGGGATTCAAAAAGATTAGTGACGCCTTTACTTTGTTTGATGATTCAGGAAAAAGAATTGATCCAACAAAAAGGGGCAGATTTAATCTTGGTGAAAAACAATGGATATCATTATGCAAGTTTGCACAAATAGATTCAGGCAAGATTAGAATAACCTTTGATGACAAAGGCAGACATTCTGAAAAAATTGCTTGGAATAATAATTGCAAAATTTTCGGTGAAATAAGAAATAAGGAATTAACATCTGCTGACTTAGTTAATTATCTTAATGGAATAATCGTTCCTAAAAATAAGATATTAACTATTAACGGTGACATAGCAATTCCAAAAACTATTTCAAATGAGTTCAAAACAGAATTACCAACACCTGTGGCAAGTGGTAAATTCCAAAAACTAAGAAATCTAAAACGAGAGACAGCATTAATGCTTTATGAAATTGAGCAAGATGAACAAGCTTGGTTATACGAGCAAGGCATACCTGTCTGCAAACTTGAAGATAATTTTGAATGGCACGTAAATGTCCATCAAAAAATTCCTCAGGTATCAGAAAGGAACGTTGTCAAAGCTTCATATCTAAAATTAATCTATACTGCAATAGCAGAAAAATGTACAGATTTAATTGATGAAGATAATGCAGGCAGCAAATGGATTTCAGACGCTTTGGAAAATACTAACGAGGAAACAACTAAAGTTATCTTAAATCAGAAATTTGGAACTGACAAGATAATGATAGCTGGAACTGATTACAGAGCAAACGAAAAAGCTATGGAAGCAGGCTACAAACTCGTCAAGGGTTCTGAATTAAATATGGATATAAAATCCAATTTGAAAGAATCCAATCTAATAGATTACACAAGTAAGGTATTCAGCAGCAACAATTTTGTAGGAGCAGAAGTAGTTGAACCAACTGAAAACATGAAATTCTTTGCAAAGGTTTGTAATGAAATAGCAGAAGATACTATTGACAAAAGTATTAAAGTTGGATTTATTACAACGGAAGTGAAAGAAGTAGCCAACTATGGTGGAGATACACTAACATGGAATATGAGATTCTGTGGTGGGAAAAAAGCATTTGATGATTTTGAAAATAATGCTTATCTCTTAGGTGTAGTAATTCACGAATTAGCACATGACAAAATCGGAAACAATGAAGGATTCGCACATTTATCTCATGAATACCTACATGAGCAAGAACGAATAGCAGGGATTTGTTTCAAACATGGCATAGACTACTACATCAATCGAGCAAGAATTTCTCACAATTTGGACTAATAATCCAAATTCCTTTTTTTATTTTTTTTGATTTAAAACCGTTATTATCGGTTTAAAACCGTTATTGATTTAACTTGAATGACTGATTATTATAATATGAGTAAAAAAATAAAAACTCAAAAATGCTGTCGATACTGCCGACACCTAGAATCAATGCACATTGATTCGGATTCAGGCAAATGTTGTTCAGTAGTAGTAGGCACTGTCATGGGTTTTTCATCTTGTTGTTCTTGTAATGGCACGTTAAAAACATGGAAACGACTATTAAAATTGTCTTGGATTAGGAATAAAAAATAGTTCTAATAATAGAAGTCATATCAAATTCCTATATGGCTAATATTGGTGAAGTCTCAGAAATTGTAAACAATGAAAAACTAACTCTAGAAGTTGGTTCAGATACCTATATCCTAATGCAAGACTTGACCGTAAATATTGACAGACCAATAGACAGACAGACCACAAGTGGTGGTGGTGTAGTTTATTTCTATGGTAGTGGCGATAATTTTATCTCATTTACTTTGTTATGTTCAACACCTGAAATAGCCTCATTAAATACACTAACAGCAAGAGACGCAAATGGTGCATTAACTTCAACATCATGGAAAATAGTTTCCAAAAATGTAAGTGGTGCGACAAAAACCATAACAGGTGCAGGCACATTACCACATTTAGAAGTGGCAAGACTTGCTGGTGTTGGTGGTGTAGTTTTGAGAGGTAGGATTCAGTTAACAGGCGATTCAATAACAGTTTCATAATAATGAAATTTTTCCAACAATCAGAATATCAAAACAAGTTCACATCATTAAAGATGGGGCGAATTACCAAAATGAGACTAGATTCGTACTCGTTTAGAGCTCAGGAATGGATAAGAAAAAATGCAGTAGCAATAGCACATAGGACGATTGGTGAGGAATTTTTAAGACTTTGTGACGCAAGAGGAATGACACAAAGATATTCCCAAAGTTTGCATATAGAAACTGCAACATCATTAGATGGATTAAAATTAAAAATTTATGTTGATTACAAAGATAGAGACGGTAAAAATATTCCATTAGACTTGTTTTTTGAACATGGAACAAAAGATCATTGGATAGAACCAAAGGAAAAAAAGGCATTACATTGGATTGATACAGGTGGTTCAGCAGCAAAGGCAATTTATTCACAAGGTGATAATTTAACAGATGGTGTATCAAGATTCTCAACAGGTCATTATGTTAGTGGAATTAAAGCAAGAAACATTATGACAGATACAAAGAAGATTGGCTATCCTAAATTCAAAAAAGAGTTAATGAGACAGTTAAGAGATTACATGGAAAAAACAGCAACGGCAATAGGTGTATGAATTGGCAAAAGATATTTCAGTAGAACGACATTTGAAAGAATGGGCTGACTTGATTAAGAGATTAAAATTATTACCACAAAGTCCAATGACAAAGTGGATTGATTATAGAATATCTAGAATAGAACATCTTATACAAATTAACGAGGTAAAAGAATAATGGCAGACATTGAAGAAATTGAAATTAAATTAAAGGTTGACGATTCAGAAGTCAAAAAGGCAATAAAGGACGAAACACCTGTGCCTACGAAAACTGATGGTGGAAAGGGTGGAAGTATTTTCGGTGGTTCTAAACTTGAATCAGGTATGAATCTGAAAGGTGGACTTGGAACAAATATTTCAGGTGGACTTGGAACAGCAGCAAGTTTTGCAGGTGGTGGTATGCAACAAGGTATGATGACAGGCATAATGCAATTTATGAGCAGAGTTTTGCCAAAAGTTTTACCAAAATTGTTATTGAAGTTTATTCCTATAATCGGAACAGCTTTTGCAGCAGCAGAAATTATTCCAATTATTATCAAGGCAGTTGTAAAACAATTAACAGCAGTTGGCGCACCATTCGATAAAAGATTCAAGAGAATAATAAAAAATGAAGTTAATGGATTTTTCACTAGGGAAGAACAACAACGCAGACGTTTAGGACTTGATCAAGTCATAATGACAACAACAGGTGGATTTAGAAACAACGGTGGACTTCAAACTGTTAATACATTAAATCAGGTAGGTCAAACAGGCATAGCAACTATCGGATTACAAGACAAGGCAATAGGTGTTCAATAATGGCAGGAAATATTTGCATATACAGGCTAAACAATACAGGTGAAACCGAAGCTTCTGGAAGTGTAGAAAAAATAGAGTTTGACGGAAGTTCTGCAACACCTGACGGAAAATCACATATCACAAATTACAAAGTTACAATGAGTTTGGTCACGCAAGAAAATCCAAACCCTGATACAAACAATCCTAACTCATTACAAGATACAGGTTTGGCAATAGTAGAATATGACATAACAGGATTCTTTAATTCAACATCTAGTGCAACAGCAGCATTAGGAATTGCACAATTTAGAGATTGGTTGAGAGAACCTAAGACATTAAAATCAGGTAGTGGTAATTTGCCATTTGGCAGATTTGGAATAAGAAATGACAGTACAGATCAATTTGACTTAGTGCCAACATTAGCAAGAGGATTAATCTTGGAACATTTTGATTGTGATGAGGATTATGAATTTACTGGCAGGTCATTATTTACTGCCAAGCTTAGATACAATGGTGATATTACAGCACTTGGTGCTTAATCATGGCAACTTGGGAATATCAAGTCAAGTATATCTATACAAATTCTACAAATACATTTGTAACACCTGTTGATATTACAACGAATGTTATTACAATAGAAAATATGACAGATGTTGGCACAGGTGAAGTCAATACTTGTACGATTCAATTAAACGCTAGAGATGGGCAATTCATTACCGAAGATAATTCAGGCACAACACCAAAGATAAATCAGTTTGATAGAATTTACATAAAACTTACAGACAAGAATGGTGCAACATTTGAAAAAATGTATGAAGTTGAAACACTAAAACAAAACAAAACCATCAACGAGGGAATAAGATTAATCATAGAATTAATGGGCATGGAAAGACATTTGCAACAAGTTCATTTTGCAAAGCAATACAATTATGCCAATGCGTTTTATGTAGCACAAAATATCTGCGATATGTATAACGGAAGCAAAGGTGGAAAACAAATTACATTAGAAAAACAAAATATTGTCAATACAGGAAGTGATTATTACAATGGATTACCAAAATGGACTTCAAATAATTTTGAATTTGGCACAGCAGAAACTTATGCTTATGATGGAATTGATGAGTTAGTAAATAAAATGGGCAGTTCAATTAGTGCAGGTGGTAGTGGCGATTTTTATGAATTTAATTTTGAAGATGATTTAACACTTAGTAGTGGAAAGTATAACGCAAACAAAATGAAATTTCACGCCTTTAGTTCAGGTGCAAACCAAAATCAATCATCTATTCCAACCGTAACAGCAACAAATACCCTACCTATTTACTCAACAAACGGCACATTAGAAGATGAAACAGGTTCAGTTATCTTCGCAAAAGGTGCAAAAGCATACGGTTCAATGCCAACAAACTCATCAAAATTTAGAGGTTACAAAGAGGAATTTGTTTTAATTCCTGATTGGGTTAGTGGTGAATCATATCCTAGTGGTGCAAGAGTGATCTACAACGGATTAAAATATCAAGCAAATACAACAACATCAGGCACATGGACAGGTAGTCAATGGGATCAAATTAAACTCGGTGATCTTGCAGGTCAAGATTTTATCTATTCACCATATACATCAAGCCTGACTAAAACAACATCATCTAGTGGTTCAGGTAATGACGGAAGTGATGGTTACAAATTAATGATAAGTTCAGGTTCAAACCCTGACGACACAACAGCAGATCATGGAAGTGCAACATCTAGTTTTGATTGGCATGGTTGCTGGGATTCTAATTTAGTAATTAGAGATGAAGATCATTTTAGGACTTGGGTTGATATTGCACAAGTATCAAGCACTTTGCCAACCGAGTTACAGCAAGACGGTGGTGCATATAGAGGTTGTAGAGTTTTAGTAAATGGAACAGGAACAGGTGATTTTGTTGGATTCAATAATAGAGTTATGCAATATGATGGAAGTGCTTGGAAGCAATTATATCCGTATAATAATGGAACGACACCACACGCTGACGCACAAATTGCAGTTATTCGTGATGGAAAAAATCATGTTTGGAATGGATCAGCATGGGTTTTAGATGACGCAACTGTTGATAAATCAAATGATTGTTTTCACCCTGCAACAAAAGTGTTTAGTGAAGATGGAATTGCAACATCATTGAAATCCACAGGTGCTTCTACATCAGATTACAAATATGGAAAAAATTCTGCTAGTGTTTGGGAATATTCATTTTCAGTTTTTGACGGTGCAGTAGGTTATACATTTACATCACCAAATTATTATCAGATTGGTGCATGGGCTTGTTTCAGATTACCATATCCAACGACATCATATCAACTGCCATCAGGTTATACGGTCGGAAGTTTATACAAAAATGCCACAATAGATACGAACAATATGCACTTGACACCAGATGGAAATAACGGATTCAATGCTAGTGATTCAGAGGAATTAGGCATTTTGGAAAGTCTAGCATTTTTTATCAAATTCAAATATTTCTATAATCATGTAAGTGCAGGTGAAACATTATTGCCATTTACAGGCAAGTTCAAATTCAGAGCAACCTTGTATGACACAAGTGACAATGTTGTCGTCCAAGATTTTGAGGTGGCATTTAACAATAATTGGGAATACATATCACTGCCATTAAGTGGATTTAAAATTTACCGAGCAAGAGTTACAAAAAGATGGGTTAATGCTATTGCAAATATGATTGTGCCTGAATTAGAAGTTACGGAAGTCTTTGAATGGAAAAATGTAAAAATGATTTCAATTCAATGCCAAGAATCGTATGATGGTGAGGGCAGATTTGTAGCAGAGATTGGTCAAATTAATGACATTCTTGGCTATGTGTTTAATCCTGCTGTAACATTGACAGGTGGAATGTGGCAAAGGACTAGGTTATCAATAGACAATTTACATTTTACTAAACAACTTACAGCAACAAGTGGTGCAGTTGGAACAGGTTCAACAGCAAGAAATATTGAACCAATTTTTATGGATAGACCATATACGACAAATTACAGGCAATTAAAACAAGACGCATTATCACAAAAAGAAATTGAGCAGTTTAGATTTGAAGGGTTTGATGTTGAAACAGAGGGTGAATGTCCTGCAAATCTAAGGTTTGGTGATTCATTTTATCTCACAGATGATAGTGTTGTAGAAGCTTCTGATAATGGTGCTAATACAATCAAACTTGTGGCAAAGAAAATCACATATACAATAAATGGAACAGACGGTGGCAAAGGTGGATTTATTCGCAAGATTCAAGGTGTGAAAAGAATATGAGTGGCAAAGCAAAAACGAGGAAAACATTTGGCACTAAATTAAAAGACCAACAGAATGACAATAAGACATTCTACAATTTGGCTAATCAGGGAACAGTAATGTCATCATCAAATTCACTAATTACAGGTGGCAGTGTAGGTGGTGGAACGGTAAATACATTTGCAGAATCAGACTTACAAATGAACACTTATGATATTGTAGGTGTTGACCGATTGAAATTTGCGATTCGTGAGGGTGCAGGTGACGCACTTACAGCAGATGATTATGGCATTGAAGCAATTTATTCAGGATCAGCAGCATACGGTCTGCAAATAAAAGTCCCTGCAACAAAATCATTATATTTCTATTCAGGCACAGGTCAAATTTCATTTAGTGATACTCTTGGAATGATTATCAACAAAGACATCAATCTTAGTGGAAGTGATCTAAAAACTGTTGATGATATTTATTTTAATACAGCATGGACAAATGACGCAAAGATTGGTTCAATTTCTAATGGAATACAATATGACGCAACATTAACAAATACAAGGGCAGGTCAATATCATTTATTCACTACACATGGAACAGAAGCTGGTGACGCAAGATTTGCAATTCAAGATGATGAAGTAATAGTTTATGAACATTTTTTGCCTGAACCTAATGACACGCAAAATTTAGGATCATCAACAAAACGATTTAAGAAATTATATCTTAGTGATGAAATAAATTCATTAGGAAATCTCACGATTGGTGGAACGTCAGCATTAATTGGTGTTGTAACATTAAGTGATGATCTTATTTGTGCACCAATAGTTATTGATAAAAGTGCAAGTAAAATAACATCATCAACAGGTGCGATTGGATATGAAACAACAAATAACTCAACAGTTGTAGGAAGTGTTGGCACAATGCAATTACCATTTATTTCTGACACAACTGCTTCACCAACTGATGGTGAATTAGACGGTTGGTTTGGTGATACAAATGGTTGTGTTGGTATTCAGTTTACAGGCACAGCACATAGAATTTGGGTTAAGTCAGATGATGAGTGGGTTAAGAACTTCTTAACATAAACCTAATATGATTAAACATTTGCAGAAAGTCTATGGACAGAGAGGCAGAAACACTCTATGTAAAACTCATACTTCGTTTGTATGATATAATTGCTAGGCAAGAAATAGAAATAACACAACTGAAAGAACTTCTTAACAAAGATAAAAAAACAAAATAGTTAATGTTAGAAAACCTTAGCTACATAATTGCAATCATAGGAAGTATAGCAGGTGCGACTTGGTTTATTTCTAAAAAGTTGACCTGTGCTGAAAGAAATTCAAATTTGGCTATGACCAAAATAGCAGAATTAGAATCCCAAATAATAGAGGAAACCAAGAGTGCTGATGACCATCATAGAAGAATGTATGATAAAATTGATGAATTAAAAACATTAATCATGAAAAAATAGCCAAGTCAAATGTTAGTGAGCATTTAAATATATTAATGAATATTTGGTATTAATGGGAAAATATATGCGACCACCTGCAAACGCAGATGATACAATGATATGTCCTAATTGTAAAGAAGATGGCAAAGGCGATATTCAACTTCATGCAGAAATGGTTGAGTATCAAGGTGAAACAAAACCAAAATGGAGAAATCCAGATGGAACTTCTCATATTGGCATACCACCAAACTTTGCTCATGTGATACCAACTAGCAACTTTGAAGTTGCACAAAACGTATCACAACAATTTACAGCAAAGGCAAAATCAAATCCACTTGAACAAGAAATTCTTGCTCATAGTGAAAGACTTGAATCAAACAACAATGCCAAAAACTTTGCTGCTCACTATCACGCAGTAAGAAGAATATTTGAAGCAAGTGTAGTTGATCTTGATCCAAGAATACAAGGCATGGTGGTTGGAAATATGTTAAGTGCATACTTAACAGGTAGGGATATTCCTCTACTCACGTCTAGTGAAACCGAATGTATGGAAGCAAAGCTGACAAGTACTTCCCAGTGGCTTGACGACCAGCTTTCAAATTCAACAACGGCACTAAAAGACTTGAGTAGTGGAAACAAACAAACCGTTAGGCAAAATGTAAAACAACTTTTGTCTGACTATCCTCTTTTTTCTACTAACAAAAAATCAGGTAATGAAAAAATAGAATTATACATTAAAGTGTTCGGTGATGGTGCAGCAAAGGAATCAATTACAAGGGCATTTAGGCATGAGTTAAATTCAGATGTTAAACATTATGATGAAGCAGAAAATTATGTAGAGTGGTATCAAAATGGTGTGAAAATAGAATGAGTTATCCTAAAAGATGTTGTGTTTGTAGTGAAGTTATTGGTCAAACTTTACACGCCTGTTGTGAATGGGAATGGTCTAAAACAAGAAAATCAGCAGGACGTTTTGAAACATATAATCAAGAATGTGAAGCATTTTCTAAATGGTATGTAGAAGATTTTGAAAATAGAGGTGTTGTTAAAAGATGGTAAATACAATAGAAAATAATATGTTAGCAATATGCGATAAACATAAAATTGGTTATGATGAATTGGGATTAATTATTAAGGTAATTAAATCTGGCGAAATTAATAATATTATTAATAATCCAAAATTTGTTATAACATCAAAATTGGAAAGTATTCTAAATGACTTAATAAAATTTGGATTCATATCATTTTGGAAGGTTGAAAAATAATGTTTAAGTTTTGTAAAAAATGTGTAGCAATAAGACAGTTCTTGCCTAATGGATATGATGACCTGCCAAGACATTGTGATATTTGTGGAGCTGAGGAATAATGATTGATGAAAAAATAATCGATATTTATAAAATGAGAGATAGAATTAACGCATTAAAGGCAGTTTGCAAAGGCAAAAAAGAATATGATTTTTCAATGTCAGGTGTTAGAATTAGATTAATTTGGAATGATAGTCAACTAAGCCAATTAAAACAAAATGATGAGGGATTTATAGAATTAATTCGTAAATCAAAAAATCGACTTATTGGTGATCAAATTTGGGTGGCATGGGATAACGGTAAAGATGATATGCTAATACGTGGCAGATGTCAATATGAGTTGGTTAGTATAGAGGAATCGAAATGAATATAGCTTTTGAATCGAACTATTATAGGATTGAAACACCAAAACAAATGTCAAAACTAATGAATATGTGTAATAGAGTGAGTTTCGACTATGATCTCTGCACACTTTTGAGTGGTAATACAACATGAAAGATTGGGAACGAAAAATTATTATGCATATTTCTGACGCAAGAAAAAATCAGAGATTATATTTATGGATTGATAGATCAGCTTCTTACAAAGGTAAACGTTATGAAGAAAATAATCTTAAGTCAACACCAAGAGAAATTCTAAAATTGCTGGTGTATAAATTATGGAAAAACTGGAATTATTGTCAAAAGTGCAATCATACTTGGAATACTTTGCTTGATAATACTAAAAATAATTGGTGTTTGTATTCGCCACCTATTGATGATATTGACACCATACAAGCATTTGATTTAGAAATTCATGGTGATTAAATGATACTAAAATGTACAAGTTGTATTAATGCTAATTGTGATAAACATTGTAAATGTCCTTGTCATAGGGATTTTTTAAGAGTTGGCAAATAAAAATTATATTTCAGGCAGAAATTTTGAATATAGAACCAAGTATTTTTTAGAAAAAAGAGGTTGGTTTGTAATGAGGTCACATGGCAGCAAGGGAATTTTTGACTTGGTTGCTTTTCCACCATTTGTAAAAGAAGGTTGGTTCAATATTTCTCTAGGCATACAATGTAAAAAAAATGGCTATATTCCACCACCTGAAAGAGAAAAATTAAACAAGTCAAAAAATAAATGGCAAATGATGATTTTAATTTCATGGTCAGATAAAAAAACCAGACACCTAAAATTTAGAACTTTAGATGGTGAAATAATTCCTACAAAGTCATTTGACTTCTTAAACAAAATAAATGGAAAAAATTAGACTAATGATTCATCAATTACAATTACCAACTAATAATAAAATTATAAAAAATTATTATATTATGAAATTATATTATAATATAACGCAGCTAGCTAGCTTGTTAGTTAGTTATCTAGTGGTGAAATTGTGATGGTTTCAATAGGTTTTCATGAGACAGAAGATGGTGTTTATGCAGATTTTAAGGTCATTATGGCTAGAGAACGAACTGCAATTAATCAATGGTTTACCGAACAAATGAAAAAATACATTAAAGAACATGGTGATGGAAATCCCATTTACACAATAGATAAATTTGTTGATCCAAACTTTAAACCATGTCCTGCTTTTTACTCATCAAATGAAACACTAATTAATTATTTGAAAAAATTATCAACAAAGGCTCATAAAGAATATGACCAACAGTTACAAAACCAATTAACAAGCACAACAATAGCATGGAAATATCCCAAGCACGATTAAAATGGCTAAGTGTAAATTTTGTGGATTTGAAAGTAGTGAATTAATTTGGGATAAGGCTTATCACGAAATTAGTGGCAAGTGGCGATTATTACATAAAGGTCAAGGCAGACCACATGAGTGCAAAAAGGCAGAAGTAAAAGAACCAGAAAAAATGGTTTTCTGTCCTCAATGCAACCCAACAACAAGAAAAAAAATACCTGTAAGTAAATTACAAAATCATATCAAAAAGGAACACTTTGGGTTTTACTAATGGTTTGGTTTAAGCCTGAGGATTATGCAGCAAAGAAAACTACTAAGGCGTCAAAACCACGTTGGCAAGTTAAACGAAGAATTGCAACTCAAGATAAAACAAAAAAACTTTGGTGTAGGAATTGCTTTAACAGAGTAAAAGAAAATATTGCCTGCTCACAATGTGGAATTGTAAATACAAAACCATTAAAGACTAAACCAAAAGGTGCATTGTAATGGATTGGCTTGAACGAAAAAATCATCATCATAAAAATCATAAACCACAAACCAAAGTGTTACTTTTTGATGATAATGGAAAACAGTGTGGCATACTTTGGTTTTGTGCAGAATGTCAAACAGAACAAGGCATACCACTACCTGATATAAAAGCAATGAATGGTATAATACAAAAAGGACTTTTTGATTTTTAATGGTCATGTCAATAGGAATATCAAGTGCAAAATTTTGTATTAATCTTAACTGTCAAAAACCATTATCTGAATATGAAAAAAATAAACAGACCAAGCATACAGTAAGATATTTTATTTGCAAACAATGTAGAAATCTTGGTCATCCTAAAACAAAATTTACGATAGTAGCCTGCATTAAATGTAATGCAGAATTAGTATTACGTAGTAAAAATCCTACATTAGTTTGTAGGGAATGTTACAAGGCTTCAAGAAAATATTCAGCAATGATGGAAAGACGGAAGGAACGAGATAAAGAAAAACAACTCATTTGATTTAAAATGTTTAATTATCCATTATATATTAAAAAAATAGTGATTTAGATTATGGTAGATATAATAAAATGCCGATACTGTGAAAGAACATTTGTTGAATCCATAGATGGTTTAACAATCAAAACCTTTCACGAAGCCACTCACGAGCCTCATCTAGTAAATGGTGAGGTTTAATCTTTTTTTTTGCCATGTATCAGGAATGTAAATTCTGCAAGTGTCCATTAAAACCTAATAGAAAAAGACTTGGTGTGTGTGCTGATTGTGAGATTGGAAATTGAAAGGAAAAAAGGGTTTCATTAACAATGCTAGTAAAAAGGCAAGAGAAAATTTTGGTGATGATAAAATACGAACCATGATCAAGGCATTATCTGATTGTGGATTCTATTGCTCTATTGAACCTAAAATTCATAATGAAAAATTCTCTACTAGGAACAAAATAAGAAATCCAGATATTGAGATTAAATTTGGTAATATGAGAATATATTTAGAATCAGATGGCAAGGTTCATGGTGACTTAGAGAATCCAACGGAAAAAACAATTAAAAGAAATACCGACTTTGAAAATACAAATATGAATTATATTTTGATTAATCATGAACACGTTAAATCCTTAAAAAAAATATTAGAACTTGTTGCAAATGATGACGACTTAATTAGATTCTTGGCAGCATATCGAGCCTGTGAAGAATACTCTAAATTTCTTAGTAAAGAATAGGTGATATAAGTAAAAATTTATGTCAGTTCTATTATGGGCGTATTATGGCTATCAAAGGCTGACAAATTGGTTGACCAAGACTTAAAATTTAGAAAAGAGTATGATTTTATCCATTCAATTTTATGGAAACAAATAGTGGTGAAAAATTCTGACTAACACCTGCAAGGGAATTTGTATTAGATTTAAGGCAAAAGCACCAATTACCAAACCTAGATATTCCAATGGGCAAAAATTTTGTTCAATATGCGAAAAATGGTTTGTTCAAACTAATTTAAGATGTCAATGCTGTGGCACTAAACTTAGAACAAGTCCACGCACAAGACGAAATAAGCACGTAAATAGGACAGTTAAAAGAATTGAATGAAAAACAACTAAAAGACCTAGATAAATTGATGAAAAAGATGAACATATCACCATCAGGTGTTATGAAAATTCTTGGCAGATCAATGTCAAGCAAGACAGTTTTGTTTGCAAGTGATTTTCATAACGGTTCAATTAATGCACTTTGTAGTCCAAATCCACAAAGAGAAGATGGTTTGCAAATTAAACCAACATCACAACAAAAGGCATTATGGAATATTTTTGAGAAAATACCTGATAGTTTAACCAAAATCCCTACTCTATTTCTCGTAAATGGTGAACCGATTGATGGTGGAAATCGCAGAAGTGGTGGTCGTGGGGCTTGGACTACTCATTATGGTGATCAAATAACTGACTTTGCAAAATGTATTAAGATAATCCCATACGAACATTTACTGCTAACAAGAGGTAGTCCATATCACGTTGATTTAGATGGCACTAATTTTGAAGAAATAACTGCCCAGCAATTAAATGCAGATAATTATAGAGCATTTGGTGGAAGTGGAAAAACAGATTATCAAGTTAATTTTGAAATCAATGGCAAGGTATTCAATGCAACTCATCATGTAGGATATTCTCGTTGGTGGCAATATAGAACAACACCACTAGCAGTTGAGATGGTTAAAATGCACTTTGATCATGGCAAGCGAAAATTCCATACAGACGTAATGGTCAGAAGTCATGTTCATTATTATGCCGAAGCAAGATTTTTGAATACAATGATTTTTTCGACACCTGCTTGGAAATTGCCTGATCCATTTATGTACAAATCAGGCTTACCAACAATGCCTGATATTGGCATGGTAGAAGTGCTGGTGGAATCAAATGGTCATATTGAAATTAATCCTATTGTAGATGATGTTGACATTACACCAATGGTGAAGCATTATTGACCAAAAAAATAAAAATGGAATGGTATGACAATTATGAATCTACTCTTACCATACAAGAAAAGGTTTGGCAAGTTTTTCAAACCGTTCCAAAAGGCAAACAAGTATTTGCTGAACAAATTACCATGCAGGTCAATAAGGATAAAAATTTCACCAGAACAAAATCCAGACGAGTAAGAGAAGCAATACAAGAATTACTCATAGAAAAAAAAATAAAATTTGTATGTGAAAAAAATGTTAATGGTAACAATGTAAAATTATTTGAAAGGATTTAACATGGACAAACTACAAATTGATTTCAGAACACATAGCAGAACACTAACAGGTGACAGAGGTGTATTTTATGAAGCAACAAATAGAGCATTAATCATATTACCAAACCATGAATGTGTTGAAGATATTATATCAACCTTGCAACATGAAACAATACATTTCTGTATCAAGGATGATGATAATATTGATGAGGAACATGAGGAAGAAGTTATTTACAGAATGGCATGGGCAGATTTAGACTTGGTTTAAAAAAATAAAAAAAGGAAAGAGAAATTAAAAGTTTTTCTCAATTTTACTTTCAATCAAGCGATAAAGTTCCATTGAATCTTCTGTGGCTTTATCACTGTCATGGTATGGCACGCCTGCTTGTTTGAATAATTGTTTGTGCAACTTGACACGATTCTGGAATGTTTGTAACTGTTGTACTGGATCAGTTAATCTTGGCATATTTTCACCATCATCAAATGGTTTTGTGTATGCTTCACGCATTTCTTCAACTGCGTTCTTGTATTCCTCGAATGTGTTTTTTTGAACTGTCCATTTTCCAAATTTAATTTTTGGAAGTTTTTTCTGTTCTTTCTTTTGTTGTTTTATGTATTTTTTAGCGTCTGCAAGGGCTTTCTTTGCTTCTGCTATTTTTTGTTTTGCTACTTGTTTTTGAGTTAGTATGCGAGTTAACATACGAACTTCTGCTTTGTATGTGTTCTTTGTTCCAAAGTCGTTAAGAGGTCGTGATTCAATTGCACGTTCCTCTGCACTAAACCAAGCAAGTAAATCAATAACATATTGTTTTTGATTTTTTATAGGTGCTTGGATTACTTCTTGTGATGTTGTTGTTTTCAAACCACTAATGTGTCTTTCATACTCAATAGTGGTTTCACAGGTTTCGCCAATTAATTGTGGTTGTATCACAACTATTTGTCTAGGGTTGTATGTGAATGTCATTAAGTAATTTAATATTATAATATATTATTAAAGTTTTATTCATAAAAATCATTTAAATAGTGAAATATATTATAATATTTTTATGGGTATAAATGCTGACGCAGAAGAATATTGGTCTGAAAATGTTGCTTCATACATTCAAATTACCAATTCCTACTCTGCAAAGGAACAATTTCTGTATGACTTAGTTGAAATTAATAAAAAATTCAACTTACCAATTCCTACGAAACAAGACCTCAAAGATGGTTGTTCCAAGAAATATTCTGAACTCTGCCCAACTACAAAACTTGCTATCAAGGAAATGATTCTTGCTATGGGCAATAAAAAATATCGTGACGCCTTTAACATTCTCTAGTCACTATCCTTTTTTCTTTTTTTACATCAATAATACTTCCCTTATAGATATATTACAGCACTCAAATTAAGATGTCCTCACGCGTCTTAGTTAGCATACGAGAAAAAGAATACACAGTTTGTCCAATATGTCAAACTGAAATGGCAGATATTCAACCATGCCATGATAAGTGTATGAATTGTGGCTTTGAACTAGATTGTAGTGATTAATGAGGCTAATATATCAAAAATTTTTACAAAATACATGAATGTTACAGAATTAAAAAGTAGGCATGACCAAGCAATACAACACTTAAAGGAAATTTCTGATTCAGACTTTAAAACAAAAACGGAATTAGTAAGAGAACTAATTGATGTATCACGACCATTGATTAAATCAGGGTTGATTAAAGGTTTAAAACAAAAAGACCTTGCTACTTATATTAATGCCAAGTTAATAGAAAATGGAATAAAGTATGTTCGCAACGAACAATACTACAATCTTTTTTATGACAATGAAAAAATAGAATACGGAACTAATATCAAATCTCATAATATGAGAAGTCATGAGCATAATTTTACAGGTGATGAGTTTGAAAAACTTTGTGAGTGTGGTGATATGATACGACTAGGAAAACATTATACAATTACACAAACAACTGAACCTGAACCAACCGAAAAAACAATATCATACAATGTTGAATCCACAAAAAAAGAAAAGCAAAAAACAGATGATCCTTATGAAAATATCACAACTGAAATGTTAATCAGACAGGCATATCTTTGCAAAGAAATGGCTTCATTATTAGAAGAACAAGTCAAAAAATATTATCGCTATCCAGAAATAGCAAAAATAATTGAATCAATGTATTCTGAAAATAATTATGAAATGGCTAAAAAAATCATAGAAGATACAAAGTCAGCAGAAGCAAAGATGATTCATGCAGACAAACAACAAGACATTAGACAAAAGGTTGGTCAATTTGAAAAACTCATGGCATACATCTTAGAGGAAACAACTTACAATACTGCCAAAGTCGCCAAATTAATTAACATTACACCCAAGCATTTAACAAATAATGTTACGCCTGAGGTTAGAAAAATTCTTGATGAGTTTAATTGGTTCAAAGTATTCAGTATAGAAATGCCAGTGGATATGAAAAAAGGCGAATTATTCGCTATTGATTTGGCAGATTGGTTTGATCACATGATGGTTAGGAAGGACTTGGCATTGGAATTTAGAGAACCAATACTTAAAAGGCGCTATTCTGCATTTTGGTAACATGGACACAGGAAAATTAAGATACCTTGCACTCGCTTGTGGAACAGGCTTAGTTGCATTAGGTGGGTTGATTGAAAGAATATCACCTGACATCTTTGCAGCAGCAATCATAGCAATATTGGGAATTGCAAGTGCTGACATGATTAAACACAGAAACGAATAAAATCGCTAAGTGGTAAAAATCAAATAAAACAATCCCAATTTCTTTTTATTCAAAAAAAAAAGATGGAATAGTTATCTTGTAATAACTACTCGGTTGTTTTCTGCGAGAACAGGAAAATCAATTTCTTTTTTGGCTTGGAAAAGAACACGTAATAACTCATGTCTGTCCTTTTGGACTTGCGTGATATTTTTTTCCTTCCAATTTTTTACAAAGTCCTCAACCATGTCGAAGTATTTGGCTCTCTTGTCTGCTTTGAGTTTTCCGTTAGATTTGTGGAAGTCACTAACACCAAAGCGTCTGTTAACACTTGCCTTTATGGCTTCG
>TARA_R110002012_G_scaffold56123_10_pt1 | contig 40145 bp, 41 predicted proteins | sample TARA_R110002012 | Tara Oceans TARA_R110002012 (sample SAMEA4396515) | marine metagenome | biome: Westerlies Biome; feature: [DCM] deep chlorophyll maximum layer (ENVO:01000326); material: water (ENVO:00002006), including particulate matter (ENVO:01000060) such as... | depth 40 m
AAAAACATTACGCTGAAGACGAAGGTGCTTCGGAAGATGAGTTGGCCCAAATAACCGCTCCCAAGAAAACGCTAAGGTTTGAAGCGGACGGCGTTTTGATTGCCGATCAACCTTGAAAAGAAAAATAATTACGACAGGGGATGGTTCCAAGACCATTCAAATAGAGGATTGGGACGAACAATACCATTCCAAACACGGTGCCGTACAAGAAGCTTACCATGTTTTTATCGAACATGGTTTGCGGCTCTTTCAAAATGAAGAAATAGACCTGTTGGAGGTAGGTTTTGGAACGGGACTCAATGCCCTGATTACCCTTGCAGAAGCACCCAAACATGATTTAAATGTAAACTATGTGGGGGTAGAGGCTTATCCTGTTTCCATGGAAGAAGTTGCAGCATTGCAATATTGTGTGCAATTGGGCTTTGATGATAAAAAGGGAGCTTTTCAAAAAATGCATAATTCCTCTTGGGAAAAAACGATAGCAATTACCCCGGATTTTTCACTTTTGAAACAAAAAAGGGACTTTAGGGAGGTTGATGAAGAAAACTTGTTCAACCTTATCTATTTTGATGCCTTTGGGGCAAGGGTGCAACCTGAGCTTTGGACCGAAGAAATATTTTTAAAAATGTTTCGCGCATTAAAACCTAATGGATTTTTGGTTACGTATGCAGCAAAAGGTAGTGTACGCCGTGCTATGCAAGCGGTTGGATTTAATGTTGAAAGATTACCGGGTCCTCCGGGCAAAAGAGAAATGCTAAGGGCTACAAAACCAGTATAGTTGCCAATGTTCTGTTAAGAAATTGGCCTTTGGTGTCATAAATGGGTTTAAAATATGAACAAATATGTTAAACCTAAATTAAGGTCTGATCAACAGTCGATTAAACCTATAACTTTGTATAAAATGACAGTATGAAGGTGTTGATAACAGGAGCTACAGGAATGATTGGACAGGCCATAGTAAAGGTGTTGCACCAAAAAGGCATTCCTGTAAATTATTTGACAACAAGTAAAGATAAGATTGAATCTACAGAGGATTTCCAAGGTTTTTATTGGGACCCCGCCAAAGGTGAGATAGACCTGAAGTGTTTTGAAAATGTACAGGCTATCATCAATTTGGCCGGTGCAAGTATAGCCAAGCGTTGGACTCCCCAACACAAAAAGAAAGTACTTAACAGTAGGACAAACAGTTTGCAAACTTTGAGAAAAGGATTGGAACAGTCCGACAATACGGAAGTGGAATGTATGGTTTCGGCTTCCGCTATCGGTATTTATCCAGATTCCATTTCAGATTATTTTGAAGAAAGCACCTCCAAGGTTGATGATGGTTTTTTGGGAGAAGTGGTCAGCAAATGGGAAGCTGAGGCAGAAACTTTTGAAGAAATAGGGGTAGATGTGGCCAAAATCAGGATTGGCTTGGTACTGGCGAAAGACGGTGGCGCACTGCCCAAAATGGCCATGCCCGTAAAAAACTTTGTTGGCGCACCCATAGGGAGTGGAGAGCAGTGGCAGTCTTGGATACATATTGAAGATTTAGCACAAATGTTTGCCTTTGCGGTGGAAAACAACCTCAGAGGAATATACAACGGTGTGGCTCCCAATCCGGTCACCAATAATAAATTGACAAAGGAATTGGCCAACACTTTGGAGAAGCCCCTGTGGTTGCCTAATGTGCCGGCTTTCCTTTTAAAAGCAATTTTGGGCGAGATGTCAACATTGCTGTTGGCAAGCCAAAGAGTGAGTAGTAAAAAAATAGAAGAAGAAGGATTTTCTTTTCAGTATGTGAATGTCTGCCAAGCATTACAAAATATATACGGACCAGGGAAAGAAAGCGTTCCTGCATCTGTTAAAGCATAAAATGGAGTGTTTTTAGCACTATTTAAATGACCGAAGACCGCCGCGGGCGGTTTTTTTTATGTTTTGCGGTGACATTTTGACATTTTTATACAATTGGCAGTACTTTTGCCACTTCAAAGCGGAATAAAACAATGGAACATGAGCAATAAAAGTAAGGTTGAGGAAATGGAAGATGAGCCTAGAAAAAGGCAAACCGAAGAGAGTACTGAGCTGAACGATGAAAATATAGAAACCAATAGCGCAGGGGAAAGCCAAGAAGAGATTTCCGAGGAAGAAAAACTACACGAAGATTTGGCAAAAGAAAAGGAAAAATTTCTTAGGCTCTTTGCCGAGTTTGAAAACTACAAAAGAAGAACTTCCAAGGAACGGATGGATTTGTTCAAAACGGCAGGACAAGAAGTCATCGTATCGTTGCTTCCTGTTATGGATGATTTTGATCGTGCACTAAAAGAACTTTCCAAATCCGATGATAAAGAAATGTTCCAAGGAGTGGAGCTTATTAGTAATAAGTTCAAAGAAACCTTGAAGAACAAAGGTCTGGAGCAAGTTGAGGTAAAAGCGGGGGATACATTTGATGCCGAAGTGCACGATGCCATCACCCAAATACCCGCACCAGACAAAAAAATGAAAGGGAAAATCATAGATGTCGTGGAGAAAGGGTTCAAGCTTGGAGACCGCATTATAAGACATCCAAAAGTTGTTGTTGGAAACTAAAACTGTATGAAGGAGGATTATTACGAAATATTGGGAGTTTCCAAAGGAGCTTCAGCCGCAGAAATAAAAAGAGCCTACAGAAAAAAGGCCATCGAATTCCACCCAGATAAAAACCCTGGAGATGCCAAGGCAGAGGAAATGTTCAAAAAATCTGCCGAAGCCTACGAGGTATTGGGAAATCCTGACAAAAAGGCAAAGTATGACCAATTTGGCCATGCTGCCTTCGACGGAAGCGGAGGATTCGGCGGCGGAGGTATGAACATGGATGACATCTTCAGTCAGTTTGGTGATATTTTTGGCGGTGCCTTTGGCGGTGGCGGCGGATTTAGCGGATTTGGTGGCTTTGGCGGCGGACAGCGCAGGGCCAAGGGGAGCAATCTCCGTATCCGTGTAAAACTTACGCTGGAAGAAGTTGCCAATGGAGTGGAGAAAAAAGTAAAGGTAAGACGCAAGCTTCAAGCGGACGGCGTTACCTACAAAACTTGTCCCACATGCAACGGTACGGGTCAAATCACAAAAATCACCAATACCATATTGGGCAGAATGCAAACGGCCACCACCTGTACCACTTGTGGAGGTGCAGGCCAGGCCATAGATAAAAGACCCGCTGGAGCCGATGCCCAAGGACTTAAGGTAGAAGAGGAGACGGTATCCATTAAAATACCACCAGGTGTTGAAGATGGTATGCAGTTAAAGGTGACAGGCAAGGGCAATGATGCCCCTGGAAACGGTATTGCCGGTGATTTGTTGGTGGCCATTGAAACACTTGAGCACGAAACGCTAAAACGTGAAGGTGACAATTTGCACTACGATTTGTACATCAGTATGCCGGAAGCTGTTTTGGGCAGTTCCAAAGAAATTGATGCCATTGGTGGAAAAGTCCGTATAAAACTGGAATCAGGTTTGCAATCTGGGAAGATTTTAAGACTTCGTGGCAAGGGAATCAATAGCCTTAACGGTTATGGGGCCGGAGATTTATTGGTGCATGTGAACGTTTGGACACCAAAGGACATAAATAAGGAGCAGAGGGAGTTTTTTGAGCGTATGCAGAATGATGAAAATTTTGTCCCAAGGCCAGAAAAATCGGATAAATCCTTTTTTGAAAAGGTAAAAGATATGTTCTCTTAATAGAAAAAACCTTCTGTTTAAATAAAAAACGTATATTTGGAACTGATGTTGGGTGACCGATATCTAATTTTCTTTTTCATAGCAATTTTTTTCCCATCCTTGATTTTTTTAAGGGTGGGTTTTTGTTTTTATGGGAAAAAGGGTAGCTAGCAAATACATATCTTTGAAAAAATAGATTACATGGATCATATCCTTGTTGCCAAAAATGTGACCAAAACTTACGGGGACTACACGGCGCTGAGCAACATTTCACTTCAAATTCCTGCGAATTGCATTTATGGACTGTTGGGTCCGAATGGGGCGGGTAAAACATCTTTTATCAGGATTATCAATCAGATTACCCAACAGGATTCTGGTGATATCTGGCTCAATGGGGAATCTTTGGCTCCAAAGCATATTGCCACCATCGGTTATTTGCCCGAGGAAAGGGGGTTGTACAAAAGTATGAAGGTGGGAGAGCAGGCACTGTATTTGGCTCAACTCAAAGGATTGTCAAAAAATGAAGCTAAAACACGGCTCAAATATTGGTTCGACAGATTGAATATTGGGGACTGGTGGGACAAAAAAATACAGGAGCTTTCCAAAGGAATGGCGCAGAAGATTCAGTTTGTTGTTACCGTTTTGCACCAACCTAAACTGTTGATTTTTGATGAACCCTTTAGCGGTTTTGATCCCATTAATGCAAATATCATCAAGGACGAAATTCTTCGGTTGAAGGAAAACGGGACCTCCATTATTTTTTCTACCCACCGTATGGAATCCGTTGAAGAACTTTGTGAGTATATCGCCCTCATCCATAAATCCGAAAAAATTCTGGACGGAAAATTGTCGGACATCAAAAAAGCATACAAAAACAATATTTTTAATGTTGGGATTCAAGTAAATGGAGAAGTTGAGGCGTTAATGCAATCTCTGAAACAACAGTTCAACATTCTTTCGTCGGATATTGATATTTTGGAAAACCAACTGAACTTCAAGGTACAGTTGCCGTCATCCAGTACTGGTCATATTTTGGCTGAACTCTCTAAGGTGTCGAACATCAACAAATTTGAGGAAACCATTCCATCGGCAAACGATATTTTTATTCAAACCGTAAACAACAAGGACAATGGCCAGTAAACTAGGATTGATCATAAGACGTGAATATTTGGCCAAGGTGCGAAACCGTTCGTTCATTGTTATGACCATTCTGAGCCCCCTCCTAATGGTAGGAATGATAGTTTTGATCGCCTATTTGGCAAAAGTGAATGATGATGAGACCAGAGTGGTGTCGGTTTTGAACGAAAGTCCCTTTTTTCAGAGTGAGTTCAACCCATCCAAGAATATTTCTTACGTACATATGGATAATTTGACGCTGGAGCAGGCCAAGGATTCAACCAATTCGTTGGAATATTACGGGCTGCTCTATATTCCCGAAGGTTCAACAGTCGAGGAGGTATCCAATGCCGCTTACCTTTTTACCAAGGACAATCCCAATACATCGATTACCAATGAGCTGGAAGGTATTTTTCAAAACCAGTTACGTCAAGATCGCTTGCAAAAGCTTGGGGTAACCTCAAAACAATTTTCAAGCGTAGAAAAGCCCTTTCAAATCAACCTGTCCACATTTGAAGGAGAAAAAAGTATGAGGGGCATCAACGAGATCAAAGCTATTATCGGAGGAGGTTTTGGTTATGCCATTATGATGTTCATAATAATATACGGAGGTTTTGTGATGCGAAGTGTTATTGAGGAAAAAACCAGTAGGATCATCGAAGTAATCATATCCTCGGTAAAGCCGTTTCAACTAATGCTCGGAAAAATTATAGGAAATTCCTTGGCGGGAATCACTCAGTTTTCCATTTGGATCATATCAGCCTCTGCGCTAATGTTTGTGGCAGTGTTGATTTTTGGGATAGATTTGTCCGCGCTATCCAGCGATAGCGGTATGGCTGCGGGCCCTATGGGCGGAATGTCCCAATTAGGGACAATGGACGATAAAATGATGTTGTATGCAAAGGAAATTTACAATATCCCGTGGGGCTTGCTCATTGGGTCCTTCTTTATTTATTTTATCCTTGGATACTTGATCTATAGCTCCATTTATGCGGCCATAGGTGCTGCCGTGGATAATGAGACGGATACACAACAATTTATTTTCCCCATTATCTTACCTTTAATGTTGGCTATCTATGTTGGGTTCTTTTCTGTTTTCAGTAATCCAAACGGACCCATTGCTGTTGGGTTTTCACTTTTTCCGTTAACATCGCCCATTGTAATGTTGATGCGTTTGCCCGGTGGAATTGGAGAAGGTGGAGTACCTTTGTGGCAATTTTTATTGTCCGTTTTCCTTTTGATCGTCACCTTTTTGGGTATTGTATCGTTGGCGGCCAAAATTTATAGAACGGGTATCTTGATGTACGGAAAAAAGCCAACATACAAAGAATTGATTAAATGGTTGAGATATTAATAGTATGCAAGAGGAAGCAGAAGATATAAAGGAAATCATTAAAGTGGATATTTGGGGGTCGATCAAGGACTTTTTGGATCTGGGATTCCATATTGGTGAAGGCGAAAAAGCCATTGACCTTACGATTGGGCTTTTACTGTTGTTGACGGTTACGATTGTAGTGACCAAGTTTTTGTTGAAATGGATGAGGTACCTCTTCACCCGTAAAATGCAAAAAGAAGACAAACAGAAATTTACCAGCGTATTCAAGTTTATCAATTACGTTATCTACCTTATAGCTGTACTGGTAACCTTAAGTGCTGCGGGAGTGGATATCACTTTGGTGATTACGGCATCGGCCGCTCTTTTTGTTGGTTTGGGTCTTGCATTGCAGGAGCTGTTCAAGGATGTTCTTGGAGGTATCTTTATTATAGTGGACAAGTCGCTACAGGTAGGGGATGTTGTTGAGGTTGATGGCAAGGTAGGGAAGGTATTTGAAATAAAACTCCGTACCACCAGAGCCATAACCCGGGATGATAAGGTATTGATATTGCCCAATCATAAATTTATAAGCGATATCGTTTACAACTATACCCAGAACCACAGAACCACGCGGGAAAAAGTTAGTGTAGGTGTTGCCTACGGCAGCGATGTGGATTTGGTCACCAAAATTTTGGAAGAAGTGGCCCATACCCAAAACCAAGTACTTAAAAACCCCAAGCCATTTGTGCTGTTTGAGGATTTTGGAGACTCCGCTTTAATATTCTCCATATACTTTTTTACCAACGATACTTTCCGAGATCCAAGGATAAAAAGTGAAATGCGGTATAAAATAAATAACAAGTTCAAGGAAAACAACGTTACTATACCGTTCCCACAACGCGATGTACATATTTTTCAGCCTAAACAATAGACGGACATAAAAAACTCGATACATCATATTGCAAATTGGAAGTGGTTCACTTTCATTGTGATGCTTTGTTGCTATAACTTAAGCGCGCAGAGTACGGATATTTTTAGGTTGGAGTACCTCAACATTCCAGAGAACGACGCGGGGATAAAAACACAACGATACAAGGGTCTTTTTAACCTGCCCATAAAACTTAACGAAAAGAAGGATTACCTTATTACTGGAATTGAATATAACCGATTTGATAGGGACTACTCCGCAAATTTGCCTTTTGATAAAAGTGAATTGATCAGGTTCCACATAATAGACCTTAATGTAGGATACATTACCAAATGGAACGAAAACTGGAATTTGGTCACCATTTTAACACCCAGAATGGCTTCAAATTTTGTGACCGGTACGGTTACTGGTGATTTTTTTATGAATGCTACCGTCACTTTGTGGAAGGAAAGACCAAAAGCGGATAAACCTTATCGCATTGTGCTGGGGTTGACCTATAACAGCACGACCGGGTTACCGGTTCCGTTGCCTTTGGTAAATTATTATCGTAGATTTCACCCCAATTGGTCTTTTACGCTTGGCATACCAAAATCAAGTTTTACCCATCATATTACCAAAAAGCACTCTTTAGAAGTGGCATTATTGTTAGATGGTTATTTTATAAACCTCCAAAACGATATCCTTTTGGAAGATGGGCAAGTAGCTTCAAAGATGTCGTTGACATCCTTGTTGGGAACTTTGGTGTACCAATATAATATCTCGGATAGAATGTCTGCTTTTGCTATGTTTGGTCAATCAGTTTATCAAGAAGGGATTTTAAGAAATGATGATCAAGGCAAGGTTTTTATATTGAATGATAAACCTAGTTTATATATTAGAACAGGTTTAAAAATAGGAATATTTTAAATAGCAGTATATGGCAAAAATTTTGGTAATAGAGGACGAATCGGCAATTAGAAGAGTATTGGTTAAAATATTGGCCGAGGAAAATGATAGCTATAATGTATTGGAGGCAGAAGATGGCCTAGCTGGAATGGATGCTATTAAAAAAGAAGATTTTGACTTGGTACTGTGCGATATCAAAATGCCAAAAATGGATGGTGTCGAAGTGCTCGAAGCCGCAAAAAAAATCAAGCCAGAGATTCCTTTTATCATGATTTCTGGTCACGGGGACCTGGATACGGCAGTGAATACTATGAGGCTTGGAGCCTACGACTATATTTCCAAACCACCGGATCTAAACCGATTGCTAACAACCGTGAGAAATGCCCTGGAAAGAAAGGAATTGGCAGTAGAGAACAAAGTGCTCAAGAAAAAGGTTTCCAAGAACTACGAAATGATTGGGGAAAGCAAGGAAATAGATGCCATTAAGGAAATGATCGAAAAAGTGGCCCCTACCGATGCTCGTGTGCTCATTACAGGGTCCAACGGAACTGGTAAAGAATTGGTGGCACATTGGGTGCATCAAAAGAGTCCACGTTCTTCCTCACCTTTTGTTGAGGTGAACTGTGCCGCAATTCCATCAGAATTAATAGAGAGTGAATTGTTCGGGCACGTTAAAGGTGCATTTACCTCCGCAGTAAAGGATAGGGCCGGTAAGTTTGAAGCGGCCAACAAAGGAACCATATTTTTGGATGAGATCGGGGATATGAGCCTCTCCGCGCAAGCCAAAGTACTTCGCGCACTGCAAGAGAACAAAATTAGCCGTGTAGGTTCGGATAAGGATATTAAAGTGGATGTTAGGGTGCTGGCCGCTACCAATAAGGATTTAAAAAAGGAGATAGAGGAAGGTAAATTCCGAGAAGACCTTTACCATCGTTTGGCGGTTATTTTAATAAAAGTGCCGGCCTTAAACGATAGGCGAGACGATATTCCTTTGTTAGTGGAACATTTTTCCAAAAAAATTTCATCGGAACAAGGAGTGGTACAAAAGAGTTTCTCCAAAAAAGCCATCGATTTGCTCAAAAGTTACGATTGGACGGGAAATGTTCGTGAACTTCGCAATGTAGTGGAACGTCTGATTATTCTGGGGGGGCAGGAAATATCGGAGGAGGACGTTAAATTATTCGCCAGTAAATGATCTAATTGCAATCCCCAAGCTCCTCTAAAGCTTCTTCCGCCAGTGTTTTTACACGTTGGTGGTATTCTTTTTTATGTTGCGATAGGTTGGTGTTCAACAGGGTCAAACGTGCCTCTTCATGAATATTGCTCACAAACCTCTGTGCATCTTCACAATCCACATCAGAAACCACTTTGTCCAAAGAGGATTCAAAACCCAATAAACATTGATGTACCTGTTTTTTTATCGCTGAACCTTGGGTGAGAACCATACCGTTCTTAAAATCGAGAACATCCTTGGTGTTCAGAACCAAAACATTGCTTCCATAATCACTGGCGGTCTGCTGCTCGAATTCCCTTAACACATTAATGCCGATTATAGCGCTTTCCAAGGCTTTGTGCAATGCTGTTTTGGATTTTGGTAGAACATCGGCTTTTGTGGCCGTTTTTAAATGATTTGATGTGTTTTCCAGACTTACTATGGCACCCTCGCACCCACAATCCAAAAAGTTGTTCTTGGTTTTTTCAATACCGTTCAAGGCCTTGTAGGCATGGTATTTGGCCATGTTCAAGTCGTCCGTCATTACAGCCTCTTTAATTTTACTTTTGATGTACTCCAAGTTGGAACTTGCATACTGGCAAGCATTTGCGGGGGTAGTAAAGGAAGCCATAAGCCAAAGACCAAGTAGGCCAATAACAAAGACTATGAGCAGGATAATCTTTCTATACTTCATAACGCTAAGGATTTGGGACGTTGCGCTTTGATTTACATAAAGTTATAGTTTCAACCTTTGGATGGGCAAATAAATCGATTAACTCACCAACTTTGGGTATAAGCGGTCAAAACATCGATGAACGACAATTTTAAAACACAGCTGGGTTGAAGGAGTAATCAAAAAGAATTATATTCAAACCTATGAAAGACATCAATACGGAAGATTACCGGGTAACAGGCAAAGTAAAGTTGTCCGAAATAGCTACGCACGAAGATTTTGGTGAATCCAACAAGAAACTCAAAAAAGAACTCAAGAATATCCGAAAAAATCTTGGGGATTTTCAAGACACACTCTATGCCCATGGAAAATACGGCGTTTTGGTCTGCCTGCAAGGAATCGATACCGCAGGGAAGGATAGTTTGATCAGGGAAGTATTCAAGGATTTTAACGCAAGGGGAGTGGTGGTCCATAGTTTTAAAGTGCCGTCGACTAAAGAAAAAAAGCACGATTACCTCTGGCGACATTACATCGCATTGCCAGAAAGAGGGAAGTTTTCCGTGTTCAACCGTACACATTACGAAAACGTTTTGGTCACTAAGGTACATCCCGAATATATTTTGGGAGAAAATATTCCCAAAGTGGATTCCGTGGAAGATATTGATGAAGAGTTTTGGGAAAAGCGTTACCGACAAATCAATGATTTTGAAAAACATATTGCTGAAAACGGTACCATAATCTTCAAATTTTTCCTCCATTTGTCTAAAGAAGAACAGCGACAACGACTGTTGCGAAGGATTCGATTAAAACAGAAGAACTGGAAATTTTCGCCCGGCGACCTCGAAGAACGAAAGCTTTGGGGTAAATATGTAACATGTTACGAGGAGGCCTTGGGCAAAACCTCCAAAGAACATGCACCATGGTTTGTAATTCCTGCCGACAATAAAAAAGCGGCAAGGGTTATAGTGGCCTCTATTATGATGGAAGCGTTAAAAAAATACAAAGATATAGAGGAACCCGAACTGGACGACGAAATAAAGGCTAATTTAGAAATCTTTAAAAAAGAACTGGAAAAAGAAACTTCATGAGAACAGTCCTACTTTTGGCCTTTTTGTTGGTCAGTACCCCATTTTTTTCTCAGACCGAGGACGAAAAACAAATCAAAGCAATTTATGATGAGGCCTTGACCAATGGTAAGGCATACGATTGGCTCAATTACCTCTCAAACCAAATTGGTGGTCGCCTATCAGGTTCGGTGCAAGCGCAGCAAGCCGTAGAGTATACCAAGGCTCAACTGGACTCACTTGGATTGGACAAAGTTTGGTTACAACCCGTTATGGTGCCCAAATGGGTGAGGGGAGTGCCTGAATTTGCCTATTTTGAAAACAAGCCAGGATTAACCACGAACGTACCCATTTGTGCCCTCGGCGGTTCTGTGGCGACACCTACGGGAGGATTAAAAGCCAATGTGGTCGAAGTTCAAGGCATTGAAGACTTGGAAAAACTTGGTCGCGATAAAATTGAAGGCAAGATAGTTTTCTTTAATCGTCCCATGGACCCGACTTTGATCAATACCTTTTCAGCCTATTCGGGCTGTGTGGACCAACGCTATTCCGGTGCCGCCGAAGCTGGAAAATACGGAGCCTTGGGAGTTATTGTACGTTCCATGAACCTTCGTTTGGACGATTATCCGCATACAGGTTCCATGGGGTATGGCGATACTCCCGTGAATGAGCGTATACCCGCCGCAGCTATCAGTACAAAAGGAGCTGAATTACTGAGCACTACACTTAAATTAAATCCTGATGTAAAATTCTACTTTAAACAAAACTGCAAGCAGTTGGAAGATGTGCAATCCTACAATGTGATCGGCGAAATTACAGGTACTGAGTACCCTAACGAAATTATGGTCGTTGGCGGTCACTTGGACTCTTGGGATTTGGGCGATGGTTCCCATGACGATGGTGCAGGCTGCGTGCAGAGCATGGATGTGCTGCGTCTGTTAAAAGAGACGGGATATCAACCCAAAAGAACATTGCGCGTTGTCCTTTTTATGAACGAGGAAAACGGAATGCGCGGCGGAAATAAATATGCCGAAGTGGCCCGAAATAAAAATGAGCAACACGTATTTGCCTTGGAAAGTGATTCGGGTGGATTTACGCCCAGGGGCTTTTCCATCGATGCTTCCCCTGAGAATGTAAAACAAATCCAAGGTTGGAGGGATTTATTTGAACCGTACTTGATCCATATGTTTTATGAAGGGGGAAGTGGTGCAGACATTGGTCCGTTAAAAGAAGAGGGCATGGTATTGGCAGGATTACGACCCGATACCCAGCGTTATTTTGATCATCACCATGCCGAAACCGATACCTTTGAGCATGTAAACAAGCGTGAGCTGGAGTTGGGAGCCGCCACTATGGCTAGTTTGGTGTACCTCATAGATAAATACGGAACCATCCCTACCAAAAAAATCAAAGGATAAACAGTGTAGATTTTGAACGAAAATGAGTATCGAGAACAGTTTTTCATTTGAAAAGCGTATTCTCGATATAAAATTTCCACAAGAAATTTCACTCGAATTGACAGCTTTCTTTTTGAAGATTTAAGTTTTGTTTGCTTTTCGCATTCTTTTGGGCCCGTACCAGAGCCAAAACCCGGTGATGGTGAAAATTAAAAGGGAAATACCCATTACGTTGGTGTACACCAGTTTGATGTAGCCGTTTGTTCCAAGGTAATCATCCACTATGGAACCATCGTGAATATTTTCCATAAAATCGGACCTTCGTTTGCCTATGGAAAGTACACGGCCCGTTGCACCATCCAATTGCACCTCATAAAAGGAATCCACAAAGATAAATTTAACGGACCCTTTTTCTTTTCTAATATCTATACGGTCAATTTCCAGGGACATATCTGGAGAGACTTTATGATGAAGCGTATTACAGGCAATTGTGTGCAAGCTGTCAACCGGCAACCATTTTTTTAGGTCTGCCGTGGTTCCTTGTTCTGTTTTTGGGAGAATATATCCGTTAGAGTTCTTTTTCCAGCCCAAGATGAGACCGGATATGGAAATGAAAAAGAAAAATATAAATAATAATGCTCCTGTGGTTCTATGTACTTTTCTAAATATGCGTAATACTTTGGCTTGCTTCTTCCTTTTGCCCATTCGTCCTGTTAAAAACCCTAAATATCATCAAATTTTATGGAAGAATATGAAGCCTTTACCCTTGAATTTATCGTCAAGTTAGTATTTAACATAAATTTTAGAATGTGAAAGAAAATTGGCTGTTACAACTAACGAAAAATATGATCAATTGCCTGCTATGGGAGAACCGAAAATACCAACGGCCAATTCTGCCCAAATGAGTAGAAACAAAATTACAACAGCGGCAATCGCAATTAATTTCTTATTGAAAGATTTGGCTTTATGAGCTGCAAAATCAATAGAGAGCCCCAGGGCCAACAGCAAGCCACCAGCTACCAAAAAATCAAAAGGAGACCAGTTTACTTCGTATGAGAACTGCATGGCAACAAATGGTATCAAAAGCAATACTAAAACAGATGATAGAATTACAAGGTGTCTTTTACTAATGGTCATAGATACACGTATTTATACGCCTAAATTATACTTTAAATGACTTATTTGTAAATATTTAGGGGAAAAACTAACGGAAATCTGTAGCTATCACAAGAAATACCGTTATGATTGGAGTAAAACAAGTATGAGATTTTATGGGTTGCACTTATCGGTCCCTTATAAAAAATAGCGGGAGTTGAGACAGATTTGAGCACTTTTTTTGTACCGTGTTGCCCACAGTTTTTAATCCGCATTTTCATAGGCTTCTTTCAGCCATTTTTTCAATTCACTATCAACTTGGTTGGCTTCTGATAATTTGACTCTATGAGTGCACATTGTTCCAAAAGGACCTGAATTTTCAAGTCTATCTGTTGTGGGTTTGTCCTTAAATTTTAATCCTAAATCAATTCTGGTTTTAGTTGCAGGTTTTATTAGCGCGAACTGTTTTTTTCTGATTATGCTTACACTTGACTTCTTTGGTGTGATTGTAACATCTTTACCAAATTCTTTGACCACAGCTAATAAACTTTCGTAAATCGGAAGTAAATTTTCCTTTCCTTCGTATTGGTTTTTAACAAGGTCCGTTGGCGATTCATTTTCCTCTTTTGATAATACTACTATTGTATTAGCAAAACCGTGAGTTACGTTGTGTTCTTTTTTAAGAAAGTTTACCGCTTCAGAATGTTTAGAAAAAGACTTTGTTTTAAGCACCTTTTTCCATTCACTTAAAGATTTACCCGTTTTTTCGGGCATATTGTCTATCATTGTTTGAAGTGCTTTGTCCATATTATTCTTTTTTTGTCTTTGTATCTGCTTCCAAATACAAAATTAAGTTCATTAACAACTTTTCGTTTGCAGGAATGAAATATTTCAACAGCGAAAGATATTTCGGATTGTTTTTATATCCAATTCCGTATGATTTCACGCTTGTTTTCCCTTTTTCGATTTCGTTAAAGTAAATGATGTTGTAAAAGTCCTTCGCTTCTTTTTTCATAAATTCTGGGAAGTTGTCAGTTATCTCTGCTTGAAGCGTAATCAGTGTTTTGGGAGCATAGTTAATAATATGTGTTACGATAGTTGTGCTGTCGCCAATTTTTCCAGCTTTGTTATAATTTGTTTTTATATATCCACCAACTTTTAAATCAACTTCTGCGAGAGGAACCGCCCAACTTTCCCAACCTTTTTTTGTTGTGTAAGCATTCCAAACAGAATCAATTGGGGAATTAACTATAAATTCTTGGATTAATACTAATTCTGGTGTTTTGGTTGAGTCAATTGTAGACAAAACTCTTTTTTCATCTGAATTCTCATCTATTTGACCAAAAGAGTTTGATGCCGAAGAAATTAGAATCAGTATGATAGTTAATTTTCTCATGTCCATTTAACAATTTAGGTTAGTGTTGGTTTATTTGTGGCATAACGATTAGCTAAACATCGTTTCAATACTTCGGCTACGCTCAGCACAAAGTGATTTTTAGCATACGATACCGAAACCAGTTCGGCACAAGCAAGTGAAGTTAGTATTTACCCAGTTAAAATTCCACCGCCAATTGATGAACGGGGTTGATGAATTGATGGATTTCACCAACCTACCGATACCTATCATGCAACCCAATACCTTCTTTAATCATGGGCAATATTTTGTCCAATCTTCGCAGTTTGGTTTTTTCCTGTTTGGCCTCCGCAATATATTCACAGAACTCATTTTGTTTGTAAGGCGTAAATTTTTCAAAAGCGGTTTTTAAAGCAGCATCCTTCGCCAGTTTTAATTTTAGTAACTCTGGAATTTCAACTTTCTTGGTTTTCTCCGCTTTTGTTTCCAACCCTTTTTTCTGGTTGTCCAATGCTTCTTTCATATAGCCAAGCACTGCTTTTTCGTCCACTTCGTCCAAACTTTGGAATTTCCAATGCCGCATGCCCTTGGTTTTGCCTTCCTGTGCATTTTCCAGCACGTTTTTGGAGTCTTTTAAAAACACGCCGTTAAAAAACCAAATCCCAAAATGGCTTTTGAACTTACAAACGCCAAAAACATTCTTGTTGTTCCAAGTGTATACGGGAATACTCCATTTAAAATCCTCCGTCGCCTCCGTTTTTAATGCAATGTCGCGTAGAAATCCAATGCCGTCCTTAAACGGATGCTCTTTTGCATAATACGCCTCCAGTTTTTTGGATTTAACCATAACTACCTGATTTGACTAGCGGTAAGTTCGCAAATTTTAACGATAACCATCACCGCTTTCTCCATGCTTTCCAAAGGAACATACTCATATTTACCATGAAAATTATGTCCGCCAGCAAAAATATTGGGGCAGGGCAAACCCATAAAACTCAGTTGCGAACCATCCGTTCCACCTCGAATAGGTTTGATAATGGGCTCTATTTGCAAGGATTTCATCGCCTCTTCGGCTATCTCCACAATATGATACATCGGCTCTACCTTCTCCCGCATATTTTTGTATTGGTCCTCAATGGCCAAGTTGATGTATTCCCCATATTTTTTATTGAGCTTTTCCTTGATGTCGTTCAATAAGTCTTTCCTCGCTTGAAAATGCACTGCATCGTGATCGCGGATAATGAGTTCTATCTCCGCTTTTTCAATTTCACCCTTTATTTTATGTACATGGAAAAAACCCTCCCGTCCCGTGGTGTGTTCGGGAACTTCGCTAGGGGGCAGGTGGGTTAAAAAATCGTTGGCAATTCCAATGGCGTTGACCATTTTGTTTTTGGCGTAGCCTGGGTGAACACTTTTTCCCGTTATGGTAATCTTGGCCTTTGCCGCATTGAAGTTTTCGTATTCCAGTTCGCCGACTTGGCTACCATCCATAGTGTAGGCCCATTCCGCACCGAATTTTTCTACATCAAATTTGTGTGCGCCGCGACCAATTTCTTCGTCCGGGGTAAAGGCAATACGTATTTTACCGTGTTTGATCTCGGGGTGATTGATCAGGTGTTCCATGGCCGTGATGATTTCCGCAATCCCAGCCTTGTCATCCGCGCCCAACAAGGTAGTGCCATCCGTAGTGATCAAAGTTTGGCCTTCTAACGCTTTTAAATCTTCAAAATAATCGGGAGACAGCACAATGTTTTTCAACTTGTTCAGCACAATGTCTTTCCCATCATAATTCTCAACAATCTGGGGCTTTACATTCTTGCCAGAAAAATCAGGGGAGGTATCAAAATGGGAAATAAAACCGATTGTGGGCAACTTTTTGTCCAAGTTACCGGGCAAAGTGGCCATAATGTAGGCGTTCTCATCTATGGAGACCTCTTGCATGCCAATCTGATGCAGTTCCATCACCAATTTCTTGGCCAGGTCCCATTGCTTTTCGGTGCTCGGTGTGGTTTTGGAATAAGGGTCGCTTTGCGTATCCGTGGTCACGTATTCCAAAAATCGAGGAAGTAATTTTTCCATGGTCGGTGTTGAGTTTCATCAAAAATAATGCTTATTCAAACGCAATTTTAAAAATCAAAGGCATTAATAAGTATCTTTCGGCAACCATTAATAGTAACCTCAATTGAAAGCGGTAGTATTTTTTCTTTTTTTGATTTTTGGATATTCCGGGTTTGCCCAATTGGACTGTATTTTAGGAGTCGGCGGACGGGACAACGAAACAATTGCCAAAGTTTTTGAGTTGACAGAAGAGCAACAAGAAAACCTGAAAAACTGGAGTGCCGAACTAAAAATCCGAAACGATATTTTTAAGGATAAGGCTGCCTACTTGATGAAACAGCATCAGGAAAGCTCGCCTGAAGTGTTGATGGAGGTGTCTAAAAAGTATCAATCCTACATTGATAGTATGGCTAAAAATGTGCGAATGATCGATAAGCGTTTGCTTACCGGTTTTAATGAAGCACAATATGAAAGGTATTTAAAATTATGTAGTCAGTTAAGCCTGCGCCCTATCCACATTAATAGGTCTGTTGACGAAAATTGACCGAATTGAGAAGAACTGTTTTAAGAGTTTTTATTTTTGTCCAAAATCCATTTTGAATGTATAAATTCCTTATTCGCCCGGTACTTTTTTTGTTTGATCCAGAGGCCGTGCATCATTTTTCGTTTTGGGCCATTAAGCTATTTTCAAAATTGGGTTTTAGCGGTCTTTTCAGGAAGATTTTTGACGTAAAAGACCCAAAATTGGAACGCGAGGTTTTCGGTGTAAAATTTAAGAACCCCGTAGGACTTGCCGCTGGATTTGATAAAAATGCGAAGCTTTACAATGAGTTCTCGGACTTTGGTTTCGGTTTTGTCGAAATTGGTACGGTAACTCCCAAGCCACAACCGGGCAACCCTAAAAAACGATTGTTTCGCCTGCGTGAAGATAAAGCCATTATCAACCGTATGGGTTTTAACAATAAGGGAGTTTTTGAAGCTGTGGAACAGTTGAAGAAGAAGCACCGTGTGATTATTGGGGGAAACATTGGCAAAAACAAAGTAACGCCAAACGAGGCTGCCATTAAGGATTACTTGATTTGTTTTGAAGCTTTGTTCGAACATGTGGATTATTTTGTGGTCAACGTGAGTTCGCCCAATACGCCCGGACTAAGAGAGTTACAGGATAAAGAACCTTTGGCCAAATTGCTGAAAAAGCTGAAAAGTCAGAATAAAAAGCTGGCCAAGAGTACAGCGAATCGAGAAAAGCCGATTTTATTGAAAATTGCCCCCGATTTAACAGATGATCAATTGTTGGACATTATTGAAATTGTTGCTGAAACCAAAATTGATGGAGTAATCGCTACCAATACCACCATTGAAAGAAAGGGGTTGAAGTCGCATTTAATTTTATCCGAGGAAAAGGGTGGTCTAAGTGGAAAACCGTTGAGTAAAAGGAGCACTGAGGTGATTCGTTTCTTATCCGATAATAGCAGAAAGGCATTTCCGATTATAGGGGTGGGGGGTATCCACTCAGCGGAAGATGCTTTGGAAAAATTGGAGGCGGGCGCCGATTTGGTGCAACTCTACACGGGTTTTATTTATGAAGGCCCTGCACTTATAAAAAAAATCAACAAAGCCATTTTGGAAAAAATGGACTAAGATGATATGCACAGTTTAATTTTATCCCTGGAAACCATCAATTATCCCATTTTGATAGGGTTTTTGGTGTCCTCCTTGGCCTTGGCCATTTCACCGGGGCCGGACAATATTTTTGTACTTACCCAAAGCATCAGTAACGGAACAAAATCTGGATTGGCCACCGTTTTTGGTTTGGTTTCCGGCTGTTTGGTGCATACCACTTTGCTGGCTTTTGGGGTTTCGGAAATCATCAAGCGCAGTGACACCTTATTTTTCGCCATTAAATTGTTTGGGGCAATCTATTTGTTGTATTTGGCGTATCAAGTGTATCGCAGTGATGCTGCGATTCTACTGGATAAAGAAAATAAACCTGCCAAAACATCCTCGAAGCTTTTTTGGAAAGGCTTTACCATGAATGTGCTCAACCCAAAGGTAACTATCTTCTTTTTGGCCTTTTTTCCAGGATTTTTGTTCAGTGATGAGATCAATGCTGTAATTCAATTTTATGTTTTGGGATTGCTTTTTATGGTATCCGCACTTTTGGTTTTCGGTACAATTGCAGTCTTGGCAGGTAAAATTTCCAAGTACCTGACCCGTCATCAAAACGCAGGTGTCTACCTCAAATGGGTGCAGATTATTGTTTTTGTAGGGATTGCGGTTTATCTATTTTTATCGGATAAATAAGTGCTATTTTTACGGAAGCTATGTCAAAAGTAAAACTTATAGAATGTCCACGGGATGCGATGCAGGGTATCAAAACCTTTATCCCTACACAAGAAAAGGTTAAATATATCCAATCCTTGTTGGGCTGCGGTTTTGACACCATCGACTTTGGAAGTTTTGTGTCGCCCAAGGCTATTCCGCAGATGCAGGACACGGCAGAAGTTTTGGGGGAATTGGATTTATCGCGCACCCAAAGTAAGCTTTTGGCCATTGTGGCAAACGTTAGAGGTGCTCGAGACGCCTGCAATTACGACTCGATTGATTATTTAGGCTTTCCTTTCTCTATTTCCGAGAACTTTCAGATGCGGAACACCCACAAGACCATTGACCAATCTGTGGAAACCCTAAAAGGAATCTTGGAGTTGGCCAATGCCAATGACAAGAAAGTGGTGACATACATTTCCATGGGGTTTGGGAATCCGTATGGAGACCCTTGGAATGTTGAAATAGTGGGGGAGTGGACCGAGAAACTGGCCGATATGGGTACCAGTATTCTTTCGTTATCGGACACTATCGGTACTTCTACACCAGAGGTGATCGAGTATCTGTTCTCCAACTTGATTCCAAAATACCCAGAGATTGAGTTCGGTGCCCATTTACATACCACGCCTACCAAATGGCACGAAAAAGTAGATGCGGCTTACAAGGCAGGGTGTCGCCGTTTTGATGGTGCCGTACAAGGTTTTGGGGGTTGCCCTATGGCCAAAGATGAGCTTACGGGCAATATGCCTACGGAAAAAATGCTATCCTATTTTACTGCAGAAAAAGCCGATATCGGTGTTAATTGGATGGTTTTTGAAGCGGCATTTAACAAGGCTACGGAGCTATTTTCGGTGTACCATTAAAAAGAAGGTCTAAAAAGGCAATTTTCATCAACCTGAACTTGATTCAGGTTCTCATAATAATTTGTTTATCAGTATAATGAGATTCTGAAATAAATTCAGAATGACGTGTTTCAATACCTTTTAGACCTCTTTTGGAATTTCTTCAAAATCAAAAATCAATAGCGAAGCTCAACTCCGGCATATATACCAAATGGATGTCCAGGTCGTAATCCGGCAGGTACCCTGGCAACAGCATATTTTTGGTCCAACAAGTTGATTATATTGGTTGTTAGCGCTACATGCTGGTTGAATCTGTATCGGCCACCAAGATCTACGATAAAATTAGAGTCAACTCTTTCGTTAGTGGGTATGGTGCCGCTACCGGCCATGGTCCTAAATGCGCCATTATATCTTCCGCTAAGGTTTACTTCAAAATTTTGATGCTCAAGGGAAAGGGCGGCATTGAACTGGTGCTTGGCAATATAGGGCATCTCATCGCCTGAATTAACTTCTCCCCAAATATCGTTCTCACTGCCAAAACTGTTCAAAAACTCCGTATCGGTAAGGGTGTAACCAAAAGTAAAGGGCAATTGAAGGTTTTCGTTGTTTTCCAAAAAGTTATAATTGAGCAACAACTCAATGCCCTGCACCCGCACTTCTCCTGCATTGAACTGATCTAAAGTGCCTGTGCCACCAGTTGCAGCAAGATCGCTGCCCAATAGGTTGCTATAATCGTTGTAAAAACCAACAAACTCCCCGGAAATCCCAGCGAACGAGAAGCGGCTTCCCAGTTCGTAGTTGACACTCTCTTCTGGATTTTCCCCAGGTTGGTTGCTAGGGGGTGAAAACCCTTTGTGGACCCCTCCGAAAATAGAAAGGGTATTGAAATTGTAATTGAATCCAATTCCAGGAATAAAAACATCCACTTTGTTCTGTCGCCCCGAAATATCGGTGCCTGTTCTATCCACGTCATTGGTGCCATAGTCGAGCCTCTCCAAGGTCATGTTTTCATAGCGTAAGCCAGGGGTCAAGGTCAATTCGTTGATTTTTAACTTGTACATGGCATACGAGGCAAAGGCCTTTGCACTGCTAATGCGGTTGGCATTTGTTCCGGGAATGCCTTCGTTGACCAATTGCATGTTTCCGTTCACCATGGCATAATCATCTATCCATTGAAAACGATCTTCTTCATCATAATGGTAACGCAGTCCTATTTCTAGGTCGTGATAGGTGTTCTCACCGCTCCAATGATAGTCCAATTTTGTTTGTACTCCTGAGGATAAATAGGCTCGATTGTTATTTCTGGCATTTAGGGAATCATCATCCCCACTATTGGCGGCACCGGTAACCAAATCAATGTAGGATCCATACGTGGTAGGATCTCCAAATATGTTCCCGATACCTTGGCGTTCACCGTTAATGGTAACGTAATCGACTTTGTACCAGTTTCTGCTAAAATCATTGTAGTAGCCAACAGTTGTAATCCTAAATTGGTCACTGAACTTTAAGGCGTGTGTTCCCATTATCTGAAAATGCTCGGTGTTCATTTGGTCGTTTTGAGATCCTGCATATCTACGAAAGGGGTCTGCATCGAAATCCTCTTGGGTAAGCCCTAGATAGGTTTCGTTGGAGGTTTCATCAGAGTATTGGAATTTCACCTCGAATTCCTGCCCCAAAGTGGCCTCGGGGTTGGTATTGACTTTAAATTTGGCAACGAGGTCATTCTTGTCAAAACCTGTGTTGTCCCCATTTTCAAGATTTTTGAAGCCATTGGAATTATAGTTGAGGTATTCTACGGAATACCCGAAGTTTTTACGACTATCTCCAAGTTGGGTGTGAATACGGCCGCTTTGAAAACTACCATAGCTACTGTTTAAGAAAATGCCGAAGTTATCGGGGACTTCTGTAGAAACCATATTGATGGCACCGCCCGTAGTGTATGGCCCATATTGTACTTGGCTGCTACCCTTCAATATTTCAACGGCCTGCATACGGGCTATTGTAGGGAAATAATATGCAGACGGTGCGCTGTATGGCGCAGGGGCTATAAGGACACCGTCCTCCATTAAAGTAATCTTGGAACTTCTTTCTGGGGATGTGCCTCTTAAACTGATGTTCGGTCTGAGGCCAAAACCATCTTCTTCGTAGATATTGACCCCGGGAACGGAACGCAGTGTACGGTTGATATCGGTATAATTGAACTTCTTAATTTCCTCAGGAGAAAGGTAGTAAGAGGAACCTGTCCTGTTCTTGGCGGCAAACTTGCTTCCAAAAATTACTTTGGCGGACAAAACAACCTCATTCAACTTAATGGTAGAGGAGTCGGTAGTCATAGGGTTTTGTTGTGCTGAAAGAACCAAACAACTGAAAAGAGCAATAGCTGAGAATAATCTATACATAAGGTTAATTAAGACTTATTTTAAATAAGATGATTTTTGCGAGGCAAAAATATGTGCTTCTGGGAATAAAACAAAGGTTATTTAGAATAAATAAATATAAAGATGGGTTTTCTGTCCGATACAATTAAAAAGCAATCTTTGTGGAAAACTGTGATGGGATGCAAGCTAAATGCGAAGACTATTCCATATTTGATATTGAAAACCTTTGTTTTTACTATCGAGGCCAGGCCTATTTGGTACTATGTCAATGTATTTTTCCTAAGAAGTTGCAGAAAGTACAATATGTTTTAGTTTTCAATAAATTGATAGTCAATTTCCTGATAGGATAGTAATTTCACCTTTTGTTTTTCTAAACGTAGTAAGCTCAATAATTCATCAACCTCTTCTTTGTTCACCAAAATGATAAAATGCTTTTTTCCGACCGAAATAGGGATTTTGCGCTGTTGATTCCAGTTTTTCAGCTGTTTTTCCCAGTACGATATATCCAATTGTTCTATATATTCCTTCAAAGCTTCCAGTTCCCATTCGTAGAGTTCAAAACAGAGATTGTTGTAGGTCAATTGAAACAGTTTGGAGCGGTTACAAAATGTCAGCACTCCATTTTTGGACCGATTCATTATATTGAAATAATTGCACATACATAAGAATTGAGCCATAAAGATAACAATTATATAGAATGATTCTAAATAAATAAATGGAATTCCGATTACTAAAAAAATGTACTATCGGCATAACGAGGTATTCAAATAAATTAATGGTATATTTGCACGCAATTAATCCGTAATTGCAATGGAAGCTCACCAAAACAAAATTGTTGGAGAAGGACTAACCTACGATGACGTTCTTCTTGTGCCGGCATACTCCGAAGTACTTCCCAGAGAAGTCAATATCCAGTCAAAATTTACAAAGAACATTACCATTAATGTGCCCATAGTTTCTGCGGCCATGGATACGGTTACAGAATCCCGTATGGCCATTGCCATGGCTCGGGAGGGTGGAATCGGTGTTCTTCACAAAAATATGACGATTGAGGAGCAGGCAATCAAGGTTAGAAAGGTAAAGCGTGCAGAAAGTGGAATGATCATGGACCCTGTTACACTTCCTTTGGAATCTGTGGTGCGTGACGCCAAGGCCAATATGAAGGAGCATAGTATTGGTGGAATCCCAATTGTGGATGCGAATAACAAATTAATAGGGATTGTTACCAACCGCGACCTACGTTTTGAAAAAAATGAAGATAGGCCCATAGCGGATGTAATGACTTCTGAAAATTTGGTAACGGTAGCGGAAGGTACCTCGCTGCAACAGGCTGAAGTGATCCTACAGGAGAACAAAATTGAAAAATTACCTGTGGTCAACGATAAGAATGAGCTTATTGGTTTGATTACTTTTAGAGACATTACCAAACTCACCCAAAAACCCATCGCCAATAAAGATCAGTATGGGCGTTTGCGCGTAGCTGCTGCCATTGGGGTTACCGGCGATGCCGTGGATAGGGCAGAAGCATTGGTAAAAGCTGGTGTGGATGCTATTATTATCGATACGGCCCACGGGCACACCAAAGGTGTGGTCAGTATTTTAAAAGAAGTTAAAAAGTCATTTCCAGAATTGGAGGTGGTTGTAGGTAACATTGCGACCGCCGAAGCTGCAAAATATTTGGTAGATGCGGGTGCCGATGCCGTTAAGGTTGGGATCGGACCAGGTTCCATTTGCACCACGCGAGTGGTAGCCGGTGTAGGGTTTCCTCAATTTTCTGCAGTTTTGGAAGTTTCTGCCGCATTAAAAGGAACAGGTATTCCCGTAATTGCTGATGGTGGTATCCGTTATACCGGCGATATCCCCAAAGCATTGGCCGCAGGTGCCGATACAGTGATGTTGGGCTCTTTGTTGGCCGGTACCAAAGAATCTCCGGGAGAGACCATTATTTATGAAGGACGTAAGTTTAAATCGTACCGTGGAATGGGCTCTGTTGAGGCCATGAAAAAAGGTAGCAAGGACCGTTACTTCCAAGATGTTGAGGATGATATCAAGAAATTGGTTCCCGAAGGCATTGTGGGTCGTGTACCCTACAAAGGAGAATTGGTGGAAAGCATGCACCAATTTATTGGTGGACTACGCGCAGGAATGGGCTATTGTGGCGCCGGCGATATAGAGGCTTTAAAAAATAATGCACGGTTTGTAAAAATTACATCCAGCGGAATCCACGAAAGTCACCCACACAATGTCACCATTACCAAAGAAAGTCCGAATTATAGTAGATAAAATAAGGTAAGGCTCTGGGAAATTAATTTACTTCCCCGCATACGTCTGCCAATCTTTGTCCTTGTAGATGTTATCACCAAAATATTTAGCGATTTGCATAAAGGGCTCTACTTGCTGGTATCCGGGAACAGGAGATAGCATATTCAACTGTTCATCCAAGAAAACTACCGTAGGATAACTCATTTTGCCCTGTAGTAAAGCGGCTGCCAATTCGTGGTATCCTCTTCGTCCCGAGGGAACAAACTTGAATGTTTTACCTTGGTATTCAATCGGGTCTTTACCTTCAGCATCCATTTTTACCATGTAGAAATTATCCTGCATGTATTTGGATACTTCTGGATTTTGAAAGGTGTTTTTATCCATTTTTTTGCACCATCCGCACCAATCGGTATAGACGTCCACAAATATTTTTTTGGGCTGTGCATCGGTTTGGGAGAGTTCAACGGCTTTTTCCCAAGAGATCCATTGAATGTCTTGAGCGTGGGCAGTAGCACCAACCAATAAAAGAAAAAGCAAGCTGATTTGGGTATAAATTGAGCGCATAGTTCCTATTTTTAGGACAATTGTCGTCCTATTTCTACAAAACTAACGAAAATTGCACCAAAAAAGTATTGACTTTAACAGTCTGATAGGGCTTTGTGGTTACTTAACGGTCTGTTTTTTTGGTGATTCAAAAAGCTCTTTTACGTCTACTTGGTTGTGCAAGATGTCATCAAAGGTTTCCCTTTTTCTTATTAAATGGGCTTTTCCTTGGTACCAAAGCAGCTCGGCCGGTCTGTATCTGGAATTATAGTTGCTGGCCATGGTAAAGCAATAGGCTCCTGCATTTTGAAAGCACAATACATCACCTTCGGATATTTCGTTGATTCTGCGGTTACTTCCAAAGGTATCCGTTTCGCAGATATAGCCAACAACAGAGTAATAGCGTTCTTTTCCTTTGGGATTTGATATATTGATGATTTGATGGTTGGAACCATACAACATAGGTCTTATCAAATGGTTGAAACCGGAATCGATACTTGCAAAAACTGTGGAAGTAGTTTGCTTCACCACGTTTACTTTGGCCAAAAAGTGTCCAGCTTCACTTACCAAAAACTTACCGGGCTCAAAAGCCAATGTAAGTTCCCTACCATATTCTTTGCAGAATTCGTTAAATCTTTTGGTCAGTTTTTTACCCAATTCGTCCACGTTGGTTTGGATGTCCCCTTCTTTATAAGGTACTTTAAACCCGCTTCCAAAATCTATAAACTCCAAATCTTTGAAGTTTTTTGCTGTTTCAAAAAGTATTTCCGAAGCGTATAGGAACACATCAATATCCAAAATATCACTACCGGTGTGCATATGGATTCCGTTGATGTTCATATTGGTCAAGTCCACGATACGTAACAAATGCGGAATTTGATGAACACTGATACCGAACTTGGAATCGATATGCCCCACAGAAATATTGGAGTTTCCTCCAGCCATCACGTGCGGATTAATACGGATACAAACGGGAATATCGGGATGCTTGCTCCCAAACTGCTCCAAAATGGATAGGTTGTCAATATTTACCTGTACACCTAGTGCGGCAGCTTCCTCAATTTCTTCCAAAGAAACACCGTTGGGCGTAAAAATGATGGACTCCGGCTTAAAACCAGCCAAAAGCCCAAGTTTTACTTCTTGAATGGATACGGTATCCAACCCACTGCCCAAACTGTTCAACAATCTAAGAATGCTTACATTGGACAATGCTTTGGCCGCATAGTTCAACTTAAGATTGGGAACACCTTTAAAAGCACTGGTCAATTTTTTATATTGCGAAGTGATTTTATCTGCATCATAGACATAAAGTGGTGCGTCAAATTGTTCTGTAAGCTGAAGTAAGTCCTTAGAATTCATATGAAACCAATATTTTAAGCAAAACTAGGTTTTGTTGGACATACAGACAAGAAATCTAAATTTTTTATCAAAATATAACAAGTTGTTTTATTTGTAACATTGATTTAAAAGTAAAGGTTGTGACTTTAGGTTTTGATATGTATTTTTAGAAAAAATGCAATAATGAAGCTACCATTATTCCCATTGCAGTCGGTGTTTTACCCAGGTGAAACGGTTCCTTTACATATTTTTGAAGACCGTTATAAACAGCTCATAACAGATTGTAGAAAGGAGGCGTTGACCTTTGGCATACCGGTATTTATTAACAATACAATTTCGCATGGGACGGAGGTGCAATTGGTAGAAGTGGTGAATACCTACGAATCTGGGGAGATGGACGTAGTATGCGTGGCACGTCAAGTTTTTAAGGTGCTGCATTTTGAGCACCAAATGGAAGGCAAGTTGTATGCTGGTGGAAAAGTTGAATTTTTGGAGATGGAAAACGATGCGGATGAAAGTTTAAGGGAAGAGGTGCTTCAACGGTTGGAAACCCTGTACGATATTATGGATGTTCCCTTCACCAAAACATCGCCCAAACAGTTCAATAGTTATTCCTTGGCACATAAAATGGGACTTTCCTTTGAACAAGAATATGAATTATTACTGATGACCAAAGAAACCGACCGTTTACATTTTATCAAAAAGCATTTGGAAGCAACCACCAATGTCCTTAGCGAGGTAAACCGTACTAAGGAAGTCATTGAAATGAACGGTCATTTTAAAAATTTTGATCCCTTGGACTTTCAAGATTTCAAATTGTAGCGTTTCATTTAAGTGAAAGAGCCATTTTCTTCGCACTTATCGCTAATTAATCATTTAACACCTTCAATTTGTCAGCGGTGTTTTCTATTTTTGTCTGCAAACAAAAGTAAAATTCACAGATGAATCTTCACGAATATCAAGGAAAAGAGATTTTAGCCAGTTTTGGTGTTAGAATCCAAAGGGGAATTGTTGCCCACAACGCCAAGGAAGCGGTAGATGCCGCAAAACAACTTACAGAAGAAACCGGAACCGGATGGCACGTCATCAAAGCACAGGTACATGCAGGTGGCCGTGGTAAGGGCGGTGGTGTAAAATTGGCTAAAAACTTGAAAGAAGTTGAAGAAATAGCAGGTAACATTATAGGTATGAACCTTGTTACCCCGCAAACATCCGCCGAAGGTAAAAAAGTACATCAAGTATTGGTGGCCGAAGATGTTTACTATCCCGGTGACAGTGAGACCAGCGAATTTTATATGTCTGTTCTTTTGAACAGGGGAACGGCTAAAAATATGATTATGTATTCTACCGAAGGCGGTATGGATATCGAAGAAGTGGCGGAGAAAACCCCACATTTGATATTTACCGAAGAAGTAGACCCTGGATTAGGTCTATTGCCTTTTCAGGCAAGAAGGATTGCCTTTAACTTGGGTCTTTCCGGTACTGCGTTCAAAGAAATGGTAAAGTTCGTAATGTCTTTGTACAAAGCTTACGTTGAAAGCGATTCCAGTCTTTTTGAGATCAATCCGGTCTTAAAGACTTCAGATGATAAAATTATGGCAGTTGATGCCAAAGTGTCCATTGATGACAATGCCCTTTACAGACGAAAGGCATATGCGGAAATGCGTGATTTGCGCGAAGAGAACCCAATTGAGGTTGAAGCTCGCGAAGTTGGATTAAACTATGTTGATTTGGACGGTAACGTGGGTTGTATGGTAAACGGAGCCGGATTGGCAATGGCCACCATGGACTTGATTAAAATGGCGGGCGGTGAACCCGCAAACTTTTTGGACGTTGGTGGTACAGCCGATGCCAAGAGGGTGGAAGAGGCTTTCCGTATCATCCTCAAAGATTCAAACGTAAAGGCGATACTTATCAATATTTTTGGGGGTATTGTTCGTTGCGACCGTGTAGCACAAGGTGTTGTGGATGCCTATAAAAATATGGGAGATGCGATTCAAGTACCAATTATTGTAAGGTTGCAGGGAACCAACGCGGAGTTGGCCAAGGAAATTATCGACAACTCTGGTTTGGCGGTACACTCAGCTGTACAGTTTAAAGAAGCTGCGGATAAAGTGGAAGAAGTTTTGAGCTAAGCTCAATTTTACCATAATAAATACTCAAAGGGCAATACGTAAAAGTGTTGCCTTTTTTTATTGTGCCAGCTTCAAAAGCATATTTTATTATGGCTTATTTTATGGATTTCCCTACTTCTTTCATTATGAGATGCTTCTTCTTTAAATCCTTAATGTAAAGTTTTTATCCTGATGAAAATAGTATTATTAGCCCAAGGTTAAGGACTTTAAACATTTGTTAAATCGACTCAAAGTGTAACAATTTAACTTTTTAATCGTCTTATTTTTGTAGTGTCATTAAAAAGGACCGTTAATCAAGTCTAAATATTGGCATATCGTTAATCATCAATTTTTAATCAAAAAACAAGATCATGAGAAAATTCAAAACTGTTTCAGTGGCGTTCGCATTATTTGCTACTATGAGCGCCTTTGCAATCGAAGGAAAAAAAGGGACCAAAGAAAACAATCTTTCCGGTCAGATTTATGAAATGTTGAAAGAAAATCAATTCAATGCGGATTACAATGAAATGACCGCCGAAGTTCGTTTCATTGTAAGTGAAAAAGGTGAATTGGTAGTACTTTCCGTAGAAACGAAAGATGAAATTTTGGAAGGTTTTGTAAAAACTCGTTTGAACTACCAAAAGGTGGAATTGGACAATGTAGCCCCAGGTAGAGTTTACAAACTTCCAGTACGGATTACCGCTTAAAAACGGGAATTGTTTGAGTTAGTTGGAAAAAAGCCCTGAAATTCAGGGCTTTTTTTATGTACTAAAACAAGGTGTTTTGGAGTTATCTAGTTAGGATTGCGAACCTGAACCAGACGTCTATGGGTACATATAAGGAAAAATTGAGCATACTTTCGGAGATGATCGGCTTTGCAAGGGTGGATCATTCCTTAAAGCAATCTGAGTACGAATTTTTGCTGAAAGTGGCACGGAATTTAGATGTGAGCAAAGAGGTTTTTGATGGTCTTCTAAAAGAAAAGTCTCCTAAAGTCCGGCTAAAAACACAAGCAGAGCGGATTGTGCAGTTCCATAGACTGATTTTGCTCATGAACGTAGATCAAGAGCAACATAAAAAGGAAATCAATACACTTTATAATATTGGACTCAAAATGGGGTTGCCTCCTGCGGCAATCAGTCAGGTGCTTGAAATTATGCACCGCTACCCCAACAAGATTGTCCCACCGGATGTGCTGATCAATATCTTCAAGGCACATTACAACTAATGTCAAAATGACATCTATTTTAATATAAAACATGTCAAAAAGACATGTTTGTTCTATTGGTATAAGTTTTGTCTTTACATGAGTGATTTAAATGTTTAACTAAAATTGAATCGCCATGAGTATAGTAAAAAGAAACAACCTGTTTTTTCCATCCTTGATGAACGATTTTGTAAGCCCTGATTGGTTCGGCGGAACAGAAAAGTGGAATACTTCTGTGCCTGCTGTAAACATAAAGGACAATACTGAAGGATTTGAATTGGAACTAGCTGTTCCAGGGATGAAGAAAGATGATTTCACTGTCGAAGTTGATAACGATGTGTTGACCATTTCCAGTGAAATCAAAACCGAAAACGAAGAGAAGAATGACAATTATACCAGAAAGGAATTCTCTTATGCTTCGTTTAAAAGAGCCTTCACATTGCCGGAAACCGTAGATGGGTCAAAAATCGACGCCAAGTACGAAGATGGAATATTGAAATTGACATTGCCCAAAAAACAAGAGGCATTGCCAAAACCAAAACGATTGATTGAAATCGCATAAAACATTAGAACACCAACTATAGGTGTTTCATGATGGTTGGATTAGTTGGTTAGTTTGATGCGCGCCCCTGCACTTGCGGGGGCGCGCTTTTTTTCATTCCTTTTCCTGAAGCATTTTGATCTCGTCACGGAGCTTGGCCGCCTCCATAAAGTTGAGTTCCTTGGCAGCTTTTTCCATAGCTTTCCTTTTATCCCGGATCATTTTCTCCTTTTGGTCTTCGGTGATGTATTTCAGATCTGGTTCAGCCGCACGCAACTCTTCTTTCTGGAAATGATAGGTAGAGACCGAATTTTTGGCCAAGGCACTGTCCAGATTTTTCTTTAAGGCCGTTGGGGTGATGTTGTTTTCCTTATTGTAGGAAATTTGTTTGTCACGACGGTAGTTGGTTTCGTCAATCGTTTTTTGCATGCTTTCGGTAATTTTGTCCGCATACATAATGGCCTTTCCGTTGAGGTTTCGAGCTGCACGACCCACCGTCTGAGTCAATGAACGGTTGCTGCGTAAAAAACCTTCCTTGTCTGCATCTAGAATGGCTACAAGGGATACTTCGGGCAAATCCAAACCTTCACGCAAAAGGTTCACCCCGATAAGTACATCAAACAGTCCTTTTCGCAGGTCTTGCATGATCTCCACCCGCTCCAAGGTGTCCACATCACTGTGAATGTAACGACAGCGAACATCAATTCGGGACAGATATTTAGTAAGCTCCTCGGCCATTCGTTTGGTAAGCGTGGTCACCAGTGTGCGTTCGTCCAGCTCCACACGCTGCTGAATCTCTTCTACCAAATCATCAATCTGGTTTTCGCTGGGTCGTACTTCAATAACCGGATCCAGCAAACCTGTGGGGCGAATAATTTGCTCCACATAAACACCCTCACTCAATTCCAATTCGTAATCGGCCGGTGTGGCGCTAACGTAAAGCACCTGGTTTTGCAGGGCTTCAAACTCTTCAAACTTTAACGGACGGTTGTCCATAGCGGCAGGCAAGCGGAAGCCGTATTCCACCAAATTTTCCTTTCTGGAACGATCTCCCCCGTACATCGCATGCACTTGTGGAATGGTCACGTGGCTTTCATCAATCACCATCAGGTAGTCATCCGGGAAATAATCGAGCAAACAGAAAGGTCTAGTTCCTGGTTTTCTTCCATCCAAATAGCGTGAATAATTCTCGATTCCAGAACAGTAGCCCAGTTCGCGGATCATCTCCAAATCAAAATTGGTGCGCTCTTCCAAGCGTTTTGCTTCAAGAGGACGGCCTATTTCCTTGAAATAATCTATCTGTTTCACCAAATCATCTTGAATCTCCTTGATGGCGTTTTGTAGTACATCCGGAGAGGTAACGAACATATTGGCCGGATAAATGTTCAAGGTTTCATAGATTTCGATGACTTTGTTGTTGTACGGGTCCAGTGCTTCGATTTCCTCAATTTCATCTCCAAAAAAATGAATGCGAAAGGCATGATCTGCATATCCGGGGAAAACATCGACCACATCACCTTTAACCCTAAAATTTCCATTCCTAAAATCTGCGGTGGTCCGCGCATACAAGCTCTGCACCAACTGTTTTAGAAACTTGGTTCTGGAAATGACTTGGTCTCTATGTATGGTGATTACGTTTTTTTGGAACTCAATCGGGTTTCCGATACCGTACAAGCACGAAACGGAGGCTACCACAAGTACATCCCGTCGTCCCGACAGGAGGGAGGAGGTGGTGCTCAAACGCAGTTTTTCAATATCCTCGTTTATGGAGAGGTCTTTTTCAATGTAAAGTCCGCTGGTTGGAATATAGGCTTCGGGCTGATAATAATCGTAGTAGGACACAAAGTATTCTACCGCGTTGTTTGGGAAAAACTGCTTGAATTCCGAATACAGCTGCGCTGCCAAGGTTTTGTTGTGGGCCAAGACCAAGGTCGGCTTTTGAACAGATTCCACTACATTGGCCACGGTAAACGTTTTGCCCGACCCGGTTACTCCGAGCAATGTTTGGTGCTGGGCTTTGGTTTCGATGCCCTCTACCAATTGTCTTATGGCTTCGGGTTGGTCGCCCGTAGGTTTAAAGTCGGATACTACCTGAAATTTCATCACGTAAAAATACTAAAGGCTTCCCCAAAAATGAAGCAAAAAGAAGGGATTATCGCTTTAGGGTAAAATGCCCCTTGAACTGTTGGTTCGAATCATTCACGGCCACGAACCAATAATCGCCAGATGGCAACCGATTCCCTTGAACCGTTCCGTCCCAACCTTGTGAATATTGAGAAATTTGCTTTAAAAAAGTACCGTATCGATCAAAGATTCGAATGCTTCGGAAAAGTACGGGTTCGGAACTTTTGGGTTGGATAAATTGCCAATAATCGTTGATGTTATCTCCATTGGGGGTAAAAAACTTCGGAAAACCTTCCACCGTGAGGTTTTGAGTGAATTCTTTTTCGGCGATCCCACAGCCATTTTTGTCGCGGACATAAATGGTATGGTTTCCAGGCACTATGTTTTCAAAGGTGTTATTGTCCGTATAGGGTCCATCAATATTATCAATGGCATACTCATAATCCCCATTGCCGGATACATTGACAACTAAAGATAGGTTTCCGTTGAAACTTTCTGGTCGAATTCCATTAATAGTGGGAATTTCGGAGGATACCACTTCGAATATTTTGGAAGAGGGGCATTCAATAGTGTTTCCACTTTGATTTACTGTATTGTAGGCTTCGTATCGATATTGACCGTTTTCGGTAATGGTCACTTCTCTGTTGGATAAAATCAAAGTTTCATTGCCGAATTGATCTATCCGGTACCATCGAAAACCTTCGGCTTCATCGGTTGAAACTATGGTGAGCGGTCCTTCGTTCTCACAGGTGGAAATAGTATCGGGAAAATCAATTTCAGGATTTATGGTAACATGCTCCCCTGTATCAAAATCCAAATAAGGGCCACAACCTAAAAGGGTCGTAAAACTTGTTTGAGTACAGCCTTCTGCCCGCCCTGCATCATTAAAAGGAACGATGGTGATAAAAAAAGTCTTGTTGGGCTCAAAATTAACCACTGGAGTCGAGTTGGTATAGAAAGTACCTTCTTCCAAAATATCACTTCCTGCGGGTGTGGTGCCAATGGTAACGATGTATCCTGTGGCATCGGATACGGCAGACCATTCCAAAAATGGAGATAGGGGCACATTGGTCTCCCCGTTTTGTGGATATATAATTGTTGTGCAATCCGGTAGGGCCGATGGGGCTCGTGTCGTAAACTGCTGGTAGGTGCATCCCATTGCCGCACCCAATGAATTGTATGGGACTACGGTGGCGTAAATGGTTGACTCTGCAGGAAGTTCAAAAGTTGGGTTATAGGTCAATGTGTTTTGGACATCGAAATTATTCAATAGCTCCGCCCCCCCGGGAGTGGTTCCTAAGCTCAACCGATAGCCTTCAGCCCCATAAACATAGTTCCATGAGATATTTGTGTTGGGATTGACATCCACGGCCATATCCGATGGGTTGGTGAGCTGGGTACAATCGGGAATGGCGGTCAACGGCTCCGTGGTAAAGCTGGTGCTGGGGCAGGTTATGTTGGGCTTATCGAAAAAAAACAAGGTAATGGTCGCATAAATTGTGGTGTTGGCCGGTAACCCAAGAGCTGGGGTGTAGGAGGAGCTACTGGCAAATTGAGAGGTCAAGATGTCATCCCCACCCGGTGTGGTGCCCAAAGTAATGTTGTAGGATGGTACGTCATCCACGGTTTCCCAATCAATGGTGGCATCCAAAGGAATATTGGTGACGCCATCCGCCGGGAATAACATGTTGGGGCATTCCTGGGCATAGGTCGATATGCCCATCAAAAGAACCAACAATACGTATAATCTGTTCAGCATTTACATGATTATGTGTACCTCACAAGATACTACAAATCACGTTTCTTCAATAATGCGTAGGATAAATAGATAAAAATGGCTGTCCAAACGATGACGATTAGAAACTCGTACCAATACACATGGTAATCAAATTTCATGTTTTCTCCAATCTGTTCACCGATGTTCTGTACAGCGGATAGTCTTGTTACTGGTTCTTTGATCAAGTTGGCCATAGATTCCAATGGAAAAAAACGTTTGACCGTTTTGGCCGCTTCCCAGCTCATTACTTTCCAGCCCAAAAGCCCGAATACTACTTGTTCCAAAATGGTCCAAAGAATGAGAAAACCTAATGCAAAGGCCGAACGTTTGACCAAAATTCCCAAAAACAAGCAGAAGGAGAAGAAACCCACCAATTTGAAAAAGAAAGCTGGCAAAAACTCCATATCGGAGAAGATGATGGAGATTTCGTTGTAATCTGAATAAATGAGACCTAGAATCATGGAAACCACAAATACGAATACCGTGGAAATCAATGCGAATGAAATCACGGTAAGCACCTTGGACAGGATGAACTCCTTTTTGGACAATCCATCAATCAAGTTTTGTTTGATGGTCTTGTTACTGTATTCGTTGGACATCATCGATACGATGACAATGGCCAAAAATAGTTTGAACAACGCCGTGACGTAGGTATTAAAGTGCCAGATGTAGGGAAAATTAAAAATCCCTTGGTCGGCCAAGTGAAATTGAACCGGGCCAATATCAAATTTTATTGCAGCAATAAGCGCAATGGAAGTTAGGAGCACAAAATAAGAGATGATCAGCACTTTGCTGGCCCTATTGTTCCAAAGTTTTATAAATTCTATTTGTAAAAGACGTAGCATTCGTTTTTGATTATTGGTTCTTGGTCAAGGTTAAAAATTGTTCTTCGAGGCTTTCTTTTCGTTTTACAAGATGTGATAGGGTAATCCCTTTATCAAACAGCATCTTATTTAAACTTTCGGCATCCATTTCTTCCTTTAAATAAGCGGTAAGGGTTCCGTTAAAATTTTCGATTTTCCCAAAACTGGCACTTTTTTCGAGCAATTTCTGTAATTGATCTAGATCGTTGGACCTCAGCTCAAAAAAGCCGTGACTGGCCAACATACTGTCCACCGGCCCTGAGTATAAATTTTCGCCTTTTCGAAGAATGACAACGTGCGAACATACCTTTTCCACCTCGTCCAATAAGTGGGAAGCCAATAAAATGGTAGTACCTTGACTCGCAATCTTTTTGATGATTTCCCGAATTTGATGGATTCCCTGTGGATCTAGGCCATTGGTGGGCTCGTCCAATATCAGTATTTCAGGATCGTTGAGCAGGGCAGAGGCAATGGCCATACGCTGCTTCATCCCCAAAGAATAGGTTTTGAATTTACTATTGCGACGATCCCACAATCCAACCAGTTCCAGTTTTTCCTGAATCTTGGTCTCGGGAACATCCTTGATCTTACAAACCAAACGTAAATTCTGGATGGCGTTCATATATGGGTAAAAGTTGGGGCGTTCGATGATGGCGCCTACCTTTTTAAGGGCTTCGTGCGTGGACATGGTGCCATCGAACCAGCTGAAATCACCAGAAGTGCGGTTCACTACATTGAGGATAATGCCCAATGTGGTGGATTTACCGCTTCCGTTGGGTCCCAAAATACCGTAAACATTTCCTTTTTCTATAGTAAAGGAAAGGTCTTTTACGGCGGTGAGGTAACCAAATTTTTTGGTAAGATGGTTAACGTTTAGTATTGTTTCCAAGATATGCTGTCGTTTTTTTGAATGGTTTATACTAACTTGACGAAGTATATTGCAATTTGTTACAAAATAATCGAATACAATGTCGGAAGAAAAGTTGATGTCGAAAAAGAAACCTGCCTATCCCATAAGCAAGGAGCTGGACGAATATTTGAAATACTACAACCGTAAAATAGAGATTCCCATCCATTATGATGATTTGCTCCGGTTCTCGGGAAGTGTTGCCGTATATGATGCCAACGACGAAGACACCCTTTGGGTACGGGTGTTCTATCCGGAGTTTGACCGGGATGAAATCGACTTGGCGCTAAAACGGGTCTATTCCAATTTTGTTTCCGATGGTAGCGACTCCATTTTTCCGTATTTGAATGTGGACTATGTGGATTATTGCACTTTTGGGAACTCAAAACCCTTCAGGATCAAGGTGCGTAACATTTTAAACGACAACTATACCCTGTTGTACGTAAAAAAGACCGATGCCTCCCGTGTGTATGGACTGGAATTGGAACATATGCTTTCCCCGTACAACCTCAATTTTGTCATTTATGAAAACACATTGATCGAGGAACATATTGTTGGCATCCCAGGAGATGTGTTCTTTAAAAAAAACCTGCCAGAATGTTCGGAATTTGACAAAGCGCAGATTGCGAAGGAGTTTGTGAAGTTCAACGAACGATGTATGATTCGTTTGCTGGGTGATATGCGATCCTACAACTACGTGATCGTGCCGACCCACGATTTTGATAGTGTGGTCTATAAAATCAGGGCCATCGATTTTGACCAACAATGTTACGAAGGGAAAATAAAGGTCTACCGCCCCCAATTCTTTAAGGAGAACAAGGTTATGGTGGATTTGGTGCAGAGTAAGTTGACCATAGACTCCGTAAACCAGTACATTGTGGAGGAGCGATCCATTATCGCAAAAAGAATATTGAGTTGGGGGCGACGGCTTAAAAGACTATTGGATGTGTGCAAAGAAGATGCCATTGCCCCTACAGAAAATATGGAAATGTTGAAAACCCAATTGTTGGAGCTTACTGGCGATATTAATTTTAGGGATAGCAAAACTATGGGAGAGGTACTGATCCACGCCCTGGATTTTGTAAAGCGAAATTACGAAGATGTAAGTATGCGAGAGATCATAGAGAAGAAATTCTAACTCTTTTGCTCTTTGTTGAAATAAACAAGATAGTAATACATCTGTCTTTCTTCATCCCAACCTTTTTCCACAAATTTTTCCGCGGATTCCGGGTTGATGAAATCCATCTTAATTTGAATATTGGTATCTAAGTTGATGACATTCTTGATCTTCTTTCGTGCATCGCTCACCGCCTTGTTGGCAATATCAAAATTGGAAACGTCCTCAATGCTGTATTTTGGACCTTTTTCAACTTTGTAATGCTTGAATTCTGGAATCAATTCCGGGTTTTCCATTACCTCGTTCAAAAATGAGGTCTCCTCAAAATTGTCGTTTTTGGCAAAGTGGTTTACCGCACGGTTCATAAACATTACTTCCTGTTGCTTGTCCTCGGCAGGTAAAACCACGTCCTTGGCAAAGTTCTGACAGAATTTAAGGTAATTCTTGGTGTAAAAGTTTTCATCCGTCAACGGGGCCACCCCCAAAAAGTTTTCCAACCAATATTTTGCATCGTATCGGTTACTGTCCACTGAAAGCACTTTGTAACCTTCTTCCTTGCTCACGTTGAACACAATACAGCCCTTGTCCAGCTTATTGATGTTGATTCCTTGCCGAATCAAGATTTCCAAGTTATGCTCTTTTTCTTCAAATTGAAGGAAATCGTGTTTTAATTCGCTTTTAAAAATACCGACGGCATCCGTTTTTTGGTTATCAATGACCATATCCGAAAAGTGCACCACATAAACCTCTCCACTTTTTATATGCGGGTGGTTGGATTGTTCGTACAGGTGCGTGGTTATTTTTTTGGACAACCTATGGTTATCTGACGGATTTTCGAAAATTCCTGTTACCGAGGTACAAACCTCATTGAACTCCAAGTCCACTTCGTGACTGAATTTATAATAGTTTTCCTCCTTTTCCCTGAATGGCTTGAAGAAATATTCCTTTAAAAGCCCTGACATTTCATCGTTCAACGAAAAAGGCTCGGCAGATAAAAAGGCGGACTCATTTTTACTTTTATTGCCAACACGATGAAGCGAAATGCTCTCGATTTGGGCGGAATATAGGTTTAGCATTTTTAGGTGAAGTATTAGTGGTTAAAACTTAGGTCAAGTGTTCTTTCAATTCCAGTTTTCGTCAAAATCCATATCATTGTAACGATCTAATAGATCGTCAAAATCCCCTTCGTCATCGCTTGGTTTTGCTTCAAATTGCTTCTCTGGTGGGGCATCGGGAAGTTCCCCAAAGGTAAACAGTAGGTTCGGATAGACCCGGCCGTCTTCTTTTTCCACGATATCGGCAAGTTCCACAAAAAAGGTCCACATGCTAAAAAAGTCGTACACGTAAATCAGCTTTGGGTCGTTTTCGTTCATTACATCGCCCAAAGTGGTTTCGTTCATCAATCGGATATCGGAACCGCTCTCACTCATATCAAAAAGCGCTATCTCCTCGTCTTGGTTCCATTCTTCATCACAGGTATAAAACGAGGCCATCTCGCTCCCCTCAAAACCAAAAGCTTGTGTTATGGCATTGTGGAAATCCTCCAAATTGCTTTGGTCCTCAATTTCGATATCGCGAAAGATATCTTCCTCAGCATCAAGTATTATCCTGATTTTATAAATCATCCATCAAATTTTAAAGTGGGCACAAAGGTACAATAATAGACCTTATTTGGCGAACCTGTGCAAGGTAAAAGTCATTGCTGCCAATAGGAAAAACGCCCCAATTTGATGCGCGACTCCCAACCAAAGTGGCACAGCGTAAATCAGCGTGAGCACACCCAATAAAAATTGAACAAAGACCAATGCCAATAAAGCTTTTAATCCCTTTTCCTGTAATGAACTTGTCTGTATTTTACGTGTTCTGTACCAAATCAATGCAATAAAACCAACTACAACATAAGCTAGGTATCGGTGTACAAATTGTACGCCGCTTTTCCCTTCATAAAAGTTTTTGATGACGGGTTGTTGCTCAATGTACACGGTTTCGTGCATCAGTTTGCCATCGCTCATCAAGGGCCAATGGTTGTGTATAAAACCTGCATCCAAGCCTGCCACAAAGGCACCCCAGATAATCTGTATCAACAAGAGCACAAGTCCAACCCGAATCAAATTCCTGATTTTTATATTGATTGCTTTTCGGTCTGGATAGATAAGGTCCAAAGCCACCCATAAACTATAGGCAAAAGTGAGGAAGGCTGTGGTCAAGTGTGCTGCCAATCTATAATGGGACACATCGGGACGGTCCACAAGGCCACTTTTGACCATATACCAGCCCAAAAAGCCTTGGAATCCGCCCATAAAGAGTAAAATCAAACATTTTTTGATGGTGGGACGGTCCAATTTTTTGGTCGCTAAAAAGTAAAGGAACGGCAAAATGAATACCACCCCAATAAATCTTCCAATCACCCTATGCAGCCATTCCCAGAAGTAGATGTCCTTAAATTCCTCTATCCCAAAATGATAGTTTAGTTTTTGGTACTCGGGATATTGTTTGTAAAGCTCAAAGGCTTCTTGCCATTCCTGCTCGTTCATTGGCGGAATGGTGCCCTGAATCAACTTATAGTCCGAAATGGAAAGTCCGGAATGGGTCAATCGTGTAATGCCTCCCACCAAAACCATAACAAAAATTAGCAAGCACCCTGTTAACAACCAATACACTACATATTTGTTCTTCTTCATTCGGAATGGACTTTTAGGTTCATTTTCCTGCCTTTTTTCAACATAAAATCGTAGGCAGCTTCATATTCGTTCGGGATTTCACCCTCTAAAATGGCTTCTTTGATTGCATCTTTGATGATGCCTATCTCTTTGGAAGGTTTTAGATTGAAGGTTTTCATGATTTCTTCACCTGAAACAGGAGGCTGAAAGTTTCGGATATGGTCCCGTTCCTCGACCTCGACTATTTTTTGACGAACGATTTTAAAATTGTTCTTATATTTTTTCTGTTTTTTCGGGTTTTTGGTTGTGATGTCAGCCTCGCACAAGGTCATAAGGTCTTCCACAAAATCACCGGCATCAAAGACCAATCGCCT
>TARA_R110002012_G_scaffold110556_2_pt1 | contig 40111 bp, 34 predicted proteins | sample TARA_R110002012 | Tara Oceans TARA_R110002012 (sample SAMEA4396515) | marine metagenome | biome: Westerlies Biome; feature: [DCM] deep chlorophyll maximum layer (ENVO:01000326); material: water (ENVO:00002006), including particulate matter (ENVO:01000060) such as... | depth 40 m
CGGCAGATCTTATCGCCCCTCCCCCTGTGATGAAGACGCCGACCGCTTCCTGCGGCGGCGCAGCAGCAGATAGCCTGCGGGGATCACCAGCATGGACAGCAAAGGTGCCGTCAGCATGCCGCCGATGACCGGCGCGGCGATGCGGCTCATCACTTCCGAACCGGCACCGTGGCCGATCAGGATGGGGAACAGTCCGGCCAGAATGACCGCCACCGTCATGGCCTTGGGCCGCACCCGCAACAAGGCCCCCTCGCGCACGGCGGTCTCGACCTCGTCCGGTCCCGGGTTCAGGCCGCGCGCCGTGAGTGCGGTCTTCAGATAGATCAGCATGACCACCCCGAACTCGGCCGACAGTCCAGCCAGGGCGATGAAGCCGACCCCGGTAGCGACCGACTGGTGATAGCCCAGCAGATACAGCAGCCACACGCCGCCGGTCAGGGCGAACGGCAGGGTGGCCATGATCAGGGCCGCCTCGTCGAAACGTCCGAAGGTCAGATACAGCAGGATGAAGATGATCAGCAGGGTGGCCGGAACCACGACCTTCAGCCGCTCGGCGGCGCGGATCAGATATTCGAACTGCCCGGAATAGGCGATGGTCACCCCCGGACTCGGTTGAACCTGATCTGCCACCGCCTTCTGCAGATCGCCGACCACCGAGGCCAGATCTCGGCCCCGGACATCGATATAGACCCAGGTCGTCGGGCGCCCGTTCTCCGACTTCAGCATCGGAGGCCCGTCCGCGACCTGAATGCCCGCGACGGTACCGAGCGTGATCTGCTGGCCCGAGGGGGTCACGATCGGCAGAGCCTGAAGCTCGGCCAGACTGTCGCGCGTCTCGCGGGGATAGCGGACACTGATCGGATAGCGGGCCAGACCCTCGACGGTCTGACCGATGGTCTCGCCGCCGACGGCCCCCGCGACGATGGCCTGGACGTCCGCGATATTGAGGCCATAGCGCCCGGCCGCCTGTCGATCGATGTCGACATTGACATAGCGTCCGCCCGTCAACCGTTCGGCCAGGGCCGAGCTGACGCCCGGGACGGTCTTGGCCACGTCGGCGACCTGGGCGGCGATCCGGTCGATGGCCTGAAGATCGGCTCCGGACACCTTGACCCCGATCGGGCTCTTGATGCCGGTGGCCAGCATATCGATGCGGTTGCGGATCGGGGGCACCCAGACATTGGCCAGTCCGGGCACCTGTACCGCCGCATCCAGCGCCTCGACCAGCTTCTCCGGGGTCATGCCGGGCCGCCACTGGTCACGGGGCTTGAAGCGGATGGTCGTCTCGAACATCTCCAGCGGTGCCGGATCGGTCGCCGTATCCGCCCGGCCGGCCTTGCCGAACACAGTCTCGACTTCGGGCACGGTGCGGATCATCCGGTCGGTCTGCTGCAGCAGTTCGGACGCCTTGGCGACCGACAACCCCGGCAGGGCCGACGGCATGTAAAGCAGGTCGCCCTCATCCATCGGCGGCATGAACTCGCCGCCCAGCTGGCTGATCGGCCAGGCCGAGGTGGCGAACACGGCCAGGGCGATCAGCAGGGTTGCCCGGGGACGCTGCAACACCCAGTCGAGCGGCGGGCGGTAGATATGGGTCAGCCAGCGGTTGATCGGATTGCTCTGCTCGGCCGGAATCCGTCCGCGGATCAGATAGCCCATCAGCACCGGCACCAGGGTGATCGACAGGATCGCTGCCGCCGCCATGGCATAGCTCTTGGTGAAGGCCAGTGGCGCGAACAGCCGCCCCTCCTGGGCCTGCAGGGTGAACACAGGGATGAACGACAGGGTGATGATCACCAGACTGAGGAACAGCGCCGGCCCCACCTCCGCCGCCGCTTCGGTGATCACCCGCCAGCGGGTCTCACCGGCCAGAGGCTCATCGGGATGGTCGTGTTCCCATCGCTCGATATGTTTGTGCGCATTCTCGATCATGACCACGGCCGCATCAACCATGGCCCCGACGGCGATGGCGATTCCGCCCAGCGACATGATGTTGGCGTTGACGCCCTGAAGATGCATCAGGATGAAGGCTGCGAGCACACCCAGCGGCAGGGTGATGATGGCCACCAGGGCCGAGCGCGCGTGCCACAGGAACAGGCCGCAAACCAGCGCGACGACGATGAACTCCTCGATAAGCTTGGTGCTCAGATTTTCGATGGCGCGATCGATCAGGTGCGAGCGGTCATAGACCGGCACAACCTCGACCCCGGCCGGAAGTCCGGCCTTGAGGGTTTCCAGCCGCTTTCGCACCGCCGTGATCACCGCCTGGGCATTCTCGCCCGAGCGCAGGATCACCACCCCGCCGGCCACCTCGCCCTCGCCGTTCAGTTCGGCGATGCCGCGACGCATTTCCGGGCCGATCTGGATCGTGGCCACGTCACCCAGCTGGATCGGCACCCCGCCGGTGGCCGTGCGGATCGGCACAGCGCGGAAGTCGTCGAGCGTGGTCAGATAGCCGTTGGCGCGGACGACATATTCGGTCTCGGCCAGCTCCAGAACAGACCCGCCCGCCTCGCCATTGCCCTGCTGGATCGCCGCGACGACCTGCTGGTGCGTCACGCCGTAGCCGGCCAGTTTGGCGGGATCGAGCACCACCTGATACTGGCGCACCATGCCGCCGATGCTGGCGACCTCGGCCACGCCCGGAACGGTCTTGAGTTCATAACGCAGGAACCAGTCCTGCAGGCTGCGCAACTGCGACAGGTCGTGCTGACCCGTCCGGTCGACGAGCGCGTATTCATAGACCCAGCCGACCCCGGTCGCGTCCGGACCCAGCGCCGGACGCGCAGTGTCGGGAAGTACGGCCTGAACCTGGCTGAGATACTCCAGCACCCGGGAGCGCGCCCAGTAGAGGTCTGTACCGTCCTCGAACAGCACATAGACATAGCTGTCGCCGAAGAAGGAATAGCCGCGCACCGTGCGGGCTCCCGGCACCGACAGCATGGTGGTCGCCAGCGGATAGGTCACCTGATTCTCGACGATCTGCGGAGCCTGGCCGGGATAGGAGGTGCGGATAATCACCTGCACGTCGGACAGATCCGGCAGGGCGTCCACCGGTGTATTGCGCACGGCCCAGAGGCCCGCGGCGACCAGGGCGAAGGCGGCCATCAGGACGAGGAAGCGCCCCTTGACCGAGGCGCGGATGATGGCGGCGATCATTGGCCTGCCTCCCGCCGGGTCAGACTGCGGATCGTGGCCTTGCCGTCGACCATGTCGAACCCGAAATCGACCTGGTCACCCGCCGAGATTCCTCCAAGTGGCACCGCCCCCGCTACCGGGAAGGTCATCGTCATGGCCGGCCATTGCAACGCCGGGACCGGTCCATGCGCGAGGGTGATCGAACGTCCCTCGATGGCCTGAACCCGGCCGCTTGTCCGGTAGGCCGGAGCCGGGGCCGGAGCCGTGGCCGAGGTTCGAGCTGGGGCCGGCGCTCGCGCCGGAGCTGGAGTCGGAGCCGGGGCCGGAGCCGCGGACGCGTTTCCCGACGGTGCCCGGGCCTGCTCCAGGCTACGCGCCGTGACACCGGACAGACTGGCCTCGGAATCGAACAGGAACTGGCCCGAGGCGACGACGCGCTCACCGTCACGCAGTCCGGAAAGAATCTCCGTCTGCCCCCCGGCTTCGCGCCCGACCCGGACCTCGGCCGGTTGATAGCGCCCGCCTTCTCCGGCGAGCATGACCAGATTACGCTGGCCGGTGCGGATCACGGCTTCGGACGGCACCAGCAGGGCCGGCACCGTCGACCCGCCGAACGTGATCTGTCCGTACATGCCGGGACGAAGACGACCGCCCCGGTTTCGCAACTCGACCCGTGCGGTCAGGGTCCGGCTGTCACCCGCGACCTCGGGCAACAGGGCGGTCAGTCGACCGGTCATCCGCTCCCCGGGAAAGGCGGCCAGCGTCACATCGACCGACCGGCCGACCCGGAGCTGACCGGACAGGGCCTCGGGCACCGCGGCGTTGAGCCAGACGGTCGACAGCCCGTTGATCTCGGCCAGGGTCAGACCCGCCGGCACACTCATGCCGGCGCGCACGCCCAGGGTGCGGATGGCCCCGCCGATGGGACTGTTGATCGTCACCGTCGTGCGCGGACGGCCCGACCGCTCGACCGCGACGATCAGGGACTCCGGCATGCCCAGCAGAACCAGACGCTGGCGCGCCGCCCCGGTCAGGGCCGCGTCATCCGTGCGACGAACCGCGAGATATTCGATCTGGGCCCCGCCCCAGTCCGGCACCAGCAAATCGACCAGCGGGGCCCCGGCGGCGATGACGTCACCGGGGGCACGCGCATAGACCCGCTGAACGAAACCGGCAGCGCGCGCCTGCACCACCGCGACGTCGCGTTCATTGTAATCGACCACCGCACTGGCGGTCAGGTCACCGTCGAGGATACCGGACCGGACCGTGGCGAAACGGACCCCCAGATTCTGGACAAGGGCCGGATCGATGCGAACACCCGCCGCCGCGCCAGACTCCTCGTCGGCGTATCGGGGCACCAGTTGCATGTCCATGAACGGTGACTTGCCCGGCTTGTCGAACCTCTGGCCCGGAGTCATCGGATCATACCAGTAGAGAACCTCGCGCTCACCCACAGTGGCGGCGACGGGATCCGCGCCGCCCGGACCGAAGCGTGCCAGCGCCAGGCCGGCCACACCGCCGATAACGATCAGGCCGGCGGCTGCGGCCGCAAGCCCCATATTTCTACGCTCAAACCGGATCATTGGTCGTTTCCATAAATCAGGGTGAATCGGACGGCGCGGCGCGCCACATCAGCTTCCTTGTCGAGGGTGTCCAGCCGGCCGTTGGCCAGGGCGGTGAAGGCGTCCAGCACCTCCATGACCCCGGCGCGGCCCGCGCCGTAGCTGGCCGTTTCGAGATCGGCACGCGTGCGCAGGTTGGGCAGAACCACGTCCCGCGCCCTGACCCAACGGGTGCGGGCCACCTCGTATTCCGTGAGGTCGCCCTGCAGGGTCGCCAGCCATTCACGTTCCGCAGCCTCCTGCTCGGCCATAACGCGCCGGGCATCGGCAGCGCGGGCCGCGATCACCGGCTCCTGCCGGCTCCCCTGAAACAGGGGCAGACTGACACTGGCACCGACGGAGACAAGATCGCCGAACATCGGATCCCGGTGGGCGTAGCCGGCCTCAAACGACCAGTCGGGTCGGCGTCCGGCCCGGGCCAGATCAAGGTCCGCCTCGGCCCGGTCCTTCACGGCGCCATAGGCGCGCAGGGCCGGCAGCCGACCCAGATCTACGTCAAGGACACCCGGCTCAAGATCGATGGCTGGTGGCGACCCACTGGCGCTTGGTGCCGGATCGCCGGTCCATCGCGACAGTTCCGCCCGGGCCCTGGCGAGGTCGACCCGCAGACCGTCGCGGCGATCATCCAGGGCGGCGCGCAGCTCGACAGGTCCCAGAATCTGCGCCGGTCGGTTCGCGCCCGAGACGAGGCCCGACGGGGCCGCCGCCCACAGCGGGTCAAGCGAGGTGAGCAGATCGTCCAGAACGGCCAGCCGACGTTCCGTATAGAACAGGTCGACCCAGGCCTGGCCGGTCGCGACCCGGACATCCCACAGCGTGATGTCCTCTCGCGCCCGGGCCACGCCGATATCGGCCTCGGCGATGCGTCGTTCAGCACGACGCCGCGCGCGGCTGGGGACATCCTGCTGCAGGCCGACCTGGACGTTGGTCATCTCGATCCCGTTGAAGCGCCCGGCTGCGGGACCCGAAACCGGAAAGCCGTCGACGCCGAACCTGAGCCTTGGGTCCGGCAGACGTCCGGCCGCCACGACCGAGGCCTCCGCCGCCTCCACGCCCAGGGCACCGGCACGCACGGTCGGGGCGTCCGAACGGGCCATGGCCAGGGCCTCGGCGAAGGTCAGGGGCTCGGATTTAACGGGCCCCGCGACAACCAGTGCGCAACAAAGCGCAGCCACGCTGGCCCAGGTCGGCGCGACAACGCGGGCCCGACCGACAGTAGATTTCAACACAATAATGAGCTCCAAACCCTCCCCGTCGCAAAGGACCGGGGATCAGCCGTTCAAAAAGTCCAACGGTGCCAGGCACCGCGGTGGACTCGCGAAGATACGGTCAGGGTCAGGCTTTTGGAGGATCTCGAGGTGGCAACGTGGTGAGGCCGACCAACCGGCCGGTCATCCCATCATAGGTCGGAGTGAGGCCGGAAACCGGCCGTTCGATCGTGGGCCCGAACGAAAATACGGGCGAAACGACCGTGCACCCCATCTTGGCAAGACAGTCGGCCTTCGTATGTTTGCACGGCGCTTGTCCGGGAGCAGACGCGTCATCCATCGCGCCCATCGTCATCTGAACGCAATCTGGCATGTCCGGCGCAGCTGAAAACGGAGTCGCCCTCGCCGTCGTCTGGCCGATAAAGCCGACGAACGCCAAAGACAGGATCAGGATGCGCAGCAAGCTCCACATAGCCCCACCTTCCCATGTTCCGGTCGGCCGCGCAATCGGCTCCTGACGGTGCTGTTCAAGCGCTCCAAGAAAACAGGGGCGGGGGTTGGGGGCGTCTATTCGCCGAAGGCGGGCACGCGTTCGTTGACCGGCTGCACAACGCGATTGGAGATGCCGAGCGCCGCCGCAAGGGCCGCGATCTGCTGTGCCGAGGCCTCAACCGGCGTCGACAGCACGTTCCAGCGCACACCCTCAGTGCACGGCGGCGTGGTCAGGGAACCGACATAGGCGAAATAATGCCTGTCCGCCGGCAACAGCAGGGCGGGATCGACGGTCGGACGGGTCACGCCCTCATCTCCGGTCTGCGTCGGCAGGGCTGCCAGCAACGCCGCAAGAGCGGGATTTGCGGCCCCTTCGGTCAGGAATACGCCGACGACCGCCAGGGCCCCGTCGGCACCCCGGTTCACGAAATGAATTTCGGCCGGATAGGTCTTGCCGTCCAGAGTATGTTCACTGGGGGCATGGAAATGGAACTGCACCAGCGCATAGCCGTCACTACCGATCAGGGTCCGGCCGGCGACGTCGGGCGTGAATTGCAAGGTGTGGCCGTTGTTCAGGAAAGTCCCCGGGCCGGCCCCATAGGTGACAGTCAGGTCCGGCAGATCGGCACCTGCCGTGCTGACCAGCGCCACCGGGGACTGCGCCGCGCCGACCGGACATTCCCCGCCCCAGCCTGCCTGTTCGGTATAGGTCCAGTGAGCCGGATCGGGAGCCGCTGCCCCGTCGCCGGAAGGATTGCACCCACCCAGAGCCAGAACGGTCGCCGTAACGATCAAAATTCTCACATGAACCTCCCCGGATTCGGGCCAAAATCGGCCGACGAACTGAACACCAGCCCGACAGTCCGCGCCAGCTCAATCCAGCCACCCCGCCCCGGTGGCCCGACGGATCAGGACAGTCGGACCACGGCGGTGGCGCATTGACGCCGGTCGGTCGGCCATTTGACAGTTGGCAATTCGAATTGTGGACGCAGGCTGTAAAGGCGGACGGATGAGCCCGCTTCAGGGCGCAGAGGTCACTGCGATTCCATGACGACAGACCCGGCCCGAGAGATCACCCAGACGTATTTCCCCGGCGCGCGGTCAGAGAACGAACGCCGGCTGCGCGACGAGATCGACGCCACGCTCGACCACTGGTTCCGATGGCGTTCGGGCCGGTTCGAGGACAGCGCCACGACTGGAGAACAGCCCGTCCCGGACACCGGTATCGCCACCCGTCACGATGACCGACTGGGGCGTCGACTGCTGACCCTTTGCGACGCCCTGACCGCCGAGACCCCAACCTTCACCCCCCGCTACATCGCCCACATGAAGGCCGATCTGTCGCTGCCAGGCCTGCTGGGCTGGTTCGCGGCCATGCTGCACAATCCCAACAACAGCTCACGCGAGGCCAGCCGCGTCGGCAGCGTCATCGAGACCGAGGCCATCGCCGCCCTGGCCCGGATGCTCGGCTATGACCCGGCACTGGCCCAGGGGCATTTCACCTCGGGCGGGACGGTCGCCAATTTCGAGGCGGTCTGGCGGGCTCGCTACCGGCTGGACCACTGGCTGGCCCTGGCACTGCACATTGCCGAAACGACCGGTACACGCCTCGACCCCTTCGCCGCCGCCCATATGGGCTGGGCCCGGTTCCGCGAATTGTGGAGCGCCCACGACCTGTCGGACGATGTGCTGAAAGCCTGCAGCGCGGCGGCGTCCAATCCCGGCGACATCTGGCGGCGCATCAGCCGGGCCACGGGTCAGAACTATATGGGACCGGTGATGCTGGTCCCCGGCAACCGTCACTACTCCTGGAGCAAGTCGGCCAATGTCTTCGGTCTGGGCGCAGAGGCAATCTGGAGCATCGCCCTCGATGCCTGCGGTCGCCTCGATCTGGCCGATTTCGAACGGCTGGTCGCACGCGCCGAAGCCGAAGGTCGCCCCATCCTCATGGCCGTTGCGGTAGCCGGTGCCACCGAGACCGGAGCCGTGGATCCACTGGATCACCTCTATGACCGGATGGACGACTGGCGGGCAAAACGGGGCTGGCGCATCTGGCGTCACGTCGACGCGGCCTACGGCGGCTTCCTCGGGGCCATGCTGGACGGCCCTTCCGAGGCGGCCCTGACCCCGGCGACCGCCGCCGCCCTGCGCGCCATGCGGCGATCGGACTCCATCACCATCGATCCGCACAAGCTGGGCTATGTGCCCTATGCCTGCGGGGCCTTCCTGACGCCCGACGCTGAACGTTATGCCGTGTCGGCCTTCGACGCCCCCTATCTGGACCGGCCGGAACTGGGCGAGGGCAAATGGTCCTCGACCCTCGAGGGCTCACGCTCGGCGGCGGGCGCGGCGGCGACCTGGTTGACCGCGGAAACCATCGGCTTCAACGCTGACGGTTTCGGAGCCCTGATGGCCGCCACAGTCGACGCTCGTCAGGCCTTCCAGGCTGCGGTCCAGGACGCCGTCCCCGAGGCCCGCTTCCTGCCCGCCGACAGCAATATCGCCTGCTTCACCCTGGCGCATCCCGGCGAGGCACTGAGCCGCTCCAATACCCGGACCCGAGCGGTTTTCGACCATTTCCAGACCTCACCCGATTTCGCCGTATCGAAGACCACACTGGGCCGGGACAATGCCGCCCTGATGGCGTCCGTTCTGGCCGGACATGAAGGTTATGACGACGCGCCGGACGGGCACGGCGGGATGCTGGTGATCCGCTGCGTCTTCATGAATCCCTACTGGTCCGAACCTTCGGTTCGACAGGAGCTGCTCCCGCGCTTTATCAAGGAATTGGGCGAAGCCCTGGCCGATGCCGATCTGGCTCAGGTCGCATGAGATGGAGGCGATGATGACCCGGATCCTGTTCTTCGGCCGCGTCGCGGAACGTCTGGGGGCCGATTGCCGCCTGGACCTGCCCGCAGCCGGAGCCAGTCTGGGTGAAATCCGTCACCTTCTGGCCGCAAGGGACGAGGTCAGTGCCGCCGCCCTGATGCGGACCGACGTCCGTGCCTCGGTCGACCAGATCGTGGTCGGCGACGACGTTTTGGCCCGACCGGATCAGGAAATTGCCTTCTTCTCCATCTTTTCGGGAGGCTGAGGTGGCGCTCGACGTCCGGCTGGAACCCTCAACCCTGTCCGCCCCAAGAGAGCTAGAGCGCTTTCTCGTCGGCCGCACCGGTGACGGGGCGGTGGTGGCCTTTACCGGCCTGGCCCGGGGCATCGGCAAGGACGGTTCGGCCGTCGAATCCCTGACGCTGGACTGGTATCCCGGCATGACCGAACGCTCGATGCGCGACATCGCCGAGGCCGCGGCGGCACGTTTCCCGGTCAGCGATCTGGTCGTGGTCCATCGTTGTGGCGACCTCGTCCCGGGCGAGACCATCGTCTTCGTCGCCGCCGCCGCGCCACACCGACGCGTGGCCTTCGAGGCCGCCGACTATCTGATGGACAGACTCAAGACCGAGGCGGCGTTCTGGAAGCGCGAGACCGGTCCCACCGGCACCCGCTGGATTGAACCCGTAGACGAAGATCGCGCCGCCCTGGCGCGCTGGAAGGACGACACGCCCTGATGGCCGGAATCAACGAAGATCTGCCGTTTCACCCGCTGAATATCGCGGTCCTGACCATATCGGACACCCGCGACGAAACCACCGACACCTCGGGCGGTCTGCTGATCGAGCGCCTGACCACAGCCGGCCACGTGCTGGCCGGCAAGGCCATCGTTCACGACGAGGTCGACGCCATCCGCGCCCAGCTCAAGGTCTGGATCGCCGACCCTGATGTGGACGTGGTGCTGACCACCGGCGGCACCGGCTTCTCGCCACGCGACGTGACCCCCGAGGCCGTCAAGCCTCTGTTCCGACGCGAATTGGACGGGTTCTCCGTCGTCTTCCATCTCAAAAGTCTCGGCACGGTCGGGGTAGCGACGCTGCAGTCGCGGGCCCTGGCCGGACAGGCCGAGGATACCTTCGTCTTCTGCGTACCGGGATCGACCGGGGCCTGCCGCGACGCCTGGGACCTGGTGCTGGCCGAAGAGCTGGACAGTCGCTTCCGGCCCTGTTCGCTGGTCGGCCAAATTCCGCGTTACCGGGGCATCTGCCCGTGAGCGCCCTGACCCATCTGGACAGTGGCGGCCGGGTGCATATGGTCGACGTCGGTGACAAGGCCGCCACCACCCGTCGGGCCGTCGCCGAAGGGCGTCTGGTCTGCGCGCCCGAGACCCTGGCCCTGGTGCGCGATGACCGCGCGCCCAAAGGTGCCGTCATCACCACCGCCGAACTGGCCGGGATCATGGGGGCCAAACGCACTGCCGACCTGATCCCCCTGTGCCACCCCCTGGGTCTGGACAAGGTCTCGGTGACGGTGGTCATGGACGAGACCCTGCCGGGCTTCATCGTCACTGCCGAAGCGCGCGTCAGCGGGCCGACCGGGGTCGAGATGGAGGCCCTGACCGCCGTCTCGGTCGCCTGCCTCACCCTCTATGACATGCTCAAGGCGGCCGACCGCGGCATGGTCATCAGCCAGGTGCGTCTGTTGTCGAAATCGGGTGGGCGTTCGGGTGACTGGACCGCCGGGGACGTCACGGAATCATGATCGATTTCGACGCGGCCGTCGCCCTGATCCTGAGCGCGGCTCGCCCGCTCGAGGTCGAGCCGGTACTGCTGGAGTCCGCCGGTGAGCGGGTGCTGGCCGAAGACCTGAAGGCCCGCGGCGACGCCCCGCGCACCGCGGTTTCGGCCATGGACGGCTATGCCGTGCGTGACGCCGACCTGACGACCCTGCCGGCGCGATTGCCGGTCGCCGAAGTCGCCTTTGCCGGTCGGGCCGATGTCCCTGTCCTGCCTCCGCACAGTTGCGCCCGCATCTTTACCGGAGCGCCCGTCCCGCTCGGTGCGGATCGGGTCATAGTTCAGGAGATCGTCGGCCGCGACGGCGACGACGCCCTGTTCGAGACCGCGCCGGGCGAAGGCCGCCATATCCGCGCGGCGGGTTCGGACTTCGGGGCGGGTGAGGTTTTGCTGCCCGCCGGGGCCGTTCTGGGTTTCCGCGCCATGGTCGCCGCCGCCGCCGCCGACGTCGCCACCCTGTCCGTCGTGCGCCGCCCTCGTGTCATCATCCTGGGAACGGGTGATGAGCTGGCCGAGCCGGGACAGGCACTGGAGACGCCCGGCAGTATCCCGGAAAGCGTCTCGTTCGGCGTGGCCGCCCTGGCGCGGCAGTACGGGGCCGAGGTCATCGCCCGTCGGCGTCTGGCCGACACGCCGGAGACACTGGAAGCCGCCGCCGGTCAGGCGCTCGATGATGCTGACCTGGTCGTGGTCACCGGAGGGGCCTCGGTGGGCGAGAAGGATTTCGCCCGCGCGATGTTCGCGCCCTTCGGTCTGGAGCTGATCTTCTCGAAGGTCGCCATCAAGCCCGGCAAGCCGGTCTGGTTCGGGCGGGCCAATGGAAAATGGATCATCGGCCTGCCCGGCAATCCCACATCGGCGATCGTGACCGCCCGTCTGTTCCTCGCCCCGCTGATCGCGGGTCTGGCGGGTCGGGACGCGGCCGCCTTGCTGAAGTGGCGGGACATGACCCTGACCACGCCGCTCAAACCCTGCGGAGATCGGGAGACGTTCGAGCGTGGACGTCTGGTCGCGGGTGGGGTTGCGGTTCTGAACACCCAGGATTCCGGATCCCAGAAAGCGCTGGCGACGGCCAACGTCCTGATCCGGCGGCGTCCCGGTGCCCCGGGCCTGTCCGTGGGTAAGACCGCCACCGTTCTGGATTTCTGACCCCGTCAGATGAGTCGCGGACGAGGGAGGTCGCCTCTCTATCGGACACGTTCGCACTGCCCTCCACTTGATACCGGTCAAGCCCTGCCTTGATGGTAATCTTCGCCTGCGACACGCCCGCGCGCCTTCCGCGCGCCGCAGGGAATCACCGAGTCTGACCTTCGTTTTCAAGGGGGACAGACATGGCGTTCGACAGTCCGCTGGCCGGAGAAATCTGGAGCAGCAAATATCGCTTTCGGCCGGTCGACGGCGAGGGCGACAAGACCGTCGAAGCCACCTGGGACCGGGTCGCCACGGCCCTGGCCGAGGCCGAGCCCGCCAAGTCACGCGGACGCTGGCGGACGCGCTTTCGCGAGGCGCTGGAAGGGTATCGCTTCCTGCCCGCCGGCCGGATCATCGCCGGCGCGGGCACCGGTCGGGCGGTGACCCTGTTCAACTGCTTCGTCATGGGCACGGTGCCGGACGATCTGGATGGCATCTTCCAGCACCTGCGCGAAGCGGCGGTGACCATGCAGCAGGGCGGCGGGGTCGGCATGGATTTCTCGACCGTCCGACCGTCCGGCGCGCCGGTTCGAGGGGTCGGGGCCGAGGCCTCGGGGCCGCTCAGCTTCATGGATGTCTGGGACTCGATGTGCCGCACCATCATGTCGGCCGGCCAGAGGCGCGGTGCCATGATGGGCTGTCTGCGGATCGATCACCCGGACATCGAAGCCTTCATCAATGCCAAGCGCGATGCCACCCGGTTCCGGAATTTCAATCTGTCGGTACTGGTCACAGACGCCTTCATGGCGGCGCTGGATGCCGATGCCGACTGGCCGCTGCTCTTCGAGGGCAAGGTCCGCCGCACCGTCCGGGCCACGGACCTGTGGAACCGGCTGATGCGCGCCACCTATGACGCCGCCGAGCCGGGGGTGATCTTCATCGACCGGGTCAACGCGGCCAACAACCTGGCCCACTGCGAGACAATCTCGGCGTCCAACCCGTGTGGCGAGCAGATGCTGCCGCCCTACGGAGCCTGTTTGCTGGGATCGCTCAACCTGGCCCGGCTGGTGACTGCCCCGTTCGAAGCGGGTGCCGCCATGGATGAGGAGGAACTTGGTCTCCTGACCCGCACCGCGGTCCGGATGCTGGACAATGTCATTGACATCTCGCGCTTCCCCCTGCCCGCCCAGGACGCCGAGGCCAAGGCCAAGCGTCGCATCGGCCTTGGCGTGACCGGACTGGCTGACGCCCTGATCTTCTGCGGGGCGCGCTACGGCGAGGACCAGGCCGTCGCCCTGACCGAACGCTGGCTGGGTGTGATCCGGCGGGAAGCCTATCGCGCCTCGGCCGAACTGGCGGCCGAGAAGGGCCCCTTCCCGCTTTACGACCCAATCATGCTGGAGCAACCCAACCTGGCCGGACTGGATCCCGAAACCCGTGAGCTGATCGCCCGCCACGGCCTGCGCAACGGTTGCCTGACCTCGATTGCACCGACCGGCACGACCTCCCTGCTGGCCGGCAACGTTTCGTCGGGCATCGAGCCGGTGTTCGCCTTCGCCTATAATCGCAAGGTCTTGCAGCCGGACGGCAGCAAACGCGAAGAAGCCGTCGAGGACTATGCCCTGTCCCTGTGGCACCGGCTCAAGGGGGCGGATGCGCCCTTGGAGAGCGCACCGGGCAATGCCTTCGTCAGCGCCCAGACCCTGACCCCCGAACACCATCTGCGCATGCAGGCGGCGGCCCAGAAGCAGATCGACAGCTCGATCTCCAAAACCATCAACTGCCCTGAAGACATCCCCTTCGACGCCTTTTCCCATGTCTATCGCCAGGGGTACCGTATGGGCTGCAAGGGGCTGACGACCTATCGGCCCAACGCCATCACGGGGTCCGTGCTGAGCGTGGAGCCGCAAACTACGCTACCGCCTCCGCCCGACGGACCGGTCCTGACTCCAAGGCCGCCGCGACTCGAGGGGGCGACCTACAAGGTGCGCTGGCCACTGGACGCGCATGCCGTCTACGTCACCATCAATGACTCCGAAGATGAGGACGGCGGCGAACGGCGACCGTTCGAGATCTTCGTCAACTCCAAGAACATGGCCCACTATGCGTGGACCGTGGCCCTGACCCGGATGGTTTCAGCGGTGTTCCGACGCGGCGGTGACGTCAGCTTTGTGGCTGAGGAATTGAAGGCCGTGTTCGATCCCGGCGGTGGAGCCTGGATGGACGGGAGCTATACGCCGTCGCTGCCGGCGGCCATCGGCGCGGTAATCGAACGTCATCTGGGACTGCCGACCGGAGACACGACGCATCCGGCCGCCCCCTCCCCTGTGGTCGAAACGGCACCGACCGTCGCGCGCGCACCTTCAGCCTGCCCGCGATGCGGCACGCCCGGACTGGTGCGCAAGGAGGGTTGCGACAGCTGTCTCGACTGCGGCTATTCCCGATGCGGATAGCGCCTCTGCGTCGCTCGCCGTCCCGCCGCCCCTGGACGGAGGTCTTCTATCGCGCCCGGCGGCCGGTCGAGATTCTGCTGACGGCCTCCCTTCGCAGTATCGCCCGTCGCCAGCCCGAGGCGTTCGACCGGTTGGGTTCGGTCCGCGATGCCACGATCCGGATCACCCCCGTGGACCTGCCCGTCGCCTTCGAGATGCGACCGGACGGCGAAACCGGGTCCATCCGGGTAGTGCGTCCGAACGACGATGCCGGCGAAGCCTCGGCGCGCATCAGCGGTCCATTGCTGACGCTTCTGGCCCTGTTTGACGGGCGCGGCGACGCCGATGGGGCCTTCTTCCAGCGCTGCATCGATGTCGACGGCGACACCGCCGCCATCCTGACTCTGCACAATGCGCTGGAGGCATCGGAATTGACAATGGCGGACATCCTGGGCCTGCCGCGACGGTTTGATCCACCGCTGCAGACCGTGCTGTCGATCGCCCGTCGCTGGCGCGAACCGGGGGGGGCGGCATGATCGCCGCGGCGGTCCCGGCGCTTGAACTGGTCTGCCCGGCCGGGTCGCCGGCCATGCTGAAGGCCGCGGTCGAGGCCGGAGCCGACAGTGTCTATTGCGGCTTCCGCGACGAGACCAATGCGCGCAATTTCCCGGGCCTGAACTTCTCGCCTGAGGAACTCCGGACGGCGACAGACTGGGCCCATGAACGCGGAGTCCGGGTCCTGCTGGCGCTCAACACCTTCGCCCGGGCGGACGCCACCGACCTGTGGCGCGCCTCGGCCGACGCAGCGGCCATGGCGGGTGTGGATGCCATCATCGCCGCGGACCTGGCCGTGCTGTCACACATGCGCACTAATCATCCCAACACCCGACTGCACCTGTCGGTTCAGGCCGCTGCGGGTACGCCGGAGGCGATTGCCTTCTACGCGCGTGAATACGGGGCGAAACGCATCGTCCTGCCGCGCGTCCTCAGCGTCGAGGAGATCAAGGTCCTGCAGCGAGAGATCAGCGTCGAGACCGAGGCCTTCGTCTACGGCGGCCTGTGCGTCATGGCCGAAGGCCGCTGCGCCCTGTCGTCCTATGCCTCGGGACGCTCGCCCAACCTGTCGGGAGTCTGTTCCCCGCCCGAGGCGGTCAGCTTCAGCGAGGCCGACGGCGAACGCACCACCCGGCTGTCCGGATTCGCCGTCGATCGCCTGCCGGCGGGCGAAGCCGGCGGCTATCCAACCCTGTGCAAGGGCCGGTTCCGCGGTGGCACGTCGGACGAGGCCGGCTATCTGTTCGAGGATCCGGTCAGTCTGAACGCCATGAGTCTGCTGGCCGGTCTGGCCGGTGCCGGGGTCACCGCCGTCAAGATCGAGGGCCGCCAGAGGGGGAGAGCCTATGTGGCGCGTGTCACCGCCGCCTTCCGCGCCGCCATCGATGCCCTTGGCCGCGGCGAATCCCCGGCCCCCTATGAGTCCCTGTTGAACGACCTCGCCGAAGGCGCGCGCGAGACGACGGGTGCCTACCGGAAGCGCTGGCGATGAGCGGGCCAATGGAACTGGCGATCGGGCCGCTGCTGTTCAATTGGGCCGCGGACCGGGTCGAAACCTTCTATGCCCGGATTGCCGACGAGGCCCCGGTCGCGACCGTCTATCTCGGCGAGGTGGTCTGCGGAAAGCGTCAGCCCCTGCTCCAGAACGCCCTGGTCCGGGCGGCCGGGCGACTGGAGGACGCCGGCAAGACCGTGATCTGGTCCACGCTCGCCCTGCCGGCCACGCCGAGGGAGCGCCGGCTGGCGGCGGACCTGGCCGCCGACCCCGATCATCTGATTGAGGCGGGAGACATGTCGGCGGTCTGGAGCCGGGCTCCCGCCCCCTTCGTCGCCGGGCCGTTGCTGAACGTCTACAGCGCGCCCGCAGCGGTCGAACTGGCCCGAATGGGCTGTGTGCGTTTGTGCGCCAACGTTGAACTCCCCCTGTCCTCGATCACCGAGATCGCCCGGGCCTGCCCCGAACTGACCCTGGAGCTGTTTGCCTTCGGCCGGTTGCCGCTGGCGCTGTCGAGCCGCTGCGCCCAAGCCCGAATGGAAGGCCTGCACCGGGACGCCTGCCGCTACGTCTGCGACCGCCACCCCGACGGCATGGATGTGGCCACGATCGAGGGCCAGACCTTCCTCGCGGTGAACGGTTTGCAGACCCTGTCGCATGGATGTCAGCTGGTCGATGTCCCGATCGAGGCCCTGACGGCGGCTGGCATTTCAGCATTGCGCCTGTCGCCGCATACGCTCGACATGGTCGCCGTGGTCGAAGCGTTCCGGGTCTATGCGGACGGAAACATCACCACAGACGAACTGGCCTGTCGCATCGAGGCGCTGGGTCCGCCTGGCCCCCTGGTCAGCGGCTATCTGCATGGCGCTGCGGGTGCCCGCGCCATCGGCGAACGGTCGGCACTGTGAGCACCGACGAACTTGCGGCGCGGCGAGCCCGGATCGACCGGATTGACGCCATTCTGGTGCGGCTCATGGCCGCGCGGCAACGCGAAGTCATGCAGATAGCCCGCCTCAAACGGGATCCGGACGCGATCCGGGATCCGCAGCGGATCGTCGTCATCCTCGACCGTATTCGCGCCGCTGCGCACCGCTATGGGCTCGACGAGGCCGTGGCCACTCCGGTGTGGCGCGAACTGCTGGAGCGTTCGGCCCAGACCCAGCAGTCTCTGCTGCGTCAGGAAGTCGGGAGCGCTGCTCGCCTTGACGAAGGGCAGTACGCGGCCGGAAGTCCGTCAAGTTCATCTCGCGGCACATCGCCTATGCAGGGCGGGTCAGCCGTACGGAACCCATCATGAGCACTGCCGCCGCCATCCGCGCCTATCGCGGGCCTGCCCTCTTCAGCGTCGGTCTACGCCCCTTTTACCTGTTCTCTGCCCTGTGGTCGGCGATCGCCGCGCCGCTCTGGGTCTACGCCTTCCTCAGCGGTGGACCGGTGGGGCTGGGCTGGCACGTCCATGAGATGCTGTTCGGCTACGCGGGCGGGATCATCGTCGGCTTCCTGCTGACCGCCGTGCCCAACTGGACCGGCAGGTTACCGGTGGTCGGCTGGCCGCTGGCCCTGCTGTTCAGCCTGTGGCTGGCGGGACGGGCCGCCATGCTGACGGTCGCGCTGAATGCGGACGCCGCCGCAGCGGCCTGGCCCGCAGTGATCGACAGCTTGTTCCTGTTCGCCATGGCCGGAGTCATCTGGCGCGAGGTCCTGACCGGACGCAACTGGCGCAATATCCCTGTCGCAATAATGGTTACCGTGCTGGCACTCGCCAACGCGGGTTTCCATCTCGAAGCCGGTGCCGGCGGCGTCGCCAATCTGTCGACCCGCCTGGGTCTGGCCGTCGTGACCCTGCTGATCGCGTTGATTGGCGGGCGGGTCACGCCCAGTTTCACCCGTAACTGGCAGCTCAAGCGTGGTGGCCCGCTTCCGGCGGTCACCGGCCGTTTCGACATGATAACCTTGATCGTCACGACGGCTGGACTGGTTGCCTGGAGCTTCGCCCCGACGCATCCGGCGGCGGGTGCGACCCTGCTAACTGCGGGAGTGTTGAACCTGATCCGGCTGGCCCGCTGGCGTGGCATGGCGACCCTGGCCGAACCGCTCGTGTGGATCCTTCACCTCGGCTATCTGTGGCTGGCTTCGGGTCTGGTGCTGCTGGGGCTGTCGGTCGGGATGCCAGCTCATGTCCTGCCCTCCGTGGGTGTCCATGCCCTGACCGCGGGAGCCATTGGCGTGATGACCCTGGCTGTCATGACCCGTTCCGCCCGGGGTCATACCGGACGACCGTTGACCTCCGGCACCATCGAGATCGTGATCTATGGACTGATCAACGCCGCAGCCCTGACCCGCGTGGTGGGCGGCTTGGTGCCATCCGCCTACCATCCCCTGCTGATTGTCTCGGTCGGGCTCTGGTCCGCGGCCTTCCTGGCCTTTGTCGTCGGCTACGGCCCGATGCTGCTGACCCCAAGGTTGGGCAAGGCCTGATCACCATCAGGCATAGCGCGCTGAAGCCGTCGCCTTGACCAGGGCGATCACCCACCGGCCCGGTTCCAGGGCCAGTTGTTCAACCGCCTGCCGGGTCACCAACGCCTTCAGTCGCAGCTCGCCCGCCTTAAGCCGTACCAGAACGCCGTCAGGGCGGGCCTCGAGCGCGGCGACTCGCATCGGCAGCCGGTTCTGGAAACTGGCACCGACCGGGTCGGTCAGGGCCAGGGCGACGTCGCGGGCGTCAACGATAACCCGCACCCGTTCACCCGGCGCGACGTCCAGAAGCGGTGACAGAAACGAGGTTCCAGCGAGGTCTATGCGGGTCGCGTTTCCCGCCGGATCGTGCGTGATCACGCGGCCGTTGAGGATCGATAGCGGCGCGCTCAACCCGGCGGCGGCCTCGGCCTCCGGGCGATCGAAGGCCATGTCCGGAGGTCCCGCTTCAATGGCCCGGCCTTCGCCGACCAGCACCACCCGGTCGGCCAGACGCGCCACCTCGTCGACGGCATGGCTGACGTAGAGGATGGGCGGTCCATCCTGGGCCAGACGATCGAGATACGGCAACAGATCACCGCGCCGCGCACCGTCCAGTCCGGCCAGGGGCTCGTCCAGGATCAGCAGGCGCGGCCGGGTCAGCAGGGCCCGTCCGATCGCCACGCGACGGGCCTCGCCGCCGGACAGGGATCCCGGACGACGCTCAAGCAGACCCTCGAGCCCCAGCAGGGCCGTCGTCTGATCCAACTCCGGACGGGTATCCCCGGCCCGGCGCGCGCCATAAAGCAGATTGTCCCGCACGGTCATGTGCGGGAACAGTCGGACGTCCTGAAACACATAGCCGATCCGCCGCCTCCAGGTCGGGATCGACACACTGGCCTCACTGTCGAACAGCGGCTCTCCGGCCAGGGCCACCCGGCCCCGGCTTGGCCGGATCAGACCGGCGACCAATTCAGCTACGGTGGTTTTGCCGGAGCCCGACCGGCCGAACAGGCAGGTGATGCGGGCGTCGCTCGCAAACCCGACCTCGAGAGAGAAGTCACCGCGAGCGATATGGGCCGAGACTTCCAGCATTACACTGTCCTCCCGACCCGACGCGCCGCCGCCCGTGCGACCCATTCCGAGACCAGCAGGGCCCCGATCGACACCGCGACGGAAATCAGCACCAGTCTCAGCGCTACTACCTCACCGCCCGGGACCTGAAGCAGGCTGTAGATCGCCAGAGGCAGGGTACGGGTCTCGCCGGGTATGTTCGAGACGAAGGTGATGGTGGCTCCGAACTCGCCTAACGCCTTGGCAAAGGCCAGCACCATCCCGGCCGCGATTCCGGGCAGGGCCAATGGCAGGGTGACGGTCAGGAACCGGACGGCGGGTGTCGCCCCGAGGGTCTCGGCCACCCGCTCGATCCTGGGATCGATCATGTCGAACGACAGACTGACGGCCCGCACCAGCAGGGGGAAACCCATCACTGCGGCCGCCAGCGCCGCACCGGTCCAGTCAAAGGCAAAGACGATACCCATGGGCTCGAGCCAGCTACCCAACGGACCGTTGCGGCCGAACAGCAGCAACAGGGCATAGCCCGTTACCACCGGCGGCAGGATCAACGGCAGGTGGGTCAGACCCGAGACCAGCGCCTTGCCGGGAAAATCATACCGCGACAGCAGATAGGCCAGGGCGATCCCCGGCGGCAGGCTGAACAGGGTCGCCGTCAGCGCCACCTTCAACGACAGGCCGATGATCTGCAGTTCTTCGGGACTGAGTGGGGTCATGACGAGGTCGACCCGGTCGGAGGCGACGCGAACCCGAAGCGACGGAAAAGGGCCTGACCTTCATTACCGGACAGATAGTTCAGAAAGGCCACGGCGGCGGCAGGATTGCCGAAGTCATCCAGACGCTGGACCGGCGCAGCCGAATAAACGATCGGCGCATGGCTTGAAGCCGGAAAGGTCGCCAGCACCCGCACCCGGGGCTCGGCGAGAGCATCGGTCGCGTAGACCACGCCCAACGGCGCTTCCCCGCGTGCGACCAGGGCCAGGGCCGCACGGACACTGTCACCGGGAGCCAGCCGGTCCTTGACCGCAGGCCACAGGCTCATTGCGGTCAGGGCCTCCTGCCCATAGCGGCCTGCGGGCACGGCCGGCTCAGCGATGGCCAGCCGTCCCTCGCCCAGCCGCGTGACAAGGTCGGTACCGGAGGTCAGGTCCACAGAGGCGGCGGGGGATGAAACCGGAGAGATCAACACCAGACTGTTGGCGGCCACATCGCGCCGCCCGGACGCATCGATCAGTTCGCGTTCATCGAGCCAGTCCATCCACGCTTCATCGGCCGAAATGAACAGATCAGCGGGCGCGCCCCGGTCGATCTGTCGGGCCAGCTGGGCGCTGCCCGCATAGGTGACCCGGACCGTCAGATCCGTCAGCTGCCGGTAGCTGGCGACGGCGGCATCAATGACCTCGCGCAGACTGGCCGCCGCGAACACATCAACCCGGGCACCGTTCCTCGACCGTCCGGAATCGCAGGCCGACAGGACTCCCGCCGCAAGCAGAATCAACCATTGCCGGCGCCCCATGCCGGAACCTGCCTCATTCATCGGACACGGCCTCCTCACATCCCCGGCCTGTTCGACCCTCGCCCCTGTCTAGCATGGCCGACCAGCGTGGCGCACAACGACGGTCGTCACCAATCTTGACTTTCATCAAGCATTTTCAGACGACCCGTCAAAGAAGATGGCGTCCGGTTCAGCTATGGCTCAGGGTGAGTTCGCTCCGAGCTGACCGGCCTACCGCGCATCCGCGCCACGGCCTTTCAGCCGGATCCGCAAGGATCGAGGGCGACGGGAGAAATCCCCTCGCCTCCCGTATTTGGAAAGGAGCTTCCATGGCATTCGATGCCGCCCCCGCGGTCGACGGCTTTGGCCGCCGATTCCACTACCTTCGCCTCTCGGTGACGGAAGTGTGCAATTTCAGCTGCACCTACTGCCTGCCGAACGGGTGGAAAAAGGACGGCCCGCTGTCGTTCCTGACCGTCGATGAAATTCGCCGGCTGGTCGCCGGATTTTCAGACCTGGGACTCAGCAAGGTTCGGCTGACTGGCGGTGAGCCGTCCGTTCGCAAGGACTTCAACGACATCATCGCCACGGTCGCGAACACCCCCGGCGTGGCCAAGGTCGCCGTAACTACCAATGGCTGGAACCTGGCTCGACACGTCGCCGACTGGCGCGCCGCCGGCCTCAGCCACATCAACATCAGTATCGACTCGCTGAACCCCGAGACCTTCCATCAGATCACCGGCCATGACCGGCTGCACCAGGTGCTCAACGGACTGGACCAGGCCGTGGCCGAAGGGTTTTCGGCGGTAAAGGTCAATGCCGTCCTGCTGCGCCAGACTGCCGAAGCGGGCTTCGATGACTGGGCGCGGTTTGTCCGCGACCGCCCGGTATCTGTCCGCTTCATCGAGCTGATGAAGACCACGGACAATGACGACTATTTCGCCCGCCATCACGTGAAGGCCCAGGGCCTGCGCGACTGGCTGGACCACAACGGCTGGACTCCGGGCGCGCGGACTTTCGACGCAGGGCCGGCGCTGGAATACCGCCATCCTGATCATGCCGGGTCCATCGGCCTGATCGCCCCCTACGCTCCGGGATTCTGCGACAGCTGCAACCGGCTGCGGGTCACCGCACGCGGCAAGCTGCGTCTGTGCCTGTTCGGCGACGGGGGCGTCGATCTGCGCGAGCTGCTTCAGGACGACGCTGACCGCGAGGCCCTGACCGCCGGCATCGTCTCAGCCCTGACCGGCAAGGCCCAGGGTCATCAGCTGGCCCGCGGCCTGTCAGGGGATCTGCGAAACCTGGCCCAGCTGGGCGGCTGATCAGCTCGAGACGTAGCCGCAGCTGCGACCTGTCGCCGAACTCCAGCGCTCACTCTCGGCCTTGCCGACGACCCCGTCCCGGGGCGGCATGTGATTGTCGATCAATGGCGATGGGCGCGCCAGCCGTTCCAAGGCCTCGGGGCGGCTCAGGGTAACCTCGCCCCCCTTCACGACCACACCGTACTTGGCTAGGCTGGCGAAGGCCCGTGACAAGTTTTCCGGCGTCATGCCCAGCAGGGAAGCCAGCACCCGCTTCTCATGCGGCAGGACAAGGGTCTCGACCATATCCTGACGTACCCGCTGGGTGATCAGATAGTTGGCCAGCCGCTCGACTCCGCCGCGCAGCTTCTGATTTTTCACGGCGCGAACCAGACCGCGGTAACAGCCGGACAACTCCTGGGCCACGGCGAAGCTGAAATCAGCGTCCTGACGCATCGTGCGGCGAAGCGCCTCGCCTGACAGCATCAGAATCTCTGACCGCTCCAGGGTGCGTGCCGACATCAGGGCGTCGGCATCCAGAACCACGGCGGCAAGGATGAAGGTCGACACCGGACGCAACAGCGCCAAGGTGGTCTCCTTCTCCTTCCAGGAGCCCTGGAGTTCGACCATCCCGTCCAGCAGGACATAGAGAAAGTCGACAGTGTCGCCTTCCATCAGCAGGGTGGTGCCTGCGGGAAACCGCTGCAGAAATGCACCCGCCGTAACGTCCCGAAAGACCTCGGGCGAAGATTTGGCGAACAGGGGGAGCGCCTTGACGCGGTCGAGGTCGGACGCGCGCATAGTCATATTGCACTCCAGGTCTGGGTCAGGATCGCGCCGCCTTACTTGATGGAATCAACGTCGCAAGCCCAGCCGCCACGCTGAATGACGTACCATTTGACGAACATCAAGTCCAGCCCCGACTATAAGCAACCACCAACCACAACAACGCCGTTTTGCTTACGCTTATCAATCAAATACATCTAATAATCTGCAACTAACTTCGACAAATTGACCAAGATCAAACAACCCGGAAATTCTCCCGGATAAGAACCATTGAAGACGGGCCGATAGACGGCCTCATTCGATGGAGATGGCCGGCATGGTCCCCGTTTCAGAATCCGCGGCCCCGGGGGCCAGAACCGCCCTGTGGGTCAGCACTTTCGCGTTCACAGCCTGTTTTGCCGTCTGGACAATCTTCGGGATCATCGGCGTCCAGATAAAGACTGACCTCAATCTGACCGAGGCCCAGTTCGGCCTTCTGGTCGGCACACCGATCCTGACCGGATCGCTGTCACGGATCTTTCTCGGCGTCTGGACCGGTCAGTTTGGCGGACGCATCGTCAATCTGATCGTCATGACCCTGGCCGCCGCAGCGACATTCCTGCTGTCCTACGCCGAGACCTATGGCCAGTTTCTGATCGCGGCATTGGGGGTCGGTCTTGCGGGCGGAGCCTTCGCCGTCGGCGTCGCCTATGTTTCGAAATTCTACCCGCCCAACCAGCAAGGCACAGCCCTGGGCATCTTCGGCGCAGGCAATGTCGGTGCCGCTGTAACCAAGTTTGCCGCTCCGTTCGTCATGCTGGCCATGGGCTGGGAGGCGGTCGCGCAAATATGGGCAGCGGTGCTGCTGGCCATCGCGGTCCTGTTCTTCCTGCTCACCCGTGACGAACCCGATGTCGTTGAACGCCGCCGCTCGGGCCAGAAGCCGGTTACGGCCTGGATGCAGCTGGCCCCGCTTAAGGACATCAGGGTCTGGCGCTTCTCCCTCTACTATTTCTTCGTCTTCGGCGGGTTTGTGGCCCTGGCCCTGTGGCTGCCCCACTACCTGACCGGTGCCTATGGTCTGGGTATCGGCGCAGCGGGCATGCTGGCCGCCGCCTATTCGATCCCTGGATCCCTGTTCCGGGTGTTCGGCGGATGGCTGTCGGACCGGGTCGGCGCGCGCAAGGTCATGTATCTGACCTTCGCCCTCAGCGCCGTTTGCGCCTTCATCCTCGCCTATCCGGCCACGACCTATGTGGTCGACGGTATTGAGGGTCCGATCCAGTTCAGACTGGCCCTGAGCCTGCCGGCCTTCACGGTCCTGGTCTTCGTGCTGGGCTTCGCGATGAGCCTGGGCAAGGCCGCTGTCTACAAGCACATCCCCGTCTACTACCCCGACCATGTCGGCGCGGTCGGCGGTCTGGTCGGGATGATCGGCGGCCTCGGTGGCTTCATCATGCCGATCGCCTTCGGGGCCCTGAATGATCTGACCGGCGTCTGGACCAGCTGCTTCATGTTGCTGTTCCTGCTGGTCACCGGGGCCCTGATCTGGATGCACCTGGCCGTAGGCCGGATGGAGCACCGTCGCGCCCCCGATCTGGCGACCCTCCCCGAATTTCCCGAACTGGCCGGCGTCGGTCCCGACAGGGCTGCCGCCTCCGCCTCCCCTCGCTCGAGCTAGAGAAAGACACCCATGTCCCGTCATGTTCTGAACGACTGGCGTCCGGAAGATCCCGATTTCTGGGCCTCGACCGGCAAGCAAATCGCCGCCCGGAATCTCTGGATCTCGGTACCCAACCTCCTGCTGGCCTTCTCGGTATGGATGGTCTGGTCGATGGTTGTGGCCAAGCTCGGGCTGATCGGCTTCAAGTTCGAAACCTCGCAGCTGTTCTGGCTGGCGGCCCTCCCTGCGCTCTCGGGCGCGACGCTGCGAATCTTCTACAGCTTCATGGTGCCCATCTTCGGCGGACGCCGGTGGACGGCATTGTCGACACTGTCCCTGGTCATCCCGGCCTTCGGGATCGGGCTGGCGGTCCAGAACCCCGATACGCCCTACTGGATGTTCGTCATGCTCGCGCTGCTCTGCGGACTGGGGGGCGGCAATTTCGCCTCGTCCATGTCCAACATCGGCTTCTTCTATCCGAAGGCTGAAAAGGGCAATTCCCTGGCGCTGAATGCCGGGTTCGGCAATCTCGGCGTCAGCGTCATGCAGTTCGCCGTTCCGCTGGTGATCACGCTTGGTCTGTTCGCACCCGTCGTCGGTGCCCCCCAAATCGCCGTCAACAAGGGCGTCGAGAGCCAGATCTGGCTGCAAAACGCCGGCTTCGTCTGGATCCCCTTCCTGCTGGCATCGGCCGCCGCCGCCTGGTTCGGCATGAACGACATCACCTCGGCCAAGGCCTCCTTCAAGACCCAGTCGGTGATCTTCAAGCGCAAGCACAACTGGCTGATGTGCTACCTCTACATCGGCACCTTCGGCTCCTTCATCGGCTTCTCGGCAGCGTTCCCCCTGCTGGGCAAGACCCTGTTTCCGGACGTCAACATCCTGCAGATCGCCTTCCTCGGCCCCCTGGTCGGCGCGGCGTCACGGGCGATGACCGGCTGGGTCTCGGATCGCTGGGGCGGCCAGAACGTCACCCAGATCGTCTTCTATGCCCTGATCGCAGGGGTGCTGGGCGTCCTCTACAGCGTCGGTGCCTTTGGCGCTGAGCCGACCTTCAACCTGTTCTTCGCCAGCTTCATCTGGCTGTTCTTCTGGACCGGCGTGGGCAATGCCTCGACCTTCCAGATGATCCCGGCCCTGGTGCGGACCGACATGCCGCGCCTGATGCCCGAAGCTTCACCGGGTGAACGCCTGAAACAGTCAGAACTGGAATCCGCGGCCATCGTCGGCTTCTCGTCGGCCCTCGGTGCCTACGGCGGATTCTTCATCCCGCTGGCCTTTGCCAACTCGATGAAGGCGACGGGCGGTCCGGTGACGGCCCTCTACATCTTCTGCGCCTTCTACGCGACGTGCGCGATCGTCAACTGGGTCTACTACGCCCGGCCCCGTTCGATCCTGAATCTCTCCCTCAAAGCGGCAGTCTGATCATGAGCCATACCCTCGACCGCCTCGCCTTCTTCACGCGCAAGACCGAGCTGTTCTCGGACAAACACGGCGTCATGAATGACGACGACCGCACTTGGGAAGAGGCCTACCGAAACCGCTGGCGGCACGACAAGATCGTGCGCTCGACCCATGGGGTGAACTGCACGGGCTCCTGCTCCTGGAAGATCTACGTCAAGGGCGGGATCGTCACCTGGGAAACCCAGCAGACCGACTATCCCCGCACCCGCCCCGACCTGCCGAACCATGAGCCGCGCGGCTGCGCCCGCGGGGCCAGCTACAGCTGGTATCTGTATTCCGCCAACCGGGTGAAATACCCGCTGATCCGCTCGCGCCTGCTCAAGCACTGGCGCGCGGCGCGCGCCACCCTGCCCCCGGTCGCGGCCTGGGCCTCAATCCAGAATGATCCGGCGGCACGGGCCGACTACATCAGCATGCGCGGCTCGGGCGGCTTCGTCCGCGCCGAGTGGGACGAGGTCAATGAGATCATCGCCTCGGCCAACGCCTATACGGTGAAGACCTGGGGCCCGGACCGGGTGTTCGGCTTCTCGCCGATCCCGGCCATGTCGATGCTGTCCTATGCCGCCGGGGCCCGTTACCTGCAGCTGATGGGCGGCGTCTGCGGCTCATTCTATGACTGGTACTGCGACCTGCCGCCGGCCTCGCCCCAGACCTGGGGCGAGCAGACCGACGTGCCGGAATCGGCCGACTGGTTCAACTCCGGCTTCCTGCTGCTCTGGGGCTCGAACGTACCGCAGACGCGCACGCCCGACGCCCATTTCTATACCGAGGCCCGCTATCGCGGGGCCAAGTCGGCGGTCATCTGCCCCGACTATTCCGAGGCCTCGAAATTCGCCGACCTCTGGCTGGCAGTGAAACAGGGAACCGACGCGGCGCTGGGCATGGCCTTCGGTCACGTGATCCTCAAGGAATTCCACGTCGACCGGCAGGTGCCCTATTTCCGCGACTACCTGCGCCAGTATTCCGACCTGCCCATGCTGGTTCGCCTGGTCCCGCAGGACGGCGGCCTGGTCGCCGAACGCCAGCTGCGTGCGTCCGACTTCAGCAAGTCGCTGGGCGAGACCAACAATCCGGAATGGAAGACCGTCGCCCTCGACGAAAACACCGGCAAGGTGGTGGTGCCGAACGGCTCCATCGGCTTCCGCTGGGGCGAGGACGGCAAATGGAATCTTGAGGAGAAGGAAACCGGCGGCAAGGAAACCCGCCTGCGTCTCGGCCTCAAGGACGACCACGACGAGGTTGTCGGCGTCCGCTTCCCCTATTTCGCCAACGCCGCCACCAACGGCTTCGCCTCCAGCGACCACCCCGACGTCCTCGTCCGGAACGTGCCGGTCAAGCGCATGAAGCTGAAGGACGGCGAGGCCTTGGTGGCCTGCGTCTATGACCTGTTCCTCGCCAACTACGGTGTCGACCAGGGCTTCGGCGGCGATCACATGCCCAAGGACTTCGACGATCCGGAGCCCTATTCGCCCGCCTGGGGCGAGGCCATGACCTCGGTGCCGCGCGACCAGATCATCGCTGTGGCCCGTGGGTTCGCCGGCAATGCCGAAAAGACCAACGGCAAGTCGATGGTCATCATCGGCGCGGCGATGAACCACTGGTTCCACATGGACATGAACTATCGCGCGGTCATCAACATGCTGGTCATGTGCGGCTGCGTCGGTCAGTCCGGCGGCGGCTGGGCCCACTATGTCGGCCAGGAAAAGCTGCGACCGCAATCCGGCTGGGCCCCCGTGGCCTTCAGCCTCGACTGGTACCGTCCGCCGCGCCAGCAGAACTCGACCTCCTTCTTCTACGCCCACACCAATCAGTGGCGTTATGAGACCGTCACGCCCGCCGAAATCCTGTCGCCGACGGCCCCCGCCGGTGACTGGGGGGGCTCGTTGATCGACTTCAACGCCCGCGCCGAACGCATGGGCTGGCTGCCGTCCTCACCGGCCCTGAAGACCAATCCGCTCCAGGTCGCCCGTGACGCCATCGAGGCCGGGGTCGATCCGAAGGACTACACGGTCAAGGCGCTGAAAGACCGGTCGCTCGAAATGTCCTGCATGGACCCGGACGACCCGGCCAACTGGCCGCGCAACATGTTCGTCTGGCGCTCCAACCTGCTCGGTTCGTCGGGCAAGGGGCACGAGTATTTCCTCAAACACCTGCTGGGTGCGAGCCACGGTGTCCAGGGCCTCGACCTGGGCGAGTCCGGCGGCGTCAAGCCGACCGAGGTGACGTGGCGCGAGGAGGCTCCGGAGGGCAAGCTGGACCTGCTGGTCACGCTGGACTTCCGCATGTCGACCACGGCCGTCTATTCTGACATCGTCCTGCCGACGGCCACCTGGTACGAGAAGAACGACCTCAACACCTCGGACATGCACCCGTTCATCCACCCGCTGACGGCGGCGGTGGATCCGGCGTGGGAAGCCCGCAGCGACTGGGACATCTTCCGCGGTCTGGCCAAGACCTTCTCGGAGGTTTGCCCGGAAGTGCTCGGCGTCGAAAAGGACGTCGTCCTCACCCCGATCCAGCACGACAGCCCGGCCGAACTGGCCCAGGCGTCGGAGGTGCACGACTGGTGGAAAGGCGAATGCGAGCCGATCCCCAACCGCACCATGCCGCAGATCACCATCGTCGAGCGGGACTATCCCAACCTCTACAAGCAGTTCACCTCCATCGGTCCGTTGATGGAAAAAATCGGCAATGGCGGCAAGGGTCTGGCCTGGAACACCGAACACGAGGTCGAGCTGCTGCGGGCCCTGAACGGCGAGGTCCTCGAAGAGGGCGTTTCCCAGGGCCGGGCCTCGATCCACGATGTGGTCGACGCCTGCGAGGCCGTGCTGATGATGGCCCCGGAAACCAACGGTGAAGTCGCCGTCAAGGCCTGGGCTGCCCTGTCCAAACAGACGGGCCGCGACCACACCCATCTGGCCCTGCCCAAGGAGGAGGAGAAGATCCGGTTCCGCGACCTCGTCGCCCAGCCGCGCAAGATCATCTCCTCGCCGATCTGGTCAGGTCTGGAGTCCGAGCACGTCTGCTACACGGCCAACTACACCAATGTGCACGAACGGATTCCGTGGCGCACCCTGACCGGTCGCCAGCAGCTGTATCAGGATCACCTGTGGATGCGGGCCTTCGGCGAGGCGCTGTGCGTCTATCGTCCGCCGCTCGATATGAAGACCCTGTCGGTCAAGGGCCTCAAGCCGAACGGCGAGCCAGAAATCGCGCTGAACTTCATTACCCCACACCAGAAATGGGGTATTCATTCAACGTATTCCGACAATCTGATGATGCTGACTCTGAATCGGGGCGGCCCGGTCATCTGGATCTCGGAGACGGATGCCCGCCGTATCGGCGTGGTCGACAATGACTGGGTCGAGCTGTTCAACGCCAACGGGGCGATTACGGCTCGGGCGGTGGTGTCCCAGCGGATCCGTGAAGGCACCACCTTCATGTATCACGCCCAGGAAAAGATCGTGAACACGCCGGGGTCCCAGATCACCGGCCGGCGCGGCGGCATCCACAACTCGGTCACCCGGATCGTGCCCAAGCCGACGCACATGATCGGTGGCTACGCCCAGCTGTCCTACGGCTTCAACTACTACGGCACCGTCGGCTCGAACCGCGACGAGTTCGTGATCATCCGCAAGATGACCAAGGTCGACTGGCTCGACGAGCCGCTCGGCGACTTCTCTCAAGCCAAGGAGCCAGCCCAATGAAGGTCCGCGCCCAGATCGGCATGGTGCTGAACCTCGATAAATGTATCGGCTGTCACACCTGCTCCGTCACCTGCAAGAACGTCTGGACCAGCCGCAAGGGCGTCGAATACGCCTGGTTCAACAACGTCGAGACCAAGCCCGGCATCGGCTATCCCAAGGACTGGGAAAACCAGAAGCGCTGGAACGGCGGCTGGCGGCGCAAGAAGAACGGCGACATCGAACCGCGGATGGGCCCGAAATGGCGCATCCTGGCCAAGATTTTCGCCAACCCGGACCTGCCCGAGATCGACGACTATTACGAGCCGTTCGACTTCGACTACGCCCATCTCCAGAACGCACCGGAGATGAAGCATTTCCCGACTGCCCGTCCGCGCTCGGCCATCACCGGCCAGCGGATGGAGAAGATCGAGTGGGGTCCGAACTGGGAGGAGATCCTTGGCGGCGAGTTCGCCAAGCGCTCCAAGGACTACAATTTCGCCGACATCGAAAAGGAGATGTACGGCGAGTTCGAAAACACCTTCATGATGTACCTGCCCAGGCTGTGCGAGCACTGCCTGAATCCGACCTGCGTCGCGGCCTGCCCATCGGGCGCGATCTACAAGCGGGAAGAGGACGGCATCGTCCTCATCGACCAGGACAAATGCCGCGGCTGGCGCATGTGCGTCTCGGCCTGCCCGTACAAGAAAATCTACTACAACTGGGACTCAGGCAAGTCCGAGAAATGCACCTTCTGCTTCCCGCGCATCGAGGTCGGCCAGCCGACCGTCTGTTCCGAGACCTGCGTCGGACGCATCCGCTATCTGGGCGTGCTGCTCTATGACGCCGATCGCATCAGCGAGGCCGCGAGCGTCGACGAAAAGGACCTCTACCAGGCCCAGCTCGACGTCTTCCTGGATCCGCACGATCCGGCGGTGATCGCCCAGGCCAGGGCCGACGGCGTGCCCGACGCCTGGATCGAGGGGGCCAAACGCAGCCCGGTCTACAAGATGGCCATGGACTGGAAGATCGCCTTCCCGCTCCACCCCGAATACCGGACCCTGCCGATGGTCTGGTACGTCCCGCCGCTGTCGCCGATCCAGAATGCAGCCGCTGTCGGGGCGCTGGAAATGGACGGCGAGATGCCGGACGTGAACAAGCTGCGCATCCCGGTCAAATACCTCGCCAACCTGCTGACCGCAGGCGTCGAGGCCCCGGTTACCCTGGCACTTCAGCGGATGCTGGCCATGCGGGCCTACATGCGGGCCAAGACCATCGACGGCCGTATCGACCACACCCTCGCGGCCAAGGTCGGTCTGACCGCGGCCCAGATCGACGACATGTTCAAGATCATGGCCATCGCCGACTACGAGGACCGTTTCGTCATCCCCTCGGTCCACCGCGAGACCGCCGAGAACGCCTTCGATATCCGGGGCGGCTGCGGCTTCACCTTCGGCAACGGCTGCTCCGGCGGCCGGACCGAGCTGGGCCTGTTCGGGCCCGACAAACGCTCACGCGCCAAACCCACAGCAGAGGTGGCTTGATCATGGCCCTGACCTATCGCGCCCTCGCCCTGATGCTCAGCTATCCGACCGCTGAGATCAAGGCCGCCGCCCCCGAGGCCATCGACGCCATCCGCGCCGAAGACCTGGTCCCTGACCCGATCGTCCGCTCGCTGGAGAAGCTGGCCGGGATGCTGGAACACGACGACCTCTATGACCTGCAGGAGGGGTTTGTGCAGCTGTTCGACCGCACTCGGTCGCTGTCGTTGAACCTGTACGAGCACATCCACGGTGAAAGCCGGGACCGGGGTCAGGCCATGGCCGCCCTGGTCGAGCTCTACGCCTCCTACGGGCTGGAGCTGTCGGCCAAGGAGCTGCCGGATCACCTGCCGGTCTTCCTGGACTTCCTGTCCACCCTGCCGGACGCTGAAGCGGCCTCCCTGCTCGGTGAAGGGGCCCACGTGCTGGCCGCCCTGACCGAGCGACTGCACAAGCGCGACAGTCCGTATCGCGCCGTCTTCGGAGCCTTGTCGAACCTGGCCGATGCCGTGCCCGATACCGACGCCGTGGCGGCCCTGATGCAGGAACCGGACGAGGACCCCGACGACCTCGAGGCCCTCGACAAGTCCTGGGAGGAAACCGCCGTCAGCTTCGGACCGGGAGAGGTCGGCTGTCCCAAGGCCGATTCCATCCTGTCCGCAATGAACGCCGCCCCGCCCCCCGAAAAGAGTCGCCGCTCCGGCGCGGCTGCGTGAGGAATCCGTCATGGACCTGAATTTCATCGCGTTCGGGGTTTACCCCTATGTCGCCCTGGCGGTGCTGGCGCTCGGCTCGATCGTGCGGTTCGATCGTGAGCAATACACTTGGCGTACCGGCTCATCGCAGCTGTTGCGGCGCAAGCAGCTGGTGCTCGGCTCCATCCTGTTTCACCTCGGCATTCTGGCCATCTTCGGCGGCCATTTCGTCGGCCTTCTGACGCCGGTCGCCGTGTGGGACTTCCTCGGGGTCACCCACAGTTTCAAACAGATGCTGGCCATCATCGCCGGCGGCGTCGCCGGAGTCTTCTGCCTGGCCGGCGGTCTGCTGCTGCTACACCGGCGACTGTTTGATCCCCGGATCCGCAATACCTCCAGTTTCGGCGACATCGCCATTCTGGTGATCCTGCTGGTTCAGCTGAGTCTCGGCCTGGCGACCATCCCGCTGTCCCTTGGGCACCGTGACGGTTCCGAAATGATCAAATTCATGAGCTGGGCCCAGGGTGTCTTCACCTTCAACCCGTACAGCGCCGGCTTCATCGCCGACGTTAGCTGGGTGTTCAAGACCCACATCACCCTCGGCCTGACCATCCTGCTGGTCTTCCCGTTCACCCGGCTGGTCCACATGCTGTCGGCACCGGTCTGGTACCTGAACCGTCGTGGCTGGCAGCTGGTGCGCAGCAAGCGGCCGATGCCGGTGACGCGCCGGACCGTGGAGCGCACAAAATGAACCCCGTCATCGTTGTCGACGGGGTTGAACTTCCGGAACGTCTCGTCGCCGAGGAGGCCCAGAACCACCCGGCCCCCACGGCCGAGGCGGCCCGAAACGCCGCGGCCCATGCCCTGGCTATCAAGGCCCTGCTTCTGGACCGGGCGCATCAGCTGGGTCTGACGGCCGAGGCGGAGATGGACGAGGACGGTCGGGAGGAAACCCCCGAGGAAGCCCTCGTCCGCGCCGTTCTCGACACCGAGATCACGGTCGAGCGACCGGACGAAACCGAGTGCCGTCGCGTCTACGACGGCGCGCCGGACCGGTTCCGGACGCCGCGCCTAACCCAGGCCTCCCACATCCTGTGCGCGCCCAAGGGCACCGACGAGGCGGCCTGGACCGACGCCCGGGCCGTCGCCCTGGCGGCCATCGCCGAACTGGCTGATCATCCGTCGCGGTTCACCGCCCTGGCAGCGACGCTTTCGGACTGTCCGTCCAAGGGAGTCGGCGGCTCCCTCGGCCAGCTCTCCCCCGGTGACCTCGCCCCCGAGGTCGAGGTCGGGCTGGACAGGCTTCTGGCCGGCGAGACGGCGACCGAACCGGTCCGGTCCCGCTTCGGCTGGCACATCCTGCGTCTCGATCGGCGAATCGAAGGCCAGCGGCTGCCGTTCGAACACGTCCAGCCGCAGATCGCGCTCCATCTGGAAAGCCGCGCCTGGACCGCGGCGGCGACCCGCTATGTGTCCGGACTGGCGGCCGAGGCCCGTGAACGTGGCGTCGCGCTCACCGTCACCATCGACGGGGCCGTATCCAACGGGGCCCTGTCCCTCGGCGACCTGCTGAACAACCAGACCGCCGTCGCAGCCCGGCTCGAAACCTGGCTGGACGAGGCCGACCCCGCCCTGGCCACCCGGGCCCGTGAGGTCGCTGAAGCGGCCGGGATCGGATTCGCGACCTTTGTTCAGCGAGAGATCTCCAACTTTGCCCAGGGAGCCGGCGACGAAAGCTGGACCCGGCTGATCTCGGCTGCCCAGGGCTCGGAAGACCCGGCCCTGGCCTGCGTGCGGGCGATCCTGAAATCGAAACTGACGGTGCCGGTGAAGACCTTCACCCTCATCCGGAGAAACTGAGATGAAGACGCTTTCCCGCCCCGCCCTGCTGGCGCTGGCCCTGACGGTGACCCCCGGCATGGCCCAGGCCCAGACCCCCGCCACCGGCCCGGCCGTCGCCTCGACCTTTCCGGGCGACATCCTGTTCGACAGCCGCCTGCGCTATGAGGGCGTCAGTCAGGACGGGCTGGACGATGCGACGGCCGTGACCCTGCGCGCGCGTCTGGGCTGGCAGAGCCCGGATTGGTCGGGTTTCAAACTGCTGGTCGAAGGTGAGGCCGTCACCGCCCTGATCGACAACTACAATGACACCATCCACGGCCCGTCCCGCTATCCGGTGGTGGCCGACCCGGAGGGCATCGAACTGAACCGGCTGCAGCTCAGCTGGACCGGCCTGCCGGACACCGAGGTCGTCCTCGGCCGCCAGCGCATCATTCTCGGTAATGCCCGCTTCGTCGGCAATGTCGGCTTCCGTCAGAACGAACAGACGTTCGACGCCGTCAAGGTGACGACCCGGGCCCTGAAGCCGTTGACCGTGACCTATGTCTGGATCGACCGGGTCCACCGGATCTTCGGCGACGACAGTCCCGTCGGCGAATGGAACTCCGACAGCCACCTGATCAATGTCGAGGCCCCGACTCCGTTGGGACGGCTGACGGCCTATGGCTATCTGCTCGATTTCGCCAATGCTCCGGCTCAATCCTCGGCGACCTGGGGCGTTCGGCTTGAGGGCAGCCACGCCCTGGCTCCCGACTGGTCGGCCCTGTATGCCGTCGACTATGCGCGCCAGTCCGAATACGGAGCCAATCCGGCCAGCTTTGATCTCGACTACGGCCTGATTTCCGCAGGACTGAAGCACGGTCCCCTGAGCGGAACCCTGGCGGTGGAACGGCTGGACGGAAACGGAGTTCAGGCTTTCCAGACCCCGCTGGCGACCCTGCACGCCTTCCAGGGCTGGGCAGATGTGTTCCTGAACACGCCCCGGGACGGGCTGCGCGACGTCTCCGCCACGCTCAGCTATGCCGTCGCCCATCCCCCCGTGGGTCGCAGCGCCACCCTGTCTGCCTCATGGCGCGACATCCAGGATGCGAACGGAAGCAACCGCTACGGCCGTGAACTGGACCTGTCAGGACGGCTGGTTCTGGACCCGCGCCGGGCCATCGAGATCAAGGCCGCCCGGTTCGACAGTGCGCAGGTCGCCTTCCCCGATCGCAACAAGGTCTGGGTCGCCGCGGAATACCGGTTCTAGATATCATGGCGGGGCAAGAAGGTTATCCCGGATGAGCCAGAAGCCGCAAATCGAGCCCATGACGGCAGAGCTGATCCGTGAACCGCTGAACTGGCTGTTCGCCGAACACTATCGCCACCGTCAGCTGTGCCGCCTGATCGACCGCGTCGGCACCGCGACGGTCCTGCTGCGCGATGAGGTGGACGAGATTCTGACCTTCCTGCGTCAGGACATGCCGCTGCACGTCATCGACGAAGAGGATGACCTGTTTCCCCTGCTGCGCCGACGCTGCCTGCCCGAGGATGAACTCGGCCCGTTGCTGGGCGCGCTGTCGGCAGACCACCAGGACGACATGGAGCATACCCGCGTCCTGATCAGCCTTCTCGAACGCGCCCTGGCCAATGGCGGCGCGCCGGGTCATGATCGGGAGACCCGACGTCTCTTCACGGATTTTGCCCTGCACGAGCGACGACACATCGCGCTGGAAAATGCCGTGATCCTGCCCATCGCCCGCCTGCGCCTGACTGCCGAAGATCTGCGGGCTCTCAGCAATCGGATGGCCGCGCGACGCGGGGTGGTGCTGGAAAAGGTAGAAAGCGGAGCCCTCGTGATTCCGTTCCGGACACCCGGAGCGAAGCCATGATCGAGACCTTGCTTCACAATAATCTGGAATGGGCGGCCGCCAAGGCCCGGATCGATCCGGAGTATTTTCGTCGACTGTCGACCCAGCAGACGCCCGAGTATCTGTGGATCGGCTGTTCGGACAGTCGCGTCCCCGCCAACGAGATCGTCGGGCTGGAACCCGGCGAACTGTTCGTTCATCGCAATGTCGCCAACCTGGCCCCGGCCCAGGACATGAACCTGCTGGCCGTCCTTCAATTCGCCCTCGAGTCCCTGAAGGTTCGCCATATCATCGTCTGCGGCCATTATGGCTGCGGCGGGGTCCGGGCCGTCCTCGACGGACAGCGTCACGGAATCCTCGACCACTGGATGCAGCGCGTCCAGCGACTGTGCGAGGATCATGACAGCGAGCTCGCGGCCATCCACGACGCTGAGGCGCGCGTCAATTTCATCTGCGAGAAAAACGTGCTGGCCCAGGTCCGGGCCCTGTCGCGTAACCCCTTCATCACCGACGCCTGGAAGCGGGGCCAACCCCTGTCGATTCACGGCTGGATCTACTCCATTCGCGACGGTCTGGTTCGGGATATGGAGACCACGATCTCGGGTCCCGCCGACGTCAGCCGCCTTGAACAGATCCGCTCGCAACCCCGCTCCCGGCCACGCATCCCGGGCAGGGGTCGATCATGAGCATCGTCACGGCGGTTCTCGCCGGCGGGGCCGGACAGCGGATCGGCGGCGCCAAGCCGGATCGCCGGCTGGCCGGGATCAGCCTTCTGGCCCATGCGCTCAAGGCGACCCACGGATGGGGTGCCCCAACGGTTCTGGTCCTGCGCGCCGCGGAACAGGTCAACGAGATCCATGATCCTGTGATCCTTGACGATCCGGACATCCCCGGTCCCCTCGGCGGCCTGGCCTCGGCCCTGGCCTGGGCTGATGCCAACGGCGCGGACCGCGTCCTGACCATCCCGTGCGACATGCCCTTCCTGCCCGCCGACCTGCGGATCCGCCTCGATCACGCCCTGACAGGCGGCAAAGGTGTCACCGTCGCCGCCAGCGACGGGCGACTGCATCCGGTCTGTGCCCTGTGGCGCACGTCCGCCCTGCCGGTTCTTCTCCAGCGGGTCCATGCCGGACAGTTGTCCCTGAACGGTCTCAGCGAGGCAGTTGGCCGCGCTGTCGTCGACTGGCCGACTGATCAGGGGGACCCCTTCCTCAACATCAACACGCTCGATGACCTGGCGCGTGCGGAAGCGATGACGATATGACCGCCCTTTCCGACCGCCTACTGGCCCACGCGACCCGGACCCTGCCGCGCTACACCAGCTATCCCACAGCCCTGGCCTTCGAACCGGCACCGGATGACGCGGATGCTCGTCGCTGGCTGGGCGATATCCAGCCGCACGACACCCTGTCGATCTATGCTCACATCCCCTTCTGCGAGCGGCTGTGCTGGTACTGCGGCTGCCATACCAGCGTGCCTAACGGCTATGCGCGGGTCGCCAGATTTCTGGACCAACTGAAGCGTGAGATCGACCTGTGGGGCGAGGCCCTGCCCGCCCATGCCGGCACGGCCCACCTGCATTTCGGCGGCGGCAGTCCGAACAGCCTGAACACCAAAGACTTCGCCGAACTGCTGGCACTGCTCGCCCTGACGTTCCGGTTGCGCCCCGGTGCCGAGGTGGCGGTCGAACTCGATCCCGGCACTCTGGACCGCAGCTTCGCCCGGGGTCTCGGCGCTGCCGGCGTGACCCGCGCCAGCCTGGGCGTGCAGACCTTCGACCCCGGGGTTCAGCGTCTGGTCAACCGGATCCAACCCGTCGAACAGGTCGCCACGGCCGTTCGTGACCTGCGCGACGGCGGGGTCGAGGCGATCAATTTCGACATGATGTACGGCCTGCCGGGCCAGAGTTGCGCCAATGTCGCCGCCAGCATGAAGACTGCGCTTTCGCTGGAGCCCGACCGGGTCGCCCTGTTCGGCTATGCGCATGTGCCCTGGATGAAAAAGCACCAGGCGGTCATCCGCGATGCCGACCTCGCCGACGTGTCCGGACGCTGGGCCCAGGCCGAGGCCGCCGAGGCGGTGCTGTCGGCGCACGGCTATGTCCGCATCGGCATGGATCACTTTGCGCGCCCGGGCGACCCCATGACGGCTCGCCTGGCCGATGGAACCCTGCATCGCAATTTCCAGGGCTATACGGACGATCCATCGGCGGTGTTGATCGGCGTCGGACCCTCTGCGATCAGCAGCCTGCCCTATGCCTATGCCCAGAACCAGCTGAGGATCGACGACTGGACGGCCGACATCACGGCAGGGCGACTGCCGGTTGGCCGTCAACTGGAAACGACGTCGGACGACCGACTGCGCCGGACGGTGATCGAACGGCTCATGTGTGATCTCGAAGTCGACGTCGGGGCCGTATGCCTGGACCAGGGCCGCGAGGTGTCGACGCTCGATCCGGCGATTGCGAGCGCCCGTACCCTCACAGTGGACGGCCTGTGTCAGGTCGATGAACGCCTCGTCCGCGTGTCGACCGACATGGCCCGCCTGGTCCGGGTGGTGGCCGCCTGTTTCGACAACCGCTCCAGCCCGGCCCCGAAACGGCACAGCGCGGCAATCTGACGGTCGCTTTCCATTTCGGCGGAGACAAGTCGCATTAGCCTGCCAGCGGCACCACGGGCTCGCTCAGTTTGCGTCTGTCGCCCACATTCGCTGGGCGCGCAGGAAATCATCATGAGGCATCATTTCCTCTGCCGTCCGCTCCCACTGTTGCCGCAGGCTCGCGAGGCCGGCCGCCGTGCGGTCAAGGTTCTGCAGGGCGTAAAGGGGGTTGAACCCCTCCGGTACGATGTTCTGGCCGATCATCACAGCCAGCCAGGACCCCTGGCTGAAATATTCGTCGGCCCCGACCTGAAACAGCAGCCCCCGATCCCGGAACGCCTCGACGCGCTCGGTCAGACTATCGGGCACTGACATGGCCGCAGCTGCCCGCCAGAACGGCGAGTCGTCCCTCTGGGTGGCGTGATAATGAAGGATGACAAAGTCGCGGATCAGCTCCAGTTCGCGCCCCAGTCGGCGATTGTAGGCGGCGATGTTGACCGGGCTGAAGCGCCGGTCGGGGAAATGCTGAAGCAGCCGGGTAATGCCCGCCTGGATCAGATGGATGCTGGTCGACTCCAGCGGTTCGATGAAGCCACTGGACAGACCCAGGGCGACCACGTTCCGGTCCCAGAAGACCTTTCGCCGGCCGGTGGTAAAGCGCAACGGACGCGGGTCGGCCAGGGGGGCTCCGTCCAGATTGGCCATCAGTGTCTGGTGCGCGGCGTCATCGGACAAATGGTCCGAGCAATAGACATAGCCGTTGCCCGTCCGGTGCTGCAGGCCGATGCGCCATTGCCAGCCCGCTTCCCGGGCCGTTGCCCGGGTGTAGGGCAGGCTCGGGCCGGACCGGGCGCAGGGGACGGCGAGCGCCCTGTTCATCGGCAGCCAATGGCTCCAGTCCTCAAAACCCGCCTTGAGTGCGCCCTCGATCAGCAGAGCCCTGAAGCCGGTGCAATCGATGAACAAGTCGGCTTCAAGCAGGCGGCCGTCGTCCAGCCTCACCCCCGAAACAAAGCCATCGTCCTCACGTTGAACGACGTCCACCACCTTGCCCTCGAGCCGCTCGACGCCGCGGGCCTCGCAAACCCGACGCAAATACCCGGCGTATAGGCCGGCATCGAAATGATAGGCCGTGAACAGACCGCTCAGCGGGGACCGTGGATCCGACGCCCGCAGTCCGGCCCGACCGCGTCGGGCCGCCTGGGCCGCGATCGAACAGGATTCGAGATCCGTCACCTCGCCGCGGGCACGGAGCGCCAGCCAGGCCTGATGGAATTCCGACAACGTCGGTCCCGGGCCGAAGGTGCCGAACGGATGAAAGTAGCGCTGCCCCTTTTGGCCCCAATCGACGAACTCGATCGCCAGCTTGAGGGTCGCCCGGGTTTCCCGCATGAACTCGGCCTCGTCGAGGTCGATCATGGTGTTGAAATCGCGGATCGGCGGAACCGTCGCCTCGCCCACGCCGACAATACCGATATCGTCGGACTCGACC
>TARA_R110002012_G_scaffold267202_1_pt1 | contig 39943 bp, 41 predicted proteins | sample TARA_R110002012 | Tara Oceans TARA_R110002012 (sample SAMEA4396515) | marine metagenome | biome: Westerlies Biome; feature: [DCM] deep chlorophyll maximum layer (ENVO:01000326); material: water (ENVO:00002006), including particulate matter (ENVO:01000060) such as... | depth 40 m
AGTGCGCAAATGCATTTAATTCTAGAAACACTTTACAATGTGGAAACTGATTTTTCGGAAAGTGACTTTTCGCGCTTGTACGTAGATGTGAAGCGACATATAAAACAAAGAAGTTTATTACTGCTTTTTACAAATTTTGAAACGATGGATGCATTGCACCGCCAATTGCCGTATTTGCAGGCAATCAATAAAACGCATCTTTTGGTGGTTATCTTTTTTGAGAATACCGAGTTGAAATCTTTTATGAATAAAAAGGCAACTACTACCCATCAAGTGTTTGAGAAAACGATTGCCGAAAAATTTATTTATGAAAAGAAACTCATCGTGAACGAGCTTCACAAATACGGCATCCAATCCATTCTTACAGCGCCGGAAAATCTTACGGTGAATACCATCAATAAGTATTTGGAAATAAAGGCTAGAGGTCTTTTATAAAAAAATATATCCCTCTTTAAATTATTGTTAATTCGCTTTTAAAAAAAGGTATAATTTTATTGTTATATTAGCAAATCAATTATTTCTCCCCTTTTAATATTACTAACCAAAATATTATTAATCGCATGGAATTAAAAAAGATTTATTTTGATTCATTTAAAAGCTTAATAAATGAAGAATTAGAAATTTCCGATAATTGTATTGGAATAGTTGGGATAAATGAATCTGGGAAATCTAATATTTTACAAGCTATTAGAGTTTTAAAATCTTCAAATTCTTTAAATAAAAAAGATTCCCCAAAAACAAATAATAGTAATCCTAAATTGAGATTTTTATTTGAGACTAATTCACAATTGAAAAATTCTGCATTAGAATTAATTAACAATTGGCTTAAGTCAAATACATTAATAAAAGAAAATGTAAAAGATTTGCAGTTTAATATAGAATATTCCATAGAATATGATATTCATAGGAATATTGAAAAAAGAGATTTCAAATTAATAAATACAAATTTAAAACATTATAACTTTCAAATTTTATTACCAGAATTCTTATCTAGTGAATATAAAATTTTAATAAATAAAGAATATATTTCTTTAGAAAAGGCAATTTTAATTAATAAAGAAACTCTTGATAAAAGTCTAAAAGAAGAGTCAAAGTTAAATGATGAATTATTTAAATTAAATTATGATTTAGAGCTATTAAATAATGATTTAGAAGACTTGAATATTCTTTTAATAGAGGATGCAGAGAATAAAGAAATTCAAAGGAAGAAAATTAAAATTGACAATGAAATACAGAAGAAAAATGAACGTAGAGATATTATTTTAAAGATACAACACGATTTTAACCCAAAAAAAAGTATTGAAGAGATTGAAAGTAAAATTAGTTCCTTAAACAGTGATAATGAAAAATTGAATGAACAAATAGCCTCCTCTTCTACAATTATAAATACTTTAAAAATCCAAAAGAATCTTTCTCCTCCTCAAAAAGCAAGACTAACGCGATACTCAAATTCTTTACAAGAACATGAGGTAAAGTTAACTTCCAATAATAAAGAATTGAAAACTCTGGAGGAAAATCTAAACGATTTGAATACTCCTTTAAAAGATAAATATTCATCGGATATTAAAATTTTAGAAGATTATTTAGTCAATCTTTTAGATGAAACTTTAATAAGTAATATACCTGAAGTAATATTTTGGGAACATAGTTCAGAATATATTTTAGAACCAAATACATCATTTAAAGAAATCCTGTCAAAAAATGAATTTAATGAGTTACCGAGACCTTTAATGAATGTTTTCAGAATTGGTTTAAATATTCACACTTTCCAAGAGCTATCTGATGTAATTAATAAAATTCAAACCGATGGAGATGAAAGATCAAAATTAATGGATAAAATTAATCATAATTTAAATTCCCATATTAGAAATATTTGGGGAGATTATGACCAAAACATTAAAATTCATTTAGAAGAAAATCAAATTAGAATTCAATTCTACGATCCAAATTTTAATGATACAAGTTATTTCCAGATGTCCGAAAAAAGTCAGGGAGCGCAAACCTTTATTTCTTTTTTATTTACAATTGGAGCTGAGGCAGCAAAGGGTGTTTTAAAAAATAAAATTTTATTATTAGACGAGCCAGAAATCCACCTCCACCCAAGCGGTGTGAGATATATGCTTAAGGAACTTATAAAAATTTCCAAAAAAAATAATGTCGTTCTTTATGCTACCCATTCAATCTTTATGATTGATCGTGATAATTATGATAGGCACATATACCTTAAGAAAAAGGACGAAAGAACTTCCATTTACCCATCACAAAAAAATAGAATTGGATTTTTTATGCAGGAGGAAGTTTTACACGAAGCTTTAAATATTGATTTGAGCAAAGATTTCAATAGTACTAATCTATATAATTTTGTTTTTGAAGGAGATGGGGATGTTTATTTATTTAAATACTTTTATGAAAATATTTTAAATAAAGTTCCTTTACTCAAAAAAAATTGCTCTTTTTATCAAGGTGGAAAATGTAGTGATATTCGAAAATATTTACTTAAAAATCCTGTTCAATTAGGGACGAAATGGATATTTATTATTGATCAAGATAACGCAGCAAATGACCTTAAACAATTCATAGAAGGTAAGTATAAGAGTTATATGAATAAGGACTTATTTGTTTTTCAGTATTCTTCTAAAAAAGGTGAAAATGATATTGAATTCGAGGATTTACTTCCAGAAGAAATATTAAAAAATGTCTACAAAAGTACAATTCAACAGTTAAATTATGATTTTGAAGAAAATTCTTTACAAAAAATAAAATGGACCACTACTAAATATGTCGAATTTAATGAAGATGTATTAAACTTATTGTCCTTAAATAACTCTGAAAAAGAGCAATTTAAAATAACTTTCAAACAAAACCTTAATAATGAAATTGAATCTATAATAAAAAAAACTGAAAAGGATGAAATCGAGGTTATTTTTAAAATATATTCAGATTGGATGAATAGCATTATGTCTCTACTAGAAACTTCTTTAAAAAAATGATATATTCATTTAATTTTAGAATTAGCTTCATACAATATTTAAATTTTGATTATTTGAACTTAGTATAAGCAAAAATTTACATGACAATCACCCAACTTAAATATGTTTTGGCAGTTGCCGAACAGCAGAATTTCACAAAAGCTGCCGAAAAAACCTTTGTCACGCAACCCACGCTTAGTATGCAGATTCAAAAACTTGAGGAGGAACTTGAAATCCAAATTTTTGATAGAAGCAAAAAACCAATTGAACTTACGGGTGTTGGAAAAAAGATTGTAGAGCAGGCCCGAAATATCGTTAATGAATCGGAGCGCATGCAGGATGTTGTCGATCAGGAAAAGGGCTTTATAGGCGGGACCTTCAAGCTGGGGATCATTCCTACGGTAATGCCCACGTTGCTTCCTATGTTTTTGAAGAGTTTTTCAAACCGCTATCCAAAGGTGCAATTGAAAATCGAAGAACTGAATACCGATGAAATCATTGGAAAAATTAATGATGGTTACTTAGATGCTGCCATTGCCGCTACACCTTTGGGTCAGGAAAAAATTAAGGAAAGGCCCATCTATTACGAGCCCTTTGTGGGTTACATTCCGGAAAATCACCGTTTGGCCTCAAAAGAAAAACTTGAAGTCAATAATCTTGACATTGAGGATATATTATTGTTAGAAGACGGTCATTGTTTCCGCGATGGAATAATAAATCTTTGCAAAACTTCTAAAAACAACAGCCAAGATAAGTTTCAGTTGGAAAGTGGAAGTTTTGAAACGCTTATAAAACTCTCTGACGAAGGTTTAGGCATGACACTTCTGCCCTACTTGCATACCTTAGATTTGTTACCGTCCCAAATAAAAAATCTGAAATATTTTAAAGAACCTTCCCCTGCACGTGAGGTAAGTTTGATTTACAGTAAAAGTGAACTGAAAATGCAGATTATTAATGCGCTACACGACATTGTTTCTGGAGTAATCCGTGGTGCCATTGCATTTCAGGACGTGAAAATTATCAGTCCAACTAAAAAATAATCAATGGTCAGTCGTCAGTAATTAGTGAAAAAACTTAATAATCCAAGAACTACTAACCAATAATTAAAAAATCCCGCCTCTTCGGCGGGATTTTTTTATGGGTTTAGATAAATTAGACATTGATTTAATTGGGGGTTCTGCTTGATAAGCGAATCAATCCAGACTTTTAATTCTTCTACTTCGTAGGGTAGCAATCTGGTTAACGCTTTTTTCAACTCCTTGCAAAACAAATTGACGTCAAAACTTACTTTTGAAAGTACAGCTTTGGTGTAATCAAACATTGCTCTTGCCATAGCTAATTGAGGTTTAATTAAAATTTAAGTAGGTAGATTTTTCTCTATAGGCAGAAGATATTTTTATTAACGCGTTTTAAATATAACAATTATTTTTCAATTAAATTCTGTTTGGACCTTAATTCATTCTGTTAAAAAACTGTTAATCACCTTCATAAAGTTTCCAAACCCTTAATAGATTGAGATTTACTATTTAAGTTTCAGTGTCCATTCAAATTCAAAAGTAGAGACTTTATCCCCAGCGGTATCCTTCCCTTCAGATTTCATCCAAATTGTCTGGCCTTCACCAGTAGCAATAGTTTTTTCAATTGCTTGATTTATTAAAGCTCCTTCAATACAAGTAAACTCTATTCGCCCTCTCGCTTTTTTGGAAAATGTAGCTCTGTTATTTGCCACAAGCATAGAGATGTTTCTGTTGCTTTCCCTAATTTTCGCCATAACGAGTGCCCCTGTACTTAGCTCAGCCGCCATTCCTTGAACTGCCCAGAAAATAGATTTAAAGGGATTTTGGTTTATCCATTTGTGTTTCACACTTGTTATACAAGTAGTTTCTGAAATTGATTTTACACGTACGCCGGTAAAGTAAGCAGAAGGCAACTTGAATAATAAAAAAGTATTGATTTTACTTGGGCTCAGTTTCATTTAAGTATAAATATATCACGAAGATATTCAATATATTCATTACTTCCTATTTGTTAAAAATATGTTAATTTTAGTACTATGCGTAACATAATACCTTCTTTTAGACATATATTTGCATAAGAAAATAACAAGCAATGGAAACTACAATATCAGAAAATCAAAAAAACGTTAGTGCATTTATCCACTTATCTACCTTTTTAAAATACTTTTTCCCATTTGCGAATTTTATCGCTCCTCTATTGATTTGGACATTCAATAAAGAAAAAGCTTTTGTGGATGAACATGGAAAGCAAGCTATCAATTTTCAATTAAGTGTTTTAATCTATACTGTATTTATAGGCCTCATCTGTCTGCCTTTCTTTATCGTTTTTGCAACAGATTTTATTTCACTGATAGAAACCATTGATCACAACGCAGGACAATTTTCAGTAAACAATATTCAAAATCTTTCAGGATATATACTGTTATTTGGATTGGCCATTTTACTATTACTGGGTCTTTTCATTTTTGAACTTTATGCGGTAATCAATGCCTCCATCCACGCTTCACGCGGAAAACTTTATAATTATCCACTTTGTATACCATTTATAAAAACCAATCTAAATCCTATTCAAAATGAGCACATTAGTTAGTTACCTATTGGCCGCCATTTTACAATTTATAGGCGTAAGTATGCCCACGGAACAGAAAACTGTTAGCGCATTGACTCATCAACAATGCGAAGAAACCACAAGGGTACTCCCCTATTCATTCATCAATAATAGCGAACAAGAATTAAAAACAAGTAAAGAACAATTATGAAAATCGAAAACACAAAAGCACAGATGCGAAAAGGGGTTTTGGAGTTCTGTATCCTTTCCGTTTTAAAAGACGGCGAGGCCTATACTTCAGACATACTTGAAACCCTAAAGGACGCAAAAATGCTTGTCGTGGAAGGCACAATCTATCCGCTGCTCACAAGGCTAAAAAATGCGGGCTTGCTTTCTTACCGTTGGGAAGAATCTACCAGCGGACCGCCACGCAAGTATTATGAACTTACCGATACCGGTAAACTATTTTTAACCGAATTGAACGATACCTGGGCAGAACTGCAACAGGCCGTGAACAAAGTAACCAGCGAAAAAAACACAAAATGAACAAGACAGTAAATATAAATTTGGCAGGCACTTCCTTTCACATAGACGAAGATGCCTTTGGGAAACTTTCGCGCTACCTGGACGCCATTCGAAAATCGTTGAAAGGGGCTGATGGCAGCGAAGAAATTATGCAGGATATTGAAGCCCGCATAGGCGAACTTTTTTCTGAAAAAATAGAAAGCCCAACGCAAGTTGTTTCACTAAAAATGCTTGATGAAGTAATTGCCGTTATGGGCCAGCCCGAAGATTATGAGGTTGATGATGAAATTTTTGAAGATGTGCCCCCTTCATCAAAAACCTATACAAAATCACGTGCTACTGCGTCACACAAACAACTTTTTCGTGATGTTGACAACAAGTATATTTCTGGTGTCTCTTCCGGAATTGGACACTACATTGGCATAGATGCTATTTGGATCAGACTATTGTGGATACTTTTGGTTGTTGCCGGTATGGGCTCACCAATAGTTGTATATATACTACTTTGGATATTGGTTCCACCAGCATTGACTACTTCACAAAAATTGAAAATGACGGGGGAACCCGTCAATATTTCCAATATTGAAAGAAAGTTCAAAGAGGGTTTTGACAATGTTGCCGACCGCGTAAAAAATGTGGATTATGATAAATATGGCAATAAGATAAAAACAGGTGCCTCGGGTTTTTTTGATAGCTTGGGAGTTTTAATAATGACTCTATTTAGAATATTTGTGAAATTTATCGGGGTATTAATTATCATAGTTTCACTTTCCACGCTTATTGGTTTGGTTGTTGGGTTTTTCACCTTTGGTTCCATGGATTTTTGGGGCAATTCTGAAATAACCGAATACATAGCTTTGGTGGACACAACAAACGTTCCCTTATGGTTAATTGCCCTGTTATCATTGTTTGCCGTGGGTATTCCGTTTTTTGTATTATTCATCTTAGGGTTAAAACTTTTGATCAGCAATCTAAAATCGATGAGTTCCACAGTAAAAATTCTATTGATTGTGGTTTGGGCATTATCCGTAATTGGTCTGGCTGTTTTAGGAATAAAACAAGCTACAGAACAAGCTTATGACGGTAACTATATTGAAGAGCAATCCATCGCAGTACGTACGGGTGACACATTGCGAATCGAGATGCGCGCCGATAAACAATATAATTACGAAGAAAGCCGTAAATATGGCCTGAAATTAAAGTACACTGAAGATAATAAAAGAGTAATTTATTCAAGTGATATTTTATTGAACATTGAATCTACAAAAGATTCTATTGGCAAAATTGTTATTGAAAAAAATGCCGAAGGCAACAATCATTTGGATGCAAAAAAACGTGCGGAAGCTATTGAATACAACTATTCTTTTGACAATAACAGTCTGATTCTGGACGGCTTCTTCATCACCGATACCAAAAACAAATACCGCGACCAGCAAATTGAAATAACGGTCTATGTACCAGAAGGCACGGTGGTATATTCCGAAGAAAACACAACTTCATATCACGGCTACAATTCAGACTTTAAAGAATTGAGTAACTGGGACAATGAGGCGCACTATTTCAGAATTTTGAAAAATGAGGTGCAATGTCTTGATTGCAAAGAAAAAGAAGTTATGATGGAAGAAATGGATTCCACAGAAATCAATTCTGAAGAAGTTATTGATAGCGTGAAAACCATTAAAAAAAATAGTTGGGAAGAAGAAGTAAATGATGGTCTCAACAGTAAAAATACCGCTTCCAGAAATACCAGTGAAACTATAACAATTACAATAGATTAATAACCAAAACCAATTGATATGAAAACAGCAAACTTTATAATCGCAATAGGCGCAGCACTTATCTTGGGCGCCTGTAACCTGAATATTACCACAGGAGAAAACGGAAATGGAAAGGTGGTAACAGAAGAACGCAAGGTAAACGCAGATTTCACGGAAGTACGTGGCAGTGCCGGACTGAACGTTTACCTTACAAAAGGTGATGAAAACAAAATTGTAGTAGAAGCCGATGAGAATTTACTTCAGTACATTGAAACCGATATTGAAGATGGAAAACTTCATGTTACCACTTCTCAAAATATAGGGCGTTCCAATGCCAAAAAAGTTTACGTTACATTTAAAGAACTCAACACTGTGGAAGCTAGTAGCGGTGCAGATGTGACCGGAAATTCTGTAATAAAAAGTCAAAATCTGTCACTTAAGAGTAGCAGCGGTGCAGAACTGGAAGTAGAAGTTTTTGCACAGGAATTAATAGCTAAAACCAGTAGTGGGGCAAATTTAAAAGTTTCAGGAAAAGCATCTTCCCTAGATGCCGATGCCTCTAGCGGAAGTGAGTTGGACGCAAAAGAACTTTTAGTGCTAAATTGTAATGCCGAAGCCTCTAGTGGTGCCGAAGTAACAATAAACGTACAGGATAAACTTGAGACCCACGTTAGTAGTGGCGGCGACATAAATTATTACGGAAATCCCGTATCCGTAAATTCAAATAAAAGCCATTCGGGCAGTGTTCACAAAATGTAAGGCTATCGACAATATTTCATTTTAAAATGCTCCGAATTGCCAAAAAGGCCTAACAGTTTGCTAAAACTTTGTTAGGTCTTTTGTCATTTATAAAAACTTTAAGAGAGTTTGCCTCCTAAAATTATATCATTGGTAAAAACAAAAAAATTATGAAAAAATTATTTATAGTATTAGCAATCACAGTATTTGCGGCTTGTAGCTCAGATGATGACTCTGGCAATGTAAATACCAACGAATTTGAAAATATCAAAACTACCTTGCCACAAGGCGAATGGGAGGTTAGCAAATTAATAGATGGCCAATCAGACCATACTTCAGATTTTGAAAGCTTTGTTTTCACTTTTAAGGAAGATGGGACTGTAAGAGCACAAAATGATCTCTTCACAGAAAATGGAACTTGGGCTTATGACAACTCTTCCAGTAGTAATGAAGAATTGATTTTACAATTTAGTGAGCAAACCCCTTTTGATCAAATTAATGACGATTGGGATATTGTTTCAGTAACAAATTCTACCATCGAACTTTCAGATGTAAGTGGCGGAAATGGCGATATTGAGCTATTGACATTTACTAAACTGTAAACAGGAGTTTTAAAAAAATAAAAAAAGCCGCAATTACAGCGGCTTTTTTATATAAAGAAGATTGTTATGCCGTTACTTCCGTTTCAATTGTTGCCAGATAACGTTCCGCATCAAGTGCAGCCATACAGCCGGTTCCGGCAGCAGTTACCGCCTGACGGTATTCTTTATCCTGCACGTCACCACTAGCAAAAACGCCTGGTTTATTTGTTTTAGTTGTTTTACCCTTAGTTATTAAATAACCCGTATCGTCCATTTCAAGTTGTCCTTTGAAAATATCGGTATTAGGTTTATGACCAATTGCAATAAACAATCCAGTAATTGCTATTTCTTGTTTTTCACCTGTTTGATTATTAATCATTCTGAGGCCTTCCACTACCTGTTCGCCCAAAACCTCATCTACTTCGGTGTTATAAAGCACTTCAAGGTTTTTGGTGTTGTTAACGCGGTGCTGCATCGCTTTGGATGCCCGCATATAATCCTTTCGCACAAGCATGGTCACTTTGTTGCATATGTTTGCAAGATAAGTGGCTTCCTCCGCTGCGGTATCCCCTGCTCCTACTATTGCCACGTCCTGTCCTTTATAGAAAAAACCATCACAAACGGCACAGGCCGAAACTCCCCCTCCGCGTAATCTTTGTTCGCTCGGCAAGCCTAAATACTTGGCTGTTGCTCCAGTAGAAATAATTACGGTTTCAGCTTCAATTTTTGTAGAGTTATCAACAGTAATTTTATGGATGCCACCAACTTCATCGCTGAATTCAACAGCTGTAACCATTCCAATTCTCACCTCTGTTCCAAATCTCTCTGCCTGTTGCTGTAATTGAACCATCATCGTTGGCCCGTCAATTCCTTCCGGATAACCGGGGAAATTGTCAACTTCAGTTGTGGTTGTCAATTGTCCGCCGGGCTCCATTCCAGTGTACATTACAGGTTTTAAGTCAGCACGTGCCGCGTAAATGGCAGCTGTATAACCCGCTGGGCCTGAACCGATGATAAGGCATTTTATTCTTTCAATTGTTTCACTCATGATATATTTCTTCAAAGTTTTTCGAACGGTAAAAATAATAACTTTAAAAGGAATGTTTCTGTAAAAGTTATGAAGAATTATTATAACGCCATTACGCAGGCTTATCAGTTTTCTTGGGAAGATTTATTTGAAGGGTTTCTGAACATTTCATGCGAATATTCTTAAATTCTTCAACGTTTTTCTCAATTTCCTTGTTCCAAAATGGTATCATTTCTGAAAGTTTTTGCTGCCAAGCTTCAGATTTTGCTTTTTCAGGATAAGCAAAATGCAGCAAATCAATCATTATGTCTACTGCCACAGAAGCTCCTGGAGAAGCGCCCAAAAGTGCGGTAATTTTTCCGTCTTTACTATGCACAACCTCGGTTCCAAATTCGAGTGTACCTCCTTCCTCTTCGTCTCGTTTTATAATTTGCACGCGTTGTCCGGCAACTTTTAAATCCCAATCCTCGCTTTTAGCATCTTTCACAAATTTTCTAAGCTCCTTCATTCTATCTCCATGGCCCATCCTAACCTGCTCTATCAAATATTTGGTGAGCGGAATATTATGCCAAAAAACACCCCACATAGAAGGAATATTGTCCCATTTAATACTTTTGAAAAGATCTAAAAAGGATCCTTCCTTTAAAAATTTAGTGCTGAATCCAGCAAAAGGACCAAACAATAGCTCTTGCTTTCCATCTATATAGCGTGTATCCAAATGTGGCATGGACATCGGGGGTGCGCCAACTTCGGCTTTGCCATATACTTTTGCTTGATGCTTTTCAATCACCTCGCGATTGTTGCAGATTAACCATTCCCCACTCACGGGAAAACCGCCATAGCCATCTTTTTCGTCGATTTCTACTTTTTGCAGTAATGGCAACGCTCCACCTCCAGCACCGATAAAAACATGTTCGGAATCGCAATGTATTTTTTCTTTCGTTTTGAGGTTTTTAATTTTTATAAGCCAATCTTCACCTTTTGTTGGGTCCACATCTTCTACTTCGTGTTCGGTAAAGACTGGGGTGTCAAATTTCTCTTCTAAAATTTTAAAAAAAGTGCGTGTAAGCACGCCGTAATTCACTTCTGTTCCCAGCTCCATTCGGGTAGCAGCTATTTTTTCAGAAGTATTCCGGTTATTCATTATGAGCGGAAACCATTTTTCCATTTCATTGAAATCATCTGAAAACTGCATTCCTTGAAACATAGGATGCTTTTTCATTTCCTCAACCCTTTTCTTTAAAAAAGCTACATTATTTTCGCCTTCCACCCAACTGTGGTGTGGAACAGCATGAATAAATTCTTTAGGATTATCGATTAAATCATTTTTTACCAAAAAAGACCAAAACTGCTTTGATTTTTCGAACTGTTCACAAACTTTGATGGCTTTGGAAACGTTTATGGAGCCGTCTTCATTTTCAGGAGTATAGTTTAATTCACAAAAAGCGGAATGTCCAGTGCCGGCGTTGTTCCATGCCGCAGAACTTTCTAAAGCAACATTATCTAATCTTTCTAAAATGAGGATTTTTTGGTTTTTATCTATTAGTTTAAGCATCAATGCGAGGGTTGCGCTCATTATTCCTCCGCCAACACAAATTAGATCGTAATGTTTTTCAATTTTTTTTGAAGTGATCATTTTTTTCTTTTTATCAAAAATAAACAATGAAAAAAAGAATATGGCTTAAGAAAATACTAATAATCATTAATACATTTAAGTATATCAATTAAACAAAAATCTCCTTGCTAAATTTTATAATTTGGTTATTTTTGCTTCTCAAAATTCGGGATGTGGCGCAGTCTGGTAGCGTACACGTCTGGGGGGCGTGGGGTCGCAGGTTCAAATCCTGTCATCCCGACTTTTTAAAAGAGCACTGAAATAATCGGTGCTCTTTTTTATATATATAAAGTCGAAATGCAAGTATTTCTTATTCTTTCAGCTGACAAATATCATTTTATAGCAACCGAACCATAAGTAATTTTGCGTCCATAAGAAAAGAAGTGATGCAAAACAGTTTAATTTCAAAATACAATGTTGCTGGGCCACGTTACACCAGCTACCCCACAGTTCCATATTGGAAAAATGATGAATTTTCTTTAAGCCAATGGAAACAAGGAATAACTAAAAGCTTTTCAGAAAGCAATTCCAAAGAAGGCATCAGTCTTTATATCCATCTACCATTTTGCGAAAGTCTGTGCACTTTTTGTGGGTGCAACAAGCGTATCACAAAAAACCACAATGTGGAAACCCTTTACCTGGAATCTGTTTTAAAGGAATGGCGTCTTTATTTGGATTTATTTACCGAAAGGCCCATTATTAAAGAATTGCACCTCGGGGGTGGTACACCAACTTTTTTTTCTGCGGAAAATCTAAAATTGCTTATTAAAGGAATTTTTCGAGATGCAACAATTGCCCAAAATCCATCTTTCAGCTTTGAAGGACACCCAAATAATACTTCCGAAGCGCATTTGCAAACACTTTTTGATTGCGGTTTTACAAGGGTTAGCTATGGGGTTCAGGATTACAATCCTACGGTTCAGCTTGCAATCCATAGGTTACAGCCATTTGAAAATGTAAAACGTGTAACCGAAATGGCTCGCAAAATTGGCTACACATCTGTGGGGCACGACATTATTTTTGGACTTCCCTTTCAAAAAAAGGAACACGTTATACACACCATTGAGAAGACAAAGGAATTAATGCCGGACCGCATTGCTTTTTACAGCTATGCACACGTGCCGTGGATAAAAGGCAATGGCCAACGCGGTTTTAAAGAAGAAGATCTTCCCAGTGCCATTGAAAAGCGTGATATGTATGAAACCGGCAAACGTATGCTTGAAGAAGCTGGATATATAGAAATTGGAATGGATCACTTTGCATTAAAAACTGACAGCCTCTATAAAGCTGTAGAAAATAAGACCCTCCACCGAAATTTTATGGGGTACACAGATAGCAAAACCCAATTGATGTTGGGCCTTGGCGTTTCAGCCATTGGTGATAGCTGGTACAGTTTTGGGCAAAATGTGAAAAACGTTGAGGAATACCAAGATTTGGTAGCTCAAAATATTATTCCTGTGTACCGTGGACATATATTAAATTCGGAAGATTTGATTGTCCGAAAACATATTTTGAATTTGATGTGCAAGCTTGAAACTTCTTGGGTAGATTCATCAATGCAATTAATAGAACTGCCCGAAGTGCTTGAAAAACTTGAAGAAATGGAAGCAGATGGCTTAGTGGAATTTAGTTTTCAAAAACTTTACATCACCGAAAAAGGACGTCCGTTTGTCCGTAATATTTGCATGGCTTTTGATTTGCTACTGCAGCGTAGCAAGCCAGAAACGCAATTATTTTCAATGACTGTATAAAGATTAAAAAAATTAATCCTTTTCACTAATTACTGCCTTCATCATTCTTTTTTTTACCACCCATCACAAAATTAATGACGATGGCTGAAAGAACAATGCATAATACCGCAAAGAAAATAATTAGGGCCGTTCCCATCCCCCAATTTACCAAAGGAATTATTGAATTTATCATAATTTGAATATTTTAATGGTTATGTATTGTTTTGTTTTCTGAAGTCACGGTGTGACAGTTGTAATTGGCATTTACGGTTTCCGTCATTGGTTTTGGTGAAACATAAGGAATGCCAAGCCCCAAACCACGAGCTATAAAAAGGCAGCCTATAATTACTACAAATACAGGAATTGCACGACGGATGCGCTGGCGTACCTGCCCGTTTAAAAAATTTCCCAGATATATGGCAGAAGTCATAAGTGGAATAGTTCCCAATCCAAAGAGTGCCATATACAAGCTTCCATGTAGTGCATTGCCCGAAGCAATGGCTCCAAAAACCGCCATATAGACAAGGCCGCAAGGCAAAAAACCGTTTAAGAAACCAATTGTTAAAAAAGTATCTGGGGTTTTCTTTTTGAGTTCCTTTCCTAGGGCCGATTTCACTTTGGAAATAATTCTATAAATAGGCTTTGAGAAATTATAATTATTAAATGTTTTCTGTGGAATGAAGATAACCGCAAGCATTAAAGCACCTATCAAAATAGAAAGTTGCTGCTGAAAGCCGAAAAGATTCAAACTTTTACCCAACAATCCAAAAATTAAACCTATAATGCTGTAAGCCAATATTCTTCCGAAATGATATAGTGAAATCTGTAAAACTTTCTTTAGATTATTGCTTCTGTCTACAGGCAATAAGAACGCAATAGGCCCGCACATTCCCACGCAGTGGAAACTTCCCAATAATCCAAATATGAGGGCGCTGTATAACATTCAATCTTTGATTAATAAATTATTTCGTTTTTGTACAAATAATCTTTCCCTTCATAACTCCATTGAACAATAGTGTTCCATCGCCCGGCAACCAAACGCTCATCAGGTATCACTACACTGTTGGACGAAAGCTTTAAAGGCTCTTGAAAATCAAGCTTTTTATTGGAGGGTCTATAGAGAAAAACGGTGCCTGTAATTTTTGAATAATCCAGATTTTTAGGAAAAGTAAGCACCCAGCCTTCTTCGGATTTTTCACCAGTAATGTTAGCCTTCAGGGAATTTGAATTTGTTCTGTCGTCAATTTCCTTTTGAAACACTAATTCCTTTTTATAGTATTCTTCCGTAACCAAATCATAATCATACTTTTTATCAGTACTTATCTTTATAACAAAGAATAAAATAAAGCCTATAAAAAGTATCATTCCAATCGCCAATCCTGTTCCCCAATTTATTTTCATAACTTACTTTTTTATTGTTTTTAATTATAATTTCTCGGCCCAAGGAAGGTAACGCTGGTAGTTTCTATTAAATCCTCATTACTATATACTTCAATTACAGCGCGGTTTTTATCACCGCTCAAAGCTGCATTATTGATTTCAATAAAAAGAGTCCCTTCAGCCAAACCTTGAGCTGGAACTGTTATATCACCCTGTTTTACACTGTGGATTGTTCCTTTTGGAGATTTTAGTTTAAAGTGAATATTTTCAATATTTTTGGTTGTTTTATTGAGCAATTTATATGTAAAAACATTACTAATAATATTGTTTTCCTTGTGTTCATAAAGCTGCCCAGGAAGCCTTAAAATATTAGCCTCCACATCACTCCTTAAGAACAACATTCCGGTAAGCACTCCAATCAAAATAATCAAAACTGCTGTATAGCCCTTTAAACGTGGTGTAAACTTGAATTTTGCCTTCTTTTCAATATTTTCTTCACTGGCATATCGAATTAATCCTTTTGGCAGATTTACAGCTTCCATAATGCTATCACAAGCATCAATACAGGCCGTACAGTTTACGCATTCCAGTTGCGTTCCGTTACGGATATCAATACCTGTGGGGCAAACTTGTACGCACTGAAAACAATCTATACAATCGCCTTTGCCGGAAGCTTCACGGTCTTCATTTTTCTTGAATTTTGCACGCCCTAATTCTTTTTCACCACGTTTGTGATCGTATGCAACAATGATGGATTTATTATCCAGCAACACACCCTGCAACCTTCCGTAAGGGCAAGCAATAATACAAACTTGCTCACGGAACCAAGCAAATATAAAATAAAAGACGCCTGTGAATATCAACAATGATATTAAGGTACTAATATGCCCCAGAGGGCCTTCAATAACATATTGTAATAAACGGTCACTTCCTATTAAATATGCAAGGAATATATTCGCAATTAAGAATGAAATGACAAAAAAGATAAACCACTTTAGTGCTCGTTTCCGAATCTTTTCGGCATTCCAAGCTTGTTTGTCGAGACGCATCTGTGCTCCTCTATCTCCATCAATCCAATATTCAATTCTTCGAAAAACCATTTCCATAAAAATGGTTTGCGGACAGATCCACCCGCAAAATATTCTTCCAAAGGCAGCTGTAAAAAATATAATGAAAACTACCCCAATGACCATCATTATCACAAACAGATAAAAATCCTGAGGCCAAAAAGGGAATCCAAAAATGTTGAAACGGCGTTCCAAAACATTAAAGAGCAAGAATTGGTTTCCGTTAATTTTTACGAACGGAGCAGCAAATAGAAAAGCAAGTAGAAAATAACTTACATATTTTCTGTATTGATATAGTTTGCCAGAAGGTTTTTTGGGATAAACCCAAGCTCTTTTGCCTTCTTCGGTGATAGTTCCTATACTATCTCTAAACCGTTCATTTTCGGGAGTGTCCAAAGTTATATTTGTTTTGTAAATTATCGATTAAATTGTTTTTATTTCCCCTCTGCCCGAAGATCATCAACGACCGGCTCATCGGTCATTTCTATCTCAATTGTGGTTGAGTCTATTACTTTTACTTCTACATTATCAACTGGTGCGTTTTCATCTACCCATACCTCTCCTTCAGGTTCCTTCCCATCTACAGGATTAGTACCGTGGAGGGACATAACATAACTTGCTACTTGGGCCATCTCGCTAGGTTTTAGATCTGTTTTCCAAGAAATCATTCCTTTTCCTGCCCGGCCTCCTTCGCTTATGGTGTGAAAAATATTTTTGATCCCCCCGCCCAATATCCAATAATCGTCGGTCAGGTTTGGACCAATACCGCCGCCACCAGTTTCTTTGTGACAGGCCACACAATTTGCGACAAAAATGCTTTTTCCGGCATCAATATCACCTGCATCCGTCAGTAACTCTACTGTATTTACATCAATTAGATCTTTATTATTTTTCTTGTATTCCTCTACCTCTGCTTTGGCTTGGGCTATTTCTATTTCATATTCCTCTCTTTGGTTAGTGCCATCAAAAATGTGGTAACGTACTAGATAGACTACTGCAAAAATGATAGTTGCATAAAACATATAAACCCACCATGGCGGAAGTGTGTTATTCAACTCACGTATTCCGTCGTAATTGTGGTCCAATACAATTTCCTGCTCTTTCTCTATAGGTTTGGCATCGAGCATTTCTTGGTATTTTCTTTTAAACCAGCCAAAACGGTTGGCTTCCCTTAGCTTTTCGGCTGCCAAATAGCGTTCCTTAGCCTCTGGATTTAATCCACCAAAAAGAATACGTTGCAACGATGCGGCAACAATTTCCAGTGCTATGGCGAAAAAAACCAGCATTGCCAGAACAGCCCAGATAATTGGGTATTTTACAATCGCCCACTGTTCACCGGAATCAATAGTAAGCTCTAAGAGAAAAAAGGCAAGTATCGTAAACCCGATGACTCTTAAAAATGATGCTGTGGTTTTCATAGTAAATTTTCGTTTTGGTGGTTAGTATCTTCTTCCAGTGGAATGTTGCTCACTTCTTTTATATGGGCCTTTTTAGCGGTGATTACCCAATAAAAAAGTACCACAAAAAAGATGAAGAATATCAATAATGAAATCATTGGATATATTTGAACGTTATCTATGTTCTCAAGGTTTCCTTTTACAAATTTCAACATAACTATTCGCTTTTTGCTGAAGCATTTTCAGCGTTATCTACTTTAATATCTGTCCCCAATCGTTGCAGGTATGCTATAACTGCTACAATTTCACGGTCCTTCATTTCAATAAAATCCTCACCATTTTCCTCAGCATATTTTTTGCTTGCTTCATAGGTACTTACAAAGTCGGGATCGCTGTAAAGGTTTTTCTCAATTTGGGCACCTTGCTCGTCCATCCATTTTTGGGCATTGGCTATTTCTTCTTCAGTATAGGGAACACCAAGTGAAACCATAGCCTTCATTTTATCTTCTGTTTTTGATTTGTCCAATTCTGAATTAATCAACCATTTATAAGAAGGCATAATGGAGCCTGATGAAGTACTCTGTGGATCGTACATATGGTTTAGGTGCCAGTTATCGGAATATTTTCCGCCCACGCGGTGCAAGTCTGGCCCGGTACGTTTACTTCCCCAAAGGAATGGATGGTCATACACATATTCTCCAGATTTTGAATACTCGCCATAGCGCTCTACTTCACTTCTGAAAGGACGAATCATCTGAGAGTGGCAGCCTACGCAGCCTTCACGAATGTATATATCGCGTCCTTCCAGTTCAAGTGGCGTATAAGGTTTCACTGTAGAAATTACAGGTACATAATCATCAACCATCAGTGATGGAATAATTTGTACCATACCACCAATTAAAATGGCAACGGTAGCATAAATAGTTAATTTAATAGGTCTACGCTCCAACCAGGTGTGATAACCTTCGCCAGCAGTCTGTCTTTTGGTCACTGGCGATAATGGCGCAGCTTCTGCAAGTTCATCAGTTACCTTACTACCCCTGCGTGCAGTCATAACAACGTTATAAAGTGCTATAAAAGCTCCTGCTATATATAAACTACCGCCAATGGCTCGCATCCAATACATTGGGATGATCTGTGTAACCGTTTCAAGGAAGTTACCGTATGTTAAAGTTCCATCGGGATTAAATTGTTTCCACATAGATGCCTGCATAAATCCAGCTACATACATAGGCAGTGCATACATTATGATACCCAAGGTTCCAATCCAGAAATGGGCATTAGCCAATTTAATGGAATATAGTTTTGTTTTGAAAAGACGTGGCACCAACCAATAAATCATACCAAAGGTGAGGAATCCGTTCCAAGCGAGGGCGCCAACGTGAACGTGGGCAATAATCCAATCACTAAAGTGTGCTATTGCATTCACGTTTTTAAGAGATAGCATAGGCCCTTCAAAAGTTGCCATACCATAACCTGTGATGGCTACAACCATAAATTTTAACACTGGGTCTACACGAACTTTATCCCAGGCCCCACGCAACGTTAAAAGACCATTTATCATACCACCCCAAGATGGAGCAATAAGCATTACAGAAAATGCTACTCCCAAGTTTTGGGCCCAGTCCGGCAAAGCAGAATATAACAAGTGGTGTGGCCCAGCCCATATATAAATAAAGATCAACGACCAAAAATGGACGATGGATAATCGGTATGAATATACTGGTCTATTAGCCGCTTTAGGAACAAAATAATACATTAATCCAAGGAAAGGTGTGGTTAGGAAGAACGCTACCGCATTATGCCCATACCACCATTGCACCAGTGCATCCTGTACTCCCGAATAGGCGGAATAACTTTTTAATGCTGAAACAGGAAGCTCCATACTGTTTACGATATGAAGAACCGCTACTGTAACGAAAGTTGCCAAATAGAACCAAATTGCGACATACAGGTGACGCTGGCGTCTTTTTACCATTGTCATAATTAAGTTTAGACCAAAAGCTACCCATATTACCGCAATGGCAATATCAAATGGCCACTCAAGTTCCGCATATTCCTTTGAAGTTGTGTAACCTAATGGAAGCGTTATGGCAGCTCCCACTATAATGGCTTGCCAGCCCCAAAAGTTTAGATTGCTTAGAAAATCACTCCACATACGCGCTTTTAGTAAGCGTTGGGTAGAATAATAGACTCCAGCAAAAATGGCGTTGCCCACAAAAGCGAAAATAACCGCATTAGTGTGCAAAGGCCTTAACCGTCCAAAACTGAGCCACGAAATACCATCGGTCATGTTTGGGAACAAAAACATATAGGCCAGAAGCAAGCCTATACTCATACCAATGATTCCCCAAAAAATGGTCGCATTGATGAATTTTTTGACAATCTTGTTGTCGTAGTAAAACTGTTCTGTTTGCATAGTGTTAATAGAATTATTTTTTTGGATTGATTGTATTTTCTTTTGAGGTATTCGTTTTATTAGATGAGTCTTCCTTTACCAGTTCATCATCAAAAAGCATACGGACGGAAGGAGTATAGGTATCATCATATTGCCCTTTTTTCACTGAAAAGATGAATAACGCAAAAAATATGAGCGCTACAAAAACGCTAATCGCCAAGAGCATATATATTATGGTCATACCTAAAATTTATTGTTCAAAATTATTACTGCCAACGTCCTTAAAATATGATATTCGTCAACTTTGCTTATTTATATCCGTTCTTAATTTCTTTCCCACAAATTGGCTCGCAACTGTGGTAAATACAACAATACTTATGGAGCTTAAAGGCATTAATATTGCAGCAACTACAGGTTGTAAATGCCCTGAAACCGCAAATGACAGTCCTATTAAATTGTAAAACAGTGAAAACAGAAATGCCCATTTAATAATCTTAACTCCTCTTTTTGAAAGATTTAAAAAGGCTCCTATTTTGTTAAACTGGGAAGCATCCAAAATACCATCGCAGGCGGGTGAGAAAACATTTGTATTTTCAGAAATCACCAAACCAACATCGCTTTGTTTTAAAGCCCCCGCATCGTTAAGTCCATCGCCAATCATCAAAACCTGCTTTCCGCTTTGTTGTAGTTTTTTTATAAAGTTTAGCTTATCGTCCGGCTTTTGGTTGAAATACAGTTTGGTACCTTTTGGCAGTAATGCTTCCAAACGTTGGCGTTCGCCTTCATTATCACCGGAGAGCACTACTATTTCTTTATCTGCACCAAGTTGCTCAAAAATTTCAGCAACCCCTTTTCGGTATTCGCTATTGAATATGTAGCATCCTTTGTAAACCTGGTTAGCACTCACGTGGACGGTAGTTCTGTTTTTAATTTCAGAAATCATTTCATCATCATTTCCGACAAAATCATACGATCCTACTTTTATGGAATTATTATTAGAAGTGGCGCAAATCCCCTTCCCTGCTTCTTCTTCAAATTCATCTAAGGTTTGAATGTTATTTTTGTCGAGTAGATTATAAAGCGAGCGACTCAAAGGATGGCTAGATGCCCTAAGCGTACTCGTGAGCAACTGTTTTTCTTGCTGCGAAAGCGCAACGCCTTCATAGGTTATCACATTTTTTTGGTTGGTTGTGAGCGTACCTGTTTTGTCAAAAACCACGGTATCCAATTTTGCCATTTGTTCAATTACCGAAGCTTCCTTTAAATACAATTTCTCCCTTCCGAAGATCCGAAGCAGATTGCCCAAAGTAAAGGGTGCGGCAAGCGCAATGGCACACGGGCAGGCAACAATCAATACCGAAGTAAACACATTAAAGGCTTTAGAAGGATCAACTGTCATCCAAAAAATGGTGGAAATAAATGCTATGGTAAGCAGAACTACAGTAAACCGCTTACTAATACCGTCGGTAATCGATTCAAAAACTCCAGTCTTATCCTTACTGAAAACATCGTTGCTCCAAAGTTGTGTTAGGTAGCTCTGTGCAACGGGCTTTAAAACTTCAACTTCCAAAATTCCGGCCTGCTGCTTTCCACCCGCAAAGAGTTTGTCGCCACTCTGCTTGGAAATAGGCTCCGCTTCACCAGTTACAAAACTGTAATCAATAAGTGCATTCCCTTTAATTAAAATGGCATCCACGGGAATTATTTCATTATTGCGAATAAGCAAGCGATCGCCTTTCTTTACAGTGTATACTTCAGCTTGTTCCTCTACCGTGTTTCCATCAGCATTTTTGAAAAGTCTTGTTACGGCTATAGGAAAGTATGATTTGTAATCGCGCTCAAAAGAAAGGTAGCTGTAGGTTTTTTGCTGAAAAAATTTCCCAAGCAATAAAAAGAAAACCAAGCCCGAGAGACTGTCAAAAAAACCTGTACCCAAATCAAAAACTATGTCTATCGTGCTTCGTATAAATAGAACAGTAATCCCCAAAGCTATAGGAACATCTATATTTAAGATTTTGGAACGAAGGCCTTTGTATGCTGAAGTAAAATACCCACTTCCCGAGTAAAAAACAACTGGCAGTGAGAATGCAAACATTAACCAGCGGAAAAATGGTTTAAACTGGTCTAACCAAAATTCAGAATGCTCAAAATATTCTGGAAACGAGAGAAACATGATGTTTCCAAAAGCAAAACCTGCGATACCCAGCTTATAGATTAGGCTTCTGTTTATATTTTTTTCCTTTTTTTCGGAATCGTCTAGAGAAATATAAGGTTCGTAACCTATTCGACTTAAAAGAATTACTAGATTTTTCAGCGAATTCTCTTCAGCAGAAAAAGTAATTCGCACTGTTTTTTCGGGAAAATTTACTTGTGAAGATTTTACGGAAGAATTGAGTTTATTGAGGTTTTCAAGAATCCAAATACAACTGCTGCAATGGATTGATGGAATCAAAAAAGAAACAATTTGTGTACTGCCATCGTTAAATTCAAGCAATTTTTCAACAATTGTCTCATTGTCCAGAAAATCATACTTTCCCACAATTTCCTTTGGTGAAATTCCTGGGTTTTTTTCAAGATCGTAATAGTAACTTAAATCGTTATCGTGCAGAATTTCAAAAACCGTTTTGCAGCCATGGCAGCAGAAGGATTTCTCCTCATGCTTAATTTCAACGTCCGAACACGGATCGCCGCAATGGAAACAGTTTATCATCAATCTTAAATTTGCTCGTTATACCTGTTGCAAAGGTTGCAAGAGATTTAGTTTTGCCAAATGATAATTATCAGCTTTACCCAAATCTGTAAATGTTGTTTATTTCAGATCTTAAGCAGAAAGATATAAACTTTTAATGTTTTTGAAAAATAAAATTCCCACTGCAACTGGAAATGTGAAACTTAAAATTGCTAGCGTTAAGTAATATTTCGAAAAAAATGGAAGCCCCAACCAAAGCGCGGTAGCTTTATAAAAAATGAGCGCTTCTGTGCTCACAAAAGCAAAAAGAAAGAGCCATAGAAAGCTTTTGGGCAAGATTATAAGTTTAAAGTACTTCAGCAATGCGAGCATCGCCGTGATTACAATGCCCAAAAAAACCAAATGCAGGTATCCAATTACAAAATCCTTCAAGCGGAAAGCTAAGTTTGCAACGTAAGGTAAAGCAGAAAAGAGTTGCATTATAAGTTTAGAAACCATTAATATTCCTGCTATTTTCAAAAGAAAGAAAGCAATTGTACCAAATGAAGTCTTTAAAGCGGGGACATACGTTTTCAATAAAATATATAATTCATAGAAGGCCAACAGCTGAGCTACAGCTCCAGTCAGCCCTAAAATATAAATAGCTGTGGGTGGAACAAACCAAAGAAATGATAAAAAGACTGTAAGTAACACGCCAGCATTCAAAAGAAGGAAAAACGATTTCAATTTTTCGGGGTTGAATTGAATTCCACTTTCTTCTAAAATGTAAAATAATACACCCAATAGCGCAATTATAAACCATCCGTTATACTGAAAATGTAGGTAGAAATAAATGGAAGATTTGTACCAAATAGACTCTGTGCCTAATGTTGTCATCACTCCCCCAATTGCCCAAGGACCAATACTGGAAATAACCAAATACCATAGCGAGGTTTTTATAAGCTTCCAAGAAAACTGTTGCTTAAAATGCTGCGGAATATATTTTATCGCAAACCAAGCAAACCAATAGGAAGCAAATAAAAAGAGCGTAGAAAAAATAATGGAATACAGCGCATACCCTTGAATTGGAAAGGTTATAAGCATTCCCACTATGCACAGGTTTGTAAATAAGAAAATACGTTTGTAGAGCTTCGGTTTTTGTGCCTCGGAAAGAAAAATTTTATAGATCAAAGTCGTCAACCCCAAATAAATCCAGCCAAGCAAAGCCGTGTGCGAATGCGCGTGGAGAATATACTTATAGTTAACCGAAATTGGTGTTACGAAAAAAAAGCGCAGCAACACTCCCATAAGCGCCACCAGCAGAAAATAGAAAAGTGCAATGGCTATGTGTTTTCTTAAATACATCAAGGTTCAAAATTAAAAAAACAGTCCGGATTTTGGCTGCAAACATTCAAAGTTGCCAAATTTCCGAACTGTCCTAAAAACCAATCAAAAAAATCTACGATTTGGGGCTGGAGATATTTTTAAAGATAGATTAGCTTTTCTTTAATTTCTTTTCCAATTTTAAAGCTTTTGGGAAAAGAATATTGTTTTCCAAATGAACATGCTGGTGCAAATCCTGCTCAAACTCTTCAAGCTTGGCATAAAAAGCTCGGTATGTATTGCAGGCACCCTGTGGTGGCATGAAGTTATTGCTCAATTTTGCAATTTGACGCAATATTTCGCCAGCCTCTTCGTGCTCGGCTTCCATCATTTTTATTGGGCTTTCAACCGTTCCAAAATGGATTGCAGGAATATCACCACCTTCGCGTTCAGCCTTTACAAGTTTTTTAATAAAAGGGAAAAGAATCAATTCTTCCTTTTTCATATGCGATGCCAACTCCTGCACCACTCGCTTCACCAAAGCCTCAATCTGTCCAAGCTCTGTGTAATGATGTCCGTGTACGTGATTTACACGCTGTGCATACTGCAGCAGAAGCGGGCTATTTTCTTCTACGTATGTGTGGTGTACGTTGATGATATGGTCGGTAAGAAAATCCAACTTCCAACTGTTATAATCCTTAGTTCTATCCTGAATTGCGTCAAGATTTAGCAATTCAGCTTCCAGAATTGAAGGATCAATATTTGCTTTTTCACAAGCTCTTTTAATGCTTATTCCACCACCGCAGCAAAAATCGATACCGTGCTTTTTAAAAATATGGGCTGCTTTTATATTTTCTGTAACCACATCGGCTACTGTTTTTTCTTGAAGTGCTGTCATAGTTTTCATCTTTTTGTGAATAATATGGGGCAAATTTCCATATAAATTCACCTCCGAAATATGACATAAATCATAAAAGGATTATTTTATCTTAAAATATTTAAAGAAAGATCAATTTTCCCAGAACGGGTCGTGATATTCAAGTTGCAATTCTTTTTCGGCGTGGATCTCCGAAATTTTTTCAAGTTGACTAGCTGTAGCCACCTTTTGAATTTCATTAAAAAGGATGCGTTCTTCAAAGCGAATATGTGCATCGAGCTCCTCTTCCAATTGACTTAGGGACTTTTTAGGATTTTCGTTTTCCTTAAAAAGGCGTTCTAAGCGTCTGTGTTCTTTTAAGGCTCGCTGAATTAATTCATTGTTTTCTTCTAAAACTGTAAAAACATACTTCTCTTCAGCTTCAAAATGTGGCTTTATTTCTTCCTCAAAAAACCAAGTTGCATATTTTTGAAGTCTTTCGGTAGCAACATTTTTATTTAACCCTTTGCGTAATTTCCAACTAAAAAGCAGCCCAAAATGATGCTGACGGCTTAAGGGCTGTAACGCTTGGTGTCTTTTAATTGGTTTGTTCTTTTCCATTTATTGAACATATTTTGAACCAGAGTTTTCACGCATATAGTTAATTTTAAATTGAAATATCTCGGCCATTTTTGATGCGCGCCATTTTGCTTCATCGGCTATTTCACCCGAAAAATTTTCATCAACGGTTTCAAAAAAAAGTTGTAGCCAGCGGTCAAAGTGTTCTTTATCAACTGGCATTTTGGCGTGTGGCGGAAATGGACTGCCGTAATAGGTATGCTCGCTCAACAAAACAGTTTGCCAAAAGGTGTACATTTTTTCCAAATGCTCTGGCCAACGATCGTGGATTATATTATTGAAAATATCTTTCAGTAGTTGATCTTCGCGAATTTTACCATAAAAGGAATCTACCAAATGCTTTACATCATCCAATTTTAATATATCCTTCGTCATGCTGCAATTTTAAACTTTCAAAAAAGTTTCGCCTTCTTCTAAATTTGAGGCGAGTTCCATAACTAGAGTATTTTCACACATCTTTTTCAATCCATTTCTTACACTCATAAACTGATCGTGAACCGGGCAGGGATGCTCTGAGGAACATTCGCGAAGGCCGAGCCCACAACCTGTAAATATTCTATCGCCATCTATTTCAGAAACTATATCGGCCAATTTTAATGTTGAATTTTTTTCTAAATAAAATCCACCGTTGGGACCTTTTTTGGATAAGATTATACCCCCACGTGCAAGTTGTTGGCAAACCTTGGCAGTAAATGGTTCTGGTGAGTCCACTGCTTTAGCTATTTCTGCTACATTTGGTCGTAGATCTTTTTGAGATTGCTTAGCTATAAAAAGTACTGCTCTAATACCATATTCACATGCTTTTGAGAACATATAGATTTATTTTTTTCAAAAATAAGTAATAACAATATTATTCAAGGATAAATCTATTTTAAAAACAATACTCCATAATGCAGATTAAAACAATAAACCTGAAAATTTAGTTATGAAAACGCTTTCGCGCCTCACGCTCCAAAGCTTCCCTATGATCGGGGTGTGCAATGGATATTAGCGCTTTGGCGCGTTGCTCCAATCCTTTTCCGAAAAGATTTACAACACCGTATTCAGTAACCACATAATGTACGTGTGCCCTTGTGGTAGTAACACTTGCACCTTCCTTTAAAAACGGAGTGATTTTAGAAACACCTTTATTGGTTACCGAAGGCATAGCGATAATGGGCTTCCCTCCTTCCGAAAGCGAAGCGCCGCGAATAAAATCCATCTGCCCACCAACGCCAGAATACTGGTACATTCCAATACTGTCCGCACAAACCTGTCCGGTTAAATCAATTTCAATAGCGCTGTTAATGGCAGTTACTTTTGGATTTTTTCGGATGATGGCAGTGTCATTTGTATAACCAGCTTCTTTAAAATGTACGATAGGATTATCATCAATAAAATCATACAATTTTTTGGTGCCCATAGCGAAACACGTAACTATTTTACCTGTTTTAATTTCTTTGTCTTCGCCCGTAATAATTCCCTTTTCTACCAAAGGAAGTATCCCATCGCTGAACATTTCGGTGTGGATTCCCAATCGTTTATGGTTTCCCAAATTATGAAGGACAGCATTTGGAATATTGCCGATGCCCATTTGCAAAGTAGCGCCATCCTCAACCAAGCCAGCAACGTGCTTGCCAATGGTAGCTTCAACCTCAGTTGGTGTGCCTAATTTAGAAGCGTGAATAGGTTCATCAACTTCAATTGCAAAATCTATATTTTTTATGTGAATAATACCATCGCCATGCGTTCTGGGAACCTGGGGGTTTATTTGGGCGACAACTTTCTTGGCAGTTTGAATGGCAGGCAAAGTTACATCCACAGAAACCCCCAGCGAGCAATAACCGTGCTTATCAGGAGGTGAAACTTGAATGAAAGCCACATCCAATGGCAGAATATTTCTTCTGAAGAGCCAATGGATTTCACTTAAAAAAACAGGGATATAGTCCCCTGAAATGCTATTGACCCCTTTTCGAACATTATCACCCACAAAACAACTGGACAGCTTAAAAGTTTCGGTATATGGCGCTTGGGTATATTTGGCCTCACCGTGGGTGTGTATTTGAATTATTTCTACATTTTTTAATTCTTTATAACGTTCACACAAAGTATCTATCAACAAATTTGGCGTCATTGCAGCGCCCTGGAAAAACACACGGTTATTAGATTTTACAATAGATACGGCCTCTTGGGCAGAAACAATTTGCATAGCTTTAAATTTTTTGCAAAGTTTTAAAATTTATACTTTACAGTAAATGATAATTGTCACAAAGCTTCCTTAAAAGGGGCAACCAAAGTAGAAATATCATTGACTATTGAAACGCCCTTGTCATTATTATACCATACTTGCAGCATTTCCTTAAAGGCGTCGTCAATTTTTCCGTGATGTTCCTTGTAATCGGAAACCAATTTTGTTGCAGCTTTGGAACGAGGCCCCCAAGTTTGAAGCACGTTGAAATCTTCATCAAGCATAATTACCACAGGAATTGCACGCGAACCATTGGTTAAAAAGGCATCCATCAATTCCGGGTTTTCATCACGAAGTACAATTTTTAAATCTATATTTTTTGAAAGTTGTGCAATTTTATTTAAATATGGAAGTGTTTGCGCTGCATCGCCACACCAGGGTTCGCTGATTACGAGCCAAGTTTGTTTTTTAGAAATATTCTTGAAAACTTCGATGCTTTCTTCAGAAATCTTAGCGGTTTTGTCCAATCGTTTCCTGCGGCTGAAGTTTAGCTTGGTATAATCAATCTTATCCTGGCTTTGTTCGCCAGTGGTCCTGCTCTCTTCTACCAATTGTTGGAAAAGCAAGTTGTATTCGGAATAGTCCATGGCTTTTTTCACCGAGTTTTCTAATAAGGTTTTCATATTATCTCTTTTACTTTTTTATAATCTTCATTAAAATATCCGCCGCGATTTTCGTTTCCATTTAAGGTTTAATTTTTTGAAGAAATGCTTTGAATATTGGGAAGGCAACAATAACTAGCGAAATGAAAATTGCAATCCCAAAAATAAAAAACGAAATGTAATACGGAATAAGCGAATCCTGCATTTCAGAAAACAACCCTTCTTTTGATACGTACATCCAATAGCTTCGTTTACCTCCAGCAATTAAAAGGGAAATCCAAAAAAACAACAATGAAATATTGAAAGAAAAAAAGCCTCGTTTTACCCATTTTCTATCAGTTTTAAGCTTTGGGTTAAGTTGATGCGCTATAAAGAACAAAGCCGAAAAAAGTATGGTAGTATTTATCCCAATAGTTGTACCCATAGAATGTGCTACGGTAATATGTGTGCCGTGCGTAAAGAAATTGATTGCAGGAATTGAAAAAAGAAGTGCGAGAATTATATTCAGAAAAATCCACAAATCCGTTGAAAGTAAAAACCGATATGCCATCGGGTGGTTTTCCTTTTCAATCCTTAAAACGGAGCGTTTCCAGTTATAAATAATGGAAGCCAGAACAATCCATTCTGTCATACTTATTGCGTAAGCTACGAAGCGGATCCACGGTTGCGTTGGCAATAAATAGGTGTGATGCGCCCATCCGAACATTAAATTGATTAGCCCCAAAAAGTAGAAGAAAAAAGCGGTCTTGTTTGTAGCAACCTCGCTGTTCTTTTTTATTTTGGACATCAAATAAATAGAAATTCCATAAACCAGCATATTCCACGAACCTGTGAACGAGCCAGTTGATTTCCATTGGACTGTAAAATCCTTTATAAAATTCAACCTAAAAAAATCGAAAATCCAAAAATGTGCTTCCATTAAATGATAGCACATAAAAACAATGCCCGTGCCCCACATCCAGTAATAAACTGGCCAGTTTTTAATGTTTTTATAAAGTATTTTAAAATAATTTACTCCGAATAGCAGCCAACCAACTAAAATTGGGACAATCAAAACTGGGGTAAAGGCGAAATATTCCCGTCCTTCAGTATAATCAAACAAAAACGAAAAGTAAATGGCAGCGCCCGTTAAAAGAAAAAGAGTGAAATGCAATTTTGCCAATAATGGTGAAAAAAGCTTAAATTTTTCAGTATAAGTCAGAAAAAAATAGATACTTCCTGTTGCACAAAGTACAATCCACGAAATAACCGAGGTTACGTGAAATGGGCGTAGTTTTGAAAAGGGAATTTGATCTTTTAAAAATTCGGGCAGTAAATATTGAAATGAAGCCGTAACTCCAAAGAACATTCCTAGAAACAGTGCGGTCAGGGCAAAAAGCAAAAAATAGATTGGAACTTTACTCTTCATTGCGGTACTTTAATTTTACCCAACCCGTGGCCTCAATCTTAGCGTCATAGTTAGGGAAGATTCCTGTTTCATCAACCTGTTTCAGGTATTGCACCAGGGCATCTTTTTCCCCTTCAGAAAAATTGAATTGAGGCATACTGTTTACGCCACTGTTCAAAAATGCTTTTATGTAGTTGGGGCCTTTGCCTTCGGCAGAATAAACGTTGGTTAAGTCTGGTCCCAAATACCCACCCAAACCGTATATTTGATGACAGGACCAGCAACGTTTATCTTGAAACAATTGCTGGCCTTTTACTGCCACTGGGGATAACTTTTCTGCGGCCACATAGCCATTAGAGTTGTAAATAACATAGTTGTAAAAGCCGAAAAGGGTAAGCAAAAATGTAATTACAAAAATGTAAGGTCTAGAATTGGTAGACATTTATAAAACCAATGAGTGCCTCAAAATTAAATTTTCCAAAGTAGAGGAAATATGATAAAAATCACATTTCCGATATAATTCGCTTTTTTTAGAAATCTTTTCTTTTTGCTATTCGCCAAATAAAGAAAGTAGGTACCAAAACCCAAAGCGCCAATAAAGCTGAAGAAAGAACTAGTCCAAAACTGGTTCCAAAGAATTTCTGAAAAACAGCTCCCGTGTATCCTAAGAGGGCCGAAATATCTAGTTTTAAAAGAATTAATACCCGCGAAAGGTCTACAGGGTTCAGCATAGTTGCGACGAGTGAAAACTTATCTAAAGGATAATCTTCAAAATATAATAACGACATTAAAAAGATACCGTCATAAATTACCGCCATAAACAACCAAAGTAAAATTGCATAACCAAAACCCTTGATTTTATTTTCATTGGAAAGAGCTATTACGAATGCAAGCGCAGTAAAAATAAAGGTCAAAAATGCACCGGTGACAAGCAATAATGAAAAATCCCAGATAGCGTTGCTATTGAAAATTCCATAGAAAACGAAGGGCATTCCGAGGCCAATGACCAAACTCATAGAGAGCGAGGTAGCAACTCCAAAGTATTGCCCCAAAAAGATGGAGCTGCGTTTTACAGGTTGTGCCAAGAGAAGTTCAGTAAATTCTCGTGAATTGTAATAATACATTACCCCAAAAATTGTCCCTATGAGCGGCACCAAAATAATTATTACGTTCATCAACGTGATTACGGCTTTAGACAGGTCGTTGTTGAGAAATAACAGCACCACGCCAAGCAGCAAATAGAACAGAAAATACACGTAGCTCCAACGGCTTCGCATTAAATCGTAGAAACTGTATTTTAATATTTTAAGCATAACTTGAGGTTAAAATGGAGGCTATGGCATGTTCAAAATCGGGTTGTTCGGTCTTTGCTTTCAAATCTGGAATGCTTCCCTTGAAATAAATTTTTCCTTCCAAAAGGAATACAATTTCATCGGCAATTTCTTCCACAAAACTTAAAATGTGCGAGGTTACCAAAATGGTTTTTCCTTTTTCCTTTTCAGAATTGATTAAGTTTTTCAACCGTAAATGTGAAATTGGATCGAGGCCACTGGTGGGCTCATCAAGAATAATCAATGGGCTATCAAACATAAAGGTTAGCACTAAATTCACTTTTTGTTTGGTACCTCCGGAAAGGTTTGCAAGTTTTTTATTGAGAAAGGGCTGCAGTTTAAAAAGGGCAATCAATTCTTCGTCTTTTGTTGCTTTTGAATCACGTAAATCCTTAATCATTGCAATCAGTTCGCTTACTTTCAAGTTGCCAGGGAAGTTAGCTATTTGCGGTAAATAATCTATCTCGTTTCGGTATTTGAAATTATTTTTCAACGGTTTTCCGTCAATAAAAATTTGTCCAGAATCTGGCAGAACCATTCCCAAAACACACTTTATTAACGTGGTTTTTCCTGAGCCGTTTGGACCCAATACTGAGAAAATTCCGCCACGGTCAATGGTAAGGTCAATGCCCTTGAGCACTTCATTTTTACCAAATTTTTTATATAAATTTTTAACGTCTATCATGTTTTATGGGCTTCATTTTTGGGCTTTCATCTACCAAATCATCGGGTGTGAAAACGGGAGAAACTTTTTCTGAAAAATCAATAATATCAATAAAAAGACTTCGCAATAAAATAATGGTTTCCGGAGTACGGTTAACGATATAGGAAAACAGTTTTACGGGACGGTATGGCACATCACCAATGCCATTTTTATTGAGATCATAACCTGTATAATTGCTCCAATAATTATTGTCGAATTTATTGTCATTCAGGTTGCTATTGTATGAAATATCAAATGAATTATAGAGAAAATTATTTTCAGTCAAAATATTGGTATAGCAAGCGCCACGCACTTTTATGGCCCACCCATTGCTTATGAAGTCGTTGTTTTTGTATTCAATACGGTTACTGCCTTCAATGTTTATCCCTATAGTGTTTTCTTGAAAAACGTTGTTTGTGATTTTAGCATCATTAATTTCTTTCAAAAGGAGTCCGAAGGCTGCAGTACCCCAATTTTTCTTGAAAATATTGTGATTCATTTCAATAAATTTTGAAAACATTACGGCCACTCCTGCTCCGTTATTTTCAAAAATATTGTATTCATAAACATCGTGGTTGCTGAACATAAAATGCAGTCCGTACCGCAGGTTGTTTCTGCTGATATTGCGGCTTATTATTATATTGTCTGAAAACTCAAGATAGATTCCATCGCGAACATTCTGAACGTTGTTACCGCGAACCTCAACATCCTTGCAATACCAAAGCTGTATACCGTTACCGGAATTATATTCGTTCACGGCATCGCCATTAATTTTGTTATTCAGCACTTTACCGTTGTTGGATTTTTCGAGGTATATTCCGAAGAAAAGTTTTTCGAGCTCCAGATTTTGTATCAAAAACCCGTTTCGTTTTATTACACGAACCGCCGCATAATCTGACGTATAGCTGGTGCCTACATTTATGATTTTAAAGCCATCGACAGTAACATTGTCTGCTACAATTTTAATGATTTCGCCTCTGTCCTCCCCATCAATAGTTGGCAGATTTTCACCAAGTAGAATAATGCCTTTGTCAATGGTGATGTCTACCTCTTTATAAATTCCTTTCTTCACCCTAACGGTGTCACCTTCTTCGGCTTGATTGATTCCTTGCTGAATAGTCTTCACGGAACAGGAACTGCAAACGGTTATGGTTTTGGCCCATATTTGAATACTTCCAAAACCAATAAATAAAAAGATTAATATTTGAAAAATTTTTATCAAAATTGAAGCAAGGTTAGTGTTGTATAAGCTTTATATAAAGTAGCTTTTAATTAAACTAATGGAAATACGAAACACTACTGTTTTAAATGATTTTGGATTTCTTCCCAGGAAAAAATTTCTCCTGTAAATTTATCTTTTGCCTTTTCTGCAGATTTTTCATTTTCAAAAGCGGATAGATTGGCACCCATTGGGCTGGATATCTGTTCGCTCACAAGATAGGTAGCCATTGTAGCATCCATAAACTGTCCGGGTTGGTTGAAATCTGCTGCTAAGTAAAGTGCAATTTCTGCATCTTTCATCTCATTTTGTAAAGAATGAACCATACACTCAATTGCATCGTACTTAAAGGCTTTTCCTTTTGTGGTTACAAGCTGTGCCGCATGTTGACGATCTACTATAGTCATATTGCAGTAGTGACAGGCATCTGTGCCATATTCTATATGTTGTGGGCTTACGTTGCAAGAAACAAGCAATACTGTAATTATACCCAAAGAGAAGATCCGTTTCATTATGCAGTTACAGTTTTAAAATTTATTTTATTTGAATTTTTTTATATTCCATTTTTCCAATGAAGAAAGCTACAATTGTTAGCATCATACCTACAAACATCATATAGGCACCCGTTGCTGGCCAAGAATCTACATCAAAGTTAAGCATCTTTTGGTAACCTATGAGTGGTGGCTTATAGGTCATTGGAGTTCCGTCTGGGTTAAGCAGTTTCATAATTGCTTTTGGATCCAAATCAGTACCGTATTCAATAAGCCAAGAATTAAAATCGTACATCCCCATAATTCCTAATACAGACATTAATACGAACCAACCAAGAAACCATTTGTAGTTTACTTTGCCTAGGAAACCTAGCATTCCTATAATTACACCAATTGCAACCATAATTCCTATTACCGTTGGGAATACTTCAAACTCCCACATATCTTCAGGTTTTGGTATGGTTTTCATTCCAATATAATGATTAAGACCATCTATATTTTTGATATCAAATTCCTCTACCCCTTTTATTCCCTGAATATAGATATCCATCCCCAAGGGATTGGGGTATTGGGGTGCGCCTAACATAATATTCCACAATGGGAATTTAAAAAGACCCAATAGTAGCAAGGAGCCAATTATCATTATTATTCCTGCTTTTTTCATTTTTTTTTTGAATTTTAAACCTTAAACATCAGTGTGGTTGGTTTTTTGTTTAGGCATTTGTGCAGATGGCTGATTTTATATTATGTTTAAAAGGCAGGACCTTAGGTTTTTTAAAAGACGGGGGAAAATCAACAAACCCCCGTCTTTCCTTTGAAAATACCATCAATCACTAATCCAGTATTTTCATAACTAAAAACTTCTATTTTAATCTTCTCCTAATGACCATTTAAGCTCCGTTCCTGAACCAGCTGGGCTCACGCGAACGTAACCTTGCATTTCCTGGTGCAATGCAGAACAGAAGTCAGTGCAATAGAATGGCCATACTCCGGGCTGTTTAGGTTCCCAAACAAAAGTTTCTGTCTGGCCTGGCATAATAAGCAACTCTGAAGTATTTGCACCAATCATACTTATACCGTGCGGTACATCATAATCCTGCTCGTGGTTTGTAACATGGAAGTAAACCTTATCTCCGACTTTCACACCTTCAATATTGTCTGGGTTAAAGTGGCTTCGAATCATTGTCATATAAATATGAACTTCGTTTCCTTTTCGCTCAACCCTTGCGTCGCCATCAGAAAGTGTGGCATATGGATGTTTGTTATCAGCAAGCTTAAATAACTGCTTTGAATTTTTAGCTACAATATCTGCAGGAATACCAGCAGCATAGTGTGGCTCTCCAATAGTTGGGAAATCTAACAACAGTTCCATCTTATCGCCACTAATGTCATACAATTGTGCAGACTGGGTAACCTCTGGCCCTGTTGGCAAGTAACGGTCTTTGGTTATCTTGTTCATAGAAACAAAATACTTTCCGAAAGGTTTACGGGAGTTTCCTCCAGGGATCATACCATGACCTACGGAATAGTATGCTGGTTGACGATCTACAACTTCCCAAGTACCTACTTTCCATTTTACAACTTCAGAAGAAATGAAGAAGGTTGTATAAGCGTTCCCTTTACCGTCAAACTCAGTGTGCAATGGACCTAAGCCTGGTTGTTTTACTGTTCCGGCAAGTACATCTTCAAATTTCAAAATTGGAATACCGTATGCCTCTCCATCAAATTTTTTGTTTTCGATTGCATCAAGCATTTTTGTGAAAGAATGAACTGTTAAATCGGCAGAAAGCTTTCCATTACCTACAATGTATTCTCCCGTAGGATCTACATCGCAACCGTGGGGTGATTTAGGTGTAGGAAGAAAGTAAACAGCTCCGGGAACATCCAATGGATTAACTGTAAGTACTTCGTTCATCATTGTAGAGGTAGCGGTATGGGTCTCATCACTGTAAACATTGTGCGCATATTTTGCTGGAACTTTTGTTCCGCCGCCATTGTTTACGTATTCTTCGATTTTTTTCCAGTTTACTGCGGCAATGAAGTCTTTATCATTTTGTGAAGCGTTCACTTCCAACAAAGTGTTTGCTTCCTCAGTGTTATAGGTTGTAAAGAAGAACCATCCGTGTGATTTATCACGACCAGGATGAGAAAGGTCATAATCAAACCCAGGCATCATCAATTGGAATTTAATGCCCATTCGGCCAGTTTCTTGATCTACACTAATAAATGAAAGTGCTCCTTTAAAATTTCCTTTGTATTCTTTGATAGGCATATCGCGTTGTGGAATAGGCACTGAGAATCGAGTTCCAGCAACCACATATTCTGTATTTTCGGTGATAAAAGAAGAACTGTGGTTACCTGCACTGTTTGGAATTTCAATAATTTCAGCTGTTTCAAAAGTGGTTAAATCAACACGTGCAATACGCGGAGTGTTGTTACCATTGATGAAGACCCAACGTCCGTCCAACTCTCCGTTTGTTTGTGAAATGTCTGGGTGGTGACTATCATCCCAAGGCACAAAACCGAATGAAGTTTCCAACATTGGTTTGGTTTCCTCATTATAGCCCCAAGCTTTTTCAGCATCTTGAGAGAATACAGGAATAACCTTGAACAAACGTCCCGATGGTAAACCATAAACAGAAAGCTGTCCGCTAAATCCTCCAGAGATAAAGGCATAAAACTCATCGTGCTCACCGGGAGCTACATACACTTTTTCAGCAGCATTTGTGGACAAACCACCTTTGCCATTGTTTCCTTTTTTGTCCCCACCATTACAGCTTACCAAACCGGCAACCATAATTAGGAAAACCAAAATATTAATTGTTTTTCTCATTGTTCTATTGTTTATATTATATTATTCAATTGCTTAATTAGATGGTAAAATCACTTTGTCAACAACATGTACAATTCCATTGCCTGCAGGCACGCTGGCAATGATTTTGGCACCTCCTACAATCACATCATCCCCGTCAACTTCTACAGAAATGTTTTCACCACTTGCCTGTCCTAATTTTTTGAATTTCTTTAAAAAATCCTTGGAATAATTTCCTGGAGTTACGTGGGTTTTAAGAATGTAAGCCAGTTTCTCCTTGTTTTCAGGTTTTAGCAAATCTTCCACCGTACCAGCAGGTAAGGCATCAAAGGCAGCATTGGTTGGAGCAAAAACCATAAGAGGTCCTGCATTTACCAATGCATTTTCCAATTCTGCTGCCTGTACCGCAGCCACAAGGGTGCTATGGTCTGGAGAGCCTATTGCAATTTGGAGTACATTGGGTCTTGATTCGTCATTTTCGATAAATGCCTGCCCCTGTTTTTCAGAGGTAGCAGTAGTGGTTGAGGAACTGTCAGAAACAGTTTCATTGCCTTCAGTTGTTTGATTTTTGCAAGCTGAAAACACGAGGATAGCAGCTGAAAAAAATAGCAGTTTAATTGTGGTTTTCATTTTGGTTTTGGTTTTACCCTTGCAGGATCTGAGACCCTGCAAAGGGGTTGTTTGTTTAAGTATATATTTAAAGTGTTCTAAAATATTCCAATACTTGTCTGGCTTCTTCTTCGGTTAAGTTTTGGTTAGCCATTGGTGATCCGTTAAATTCCTTCAAAAGCGCGTGCGCCAACGGGTCTTTTTGCGTCATTTCTTCAGGATTTAAAATCATGTTCATAATCCACTCAGGGGTACGTCTCTTTAAGATATTTTTTGGAGCGGGGCCAATGAACTTCTTGTCTGGTTTATGGCAAGCCATACATTTATTTTTATAAACTTCCATTCCTTTGGCAGCCATTGCCTGATCTATTTCCGGTGAAAGCTCTACATTTTTAATTGGCCCAATACCCTTATTGGTTAGGTCAACGGTTTCCGAAGGTTTTGTGTCTGAGGCTGAACTTGTAGCAGTTTCCGCAGGGGCTTCGGTTGCAGCTGGCTTTTGGCCAATCTGGATTTCATTACTTTTCTTCTCTTCTTTTCCACCACAGCTTATCAAGGTTACGATTGCTAGTGTGGCCAGTGATTTCATTATAATTTTCATAGTTGTTTGAATTAATTTATGGTACAAAATTAGCACTCGACAGATAGAGATAATATGATTTTTATCATATATGGGATAATTTAATCTTTTTTTTAATTTTGAAATAAGCTATTTAAAAAATCATCATCCAAAGACAAAGATCGATGCGCTTTACAGCTTAAAATATGAGGGAAATCATTTTAGATATCACTCCTAAAAATTAATTTTGAAGAAATTCAAAAAAAGATGAAGAACATACTCTTGCCCACAGATTTTTCAAAAAACTCAAAGAATGCAATTAAGTATGCCCTGAAGTTTTTTGAAGGCGAAAAATGTACATTTCACATTCTCAATTCGCAAAAACCTTCCAACTATATAACTGCCGATGTACTTTACGGTGCTCCAGGCACCTCGGTCTATGAAGGTATTTTGAATGATAATAAAAAAGAGCTTGAAAAATTGATCCAATTTTGTAAATCAATTTCTGAAGGAGAGGAATTCACCTTTGTTCCAAAAGTTGATTTTGACAATATTGTGGATGCTGTAAACCAAGCTGTAGCCTTAAACAATATTGAATTAATAATAATGGGATCCAACGGAGCAACAGGTGCTGCGGAAGTTATTTTTGGGAGTAACACCTTGAAAATAATACGAAAGGTTGAATGTCCCATTATTGTTATTCCCGAAGGTTATGCTTTTGAAAAAATCAATTCAGTCTTGCTATCGCTCAATTATCAATATGATGTAGCAAACAAATCGTTCAATATCATTTCGGAAATAGTAAAGAAAAATAACGCCTCATTAAAAATTCTTGAAGTAGAGGAAGAAAGTTTAGAGCTTTCCTCGCAAAGAAATCATGCGGAAGAGGTATTCAAAGAAATAGGTTTTGAACGTTTTTCTATTAAAAATATACCCGCATCAATGGCCATTAATGCTTTTGAACAATTAATTCCCGTACAACTCCACGCAATGATTGTGGAGCGCAAAAGTTTTTTTGATCGTTTTATATTTGGGTCAGAAACCTCAAAAATAAATTATGGCTCACTTGTACCTCTTTTGGTTCTGCACGAGTGAACTATTTTCAAATTAGAAGATTATTCCTTTTAAGTGTTTGCACTATTGTTTTTACATAATCACGAATGGTGGAAGCAGCTCCTGGCGGGTTAACAATATCTATCTTTCCACGCCAGATTAAATCACGATCCTTGCCCGGGCAGAGACAATACAGGGAGGTTTCGGTATTGTAAACTGGATAGTCTTCAATCTGTTCATTGCCGTACACAGGTCTATTTTCATTATAATAATCGCTGAATGATTCAAACGATTTTGCAATATTTCTATAAGATTGGCCAATGGTTACCTTGCTTTCCTGCCCTGTGACTTTTGAAAAAAGCACAGCATCAAAACCTGCATTTAAAAGTTCATTTTCAATGTTTTTTAAGTTTTCTTCGGTTTGATTGTTTTCAGAAAACGTACTTTCAAAATAATCTACGCTTTTTACGGCAATCACATTTTCTTTTTCCATAGCCTGTTGAAGGCTGTACTCAAATTGGCGTTGCAAAACCGGATCGGCTGTTAAACCAACCACCAACACTTTATTTGCCTGAAAATTGGGGTTTTCTGAATTTACATATTCATCTACTAAACGGCTGCTGGAACAGCCGGATAGCAGAGCGACAAAAAAAGATAATGCCAATAATTTCTTCATAATGTAACTTTTAAAAATTAATTTTTCTGAAGCTTTTTTGAAGTCTTTCAAGAATATATAAATATATGTTCCTCCTTTTTAATTGCTAGATTTTAAATTTTACACTTAAGCAATAAATTATCTTCTTAGATGCTTATTTCCTTTATCTCGTAAAGCTTCGGTATAGCTACCTTCCAGCCATAAGTATCCTGTAATTTTACACGCAACGCATCCTGCGCTGTTGGTTCCCCATGAATAAGGAATGTTTCTTCAGGTATATTTTTAATGTTGCTGGCCCAATCTAAAAGACCTTGTTGGTCAGCGTGTGCTGAAAGACTTTCAATATGATGTATTTCCGCTTTTACGGGATAGTATTTTCCGAAGAATTTCAGCTCATACGCCCCTTCCAAAAGTTGTCTTCCACGAGTTCCTTCGGCTTGGTAACCTACCAATAAAACTGCTGTATTCGGTTTGTCAATCATTTGTTTGAGATAAGTCAAAACTCTTCCGCCAGTAACCATCCCACTACCGGCAATAATTACTTTTGGCTGCGGATTGTCTATGGTTTCCCAGGTTTCTTTATAGGAGGTGATAATGTTCATCCTGTTATTCATTGCGTTGAAATCCTTCATTGGGAGTTTGTGCCAATCTGGAAAATTTTGGAATACCGAAAGCACATTGTTGCCCATTGGGCTATCTATAAATATTGGGATGTTTGGAATTCGGTTTTCGTTATACAATTTCCAAAGTAAAAACATTAATGTCTGCAAGCGTTCCACCGCAAAGGAAGGAATTATCAAATTTCCACGGTTGTGAATGGTTTTATTGATGAGTTCTACCAGTTTGTCCGAGACGCTTTCCTGCGGATGAAGCTTATTGCCATAGGTACTTTCAATAAAAATATAATCTGCCCATTTTGGTTTTTCGGGCGGAAAAAGTAACAGATCGTGCTCTCTGCCAATATCTCCCGAAAAGACGAAAGTTTTGTCGAAGATTTCCAATTCTATAAAAGTGGCGCCAATAATATGGCCATTATACCGAAAACGATATTTAATGTTTT
>TARA_R110002012_G_scaffold45891_1_pt1 | contig 39902 bp, 31 predicted proteins | sample TARA_R110002012 | Tara Oceans TARA_R110002012 (sample SAMEA4396515) | marine metagenome | biome: Westerlies Biome; feature: [DCM] deep chlorophyll maximum layer (ENVO:01000326); material: water (ENVO:00002006), including particulate matter (ENVO:01000060) such as... | depth 40 m
ATCGGCAATGATCATCAACGACTTTTTTCGCTAACTTGTGCAACAGGTACAATGCATAAATCAAATCTATTCATAAACTCTATTTTAACCAATCTACAAATGGTGATGACAATAATAACTCATCAATTTTTTCATTTTTAATCATCCATCCTGAATAAATCCCCTACTGGTGCGAGCGTCTCGCTCGTATCTATATCTCTATGTTATTTCAAAGAACTTTTATATAATAATTAAGGTAATCGTAATCTCTTGCTCATACTCGGCACAAGCCAAGAGTCTCAAGCTAGCGGGGGAACTTCAGGCTCAATTATTTTAATTTCAGGATAATCACTCAAACCTTGTTTCAATAAATGATATAAATGAAAATCTAAATTAATTTTCACTCTTTTGTTATTTAAATTATTTGCATCTAGATATCGACCAAATTCACCAAATGGCCAGATTACAATCTCAAATCCTTCTTTGCCTCCATATCCACCTATTATGATAAACATGCCCATAATTGAATTTTCGATATACATTGATGGAATTTCCTCCCAAATACTATGCTTTCCATAGGTAAATGATAGTCCACCACACAAAGCAATAGATACTTTATTGGCTAATTCAACTAAACTTAAATTTGTTTCGATATGACAGCTACCTCTAAATTCAACTACTTTATCTCTAAAATTCATTATTCTAACAATTTATATCCATTACGTTTAACAATTTTATCGAATTCCTGCTGAGTCCAAACCCTAAATGTAAATGGTTTTCCAACCTCAGTTCTATACCCGCTAATTTTTTTTAATTCTGCCTCTAGATTTTTTGCAATATCATCTATTATTTTTATCTCTCTACCATCTCTAAAACCTTTGCCCCCTATTTTTTTGGCCAAATCATCACTAACAATAAAAGCATCTACATCCCAATCGTTTGGGTCAAATGGTATAGGGTTTCCATTATTATATTTTTGACCAGTAGCTAGAGACCCTCTATAACCCACTTTTGAATCTGGATAAAGTTTTTTAATTTGACTGACTTTGGGGAATATGTATCCATCAATTTTTTTAACTAAATCCTTCCAAATACCACTTCCTCCTTTTATTGACTTTTTAATTCTACTCGCTAAATCCTTTACATAATCCGCTCCCTTTTTAATGGTTTTTACGGCACTTGCTCCTGCGGTAGCTAAAAATACAGCCGTGGCTACCCCATCCTTTCCAGCCTCATGGTCACGCAGGGCCGGGTCGGTGCCTGAATAGATTACCTCTTTCTTAGCAATCCAATCATCCAAGGCTTGCTCAATGTCCAAGTCCTCAAAGGCTGCTATCATCTGGTTTCGGGCCTCTTCGTCCGTGGCAAAATCGGTCACCACGTTGATCAATTGAGGAATGCTCTTGAGCTCATCCAATGCTCCGTCCACCACTCCTGCAACCACAGGCTCCAAATGTTGATTGTAGAATGGGTAATCTTCATCCTTTGGATACCATGTACCTTTTGGCAAGTCCAGGCTAGCAACCGCCTCTTTTAACTGCTTGTTCAGATTTTGAACGGATTCGGATATTGCCACCGACCAATCTTCTACCTCTTGGGCCATTTGGTACGCCTCTACAAGGTTGGCAATCCCCTGTTTAAAAGTAAATCGGGCTTCTTCCCGTTCCTCGTCGCTCAATTCGCCAAAGTGGTCTGGGGCAAATTCCACTTTGTACCCCATTACCGCTTCTTCCAGATCATAGTGCAGATAAACAACAATACCATTTGTAGGATTGTCCACCGCTTGCCGTGCACTGGCTATATCTGCATTGCTACTCTTACTACTGGTAATATAAAAGGTATGGGCATTGCCATCTATGGTAAATGTCCTGGGCTCTATGGTGGGCAGGGTGTCGTTGGAGGCAAGGTTTAGTTCAATAGTACCGTTGCCATCCAAAATATTAATAGGTAAGCTTCCCTCTCGGTTTACAGAAATGGGCAACAGGGCATCAAAATAACTGTCTTCCAATGGACTACCAGATTCAGCCTCAACACCCAGTTCTTTGGCTTTTTCCCTTAATTGTTCGCCTACCTGTTTTGTGGTCTGTTCTGCAGAAGCTATCTTTTCCTTCCCTTCTTCTATCTTTTCTGGGCTTTCTTCCTCCAAAAGCTTTTCCCCTTGTTCCAACTCTGCTTCCGCTTGTTCCAGTTCAAGCATCAAGGCCTCTGTTCCCGCCAATTGGGCATCCCTCTCAGATGCACCTATGCTTCCATTTTCAAAAGCTTCATTTATTGCATTTACAATATCTTGGGCCAATTCTTCGAGGGTCAATAGTTCATTGGAAATATCCACCGTATTGTTCCAATTCGGGTCATAACTCGTTTCCAACATACCCTTTACCAATTGGTAATCGGTGTTGATCTTGATGTTCTCAAACTCCACTCGAATTTTGGTATCTGCGAATTAAGGTACCGTCATAGTGCCCCAACCAGTATATCTACCATCATCACTCAAATAATCCACATACTTTACTATGATGGGAAAATCCCCCGCCGTAAACACCTCGTTTACCCCAAGGTTCATCAATGGGTCTTGGTTATTGATTTCCACTTCGGGCGGGATGCCGCAATTGTAGTAGGCCATCTCTCCCTCGGTAGGGGTGGTAAATTCGTGTATTGGTGAAAATGCCAAGCCGTCGTTCGGGGTGCATTCCCCTCCCACACGAAATTCGTAGGTGGTTCCCGCTTCCAGATTGCGGATGGCGGCCTCGATGGTCCGCGTCCACAACCCGAACCAATCGTTGTCCCCGTAGCCTTTTTTGCGGTACTGCACCCTGTAGCGCAGATGTTCCCCCATTTGCCAATTGATCTTTACCGTTTGGGAGTTCTCGGCCTCCGAGAGCACAAAATGGGGCGGCGGGCAATCGGCCCGGTAGGTAAAATGGAAAATTTCGCTCAATCCGTTGTTCCTGAACAGGCTGGTGGTGGTGATGCCATCGCTTACAAAGGCCCTTACCTGCCAACCATACGTTTTGCCTTCCAAAAGTTGCATTTGGGAGGGCCCGTAGTGCAGGGTGTTGGCATAAGTGGTGGTCTGGTACAAGGGCGGACTGGCCAAAAAGGCGGCCTGTGGGTCCATGCCCGTGTCCCAAAGTTCCTTTAGGGTAAACTCGCACTGTACCGCAGGGGCATTGATGTGCCTTGGGGTCCAATTGAAAATGATGTTCTGCGGGTTCTGTGCCGTTACCAGGTCGCCACGGAAGGGAACGTTGAGCAGGGGCGGGTCGTTGAGCACCAAATAGATATTGACGCAGCTACGATTGGATATGCGCTTGCCCGAAAATTGGTCGTACACCTCAAAACAGAAACGGTACTGCCCTTCGGGCAACTGTCGGCTATATTGCTGGGGGCCGATTCCAAGGAGGTTATTAAGATTAAAATACGGCTGTAAATCCAGATTGGTCAAGCGTTGGTTGATGCCTCCGTCCAAAACAATGGGCACTGCACCAGTAACAAAGTCCACCGATTGGAAACGTATTCCCGGACCTTCGACGAACATTTTCAGGCGAACCTGTCGTCCGGATTCTTGTGCATCCTTGAGCAATAGGTTCACAAACAGTTTTTCTTGGGTCGTTGTGGTATAATCGGAAAGTTTGAAACTGTACGGGGGAATCAGTTGCGGGGTCACCTGTACGGGGTAGATTTGGGAGGTTGCTATCTTAACAATTAGGATAAAAAAGATGAAAAGTATTTTACTGCAAACACTCTTAACGGATACGGTTCTCATAAATAGGTTTTCTTTAAGTGGAGGATCTGGGGAAGCAAATTCACACTATGAAAACTGAAGATAATATGTTGGTTTATAGGAATAGGGGAGCAATTGACGAACACCTCATTTGAATTGATGAATGAGATTTTTATCTTATTTGTCTACTGGAAATAGAGTGAAGAAGGTGTGTAAATAAAACTTGAAGTACCGAGGATGACTTTATCAACTAATATAATTCCAAATGGTTTTATTGGCCATCATTTTGGAATAGGCGCTGAGAATAGAAGCGTTTTCTGCTTTTTCGAGGCGTGGGTCTTGTTTAAGCAATTGAATGGCATAATAACGGGCCGTTTTTAGGATTTGATTGTCCTTAACAATGTCCGCAATCTTTAAAGTCAGCAGGCCACTTTGTTGGGTGCCCATCAAATCCCCAGGACCGCGAAGCTTAAGGTCAACCTCCGCGATTTCAAAGCCATCATTGGTGCCCACCATGGTTTGTAAACGGGTTTTGGCATCTTCAGATAGTTTATGACTTGTCATCAGAATACAGAAGCTCTGTTCTGCACCTCGGCCAACACGACCGCGGAGCTGGTGCAATTGCGACAATCCGAACCGTTCGGCACTCTCAATGATCATTACGGAGGCATTGGGTACGTTAACACCCACCTCGATCACCGTAGTGGCAATCATAATTTGGGTTTCACCCTTTACAAAACGCTCCATTTCGTAATCCTTATCAGCGGGCTTCATTTTACCGTGGACAATGGAAATTTGATATTCAGGTTGTGGAAAATCGCGGACAATGCTTTCGTACCCATCCATCAAATCTTTATAATCGAGTGCTTCTGACTCTTGAATCAGTGGATATACAATGTAGATTTGTCTACCTTTTTTAATTTCATCTTTGATGAATCCGAACACCTTCAGTCTATTGCTATCGTATCGGTGCACTGTTTTGATAGGCTTTCTTCCAGGAGGTAGCTCATCAATCACCGAGATGTCCAAATCGCCATAAAGGCTCATTGCTAATGTTCTCGGAATCGGAGTGGCCGTCATTACCAATATGTGAGGTGGCGTTTGGTTTTTATGCCAAAGCTTGGAGCGCTGTGCCACACCGAACCGGTGCTGTTCATCCACAATGGCCAAGCCAAGGTTCTGGAACTGGACTTTGTCCTCCAAAACCGCGTGTGTGCCCACCAGAATGTTCAAATTGCTATTTTCCAATTGATTGTGCAGCAAAGTGCGTTCGGACTTTTTTGTAGAGCCTGTCAATAGAGCAATCTTAACATCCATATTTTCCAGAAGCTCCTTGAGCCCATTGTAATGTTGGGTGGCCAAAATTTCCGTTGGAGCCATCAAACAGGCTTGAAAACCGTTGTCAATAGCCAACAGCATACACATTAATGCCACAATGGTCTTACCTGAGCCCACATCACCCTGTAGCAATCGGTTCATTTGGGCATTGCTCCCCAAATCGTTCCGAATTTCCTTGATTACCCTTTTTTGCGCTTTTGTGAGTTCAAAAGGGAGGTGGTTTTCAAAGAATTCCGTAAACTTTTCGCCCACCGCCTCAAAGGGCATTCCTTTTATTTTTTGTTTCCGTTGTAAATTTTGGGATATCAATCGCAATTGCACAAAAAACAACTCTTCAAACTTTAACCGAAACTGTGCTCTGGCCAACAATTCTTGATTCTTAGGAAAATGGATATTGAAAAGCGCTGCACTCTTCGATATCAACTTCAATTCTTCCAAAATGTTTTGCGATAATGATTCTGGAAACTTGCCCTTGCACTCTACAAACAACTGCTGCATCATTTTACTGATGACACGATTGGTGATTCCCTTATTACTTAATTTTTCCGTAGAAGGGTAGATGGGCTGCATCACCATTTTTAATCCCTTTTGATGTTTTTGCAGGGTTTCCATTTCGGGGTGGGGCATGGAAAATATACTTCCGTATTTGTTCACCTTGCCAAAAACCACGTAGGGTTCGTTGAGTTTTAAATTTTCCTTGATCCATTTATGCCCTCGGAACCAAACGAGGTCCATTTGCCCCGTTTCATCCACAAAAGAGGCCACCAAACGTTTGCCTCTTTTTTGCTCCACTGTTTTTATGTGGACAATTTTCCCCACCACTTGCACATCGGCACCGCTGGGTTGTAGTTGATTAATTTTATAATAACTCGTCCGGTCCAAATAGCGATTAGGGAAGAGGTGCAGCAGGTCTTTAAAGGTCTCAATGCCCAATTCGGTCTTTAGGACATCGGCCCTGTTTGGGCCAACTCCTTTGAGGTATGCTATGGGAGTTTGCAGAAAATTGGGATTCATCGAACTAAAATATGTAATTTGGAAGGACTTTTGATAAGATGATGGTATGAAGCTGAGCCCCGTAGTCGTTTTTTTCCTATTTGTACAGTTCTTGTCCAGTCAAGTTCAGGATAAGGTCGACTTTGTCCACGCCAAAGTTTTGATTGAGCCAACACCTTCCGAAAACCGCATAAACGGTAGCGTGACCTATCAATTTGATGTAATTGAAGATGTGGGTTCCATTTACCTTGATGCTGTAGACTTGGAGTTTTCATCGGTTTTTCTGGATCAGACAAAGATAGATTTTGATTACAATGGTCGAAAAATAACCATCAAAAAAAAGCTGGTAAAGGGCGGTAATCATATGCTAAAGCTAGATTATGTGGCCAAACCCAAACAAACGGTATATTTTTTAGGATGGGATGATGGTGTCAGAAACAATGAGCAGGTTTGGACCCAAGGACAGGGAAAATATACCAGTCATTGGTTGCCCAGTTTTGATGATATGACCGAAAAGGTCGAGTTTGACCTGGATATCGTCCTAGAGCAGGATTATACTGTAATTGCGAACGGGAAATTGGTCAAAAAAGACACCTTGTCAGATTCCAAAGGGTATTTGTGGCATTTTGATATGGAGAAACCGATGAGTAGCTACCTGGTAGGTTTTGCCATTGGGGACTATAATAAAAAAGTGATTGAATCATCCTCGAGAATACCGATGGAACTGTATTATGAACCCACTGATTTCACGAAAGTAGAGCCTACTTACCGATACACAAAGCATATTTTCGACTTTTTAGAGAAAGAAATCGGTGTGGCTTATCCTTGGCAGAATTACAAGCAAATTCCCGTTCAGGATTTTCTGTACGCAGGGATGGAGAACACCAGCTGTACCATATTTTCCAATCAGTATGTGATAGATTCCACGGCCTTTGTTGACAAAAACTATGTTAATGTGAATGCGCACGAATTGGCCCACCAATGGTTTGGTAATTTAGTGACCGAAACCAGCAGTGAACACCATTGGCTGCACGAAGGTTTTGCCACTTATTATGCGTACTTGGCTGAAAAGGACATTTTTGGGGATGATTATTACTACTGGCAATTGTTGGAAACGGCCAATGCCTTACAGCGTTTCTCTGGAGATGACGGTGGCGAGGCGCTTCGCAATCCGAACGCAGGCAGCCTTACTTTTTATGAAAAAGGCGCTTGGGCCTTGGTACTGCTCAGAGATAGAGTAGGAGAGGAAGCTTTTAAAAAAGGTATACAGAACTATCTCAACAAATATGCTTTCAAAAACGTTACGATTCCAAACTTGATAGAGGAACTGGAAATGGTTTCCAATACCAACCTTGATGATTTTGAGAAGTTGTGGCTGGAGAATCCTGAATTCCCTTATGATCAGGTAGTTGCTTTTTTGGAAGAAAAAAATGTATCCATCAAAACCTATTTTGAGCTTAAAAATAAGATAGCAAAGCAACCTGAAAAAACCGAGTCCATCTTAAAACGAGCTTGGAAAAGAATAAAATCAAACCAACTAAAAGAAAACCTTATTTTGGATTATGGTGATAAGGTTTCAACAGATTTTTTGGGCGATTTTATCAAATCCGAAGGCTTAAAAGTACGACAAGCTGTTATCCTTTCACAGAATAAAATCCCGGATGAGCTTCAAACGGATATCGAAGGACTTTTAAAAGATAAAAGCTATACTACATTGGAGGCTGCTTTGTATCGCTTGTGGACCGACTTCCCTCAAAATAGAAGTAAATACCTCAATGAAACGGACGGCATCATGGGATTTCCCAATAAGAACATCCGATTGCTCTGGTTGACACTGGCCTTGGTGTCGCCAGAATATAACCCCGATTCAAAAGCACTTTATTTTGATGAATTGAGCGGGTACACTGGTTCGGAACATCATTTTGAGACTCGTTTGATTGCCTTTCAGTACTTAAAAAGTATAGGAGGTTTTACGGATACCGTGTTAAAAAACCTGGTGGAGTCCTGTAGTCACCACGTATGGCACTTCAAAAAATCGGCCAGGGAAATATTGAGCGACTTTTTACAATCCGAGGGGAATACGGCCCGTATTAAGAGTATTTACCCTTTGTTAAGTCAGCAAGAAAAACAATATTTGGAAAAACTTTAAGTGAATGAGGGCATTGGTCATTTCTGGAGGGGGCAGCAAAGGCGCATTTGCAGGAGGAGTTGCCCAATTTTTGATTCAAGAAGCCAAGCACGATTACGATTTATTTGTTGGGACTTCCACGGGAAGCCTTTTGATTTCCCATTTGGCCCTGAACAAGTTGGACAAAATAAAGCATATTTATTCCAACGTCAACCAAAAAAGCATTTTCAATAATTGCCCGTTTATCATTAAGAAAAAACATGGGGTCGAAATCATTGCCATCAACCATTGGAATGTGATCAAGAACTTTATAAAGGGCAAAAAAACCTTCGGGGAAAGTGAAAACTTAAGAAAATTAATCCGCAAATCCATCACACTTGAGGAATTTAACGATTTGAAAAAGAGTAAAATGGACGTGGTGGTTACCGTATCCAATTTATCGTTGAATCAAGTGGAATATAAGTCTATCAACGATTGTACCTACGATGAATTTTGTGATTGGATATGGATTTCATCCAACTACACACCTTTTATGAGTTTGGTCAAAAAAAATGGCTGTGAATATGCCGATGGCGGCTTGGGAACTTTGGTGCCCATTGAGGAAGCACTGAACCGAGGCGCAACAGAGGTAGATGTTGTGGTGCTTCATACCGAGGTGAACCATTTGAATAGAATGTCCTCCAAAAATCCATTTGATCTTATCACCACTATTTTTGGTTTTATGCTGGACCGTATCGAGAATCAGAATATCCGAATTGGAAAGTTGGTGGCCAATCAGAAGAATGCAATCATCAACTTTTATTATACACCGACCGTTCTCACCACAAACTCATTGATTTTCAATAAGGAAAGAATGACCTTGTGGTGGAAACGTGGTTATTTATATGCCAAGAACAAGAACGAGGAAACTAGCCCCATTGAACCTGAAAAACAGGAATAAACTATTTCCAGAGGTCGGTCACTTCCTTCTTCACAAAGGCCAGAGCAGCGCTGGAAGGAGACTCCTTTTCCATGGTTTGATTGAGAATATCTTCGCGCAGCTTGTCCGGTGAATCGGTCTCGCTCATTCCAGCGGAACGAATGATTTGAATCGTTGTGTTTTTAGCTGTTTTGATGATGTTCCAGCAAGAATCTGACATATAGATCTGTTGCGATAAATTATGTTCAAATTCTGTTTCAATCTGTTTTATAAGCAAGTTTTCGTAATCACTTTTACTTTTTCCAGCAGGTGCCACACGCACAACTAGGCTGTTCAATGCTATACGTTCCAAGAAAAGTGCCATGCGTTCGTAGGCCTGTAAACGAATGGGCAAAGTTTCCTTTTGGGAATCTTTGTGCAGCAAAAATCGTCTGCGTCCATCTTCGTTTCGAGTGTGCAATCTAAAGAAATAGAAGGCAACAGCGCCGGTAACAACGGCCGGTAACAAATAAGCAAATAACTGAAGGATTTGATCTCCACTCATACGGTAGTCTGGTTTTTTATTTGATTTTACACTACCAAGAACGCATCAAAATCCCAAAAAGTATTTTAGGTGAAAGGTTATTGGCCAGCTTTCGCACTTTCTTTGGCCTTGGCGTAAAAACCTTTATAATCGGGTCGTAGTTTGATATTGATACCTTCCTTGAAGTTTCCGTCCTTAGCAGAAATCACGATGCTTTCTGCAGGAACCTCCAAGCTTGTCACCAATTCTGAAGCGATAGCGGCAACCTGATTGAAGGTTGGGGCAAACTCCCCGGTAATGTTCAAGCCTTCCACTTCTGTCTTAAAATCGGGATTGGTTTTGATCACATTGGCAACTCCCGTTAACCAAGTTTTACCTTCTTCGGTCAACTTAGCTGATGTATCCGAATCAAAAAGTGCGGTGATACTATTACTGATAACAACAATACCTCCTTCAACACCTACTTTGGCGTTTTCTCCTAAAGTTTGTTTGATTCGGGTCAAAGAAACAATGGCGGTAGAATCGTTTGCGGAAATCATATCGTTGATACCGCTCAATTGTCTTTCCTTTCTGGCCAAAGCTTCCATAGCACGGTCTACATTATCCGAATTTTGTTTAGATAGTTCCGAGAAGTTGCTCATATTGCTTAAAAGCGTAGCATTGGCATCTCGAAGGGTAGCATTTTCAGATTTAAGTGCCTCTGCCTCTGCATTTGCAGATGATATTTCTCGTTTTGCTACTGCCAATTCCTGCTCCACTTTGGAAATTTGAGTCTTTAAAGTGTCAATTTCTGCAAAAAGCTCGCTTTTTCGTTGGGAAAAAGCACTGGTGGCTATCGCTAAAAGAAGGATAAGGGGTAAGTTTCTTTTCATAAGTAGTACAATTATTCTGTTTAAATATTCGGGTCTAAATTATGTTGTTTTTTTTTATTGTTGGTTTTCCACCAAGGTGTTTACAATCAAAAAGTTGTTGCATTGAATCAAACTTCACTTTTTCCTTTTGATATCCATAAACCGACTTTAAATCGCTGCTAAGATAATCATCATCTACGTTTACTTGCACATCATCCATATTAAATTGACAGGGATGTTCGTAACCTGCCGCATGCGTAATTTCCAAAAACTCCTTTCTAAATGTTTTAAAATACTGTGCCAATCTATCGGATTTTAACGGTACATTAATACCACTTTGACGCCACTTGCTTTGGGTCGCGACACCAGCAGGACAACGGTTGGTGTGACAAACCTGTGCTTGGATACAACCGATGCTCATCATGGCTTCCCGGGCCACATTGATGCAATCCGCCCCCATGGCAAAAGCCATCGCGGCTTTACCAGGAAAGCCCAGTTTTCCGCTACCGATAAAGACAATCCGCTCCGTAAGTTCACGTTCCTTGAACAGACTGTAAACTTTTGAAAAACCATAGGTCCAAGGCAGCGAAACATGGTCGGCAAAACTTGGAGGCGCCGCACCCGTTCCACCTTCACCACCATCAATGGTGATGAAATCGGGTCCCTTTCCGGTATTTTTCATTAAATCGGCCAATTCCATCCATTGTTCAACTTTTCCTATGGCGCCTTTAATGCCCACGGGCAGTCCTGTTTCTTCCGCAATGGATTCAATAAAATCCATAAGTTCAGGAATTGTGGAAAAAGCTTTGTGGGTAGGAGGGGAGATGACATCTTTTCCTACCTCAACACCACGTATTTCTGCAAGTTCGGGCGTTATTTTAGAGCCGGGCAACACGCCTCCCTTCCCAGGTTTTGCCCCTTGTGAAAGTTTGATTTCAATGGCTTTGATGCAGGGATTTTCATCTACCAAGACCTTTAATTTGTCCATAGAAAAACCACCATCACGAGACCTTACGCCAAAATAACCTGTTCCAAAATGGAAAATAACATCCCCGCCCTTTTTATGATAAGGGGATAGTCCACCCTCACCTGTGTTGTGGTAAGCGCCACATTTTTCTACACCCTGGTTCAAAGATGCTATGGCAGCAGCGGACAAAGAACCAAAACTCATGGCAGAAACGTTGATGATGGATGCAGGACGATAGGGCTTTTTACGTTTGTTGTAAGTTCCCATTACTTTGGCACAGGGCAAAAAATAGGGGTGTTCGTTGTTCGGGTGATTTTTGGGTACTTGAAACCCGATCATCGCATTTTTTATGAAGATGTGTTGATGCTTGTAAATATCTCTGTCCGTTCCAAAGCCCTCATAATTGTTCTCTTTTTTTGCAGAAGCATAGATCCAACTACGTTCAATACGGTTAAAGGGAAGCTCTTCTCGATTGTTGGCCACAAAATACTGCCGCATTTCCGGCCCTATACTTTCCAACCAATACCGAAGGTGACCCACAATGGGATAGTTATGACTGATGGTATGTGCTTTTTGGAAGAAGATGTCGCGAATGGCAACCAAGAATAGGAAAATCAGAAGCCAAGCCCACCAAGGAATATCAGCTAGAAAATCAAGGAATGCTTCCATATTTTTTAATTTGATGTAGTAGCTACAAATATCAAGCCCCAATATCCAAATTCCAAATGCTGGAGGATATTGGGGCTTTAAGCTTTATTTTATCATAGTATCAGATAATTCTGATACTTCAATTCTCGATACAATTTTTTTTCGATGCTCTTCAAAAAAACCACTCGAATTGACAGCTGTAAAAAACATTTATTTACTTCTGTCCAAATAATCCAAAGCAATCTCGGTCATCGCTTTTACACCTAGTTGCAACCCGCTGTCATCAATTTTGAAATCTGGTGTGTGGTGCGGAAAATGCTCATCGGGACCCGCGTTGGGGTCTTTACCGCCCAAAATGTAAAAGAAACCAGGGATTTTTTCTTGATAGAACGAAAAATCCTCCGCTCCCGTAATGGCTTTGATCAAATGCACATTTTCGGCACCGGCCACTTCTTGAAGACTTGGAAGCGATGCTGCGGTCAAGTCGGTATCATTATAGGTGATTGGCACCCCTTTGGCAATTTCCACAGTAGCTTCGGCACGATAGGCCTTGGCAATGGTTTCTGCCATTTCTATCATTCTATCGTTCACTTGTTTTTGCATATCGTAATCCAATGTACGGATGGTTCCAATAAGTTCTGCGCTTTCTGGAATAATGTTGTTGCGAACACCACCACTGATTTTTCCAACGGTGATGACAGCAGCTTCCTTGGTCAATTCCAATTCACGGCTGATGATGGACTGGTAGCCATCCACAATTTTGGACGCCACAAAAATGGGGTCGATTCCTCCCCAAGGCTGTGAACCGTGGGATTGCTTTCCTTTGATTTTCACCACAAAGCGTTGCGCAGCGGCCAAAGCACCACCTGGTTTATAGGCAATATGCCCCACAGGTAGGTAGGAACCAATATGAAGCCCATAAATGGCATCCACTTTCGGGTTTTCAAGTACGCCTTCCTTTACCATAAGTGCGGCACCACCTTCTTCTCCAGGAGGTGCTCCTTCTTCGGCAGGTTGGAATATAAATTTGATGGTTCCGTGGATTTTGTCCTTATTTTTGGCCAAAACCTCTGCGGTTCCCATCATAATGGCAATGTGGGTATCGTGCCCGCAAGCATGCATCACACCAACTTCTTCACCTAAATACTCGGATGTTACTTCAGATTTAAAGGGAAGGTCATTTCTTTCGGTAACGGGCAGCGCATCAATATCTGCTCTAAGGGCAACCACTTTTCCGGGATGGTCTCCTTTTAAAAGCCCTACAACACCTGTGTGGGCAACCCCTGTTTGTACTTCGATGCCCAAAGATTTTAAATGGGCGGCAATTTTTTCAGCTGTTTTAAACTCTCTGTTGCTGAGTTCTGGGTTTTGGTGCATATCGCGTCGCCATTCGATTACTTTGGATTCGACTGCGGCGATGTCTTTTTCCAGCCCGTGGTCTTGGGCATACATACTTAAGCTTGCAGAACAAAAAGCAAGTGCTAAAATTTTCTTCATAATCGGGTTGAGTTAGTTTATAAATTGATTGGACGGTATCCTTGGTTTTGCAATTGGATGTTGGCCGTCATTGCAGATAGCGCAATCTTAACACCAGGTATTAATTCTTCCTTTGGAAGTTCCCTTGTTTTGGACGATTGCCCGCACATGATCACTTCTACACCGGCTTCGAGTAAATCCTCCACCAGCTTCCGGTTTGGATTGGCTACCTTGTATCTATCTTTATATGCCACGTCTTTCAACAAGTTTCTGGCGGCGGTACCGTGAACAATCAGTGCAACCTTCAATTGCGAAGCAGGTACACCACTTTGGGCATGCATATTTAAAAAACGTGCTACGGTATTTAGGTTTCTATTGATTTCCGTATCGGATTCTGGACCAACTTTTACATCAAAAACCACTTTAAACTCTTTTGATTTGTCAGTTTTAAAATCGGGGTTTTCTATTTCCCATACAGCACCGTAGTCCCCTATGATGGGACCTGCTTTGGTAGTTTGTGAAATTCCAGAAAATGTAACAAAAACTAAAAGGAATAGGGGGAGGTGGTGAAAATTCATCAGCTATTTTAATTAAGATGTTAAATATATTTAAAAATAAGGCCAAAACCGAAAACGATGTTTATAAAAATTGAAAGCTTGATTTTAGCAAGAGATCAATAATGGCTAATTTCACATCTACTTTTAAAAGATTCTGGCCCTTGAGTGATTTTATAGATGAATTGAACGATGCGCAGCGCGCTCCTGTGCTGCACAAGGATGGACCTCTAATGGTGATTGCCGGTGCAGGCTCTGGTAAAACCCGGGTACTCACTTACAGAATAGCCCACTTGATGGAGCAGGGGGTGGACTCCTTTAATATTTTGGCCCTTACCTTTACCAACAAGGCAGCGCGTGAGATGAAGAAGCGTATCGCTGCCATTGTTGGAAATTCCGAGGCCAAAAACCTATGGATGGGGACATTCCACTCCGTTTTTGCCAAATTGCTACGTTTTGATGGTGATAAACTGGGCTACCCCAGCAACTTCACCATTTACGATACGCAGGACTCCCAACGTTTGATTGCTTCCATCATTAAGGAGATGGGGCTGGACAAGGATATTTACAAGTACAAACAAGTACAAAACCGGATTTCATCCTATAAAAACAGTTTAATTACTGTTAAGGCCTATTTTCAGAACCCTGAATTGATAGAGGCAGATGCCATGGCAAAACGCCCAAGATTGGGAGAAATTTATCAGAATTATGTGGATCGATGCTTTAAGGCTGGTGCGATGGATTTTGATGACCTTTTGTTGCGGACCAATGAGCTGTTGACCCGTTTTCCGGAGGTGTTGATGAAGTATCAAGACCGTTTTCGATACATTTTGGTGGATGAGTACCAAGATACCAACCATTCCCAGTATTTGATCGTGAAAGCTTTATCTGACCGTTATCAAAATATTTGCGTGGTAGGGGACGATGCACAGAGTATTTATTCCTTCCGTGGGGCGAACATCAGCAATATCCTTAACTTTCAAAAAGACTACGACGATGTGGCGATGTACCGTTTGGAACAAAATTACCGTTCTACCAAAAACATTGTCAGTGCAGCAAATTCCATCATAGCAAATAATAAAAACCAGTTGGAGAAGAATGTTTGGACCTCCAATGATGATGGTGGGCTTATAAAAATACACCGCAGTGTCACCGATGCCGAAGAAGGACGCTACGTAGCGGGCTCCATTTTTGAGAGCAAGATGCAAAATCAGATGCAAAATGGTGATTTTGCCGTGCTCTATCGGACCAATTCACAATCAAGAGCTATTGAGGATGCGCTTCGTAAACGTGATATTCCTTATCGGATTTATGGCGGTCTATCCTTCTATCAGCGTAAAGAGATCAAGGACGTGCTCGCCTATCTGCGATTGATCATCAATCCAAAGGATGAGGAGGCGCTAAAGCGGGTCATCAACTTCCCCACAAGAGGAATTGGGCAAACCACTGTGGATAAGCTTGTGGTGGCAGCCAATCATTACAATCGTTCCATTTACGAGGTAATGGAGCATCTGGATAAGCTCAATTTGAACATTAATGCCGGAACCAAGCGGAAGTTGACGGATTTCGTGACTATGATCAAAAGTTTCCAAATAATGAACGAGGGTTCCGATGCCTTTACCTTGGCGGAACACGTGGCCAAAAAAACAGGCTTGCTTTTGGAGTTCAAAAAAGACGGTACGCCAGAGGGAATTGCCAAGATGGAGAACATCGAAGAGCTTTTGAACGGTATCAAGGATTTTGTTGAAGGTCAAAAAGAAATTGCCGATGCCACGGGAAGTCTCACCGAGTTTTTGGAAGATGTTGCCCTTGCCACCGATATGGACAAGGATATCGAAGATGACGATAGAGTGGCTTTGATGACCATCCACTTGGCCAAAGGATTGGAATTTCCATACGTTTACATTGTGGGGATGGAAGAGGATTTGTTCCCTTCCGCTATGAGTATGAACACCCGAAGTGAATTGGAAGAGGAAAGAAGGTTATTTTACGTAGCCTTGACCCGAGCCGAAAAACAAGCGTTTCTTACCTATACCCAAAATCGATATAGGTGGGGTAAACTAATTGACGCTGAACCCAGTCGTTTTTTGGAGGAGATTGAGGAGCAGTATGTGGAAAATTTAACCCCTGTGAACGATGGTTATCGGTATAAATCCACAATCGATAAGAATATTTTTGGTGAGGTTGACAAGAGCAAACTGCGACAGGTGAAACCCCGAAATGGGACACCGCCAAGTACGCAGAAGCCCAATGAAAACCAATTACGAAAACTACGAAAGCTAAAACCTGAAATTTCCGCCCCTGCCAAAGCCATGGATTTGGACCCAGGCCTGGTTACCGGGGCACGAGTGAACCATACCCGATTTGGGCGAGGAAAAATACTAAATATTGAAGGCGTGGGGAATGATAGAAAGGCTGAAATCCATTTTGACCAAGGTGGCATCAAAAAACTGTTGCTACGTTTCGCCAAACTTGAGGTTTTGGACAGTGCCTAATAAATTTTCGCTATCTGATAATTAAACCATCACTGGTTTAGGGATTTTCCAATTAATTATTTAGAGGCTGTTTGGGTGGGCAAAAATGATTAAATTCAAAGCTGTTATTTTAATAAACCAACCAACATCCCCCTATGAAAAATCTCTTTCTCAAACCTGTATTTCTTGCCGTTGCTCTTCTTGTTGTCATACTTTTCGGGGTAGCAGGCTATCATTATGCCATTGGTTACCCTGCTTGGGTGACCATGTTGGCAGGAATACTGATAGGTTTTGTTTTGATCATTCTATTAAAATTGCTGCTCAGTTGGCTGGCACCTTTGGCCAAAAAAATACCATTGACCCTGGTTACCACCGTTTTAGGTGGTTTTTTGGCGCTATATATCATGCGTATGTATGCCTTTGGATGGCCTTCCATGCTATTTTATGGTTTAGCCTTATTTGGATTCATTTGTTTGGTGCTGTTGACCTTAGGTGTTTGGCAAATCATCAAAAAGAAAAATGGGAAAACAGGGGGCATCCTAATTGTTTTGAGTGTTGTTATGTTGGTTTTAGGGTTTTATGGATTCAATGCTTTGGATGGTGATCCTTATATGGATGAAACATCGTCAGAAGAAAAAGTTGATGTTGCTTTTTTGAGTGAAATGGGCGTCAAAAATCCATCAACCAAAGGCAATTTTGATATAGAGACCTTTACCTATGGCAGTGGCACTGATGATAAACGAACCGAATATGCCGATGGCGTAAAAATGAAGACGCCAACGGTAAATGCATCATTATTACTTCCGGAATGGAAGGGCAAGAAGAAGAAATGGCGTGAAAAATACTGGGGCTTTGGTGTGGATAGCTTCCCATTAAATGCCCGGGTGTATATGCCCCAAGGAGAAGGTCCTTTCCCTATGGTGATGATGGTGCATGGGAACCACAGCATGCTGGATTATTCCGATGGTGGGTATGCCTATCTTGGAGAACTTTTGGCCAGTAGGGGAATTATTGGAGTTTCTGTGGACGAGAACTTTATCAACGGGCACTGGTCCGGTGATTTTAGAGGAAAGGAAATGCCAACCCGTGGATGGTTGTTGCTCAAACATCTGGAGCAATGGAGGGAATGGAACCAAGACAGCAATTCTGATATGGCTGGCAAAGTGGATATGGACAATATTGTTCTTGTGGGTCATTCCCGAGGAGGGGAGGCGGTATCTATCGCTGCGGCATTCAATACCTTGGATAGATTTCCCGACAATGGCAATGAAACCTTTGATTTTGGTTTTGGAATCAAAGGCATTATCACCATAGCTCCCACGGATTACAGGTATAATCGTGAAATTAACCTGCAAGACATTAATTATTTGTCCATTCAAGGGGCTTATGACTCGGATGAGACCAGTTTTTGGGGAATGCGACCTTTTCATCGCTTAACGTTTTCTGAGGATTTTGATGGCTTCAAAGCTGGTCTTTACATGAATCATGCAAACCACGGTCAGTTTAACTCCACTTGGGGACGGTCGGATTTTGGTGCGCCCATGAAATGGTTACTTAACCTTAAACCTTTGATTTCGGGTGAAGAACAGCGCCAAGCTGCCAAAGTTTATGTGAGCGCTTTTGCGGAGGCTGTTCTAAAAGGAAACAAGGATTATCAGCCTATGTTCCAAAATGTGGACTTGGTAAGCGATTGGTTGCCCAAGGAAGATTACAGGAGCCAATACAGTGACATTCATAAAAATGTACTGGTCAATTTTGAAGGCGACTTGGATGTAACCAGTGCTTCAAACGATATAAAATTGTCCGCCGAAAATTTTAAGGTGTGGCATGAAACAGAATTGTTGGCCAGGGATGGCGGGAGTCAGCAGAACAACGCATTGGTGCTCGGTTGGAGCCATGGCTCGGATGTCGACATTGATTCCATCCCCATTTATAGCATTCGATTGCCCGACACCTTGCAGCATTTTGGGACTGCTGATACCTTGGCACTTTCTATGGCCATGGCCGATATATCGGAACTTAAATTTGAAGATGAAGATGAAAAGCCTGAAACGCCAAAAGTGGGGTTCAATTTTAGTATTATGCTCCAGGATAGTCTAGGAAATTTTGCTTCGGTAGCGTTGGCGGATAACAACAAACTGCCGGGTACCATCAAGACCAAGTTCACTAAATTTAAGTTCTTGGATAAAGAAATGATTGGTGAAGCTTCCGAAATCCAGTTGAAAAGTTGTTATGTGCCCATTTCTTCTTTTCTAAAGCAGAACGATAGCTTAAACCTGTCCAAGTTACAAAGCATCAACTTGGTTTTTGATAGAGATACTTTGGGCGTTGTGGTTTTGGATGATATTGGGTTTTATGAAAAGGTTGCTTGGGACAGTATCCAATAATTGATTGTAATGGCCACAGCGAGTTTTGCAGCTTATTCTAATTATTTTGTAATCATTAAGGTTTAGAGTGATGATTTTTAAGACATTTAAAAACATCTTGTTTTCATAGTGATGTGTTATCCACATAAGCTTGCTCCGTTTCCGGAATTTGTGATTCTGCCAAATACCCGTTGGTGATTTTATACCCGCTTTGGACCAAATCATTTATATCTTTTTCCGTTAAGTAACTACCTTCCAAGATGTACAGCGTCTTGTTTTCGTCCTGTTTGTTGGATTTTATACGATGGTACACCATAGGATTCCCGTACAATGAGGAAGCCTTTACTTTGTCTTCATACTTATAAATTGCAATATTTTTGATGCTATTGCCCAAACAATCCATTTTGGTCTGCCAAGAAAATACCGCAAATTGTTTGTCTCCCGAAAATATGAAGCCAATTTGATGGACTGTTTTGTCAAATGATTTTATCAGACCTTCAAACCTCTCGTTGGTTCGGACATTTTCTACAATCCTTCTCATACGCTCATTAATGGTAACTATCTCATCTAAGTTTTTGCAGTCAGTGTTGTCAATTTGATGTAATCGACTTAATAGACCATCCAATTCTGCGAGAGTTTCTTCTGTACTAAACGCTTTGTTATCCGATTTGTTCGATGGTTTGCAACTCACAAAAAGTATTAGAAGAGAGCAACTTACCAAAAATGCCACTTTTGTTTTTAGTCTCATAGCCAGATTATTTTTATTAAAGTTGCGACATTTAACTCAGTACCGACGGTACCAATTAACCAATGCCACGTATGAATTGATGAATGGCCCTTCTCCGTTTATATAGATTCAGAAAAAACGATGGGTTGGCTGTTTTATCATATATTTAACAGCGTGAAAATCATGACTCAATGACTTTGATATGTATTATCTTTGTGAGTCAATCCATTAGAGATTTTTCCACGTATTTTGGTCAAGTATGGCAGAGCTGATTAAACTTTATGAAGAAAACCCTAACCCAAAGCAGGTCCAAAAAGTTGTGGATGTGCTTCGGAAGGGAGGGCTCGTCATCTACCCGACAGATACGGTTTATGGGCTAGGCTGTGACATTACCAATTCCAAGGCATTGCAACGTATTGCAAGAATCAAGGGGGTAAAGCTGGAAAAGGCCAATTGGTCCTTCATTTGTGCAGATTTGAGCAATCTGTCCGATTATGTACGGCAGATAGACAGTCCGACGTTTAAAATCCTTAAAAGGACCCTTCCGGGACCTTACACTTTTATACTTCCGGGAAACAACAATCTCCCCAAAGACTTTAAGAAAAAGAAGACCGTAGGTATTCGTGTACCCGATAATGCAATTGCAAGAGCATTGGTAACAGGCTTAGGGCATCCGATTGTTTCTACTTCCATTAGGGATGATGATGATGTTTTGGAGTACACCACGGATCCAGAATTGATTTTTGAAAAATGGCAAAACCTCGTTGATGTTGTAATTGATGGCGGATATGGGGACAACGTGGCATCCACAATAATAGATCTTTCAGGGGATGAACCCGAAGTGATTCGGGAAGGCAAGGGAAGCCTTGAGATATACTGAAAAAAAAAAGAGTATCTGCCAAAAATTGTCGTCAACCTGAACTTGCCTGCTGGCAAAGGCAGGTTTCAGGTTCTCCAAGTGATTTGTTTATCAGTAAATGAGATTTTGAAATAAACCCGCCTACCGACAGGCAGGTTCAAAATGACGCATTCCAATATTTTTTGGGGAGCCTTGAGATAATTAAACAAAAAAAAGCGGCCATTTGGCCGCTTTTCTATTTTAAAGCTGATGCTTAGTTCTTATTTGCCTGTACCGCCGATAGCAGGATCTTTCATTCCTTCTTCGATCATGTTGTAGAACTGATCGATTTTTGGAAGTACAACAATTCTAGTTCTTCTGTTTTTGGCTCTGTTGGCAGATGTATCGTTGCCTACAAGTGGTACGTAGTAGCTACGTCCGGCAGCTGTCATTCTAGCAGGGTCTACGCCAAAATCGTTTTGTAGGATTCTAACAACAGATGTTGCTCTTTTGGCACTAAGGTCCCAGTTGTCCAATAGAACGCCGCTTCTATAAGGTACATTGTCGGTATGACCTTCTACCATAAATTCAAAGTCAGGCTTGTTGTTCACCACTTTGGCTACTTTTCCAAGCACTTCTTTTGCAGCATTTGTTACATTATAGCTTCCGCTTCTAAACAACAATTTATCGGAAATGGATACGAATACCACACCTTTTTCAACACTGATTTCAATGTCTTCATCATCCAAGTTGCCCAAAACACCTTTTAGGCTCTGTACCAATGCAAGGTTTACAGAGTCTCTACGTGTAACGGCATTTTGCAATTTTCTAATGGTAAGGTCTTTTTCTTGAAGGCTCTCAAGGGATTTTTCAAGGTTTTCAGCTCCTTTTGTGGTAAGAGTTGTCAAGTTGCCCATATTGTTGATGAGCTCTTGGTTGTTTGCTTTTAGGAAGGCGTTTTGATCTTCCAGAGTTTTTAATCTGGAGTCTGCGGTTGCTTTTTCTTCAAGACAATCGTTCAATTTAACGGTTGCAGAATTCAATAGGTCTTGGGTTTCTTTGTGTTTGGCTTCAAGATCGGCATATTTCTTTTGCGATACGCAAGAAGATAAAAGGATTGTCATCGCCAATGTTCCTAGAAAAACTTTTTTCATAGTTCAGAGTATAATTTAAGGATTGTTAGATTTATCAAATGTTAAAAAACTACACCAAAATTAGATAAAAACCAAGGTTCCTATTTTTCGGCTTAGTTAATCTTTTACTAAAATGTTAAAATTCTCTACTTGATGTACGAAGTAAGACCATACTATGGATGTCGCAATATGGTATTTTAATATAAAATTAGCTTTTTCGCGCTTTCTGTACATTTTTATAAAGTTAGCATAAAAACTGAGATGTGCCCTTAAAATAGCGAAACAGTGATCAAATTTTAATTGGAAAACGAATCGTAAAGCCGCCACGGCATCGAAGAGTAATCGAGCGAATATCAAAGGCAATGCTCTTTTTCGGGGAAGATTTTTTGTGATGGAGTAGAGAGAGTTCCTGAAATTCAGAAAAGTTTTTTTTGGGTTCATATTGGATAAGGTGCTGCCTCCCAAATGGTACACCTCGCTATGGCCCACATAATACACCTTATGCCCTGCATTTTTAGCTCTCCAACACAGGTCTATTTCTTCCTGATGGGCAAAATAGTCTTCGTCAAAGCCACCAAGTTCTTTAAAAACATCACTTTTGATGAACATGCAAGCACCCGTGGCCCAAAACACTTCTTTGATGTCGTTGTACTGTCCTTCGTCCTTTTCTATGGTCTGAAATATTCTACCCCTGCAAAACGGATAACCGAACATATCTATAAACCCTCCAGCTGCTCCGGCATACTCAAAATGGTCTTTTTTAATTAGGTCTAATATTTTGGGTTGGATGATGGAAGCTTCCGGTAATGTCTCAAAGGCATTTTTGATGGGCTCCAGCCAATTGGGAGTAACTTCCACATCAGAATTCAACAGACAGAAGATATCAGCTTCAATATGCTTGAGGCCATCGTTGTACCCTTTGGCAAAGCCACCGTTAGTGCTGTTCTGGACAATACCGATAGAGGGGTAGTTTTGTTTTAGAAAATCCACCGACCCATCTGTGCTTGCATTGTCCACCACATAAATGTCCGCTCCTTTGGAATATTCCATGACCGAAGGCAAAAACCTTTCGAGCAAGGCTTCCCCATTCCAGTTGAGTATGACTACGGCGATTTTCAAAACGGAGGCAAATTAACGGCTAAAATCAGGAATATCCTCTAAAAACCTGTATTTTTCATTCTTATGGTCCATCTCGCAGTAGTAATGTTTTAAACCATTGGTCACCATTAAGTGTTCGGCCTTTAGCTCGTAATTGTACCTTGCAATTTGATCAAAAGTATCCTGTGTGATCTTTACCTCGGGCGCCTTGCACTCGATCAAAAGAAAAATGGAGCCATCAGAATTGAAAACGACCACATCATATCGTTTCTTTAAATTGTTGACCTTGAGCTGCTTTTCCACATTGATCAGGCTCTTCGGATAATTTTTTGTGAACACCAAATAGCGAAGCACGTGCTGGCGAACCCATTCCTCGGGTTGGAGTGCAACAAATTTTTTACGAAGCCCATCAAAAATGTACTGGCTATTTTGGCTATTTTTGATTCGAAATGAATATGGCGGAAAGTTCAAATCTTGCATTGGACAAAACTGGTGAATTAATTTGAATGGACAAAGTAAAAGAGATCGTATCGGAAATCAACAAAGGAAACCCAAAACCTATTTATTTTTTAATGGGGGAGGAGCCTTATTATATTGACCAAATTTCCAAATTCATAGCAGCAAACATTCTCACGGAAGAGGAAAAGGGCTTTAACCAGATGGTGCTGTATGGAAAAGATACCTCTATTGATGATGTGGTCTCCAATGCCAAACGTTTTCCAATGATGGCACAATACCAAGTGGTTATTGTTAAAGAAGCGCAGCACCTTTCCAGAACCATCGAAAACCTTGTTCCCTACGCAGAGAACCCACAGCCGACCACAATTTTGGTAGTTTGCTACAAGTACAAAAAATTGGACAAACGAAAAAAACTCTACAAAACCATAAAAAAGAACGGGGAGCTTTTTGAAAGCAAAAAATTGTACGATAATCAAGTAGCGGATTGGATTCGAAGAATTTTGGCCAGCAAGAATTATAGGATATCACCAAAATCTTGTGTGATGCTGGTGGAGTATTTGGGCACTGATCTTAGTAAAATAAGCAACGAACTGGATAAATTGATGCTGATTGTTCCCTCCACCACGGAAATTACTCCTGAGTTGATTGAGGAGCACATAGGAATCAGCAAAGACTTTAATAATTTTGAGCTAAAAAAGGCGATAGGCGAGCGTAACGTGCAAAAAGCATCTCGAATCATAGATTATTTTGCCCAAAATCCCAAGGACAATCCATTTGTAGTGACCATAACGTTATTGAATACTTTCTTTACACAGTTGTTGCAATATCACGGACTTAAGGACCATTCCCCCGGAAATGTTGCCAAAGTCTTGGGAGTAAACCCCTATTTTGTAAATGAATATGTAGTGGCAGCGAAAAACTACCCTATGAAAAGGGTGAGCGGTGTTATATCCAGTCTTAGAACTTTGGATTTAAAGGGCAAAGGGGTCGGTGCCAACAATATGGCCCAAGCTGATTTGCTGAAAGAACTGCTTTCGGAAATACTGTAGCATTACCTTTTGTCCACGCTATATTTACCAGGTCCCAATAGCATAATAACCACAAATACGGTAAGGTAAAGCAAAGCTTTTTCCTTTGTTGCGAATGGGTCTGCACTGTGAATCATAAAACCGGCAACAAACATGGTTATGGCCGTAGGTATGGCAGCCCAACGGGTTTTAAAACCGATGATGATCAATAATGGACATATGAATTCACCGACCACGGCCAAAAAAAGGGATGGAGCTTGGCCTATACCGAATGGATTGGCAAATTCTGTGTTTCCGTTAATCAATTTCATAAGTTTTGGGTAACCATGGGTTATCATAAAAACAGATGGTACAACTCTTAAAATTGCTAGCCCAAGGTGCACAAGTGTATTATTTTTCATGTGGGGAAATTTTAATCCACGTGAAAATATAAATTAAGTTTTAAAAAACGGAAGATTAATTGATGAAAAGTGTTTCCGAATTGACGGATGTGCAAAAGCTACCTGAGTTCTGGATAAGATTTAGGGTCCGCCTCGTGCATGATTTGATAAACTTTCTCAAAAATATCCTCAGCACTAGGTTTGGAAAAATAATCTCCATCTGATGCATATGCAGGGCGGTGCGCCTTCGCGGACAAGGTCTGGGGTGCGCTGTCCAGAAACTTGTAACCACCTTGCTTCTCGACCACTTCTTGCATTAGGTATGCGGAGCAGCCTCCTGGAACATCTTCATCGATCACCAAGAAGCGGTTGGTTTTTTCAAGGCTTTTAACTACATCATGCCCCAAATCGAATGGGAGCAGGGATTGGGCATCAATAACCTCAGTGTCTATGCCGACTTCCAGCAGATCGTGGGCTACTTTTTCTACAATTCTTAATGTTGAACCGTAGGATAACAGGGTAATATCAGTGCCTTCTTTGAGTGTTTCAACTTTACCGATCGGCGTACAGAACTCTCCTAAATTGGAAGGTTTCCTTTCTTTTAAACGATATCCGTTTAAGCTCTCAATGATCAAAGCAGGCTCATCGCTTTTCATTAAAGTGTTGTAAAAACCTGCTGCCTGTGTCATATTTCTAGGGGCGAGAACATACATACCGCGCAACAAATGAATCAAACCTCCCATGGGCGAACCAGAGTGCCAAATTCCTTCCAAACGGTGTCCCCGGGTACGTACTATAAGTGGTGCTTTCTGTTTTCCCACGGTTCGGTACATCAAAGTGGCCAAATCATCACTTAAGGTTTGAATGGCATACAGAATGTAATCCAAATATTGAATTTCGGCAATGGGACGCAATCCTCGCATGGCCATTCCGATTCCTTGACCGATAATGGAGGTTTCCCGTATTCCTGTATCGGCTACTCTTAAATCCCCATATTTCTTTTGAAGGCCTTCGAGCCCTTGGTTGACATCTCCGATATTACCCGTATCCTCTCCAAAAACCAGAGCTTCGGGATATTTACTGAACAATACATCAAAGTTATCCCTCAAGATAACCCTTCCATCAACCTCATCGGCATTGTCTGAATAGGAGGGAAGCACGGGCTCTATTTTTGTGGCCTTATTGCCGACTTCGTTGTATAGGTGCGATCCATACTGATAATCGTTGGTTGCTATAAAATTATCCACCCACCGCTGAAGCTGTTTTTTCTGCGAAGTAGATTCTCCCAAGAGGTAACGAAGTGCTTGTCTTGATTTTGAAGCCAAATCCTTTTTAAGGGGTTCTTCAAGGGCGATCAAATCGTTTTTCAACTTGTTGATGAAAGTTCGGTTAGGACTTTGGTTCGCGACATTTTCAAGCAATTGTACCAGTTCCTTTTTAGCTGTTAATTGGGGTTTTAAAAATTCGGACCAAGCTTCTTTTTTTGCAGCACGTACTTTAAGCTTTATTTCACGCTCCACCTTTTTGAGTTCTTCTTCGGTGCAGATGCCATTTTCAATGATCCATTCCCTAAAACGCTTGTTGCAATCATTTTCACGTTCCCATTCCAAGCGTTCAGGTGACTTGTACCTTTCGTGTGACCCAGAGGTAGAGTGTCCTTGTGGTTGGGTGAGTTCGGTAACATGAATTATGACGGGCACATGGCTCTCGCGAGCGATGTCCGAAGCGTTTTCAAAAGCATGGATAAGTGCGGTGTAGTCCCAGCCTTTCACTTTTAAGATTTCAAAGCCTTCGTGGTCATCGTCTCGTTGGAATCCACTTAGGGCCTCGGAGATATCACCTTTGGTGGTGTGGTATTCGGATGGTACAGAAATACCATATTCATCGTCCCAAATACTGATGACCATGGGAACCTGCATTACGCCTGCGGCATTTAATGTCTCAAAAAAATGGCCTTCGCTGGTACTCGCATTTCCTATGGTACCCCAAGCTACTTCATTTCCATTATTGGAGAATTTGGTCTGATCAATTCCGTCTACGTGTCGATATATTTTGGATGCTTGGGCCAAGCCGAGTAAGCGGGGCATTTGACCTGCCGTACAGGAAATGTCCGCACTACTGTTTTTTTGCTCAGTTAGGTTTTTCCAGGAACCATCTTCGTTTAAGCTATGGGTTACAAAGTGGCCTCCCATTTGCCTTCCGGCGCTCATCGGTTCTTTTTCCAAATCTGTTGTGGCGTAAAGTCCATGGAAGAAAGCCTTGGGGCTTAAGTAACCCAATGCCATCATAAAGGTTTGATCTCGATAATATCCACTTCTAAAATCACCGTTTTGGAACGCCCTGGCCATAGCCAATTGTGGTAGTTCTTTACCGTCTCCAAAAATACCGAACTTGGCTTTTCCAGAAAGTACTTCACGTCTTCCCATTACACTGCATTCTCTGCTGGTGACAGCTGTCTCATAATCTTGGAGGATTTGAGATTTAAAGTCATCAAAGGAAATATCGTTACTAGTGCTAGGGTTAGGTTTCATAGACCGTTCAAGATTTCTGCGAAAATACTAAAAATCCGTCAAAATTGCAATATGTTGTTTCGTTAATAAAATACAAATTAATCAAAAACACTAAAAATAAATTGAAGTATCATCAATAAAAGTGTTCAAAACCAACATTTGATTATCAAATTGTTAATCAAAACCACTTTCGTGTAAACAGTCCAACAAGTGTTCTAGGGCTTAAGGTAACCACAAAGCGTATCCGTTGTGTATAGTTGTTTTGGGCAATTTCCCAACCTCTGTTGGAGTATACGGGAAAATATAGTTCAAAGTAATCTGTGACCAAATTCAAACGAATACCGGAGTCGTAGACAAAGCGCGCACTTTCCCCTTTGTTTTTTATGAAACCTAGGTCTCCGTAGGCCTCTACCCATCTCCAAATATTGGTGCTCGCATTGGTGGTGGCGATCCAGTCGTTGGCAAATGGATTTTCCAGTTTGGACTTAAAGCCTCCTTCTGCAATTATTACTTGTTGGCTATAAATCCCTGAGTCTTCAGATCGTCCTAAATAAGCCAGGTCAAACATATAATCGGTTGGTCTATCCAATGCAAAGCTGAAGAAATTTGATTCTGTTTTGTTCCGTAAAAATTTACCAGCATAAAAACGGAGATTCAGCTGTCTGTTACTTTGAAACAACTTGCGATAATCCCATTCAAAAGCAATTTTGGTAAAGTCGCTGGAATGTTGTGCATCTATATACCAAGAGGAATAGTTCAAGATATTGTTGTCAACATCGGTGAATCGCACGTTCATCACACTGTAATCGGGATCGGTATCCAATTCGCCGACCAAATTATCATCAATGGTTCTAAATACGTTTCTATATCTGAACATCAAATATTGCCTACGGTTGGAGAGCAGGTCGTTGGGGCGCCATCCAAAACTAATTGCAGGCGTTAATGTTGAGACCCTGGAGTTTACCTGAAAGTGCGAGGTGGAACCCGAAAATGAATAATTGGAAACGAAAAGACCGGTTTTATTATGGTACTTCCGGTATCTAAGCCCTGCTTTTCCCACCAAAGTTTTTTCTAGAAAGGAATAGGTGGGGGCTATATCGTATTGAAAGGGTCTTTCCAGAAAGGTTTTGTTGTATAGCCTCATCCCTGGTGTTACGCCATCGTATAGGTTGAAATTAACGATCGGTACATAAAAAACCTGATTGTAATAAGGGTCTTCGGTATCTTTAAAAAATTGAAACTTCAATTTCTTGTTGCTCGAAAAGAAACCATTTAAGGTTTTCCAATTATCCCGCTGATTGAATTCAGGAATTTTTTGATCATAATTCAACACCAAACGATCTTCATTCCCTCGTGGAATTGTAAAACTTTTGGTTGAGTCTATATCGGTAAACCAATACTGCGATACCACGGAGTCATTTTCAAGCCCAAAAAGAGATATCGGTACATTGGTTCCCCGTTTATTTTTTAGAACAAAAGTGATGGAATCTTCGGTCTTTTCAACTTTCTTGATTTTATAATCAATTTTTTTGTCCGTAGCAACGTACTCGTCAAAAAACCAATCCACTTTCTTATCTGCATACTTTTCAATGGTCTTTTTAAAATCGACAGCGGATACTTTTTGTTTTTGTTTGTAATTTTTGAAAAAATCCAATACAGTGCTATCTATTTTCTTTTCACCCAAATATGCCGATAGATAGGACATACCGAGTCCAGCTTTGTACCCATTGGCAATTTTTTGGTTGAACTTGATCAGTGAATCATTGGAGGTTGTTAAGGCTTGATCGATATTCTTACGCGCCGATAGCATACTGAACAAGGAATATTGTTCATTAAAATCCATTTGGGCCAGGTGGAAGTTTTTCAATCCCCAGATATTGGAAAGTTTTCCGATCAGTTTTTGATCCGGATAATGTTCATCCACATACTTGATGATTAGATAGAAGCCAATAGCATCGTTTACCCAACGTTCCTTTCGGGGGTCTAGGTAAAGTGACTCCTTCAAATAACTGCGAATAGCTGTTTTTAAGAACTTCATTTCAAATTGAAACTGCTCTTCGTAGGGCCTAATAAACGATGGAAGTTGACTTACTCCGTATAATGGAGATCTGTTGTAGTCAAGCTCACTGACCAAAAGGTTGTCATGAGGATATTCCCCTAAATTTTCATAGAGGAACTGTGCAATTTTATTAATGGATATTCCTTGGGATATTTCTTCATACTTATTGGATTCTAAATCGGTAGTGATGGTGACATAATCCGTGACGTGTTTAGTAAACTTATCAGTGATGGTAAGAATGATTTCACAGCTTTTTCTGTTATCCCCGATCAGTTGTACATGTTGCCCTCCAGGAAAGTTGGAAATACTGGAATTACGGTAGTTGGATGCCAAGAACAACCGCTCGGGATACGTAAAATTTATTCTGGTCTCTGTAACATCCGTATAAAGATCATCAAGGTTTATGTTGTTGTATAGCTTCCATCCGTCATCAAAAACAGCTGGGGTAAAGTACCAATCCTTTAAATTGTAACCAAGGTTATCATTATGTCCGTAGCCCGTAAATTTTGCTTCGGGCAACCTAATGGTGTAGGTGAAGAACAGCTGTATGGATTCACCGGGCTTAAGGATTTCATTCAAATTTACCCTAATGATATCTACGTTCCCTTCTCTCTTCCAGTCCAGTCCGGTATAGTTGTGGTCCACAATACTTTTGATGGTGGTCTTGCCCCTTTCAAGCTCCTTGGCCAAGTGAAGACTTCTGTTGAACTCTTCCCCGAAGCGTTTTGCAAGCGCCGTTTTTTTATTGGAATATGCATGATTCCAATCGTTAAAATAGAGGGTGGAAAGACCCTTGTCCGATTGGTTCACATAGGTAAAATGTTGACGAATACGTATTTGATTGGTGGGACCATCGAGTGTGGCCACTATCTCATTTTGGTGCTGGCCCCATAGGTTGGGGCAGCCCATAATAATTAGTAACACAAGGTTAAGTAATATGCGATGGTCGATCAATGCGATGCGATTAAAAATTGGGACTAAGCGTTCTGCCTTTATAAAAGGCATCAATTATCTCAACGACTTCATCCTCGGTGTCTACCAATCTGATCAGGTCAAGGTCTTTTGGGCTAATGTTCCCCGCTTCGACCAAAGTGCCCTTGATCCAATCCATTAAACCTTTCCAAAATTCGGTTCCAACCAGTATGATAGGGAAGGTATGTATTTTATGGGTTTGTATCAGGGTGAGGGCTTCAAAGAATTCATCCAAGGTTCCGAAACCTCCGGGCATTACCACAAACCCCTGTGAATACTTAACGAACATTACCTTTCTAACAAAAAAATAGTCGAAGTCAAGGCTTTTGTCATCATCAATAAAAGGATTGTCGTGCTGCTCAAAAGGCAGGTCAATGTTCAATCCTACGGAAGTGCCGCCTGCTAAATTGGCACCCCTGTTACCTGCCTCCATAATTCCTGGCCCGCCCCCGGTGATTACACCGTATCCGGCTTCGGCTATTTTTTGGGAAATCTTAACGGCTAAATCATAATACGGATGTCCTTCACGAACCCTTGCCGATCCAAAAATGGATACACAGGGTCCGATCCTGCTCATTTTTTCAAAACCATTGACAAATTCGCCCATAATTTTAAATATGGCCCACGAATCGTTCGTCTTGATTTCATTCCATCCTTTGGAATGTTGTTCTTTTCGCATTTGCATAGATGTATATTGTTTTAAACTGCGCGTTTTATTTTTTGTTTTGTACTATCCAGTTCTTTCTTTAAAAACTTGGCGGTATAACTCTTCTTGTCCTTGGCCACTTCTTCGGGGGTGCCCGATGCAACAACTGTTCCACCGCCTCGTCCGCCTTCGTAGCCAATATCGATGATATGGTCCATCATTTTGATGACGTCCATATTGTGTTCGATTACCAAAATGGTATTGCCTTTGTCCACCAATCGTTCGAGCACTTCCAAAAGCACTCTTATATCTTCAAAATGTAGGCCTGTGGTCGGTTCGTCGAGGATGTAAAATGTGTTTCCAGTGTCTCTTTTGGAAAGCTCTGTGGCCAACTTTACCCGTTGGGCTTCACCTCCGGATAGGGTGGTGGATTGCTGTCCTAGAGATATATAACCCAAACCTACGTCTTTTATTGTCTTAAGTTTACGATGAATTTTTGGAATATTCTCAAAGAAATCCACGGCTTCGTTGATAGTCATCTCCAACACATCCGCAATGGATTTTCCCTTATAGCGAATTTCTAAAGTTTCCCGGTTGAATCTTTTACCATTGCAAGTCTCACATTCCACGTACACATCAGGCAAAAAGTTCATCTCAATTACTTTTAAGCCTCCACCTTGACAGGTTTCGCATCTTCCGCCCGCCACATTAAAGCTGAAACGCCCCGGCTTATAGCCTCGTATGGCAGCTTCGGTGGTTTTGGAAAACAAGGAGCGAATTTCGCTAAAAACTCCGGTATAGGTAGCTGGATTGGAGCGAGGGGTTCGTCCAATAGGGGATTGGTTTATGTCGATAACCTTGTCTATATGTTCCAGTCCCTTAATTTTTTTATAGGGCATCGGCTTTTTTACGCCGTTAAAATAATGTGCGTTCATAATAGGGTAGAGGGTTTCGTTTACCAAAGTGGACTTGCCACTTCCTGAAACTCCCGTAACCCCGATCAATTTTCCCAAAGGGAAATCAGCCGTCACATTTTTTAGATTATTGCCCGTACAACCCGAGAGCGTAATTTTTTTACCAGTCCCCTTGCGACGTGTTGCTGGAACAGGTATTTCAAGCTCGCCCGTGATGTATTGTGCTGTTATGGTGTGCTGGCCAATCAATTCTTTTGGACTTCCTTCGGATATAATTTCCCCACCGTGTTTTCCTGCTTTGGGACCGATATCGATAACGTGATCCGCACTTTCGATCATATCGCGGTCGTGCTCCACCACAATAACGGAATTGCCTATATCGCGCAGTGCTTCCAAGGATTGAATCAATCGTTCATTGTCGCGTTGGTGCAGACCAATGCTGGGTTCGTCCAAAATGTAGAGCACGCCCACCAATTGCGAACCTATTTGTGTGGCCAATCGAATACGTTGCGCCTCACCGCCGGACAAAGATTTGGAGCCTCGGTTCAATGAGAGGTAATCCAGTCCAACATCCAACAAAAAACCAACACGGGCTTTGATTTCTTTGATGATTTCTTCTGCAATTTTCTTCTGATTCCCTTCCAACGTACCTTCCAAATGTTTGAAGAAAGCAGCAAGTTCGGCAATATCCATCTGTGCCAATTCGGCAATGTTTTTGCCATCTATTTTAAAATAGAGAGACTCCTTTCGCAAACGAGAACCATCACAACTTGGACATTCCACTTTGTCCATATAATCTTTGGCCCAACGTTTTATGGAAGTAGAGTTGGCTTCTTCGTATTGGGTTTTGATGAAGTTGGAAATGCCTTCGTAATCAATTTTATACTGTCTTTTTACGCCAAGACTTTTGGAGTCCACCTCAAAACTTTCCTTGCCACCGTTCAAAATAACGTTCATGGCTTCTTCTGGAATCTTTTCTATAGCATCCGTTAGTTCAAAATTGTAGCGTTGTGCAATGGTTTCCAATTGTTTGAAGGCCCAGGATTTTTTGTATTCTCCCAAAGGCGCAAGTCCACCGGATTTGATGGATATTTTTTTGTTGGGGATGATTTTGTTTTCGTTTACTTGAAACACATGGCCCAGGCCACTGCATTCTGGGCACATTCCCTTCGGTGAGTTGAATGAAAATGTGTTAGGTTCGGGAGTAGGATAGGAGATGCCCGATGATGGGCACATTAAATCCCGACTAAAATATCGGGGCACTGTTTCGCCCTCTTCCAAAACCATAAGCACATTGTCTCCACTGTACATGGCCGTATTGATGGTTTCGCTCAAACGTTTGTGGAAATCTTCGCTATCGCCCACCTTTAAGCGGTCAATAACAATCTCGATGTCGTGGGTTTTATAACGATCCACCTTCATTCCTTTGGTAATGTCGGTAATTTCACCATCAACCCGAACCTTTACAAAGCCTTGCTTTGCAATCTGCTCAAAAAGTTCGCGGTAATGTCCTTTTCTGGACTTGATCACAGGAGAGAGCACATTGATTTTTTTGTCTATATACGACTCAATAATCAAATCTTTGATTTGCTCATCGCTATAGCTTACCATTTTTTCCCCTGTGTTATAACTGTAGGCGTCTCCAGCACGGGCGAAGAGTAAGCGCAAGAAATCGTAAACTTCGGTAATGGTGCCCACGGTAGATCGGGGTGATTTTGAAGTGGTCTTTTGTTCAATGGCGATTACTGGGGAAAGACCGTCAATTTTATCCACATCGGGTCGTTCCAGACCACCCAAAAATTGCCTGGCGTAGGCCGAAAAGGTTTCAATGTATCTGCGTTGGCCCTCTGCGTATATGGTATCGAAGGCTAAGGAGGATTTCCCACTCCCCGAAAGTCCAGTGATGACCACCAGTTTTTCGCGTGGAATGGTAACGTCAATATTTTTTAGGTTATGGACCCTTGCGCCCTTAACCTCAATATGTTCTTCGTAATTGATCATAAATCATAGCAAACTTCAAATGTAGCGATTTGGGATGTAAAAAGGAAGCCGATCTCCATTACCATTTTGATAAAATAAACAGTAAGTTTATCAGATAAAATTTTAAAAATGAACCCTAAGTTTTTGTTTCCACGTATTTTGACTTTTCTTGTATTTTTCTACGGTCTTGCCTTTGGTTTTGGTCAGACCCGGCAGGTAATTGTTGATGCCGACACAGGGAACGAGGTGGATGATTTTTATGCACTGTCACTTATTTTGGCCGACTCCAGCGCAAAGGTTACCGCTTTGAATGCCGCACATTGGCAAACGAGCCATTGGGCGGTAAAACAGACTATGGAAAACAGTCATCGCCTAAATCAACAATTATTGGGTGAAATGGGATTGCAGGTAAAAACACTGCGGGGAGGCCATGCTCGTATGTACGATTGGGGGGATAGGGCGCAACACTCGGCAGCAGCTTACGAAATAATAGAGCAAGCAAAACAAAATAAAAAAGTGACGGTCATAGTCCTTGGTGCATTGACCAATGTGGCATCAGCTGTTTTTATAAGTCCCGAAATTGCTGAAAATCTCAAGGTGTACTGGCTGGGAACAACCATGGATTTTGACACGAAAGTGCTCAAAAGAAATGATTTTAATTCTTTGATGGATCCATTTGCACTGGATTACTTGTTGGACTCCAAGGTAGATATGAACATAATGCCCATAAATGTGGCCGTTGATATGGAGATTGAATATGAAGAGCTTTCTCAAGCCATTGGAAAAACAAAATTTGGTAAATTTTTGATAAAACGCTGGGATGACCATTTGGATGGTGCCCGAAAAAGCAGGGTTTTGTGGGATTTGGCATTGGTCTCGGTGTTTTTAAATCCTGAATTTGGCAAAACAACCATCGTGCAAACATCTCGGGATAGTGGAAATCGTGCCATAACCTACTACAACCATATTGATGCGAATGCGATTTACCAAGATTTCTACAAAGTGTTGTCAGCTTTTGAAAAACGGTAGTTTTTGAAGAAAAATGGTTTTTGAAATGTATAAATTAGCGTTTTAATTAAGTAAAGAAAATCAAAATGAAACTATTGGGCATAGGCTCCAGAATAGATCACCCCGAATACGGAAAGGGTGTGGTGACCAACGTATCGTCCAAACATTATTGGGTGACTTTTTTAGAAAATGGATTGGAAACCATTGATTTGGACGCTGAATTTGAAGTAATCGAAAGTGTTGAAGATGAAGTGGACAGTGTTAGCTTTTTTGATGTGGAACGTTCCTTGGTGAAGATTCTCGAAAAATGGAGCGACACACACCAAAAAGTGGCCATAGCCGATAAATGGAAGGGTGGCAAACTGGTTTTGGAACCCGATGATGGTACAGCCAACAAGGAAATCCCCATTGAGACCTTTTTCCATAAAATTGTGATGGTGCGCGACCGTATACGTGTGATGGAGCAAAAGATAAACAGTACCAAAAACTTGGACGATCAAGAAAAAGTAGACCTACAACAATACATTACCCGTATTTATGGTAGTTTAACAAGTTTTAATGTACTGTTTAAAACCAAAAATGACCATTTTGTAGGGGAGAGGGGGAAATAATCAGGCGATTAACCTGTTGTTGGGTATTTCAATCATATGTAAGGACATTCTTTTTTTATTAGTGCTGACCTCCTCCCATATTTGGGTATTGGTCATACCTAGAGAATTTGGGCTCTCTTAGAGTGCCCACCAAGGATTTCTTCCCAATACTATAACCAATAAAAAACCACCTCCCACGATATTTCGTAAAAGGCGGTTCTGTTTTTTTACCAGGATTTAATTACTGTACCATGCTGTTCAGTTGCTGTACTTGGACATCAAAGTTTTTAAGGGTGGTGGCCAATACCCCGATTTGTTCCTGTGCTTCTTTCCATTCCTGCTGTTCAATGGCCTCGCGCACGCCTGGAAGTGTTTTTACCCCATAGCCCGTGTAAAATCCGGGGGCATAAATCTGGTGCTTGAACCAATCCCTACGGGGCAGTCCTTTATCCTGCAACAATACCTGCTCCATGCCTATCAACTGTTGGTTTATTTGTGCCTTTTTGGCACCGGATAGGGCAAGCACATCGGCCTTGGAAAAGGTGGCTATACTTTTCTTTAGATCGGCAACCACATTTTGTATGGGCGAGAAATCCAAATAGGGTACTTCTTCCTTCATTTTTGCGGGTGCTATCGGTTTTTTGGGATCCATCACCAGTTCATAGGTATCGGCTGAAACCAGTTTGTTGTGTTTTTCCACTTCGGCACGCATGTTCTCTAAGGTTTTCATCACTTCGCCCAAATAGGTTTCAATGGTGCTGTGCCATTGGGTGAGTTCAAACGGCAATACCTCGGCATTGGCCAAACGCAACGAGATACGTCCGGCCGTGTTGGCCAAGGCCACGCCATAGTCGAACCCGGGATCTTTAAAACGGGTGTAGTGGCTGTAGGTATCATAAATGGTGTGGTATTCCCCACCAGAACCTTCACCGCCGTAGCCCAAGTTCAAGGAGGCAATACCGGTATGCTGTATAAAAGGCGTATAATCCGAACCAGAGCCCAGTGCGGACAGTTTAAACGAATTGTCGCCACCGCGCATAACGTTGGCGGCCTTGCGACGCTCCGCCACGGACACCCCTTTTTGTGGGTCGGTCACGGCATGGGCCACTTGGCTCACCATCGCCTGAAGCGAGTGGGAACCTCCGGCACCCAAATAGCCACGGCTGTTACCATCGGTATTGATGTAGGCCACGGCCTTTTCTTTCAATTCCGGAATATGGTCTTCTACCCATTCCGTAGAACCGATAAGTCCAGGTTCTTCGGCATCCCAGGCGCAATAGACCAAGGTACGTTTTGGTTTGTTGCCCGCTTTGGCCAATTTTCCGATAACGCGGGCTTCTTCCATCAAGGCCACCATACCACTGATCGGGTCGCTGGCACCATGTACCCAAGCATCGTGGTGGTTCCCACGGATGACCCACTCGTCGGGGAATTCATCCCCTTCCAAAGTAGCAATCAGGTTGTGGGCAGGTTTCAATTGCCAGTCAAACTCCAATTTGAGGTGGACTTTGGCAGGTCCGGGCCCAATATGATAAGTAAGGGGCAAAGCACCTCTCCAAGAAGCAGGGGCCACAGGGCCTTTTAATGCTTCCAATAAGGGCTGTGCATCCTCATAGGAAATGGGCAGTACCGGAATCTTGGTAATGGTAGGTGCATCTTCACGCTTTAAACGTTTTGCGTCCTTGGTGGCTGCATAGCCGGGCGTCAATACATCTCCTGGGTAGAGCGGCATATCCATTACGGAACCGCGCTGTACACCGGTTTTATTTTTATAAGGTCCTTCGGGGTACACATCGCCCTGGGCGTAACCATCATCTTCAGGGTCGGAATAAATGATACAGCCAATAGCGCCTTTTTCAGCCGCCAGTTTCGGCTTTATCCCGCGCCAAGAACCGTAATATTTAGCAATAACGATTTTCCCTTTTACATCAATCCCCAATTTTTCTAGTTCATCGTAGTCGCTGGGGATACCGTAGTTTACAAACACGAGTTCTGCTTCCACATCGCCATCGGTAGAGAATGCGTTGTAGCTGGGCAACAATTTATCGCCCTGCGCGGTGTAGGGGTCGCCCTCGACCGCCACGGCTTCCAATTTAGCGGAATAGGTTGTGGGAGCGGTCAGCTCCAGTACCCGGACTTTGGGATAAGGGAAAAGCACGTGGTAGGTATCGATCTCGGTTTTGTAGCCCCAAGATTTGAACTGCTTTTCCATCCATTTTACGTTCTTTTCGCCGTATTCGGTGCCCACCCAGTGGGGTTCGGCCGCCAATAGTTTCATCCATTGGTCCAAATTGTCGGCGGAAAGTTGTTTTTCGTAGTCTGCTTCGAGCTCTTTTTGTGCTTCCGAAGCTTTTTCACTGAACCCAATGATCCTGTCCTGGGCCGTAACACTGATAGCTCCCAAAAGTAGGAGCAGGGGAAATAATTTATTTTTCATTGTTTTGAATTAGCGCTTAAATTTAAGGGATTGTTTGCAGGTAATGAAGAGAAAAAGCGGAAGTGTTGGTAAGTTTTCAAGGAATTTACATTTTCTTTGAAAAACATCACAAAAATGATAAGCACCCTATGGGTTCCAAAATTCAATTTTGAAGGGGTCTGGAAAAACATAAAATATGAGATTAATCATTTTGCTATTAGCGTTGACAGCTGTTACTGCAGGAAAGGCCCAGAACCAAGAGGTGTTTCAAAATGCGAACGAATTGGTAAAGGAAACGCAACGTGTTATTTCCATTGAGGAGGGGCAAGTGATCGACACTGCCTATTTCCGAACTTTGTTTTTGTCCACGGCACACTTTAGTGTGGTCGGAAAAGAAGATGGGGAGTATACTCAGGAAACCATGGGTCTCGATGAATTTTTGGAAACGCTTACGGACGACTATTATTCGTTGGGCTATCACGAAGAATCCACAGGTGAAATTGTTGACGAATACAACGGCATGGCCCAGGTGATTCAAAGTTTTGAGGGGGTTGATTCCGAGAACGAAACAGGAAAAGGGGTTGGTAGTTATCAATTGGTATACTCCGAAGGACGTTGGTGGATTGCCAATATGGTCTGGGCCATGAGTTCGGATGATGGCAAGGATATTCCAAAGAAGTATTTGAAAAGCTACTAGTCATGTATTGACTACCGAATAGTTTTGAATTGTTATCTTGCCAACAACCATTAACGAAATAGCTCTTTTTTGAAAAGCAAACTCAATATTTGGCTGCTCGTCAGTTTTCTGATTGCTGCAGCATTAAGCCTTTGGCTCTACTTTAAACAAACAACGAAGGTCGGTGATATTTTCTATGACAGTGCCATGGATTCCGCGGAATTCAATCCGTGTGGTGATTATCAAATTCTTCAATATTATCAAGTAGGCACTTACTATCAAGGTGGCAAAAAAGCCATCAAAACGGAGCTTTTGCCAAAAGTAAAAACGGATGGCCTTCCCCAAAATGGTTTGTTGACCGTTCGTTTTGTTGTGAATTGCAACGGGGAAACCGGGTATTTCAGGACTAAAATGATCGATGCGAACATCAAGGAAATTGAAGTGCCTCTCGAAGCCTCAAAACCTATTTACGCACTAATTGCTGAGCTAAAAGGGTGGGTTCCGGGTCAAATTGACGGAAATCTAACCGATAGCTATGCGCAAATAGCCTTCAAGCTGGAAAATGGTAAAATTACGGATATTTTTTAAGGTATGAAGCTGTTCCTCAAAATCATAAAAATCCTATTGGCCACTGTTTTTACGGCCTATATTGGTCTTATAGCACATCAATTGGTATTTCAATCCAAAGAAAAGCGGTTCCATATTGCAGGAAACATGCAAGGACATGGATGGTCCCAAACGATGTTTGGGATTCTAAATTGGCAACACCCCGATTATGCCGCCGCTTTTTTTGAGCGCTCCGTCCCTTTTAATAAAAGAGGGGATTATGTCACGGGTTTTTATTATTTGAACACCGCCGTGGATTTAAAACCGTTACATCACCTAGGATATAGAGGGTATATGAAATTACGTTTTCTCCGGGATTACAAGGCCGCCTTGGCAGATTTTGATCGTTTGGATGCCATGACACCCAATGTGGTGGATGCGCCTTGGGGCGAGGACATCGATTTTTTACGTGGTGAATGCTACTACGGCCTCAAAAATTATCCGAAGGCCTTGGAACATTTCGAGCAAAGTGTGGCAAATCAGGGTGCGGATTGGGCAGATGTGCAAGCCTTTGTGTACCAAGGTTTATGTCATTATGAAATGCAGCACTTTGATGAAGCCATAACAGCTTTTGAAAATGGGTTAAAGCAATACGACACCACCTGCGAAGCTTATTTTGGGTTGGCAAAGACTTATTTAGGGGTAGGGGACACCATAAGTGCCAGAAATAACTTGAACAAGGCACAAGAAACCTTGCCTTACAAGCATACGGACATCTACAAGGAGTACCTCAATGAAATCTATCAAGAGGATTTGGATCGGTTGAAAAAGCGACTTTGATCAAAAACATTCATACGTTTCTATTTTGATCGATTATGTCGGGACTATGAGCAATATTCAATTTCCACGGTGAAAACTCGAGAAATCGGTAAAAGCCGGGGTGGGTCTAATCCAAAACCATCCTCGGTTTCGTAGTTTATTA